>JAESGF010000060.1_pt1:45000-116950 | contig 116950 bp, 100 predicted proteins | sample 9269621 | NCBI WGS metagenome assembly JAESGF01 (sample SAMN14515066, study PRJNA621663) | algae metagenome | isolation source: Tolypothrix carrinoi HA7290-LM1 and co-occurring heterotrophs from dry rock... | place: USA: Makauwahi cave, Kauai, Hawaii | collected 2011-01-06
ACGGCTCCCAGCCAGGCCGGCCTCTAGTGACTAGGGGCCATAGCTCAGTTGGTAGAGCGCGTGCTTTGCAAGCATGAGGTCGTCGGTTCGATCCCGTCTGGCTCCACCAAGTCCCTTGAATGAAGGGCTTCCCGCGCGATCGCGGCAGCAACGAGTTTCCGCACTCCTCCTTGAGGAGCTGCGGCATCTGACATCGTGAATTGAAGGGTTCATCCGCCCCACCCCTGGGGTTCGAGGATGGATCCGAGATGACATCATCATCAAAGCAAAGACAAAGCGCATGTGTGGGCGCTGTCCGGGTTTCGTACCTCGGCCGGCATCTGTCCCCACGCATGAGTTTTGCTGAGAACGATCAAGCGCATAAGGGCTTCTGACGGATGCCTTGGCACTGAGAGGCGATGAAGGACGTGGCACGCTGCGATAAGAGCCGGGGAGGCGCGAGCACCCTTTGATCCGGCTATCTCCGAATGGGGAAACCCACCTTTACGGTCTGCGAATGTGAACTTCAGCTCCGGCTGAGGTTCTGGTTCGTAGGTCGTTGAAAGGTACATTGACCTGAATACATAGGGTTCAATGAGCGAACCCGGGGAACTGAAACATCTCAGTACCCGGAGGAAAGGACATCAACCGAGACTCCCGTAGTAGTGGCGAGCGAACCGGGACCAGGCCAGTGCTGTCGTGACATAAAGCCGAACGACTTGGAAAGGTCGGCCATAGCGGGTGATAGCCCCGTAGGCGTCAATTAGCGACAGACTCGAGTAGGGCGGGACACGTGAAATCCTGTCTGAACATGGGGGGACCATCCTCCAAGCCTAAGTACTCCTCAGTGACCGATAGTGAACAAGTACCGTGAGGGAAAGGTGAAAAGCACCCCGACGAGGGGAGTGAAATAGAACCTGAAATCGGAAGCCTACAAGCAGTCGGAGCCACCACGCGTGGTGACGGCGTACCTTTTGTATAATGGGTCAGCGACTTCATGTGCCGTGCAAGCTTAAGCCGTTAGGTGTAGGCGCAGCGAAAGCGAGTCTGAATAGGGCGAATAAGTACGTCGCATGACGACCCGAAACCAGGTGATCTATCCATGAGCAGGTTGAAGGCTGGGTAACACCAGCTGGAGGACCGAACCCGTGCCCGTTGAAAAGGTCTGGGATGACTTGTGGATAGGGGTGAAAGGCCAATCAAACCTGGACATAGCTGGTTCTCCGCGAAATCTATTTAGGTAGAGCCTCGGACGAATTCCTTGGGGGGTAGAGCACTGGATGGATGCGGGCGGCGCGAGCTGTACCAATTCTAACCAAACTCCGAATACCCAAGAGAACTATCCGGGAGACACACGGCGGGTGCTAACGTCCGTCGTGAAAAGGGAAACAACCCTAACCATCATCTAAGGCCCCCAAGTACTGGCTAAGTGGGAAACGATGTGGGATTGCTCTGACAACCAGGATGTTGGCTTAGAAGCAGCCATCATTTAAAGAAAGCGTAACAGCTCACTGGTCAAGCGATCCTGCGCGGAAAATGTAACGGGGCTCAAGCCAGTCGCCGAAGGTATGGGTGTGCGTAAGCACGCGGTAGCGGAGCGTTCCGTAAGCCTGTGAAGGTCAGTCGCGAGACTGGCTGGAGGTATCGGAAGTGAGAATGCTGACATGAGTAGCGACAAAGAGTGTGAGAGACACTCTCGCCGAAAGTCCAAGGGTTCCTGCGTAAAGTTAATCTGCGCAGGGTTAGCCGGCCCCTAAGGCGAGGCCGAAAGGCGTAGTCGATGGGAACCAGGTAAATATTCCTGGGCCAGTTGGAAGTGACGAATGCCGTGTATTGTCGGGGCTTATTGGATTGCTCCCGGCAGTGAAGGTGTTCCTGGAAATAACTCCAACAGAGACCGTACCCGAAACCGACACAGGTGGACAGGTAGAGCATACCAAGGCGCTTGAGAGAACTATGCTGAAGGAACTCGGCAAATTGCACGCGTAACTTCGGGATAAGCGTGACTCACCTTGCGCAAGCAAGACTGAGTGGCACAGGCCAGGGGGTAGCGACTGTTTATCAAAAACACAGGGCTCTGCTAAACCGTAAGGTGAAGTATAGGGTCTGACGCCTGCCCGGTGCCGGAAGGTTAAAAGGAGGGGTGCAAGCTCCGAATTGAAGCCCCGGTAAACGGCGGCCGTAACTATAACGGTCCTAAGGTAGCGAAATTCCTTGTCGGGTAAGTTCCGACCTGCACGAATGGCGTAACGACTTCCCCACTGTCTCCAGCATAGGCTCAGCGAAATTGAATTCCCCGTGAAGATGCGGGGTTCCCGCGGTTAGACGGAAAGACCCTATGAACCTTTACTGCAGCTTCGCTTTGGCGTTAGCGGCAACATGTGTAGGATAGGTGGGAGGCTATGAAACCGGGGCGCCAGCTCTGGTGGAGCCAACCTTGAAATACCACCCTTGTTGCCGCTGACGTCTAACCGAGGTCCGTTATCCGGATCCGGGACATAGCGTGGCGGGCAGTTTGACTGGGGCGGTCGCCTCCCAAAGTGTAACGGAGGCGCGCGATGGTGGGCTCAGAGCGGTCGGAAATCGCTCGTCGAGTGCAATGGCATAAGCCCGCCTGACTGCGAGACTGACAAGTCGAGCAGAGACGAAAGTCGGCCATAGTGATCCGGTGGTTCTGTATGGAAGGGCCATCGCTCAACGGATAAAAGGTACTCTAGGGATAACAGGCTGATTTTGCCCAAGCGTCCACAGCGACGGCAAAGTTTGGCACCTCGATGTCGGCTCATCACATCCTGGGGCTGGAGCAGGTCCCAAGGGTTCGGCTGTTCGCCGATTAAAGTGGTACGTGAGCTGGGTTCAGAACGTCGTGAGACAGTTTGGTCCCTATCTGCCGTGGGTGTACGAAGCTTGAGAGGATCTGTCCCTAGTACGAGAGGACCGGGATGGACACACCTCTGGTGGACCTGTCGTGGCGCCAGCCGCGCAGCAGGGTAGCTAAGTGTGGAATAGATAACCGCTGAAAGCATCTAAGCGGGAAACTAACCTCAAAACAAGGCTTCGCTGAGAGCCGTGGTAGACCACCACGTTGATAGGCCAGGTGTGGAAGTGCCGCGAGGCATGGAGCTTACTGGTACTAATCGCTCGATCGGCTTGATCGTTCTTATCAAAACTCATGAGAGCTTCGTCTTTGCTCTTCCCATTACGATGATGGCGTCATCTCGACACGCATCCGCTTCGTTGACCTGGTGGCTATGCCGAGAGGTCCCCACCCGATCCCATTCCGAACTCGGTCGTTAAGCCTCTCTGGGCCGATGGTACTTCGTCTTAAGGCGCGGGAGAGTAGGTCGCCGCCAGGTCTACAAAGCGGATGCGAGATCCAGAACCCTTCAAATCACGATATGACGTACCGGCTTTGCCGCGGGATGGAGCAGCCCGGTAGCTCGTCAGGCTCATAACCTGAAGGTCGCAGGTTCAAATCCTGCTCCCGCACCCAAAATCACAAGAACGCCGCCCCCCGGGGCGGCGTTTTTCTTTGCAGGGTCGATCCGGTTGACCCGCCTCGCCGCCCACGTAGCCTGGGCTCAAACGAGGAGGCGCGACCATGGCTGAAGCGATCCTGGATCCGGCGCTGCCGATCGTCGATCCGCACCATCACCTCTGGGACCGCCGCGCGGCGCCCACGCCCCCTGCGCCCGAGCACTCGTTCCTCACCGCCATCGCGCCGGCCAAGCGCTACCTGCTCGACGAACTGCTGGCCGACATCGGCGGCGGCCACAACGTGACCGCCACCGTCTTCGTCGAATGCCGCGCCTTCTACCGCGCCGGCGGTCCGGAACCGCTGAAGCCGGTCGGCGAAACCGAGTTCGTGAACGGCGTTGCGGCGATGAGCGCCAGCGGCGCCTATGGCCCCACCCGGGTCTGCGCGGGGATCGTCGGCCACGCCGACCTGTTGCTCGGCGACGCGGTGACACCCGTGCTCGAGGCGCATATCCAGGCCGGCGGCGGCCGCTTCCGCGGCATCCGCAACTCGGCGTCGCAGGATGACGATCCCGAGGTGCTTGGTCCGCTCAACCGGGTGGGCGCCGGTCTCTACCGCCGGGCGGACTTCCGCGAAGGTTTCGCCCGGCTCGCGCCGCTCGGCCTGTCGTTCGACGCCTGGCTGCTGGAGCCGCAGCTCCCCGACCTGATCGACCTGGCGCGGGCCTTCCCCGATACGACGATCGTCCTCGACCACGTGGGCACGCCGCTGGGCCGCGGCCGCTACGCCGGCCGGCGCGAGGAGCGCTTCCCGACCTGGCGCGACAACATCCGCGAGCTCGCGGCATCGCCGAACGTGCACGTGAAGCTGGGCGGCCTCGCCATGGCCTTCTGCAACTTCCCGTCCTTCCTCGCGGAGCCCAGGGCGTCGTCGGAGCAGCTGGCGGCGGAATGGCGGCCCTATATCGAGACCTGCATCGAGGCCTTCGGCGCCGACCGCTGCATGTTCGAATCCAATTTCCCGGTCGACATGGGGTCCTGCGACTACACGACCCTCTGGAACGCTTTCAAACGCCTGGCGACGGGCGCTTCGCCCGACGAGAAGGCGTCGCTCTTCGCCGGCGTCGCCAAGCGCGTCTACCGGCTGGAGGACTGAGCGGGCTCAGCCGCGCACGGGGTGATCGGCCTGGAAGCGCGCCTCCGTCCGCAGCTTCTCGAGGATTTCCAGCAGCTCGAGCAGGGCCGCCGGATCCGACGCTAGCGGATGCTCGCTTTCCACCAGGGCGTCGACGACGGAATCGCACAACGAGCGCAGCCGCTGCTCCCGCGCCAGGCGGTGCGCGGCGGTGCCGGCGCGGCGGATATCTTCCGCGCAGATATGGCTCGCGCTCGGGACGTTCCGACGCCGCCAGGCCCGCAGCTCCACGACCTTTGTCATCGCAAATAACGCGTTATTCCGTGCATTCCGCGCAGATGTGGGCGAGTCGACGCGCGGCGTCTCGCACTCACGTAACAGCCGTTACCCATTTTGGGTCGGGGTCCCGGCGGCGGGCCGCCGTCTGGGCCTGGATGCGCCATGGGCCGCAGGCGGATTACCGCGAATTATGTTGGCCTTAATCCGCCGGCGCGACAGAACGGGCGCATGGCGCGGCGCTGGGGGGTGTCGCTACCCTCGGAGCTGAACCCACGTGATCGGCCTTGCCCTCCTGGCTCCCATTGGCGCAGCCAACCTGGTCGTCGCCCAGGCGCCGGAGCTTCCGCGCCTGCCGGAAATCCGGCGCGATCCCCAGGTCACCTACGTCGACCGCTCGGGCGCGGTGATCGGCGTGCGCGGCGGCCGCTATGCGCCGCCGGTCGACCTGGGCAGGATCCCAGCCTACGTCCCCGCCGCCTTCGTCGCCATTGAGGACCGTCGGTTCTACGAGCACAACGGCGTCGACGCCCGCGGCATCGCCCGCGCCGTCGTGGTGGCCATCGACAAGGGCCGCGCGACCCAAGGTGCGTCGACGATCACCCAGCAGCTGGCCCGCAACCTCTTCCTGAGCCAGGACCGGACGCTGGAGCGCAAGGCGACCGAGATCGCCTATGCCCTGCAGCTGGAGCGCACCTACAAGAAGAAGCAGATCCTCGCCCTGTACCTCAGCCGGGTCTACTACGGCTCGGGGGCCTATGGGCTGGAAGCCGCGGCGCAGCGCTACTTCAACAAGCCGGCGTCGCGCCTGACGCTCCGCGAGGCGGCGATTCTGGCCGGTGTGCTGAAATCGCCGACCAACTACAATCCCGCCGAAGAGACCGAGGCCGCGCTCGCCCGCTCGAAGCTGGTGCTGGACGCGATGGTCGAGACCGGCGCCATCACGGGCGCCCAGCGCACGAAAGCGCTGGCCGAGAAGCCGCGCATCTGGAAGACCGCGCCGAATGCCGCCGCCCAGTACTTCATCGACTGGATCGATGACCAGGTGAAGCCGGTGGCCGGCAAGGTGCGCCAGGACGTGATCGTCGAGACGACCCTCGACATGCCGATGGAGCAGGCCGCCTTCGACGCCGCGCGCAGCACGGTGACCCGCCACAAGGGGGCCCGCGCCGAGCAGGCCGCCGTGGTCGCGGTCGACGGCGTCGGCCGGGTGCGGGTGATGGTCGGCGGAACCGACTACGTCCGCGCCCCCTACAACCGGGCCGCCAGCGCCAAGCGCCAGGCCGGCTCGGCCTGGAAGCCCTTCGTCTATCTGACGGCGCTGGAGCAGGGCCGCACGCCCGACCTGCCGGTGATGGACGAGCCGGTGACGATCTCCGGCTGGACGCCCGCCAACTACTCCGAGAGCTTCCTGGGGCCGCTGACGCTGGAACAGGCCCTGGCCCAGTCCGTCAACACCGTCGCAGCCCGGCTCGCGGACGAGGTCGGCCGGCCGAGCGTAGCCCAGACCGCGCGGCGCGTCGGCATCGTCTCGACCGTTAACACCGACCCGGCGATGGCGCTGGGCACCACCCTCGTCACGCCGCTGGAGATGACCCAGGCCTATGCCGCCTTCGCCAATGGCGGCAACCGCGTGCAAGCCTACGGCATCGAGCGCATCCGCACCCGGGCCGGCGTCACCCTGTTCCAGAAGAAGCCCGCCGCGCCGGTCCCGGCGGTCGCCAACCCGCCGCTCAGCGACCTCAACCGCATGCTGCGCACCGCGGTGATCGCCGGAACGGGCAAGGGCGCGGCCATCCCGGGCTACGACCTTGCGGGCAAGACCGGCACCACCTCGGACTACAGGGACGCCTGGTTCTGCGGCTATACGGGCGGCTTCGCCTCGTGCGCCTGGATGGGGCGAGACGACAACAGCCCCATGGCCCGCATCGCCGGCGGCGGCGCGCCGGCCGAGCTCTGGCGGACGTTCATGGGCACGGCCTTGAAGCGCATCCCCAAGCAGCAGATCCCGTTCGGGCCGGCCGTCACCCCGCCGCCGCCGCCGCTTGAGCCCGAGCTGACGCCGGCGGCGTCCGCGCCTGCGCCCTTGCCCGCGGAGAGCGCCCCCGGCTAGCCTTGGGCAGGGGAGTTTCCGAACATGCGTGGGACCTGGATCGTGGCCGGCCTGATCGCCGTCGGCGTCGCTGGAGCGGCCGCGGCCCAGGCGACGGTCGCCGACCTCATGAAGCACGAGGTGAATCCGGCCGCGCTGGCGTTCTGGGCGGCCGGCAACGACCCGCCCGAGGACGAGACGCCCGCGGCCGCCGCGGCGCGCTGGCGTGACGCCGAGGCCGCCGTCGAGACGCTGAAGGCCGAAGGCGCCCGGATGCAGGCGCCGCCTTACGCCATCTCACCGGCGTGGGTCGGCTTCGCCAGGCTGATGGGCGAGACCGCCGCCTCGGCCGACGGCGCAGTGAAGGCCCGCAACGCCGAGGCCGCCTTCGAGGCCGGCGGACGGCTCTACGATTCCTGCAACGGCTGCCACAAGGCCTATGCCCCGCCGCGCGGCTGAGCGGCGCCACACGAGCGCCGCGATGCTCGGTCAATCGGGCCGCATGCGTAGCCTGTTCCTCGCCGCCGTCGTCGCGCTCGCCGTTCCGGCGGCCGCCCACGCTGACCCTCAGGCGGAGGCCCGCTCCGCGGTCGGTGCCTGCATCTCGGCCATCGCCGACGGTGCGCCCGTGGCCGACCAGATCAAGGGCGAGTTCGTCGAGATCCGTCGCGAGCGCGAACCGGCGACCTGCACCGTCACCGTCACGGGCGGCGAACCGGTGGCGATCCGCGCCGGCGTTCTCGATGCGCTGGCCAAGCGCAAGGAGCGGTTCTCGCCGGCCAAGACCCGCTGGGAGGCCGGCGCCTTCGCCAGCCGAGAGGCCTTCTGCAGCCTGCCGGGCGGCCGGTCCTTCAACGTCGTCGTCTCGACGGCCAAGCCGGGCGAGCCGCTGGTGCTGACCGCGACCGTGCTGCAGACGAAGGAGCGCGACGCCCGCTGCGATCGCGACGAGGGCCTGCAGAAGCCGGCCGCCGGCTAGGCGCCCACTCAGGCGTTCCGGGCCATCAACCCCCCGTCGACCGGGATGGTCGCGCCCGTGATGTAGGATGCCGCGGGCAGGCAGAGGCTCAGCGTCATGTGCGCCACCTCCTCGGGGCGGCCATAGCGCCGGAGCGCCGTACGCCGTTTCGCGAACACCTGGCGGTCCTCCTCGGCGAGCCGTTCGGTCATGCCGGTCAGGATCGGGCCTGGGCAGATGCAGTTCACGGTGATGCCCTCGGGGCCCAGCTCGACGGCCAGCGCTCGGGTCAGGCCGGTCACCCCGGCCTTGGCCGCCGCATAGGGGCTGTCCCGCGAGGTGGCGCCCAGCGCCTCTGTCGAGGCGATGTTGACGATGCGCGGGCTCTTCGACTTCCGCAGATAGGGCAGGGCGGCGCGCACCAGCCGCTGGTGGGCGGTCAGCAGGATGCCGACGGCGCGACCCCAGACGTCGTCGTAATCCGCTGAATCGATGGGCGAAAATGCCGAGATGCCGGCGTTGTTGACCAGCACGTCCAGGCCGCCGAACCGCTGCGCGACCGCATCCGTCACCGCGCGGATAGCGTCCGGGTCCGAGACGTCCAGCGCCCAGGCCTCGGCGCTGCCGCCGGCTGCCCGGATGGCGTCGGCCACGGCCGTGGCGCTCTCCAGCGTGACGTCGGTCACCGCCACATGCGCGCCATCCGCAGCGAACACCTCCGCGGTGGCCCGGCCCATCCCCGAGGCCGCGCCCGTGATCAGCGCGACCAGACCCTTCACCGAGCGTCCGTCCGTCACAGCGAGAGTCCTCCGTCGACGATCAGCGTCTGGCCGACCACATAGCCGGCGAGCGGCGAGGCTAGCAGCAGGGCCGCGCCCGCCATGTCGGCCGGCGTGCCCATCCGGCCCAGCGGGATCGAGCGTAGCGCCCCCGCCAGCCGATCCGGATGTTCGGTCGTCACCTTGGTCAGCTTGGTGTCCACCAGGCCGGGCGCCAGACCCACGACCCGGATTCCTTCCGGCGCCCAAGCCTCGCCCAGCGTCTTGGTCAGGCTCACCGCGCCGGCCTTCGAGGCCGCATAGGCCGGATTTCCGCGGTTGGACGAGAAGCCCGAGACCGAGCTCACGATGATGATCACGCCCCGCCGCGCGGCGAGCGTGCCGCGGAACTTCCGGGCGCAGTCCATCAGGCTGTCGAGGTTCACCGCCATCACCCGATCCCAGCCTTCCGGCTCGAACTCGCCGCGGCGATAGACGACCGTGCCTTGGCACAGCACCAGCACGTCCAGGGGATCGATGGCGGGCGCAGCGTCGATCTGGGCGCGGTCGCCGACGTCCACCCCGGCATACTCGAGCCCCGTGAGGTTCGAGCCGTCCTGACCGGCGTAGTCCGCCGCGTTCGCTTTGGTCCCCCAGACGTGGACCTTCGCGCCGCGCTCCCGGAAGCCATGGGCGACGCCGTTGCCGATGCCGCTGGAGCCGCCGACCACCAGCACCGTCTTGCCGCTGAAATCGAGGTCGCTCACCGCCTCGTCCTCCCGTTTTCCGCATGCTTGCACGCGGGGATCGGCGGTCAATGCTGACGCCCCGTCAGTCTTGCCAGCGGCAGTTCGGCGGGGAAGCATGGCGTCCGGAGATCCCTTCGAAGGGACGAGAGGAACGCCCATGCCCGAGTTCCGCACGGTGGACGCCGGCGAGGTTCGCATCCGCGCGGCCGTGGAAGGCGAGGGGCCGCTCGTCCTGATGGTCCACGGCTTCCCGGAGAGCTGGTTCTCTTGGCGTCACCAGATGACGCCCATCGCAGAGGCCGGCTTCACCGCCGCGGCCATCGACGTCCGCGGCTACGGCGGCTCGGACAAGCCGCAGGCGATCGAAGCCTATGCGATGGAACGCCTGACCGCCGACGTCGCCGGCGTCGCCGAGGCGCTTTCGCCCGGCCAGCCCGTCGTCCTGATCGGCCACGACTGGGGCGCGCCCATCGTCTGGAACACGGCGTTGACCCGCCCGGAGACGGTGCGCGCGGTCGCGGGCCTCTCCGTGCCCTATCTCGGCGTGCCGACGCGGCCGTTCACCGAAGTGTTCGACGCGTTGTTTACCCGGCGCGGGCGGTTCTTCTACCAGGCTTGGTTCCAGAACGTCGGCCCGCCCGAGGCGGAGGCCGAGGCCGACGTGCGCGGCTTCCTGCGCAAGTTCTACTACGCCATCTCAGGGGACGCTCCGCCCGGCGCCTGGCCCCAGAAGGCGGCCGGCGCGAGCCTGCTGGAAGGCCTGATCGACCCCGACCCGTTCCCGTCCTGGCTGACCGAGAACGAGCTCGACTACTACGTCTCGGAATTCCGTGAGTCCGGCTTCTTCGGCCCCATCAGCCGCTACCGGAACCACGAGCGCGACTTCGAATGGCTCCAGGGCTTCAAGGACCGCGTGATCGAGCAGCCGTCGCTGTTCATCGGCGGCACGAAGGATCCGGCCAGCACGGCCTTCGGCGGCATCGCCGACCCCGTCGAGGCCATGCGCGCTCATGCTCCCAACCTCGTCGCCGGGCACATGCTGGAAGGCTGCGGCCACTGGACCCAGCAGGAGCGGCCGGACGAGGTCACCGACATCCTCATCCCCTGGCTGAAAGGGCTCTAAGACCATGGCCGACCTCGAGCTTCGCCAGGACGGCGACGTCATCTGGGCGACGATGAACCGGCCCGAGCGGCTGAACGCGCTGTCGCGCAACCTCGTCACCGAACTCAGGGATTTCTTCGTCGGCCTTTACTGGCGGCGCGACGTCCGCGTCGTGGTGCTGCAGGGTGCGGGCGACGCCTTCTGCGCCGGCCTCGATCTCAAGGAGCGCAGCGAGCCCACCGAGGGCTCGGATGGTCGGCGCTCGATCGGCGCGGGCCTCACCCGTCAGCGCGAGATCAGCGAGATCGTCATCGCCATGCGACGCTGCCCGCAGCCGATCATCGCCTGCATCGACGGCGCCGCGGCCGGCGGCGGCTTCGCCCTGGCGCTGGCCTCCGACGTGCGGATCGTCACGCCGCGCGCCCGCATGAACGCCGCCTTCATCCGCATCGGCCTGTCGGCCTGCGACATCGGTGTGAGCTACTTCCTGCCCCGCATGGTCGGCAGTTCGATCGCCGCCGAATACATGCTGACCGGCCGCTTCATCGACGCCGAACGCGCCCGCGAACTGGGCCTGGTCAGTCGGATCGTGGCCAAGGAACAGCTGCAGGCGGAGGCCCAGGGTTTCGTCGACGACATGCTGCACGCCACGCCGCTCGGCCTGCGCCTGACCAAGGAGGCGCTGAACCACGCCATCGACGCCGGCGGCCTGGAAGCGGCCATCGCCATGGAGGACCGCAACCAGATTCTGGCCAGCGCGGACGGCGACTTCGGCGAGGGCGTCCAGGCCTTCCTCGAGAAGCGGAAGCCCAACTACACCCGTCGCGAGGGCTGAGCGTGATCGAGCTGTGGCACTGCCCGGATGCGCGCTCCTTCCGCCCGCTCTGGGCGCTGGAGGAGCTCGGTCTCGAATATGAGCTGCACGTCCTGCCGTTTCCGCCCCGGGCGCGGGCGCCGGAGTACCTGGCGATCAATCCGCTCGGCACTATCCCGGCGCTGAAGGACGGTGAGACCTTCATGAGCGAGTCCGCCGCGATCGTGCAGTACCTGGCGACCCGCTACGGCCCCCAGGGAGGCTCGGGCGATCTCGCGGTCGCCGTCGACGATCCGGCCTACGGCGCCTGGCTGAACTGGCTGCACTTCGGGGAGGCCACGCTGACGTTCCCGCAGACCATCGTGCTGCGCTACTCGACCTTCGAGAAGGGCCGCGCCGACACCGCCGCGGAGGACTATGCGAAGTGGTTCCTGAGCCGGCTGCGCCACGTCGACCGCGCGCTGGCCAACGGCGACTGGCTCTGCGCCGGCCGCTTCACCGCCGCCGACATCTCGGTCGGCTATGCGCTGCTGCTGGCGAACCACCTGAAGCTGTCGGACCACTTCACTCCGGCCGTCGCCGCCTACTGGCAGCGGCTCAAGGCGCGCCCTGGGTTCCAGGCCGCCAAGCGGGCCCAGAAGATCGAACTCTCGGAGGCGCTGTCGTCATGATCCGGCTCTACGACCACCCGTTCTCGCCCTACGCCCAGAAGGTGAAGATCAGCCTCCGCGAGAAAGGCCTGGCCTTCGAAGCGCCGCTGCCCGGCGGCCTGGGCGCCGGCGGCGCGGCCGGCGAGTTCGTCGAGGCCAATCCGCGCGCCGAGGTGCCGGCCCTCGTCGACGGCGACGTCCGCGTCTTCGACTCAACCATCATCCTGGAATACCTGGAGGACGCCTATCCGACGCCCGCCATGCTGCCGTCCGCGCCGGCCGAGCGAGCTCGCGTGCGCATGTTGGAAGAGGTGATGGACACCCACTTCGAGGCCATCAACTGGGGCCTCTCCGAGCTGAAGTGGTTCAAGCGCGCGGAAGGCGAGGCGGGCCGCGCCCTGGAGAGCCGGGCCAAGGCGCAGACCGACGGCTTCTTCGGCTGGCTGGAACGTCAGCTGGGCGACCGCCCATGGTTCAACGGCGAGACCTTCGGCTGGGGCGATCTGTGCGTGGCGCCCTACGTCAACGGCTCGGTCGGCCACGGCAATCCGCCGGCGGCAGGCTCGAAGCTGGCCGACTGGCTGGCCCGGGCCAACGCTCGGCCCTCCGTCGCGGACACCCTGAAGGAAGCTGCCGCCATGGCCCAGGTCGCCGGCATGGGCGACGTGGCCGAACTGGTCGCCAGAGGCCTGTTCAAGCGCGAATACCGCGACCACCGGCTGGAATGGATGATCAAGTCGGGCGGCGTCGACGTGGTGCTGAAGGGCCTGGAGCGGGACAACATCCGGTTCTCGCCCGACTTCCACTGACGCGGAGGTCTTTCCGTGGCGGAAGGCTTACGTGGGGGCGCGCTTGCCCGTGCCCGCAATCGGCCTAGGGTTTCCTCCAATTAGAGAACATGACGGAGGAAGCCATGAGCCCAGCGGATGACGCGGGTGCGGCCGTGCAGGCCCTGCCGCCCTTCAAGCCGCTGCCGCAGAAGGCGCCGGACATCAGCGTCGAGCGTCGCGACGACGGCTCGTACATCATCCGCTCGAACCACCAGCCGGGCGACGGGCCGCGCTCGATCGCCCACCTGCTGGCCGAGCGCGCCGCCCAGCATCCGGACCGGCCGTTCATCCTGCAGCGCGCGCCGAACCACGGCCCCTGGGGCGGCGTCACCTATGGCGAGGCCAAGCGCGCCGCCGACGGCATCGCCCAGTGGCTGCTGGACCGCGGCCTGACCGGCGCGGACAGCGTGATGGTGCTCTCGTCCAACTCGGTCGAGCACGCCCTCGTCATGCTGGGCTGCTATACGGCCGGCGTGCCGATCGCGCCGATCAGCCCGGCCTACAGCCTGATGTCGAGCGACCACGCCAAGCTCAAGCACTGCGCGGGCGTCGTGAAGCCGAAGGCCGTCTTCGCGCAGTCCAGCGAAATGTTCGCCCGGGCCTTCGAGACCCTGCGCAGCGAGAATCCCGATCTGGTCTTCGTCTCCGTCGACGGCGGCAACGGGACGATCGCGCTGTCGGAGCTGACGTCGACCGAGCCCGGTCCGGCTGTCGATGAGGCGCGCGAGCGGCTGAACCACGCCACCGTCGCGAAGTATCTCTTCACCTCCGGCTCCACCGGCATGCCCAAGGGCGTGCCCCAGACGCACGGGATGTTCGCGGGCGTGATCGCCGGCGGCGAGGGCCTGCGCACCGAGCCGCAGGATCCGGAGAACCCGCCTCAGGCGCTGGACTGGATGCCCTGGAGCCACATCTCGGCCGGCAACATCGCCTTCAACGGCAACCTGTGGTCCGGCGGCGCCCTGCACCTGGACGAGGGCAAGCCGATCCCCGGCCTGTTCGAGACCACGATCAAGAACCTCTACGAGGTCTCGCCCATCGTGTTCGGCTCGGCCCCGGTGGCCTTCGGCATGCTGGCCGAGGCGATGGAGCGCGATCCCGAGCTGCGCCGCAGCTTCTTCAAGAACCTCCGCTACATGGGCTATGGCGGCGCGACGCTGTCGAACGACCTCTACGATCGGCTGCAGAAGCTGGCCATCGCGGAGACCGGCATGCGGATCCCCATCACCACCATGTATGGGGCGACGGAGACGCAGGGGATCACGGTGGTCCATTGGGTGACCGAGCGCGTCGGCCTCATCGGCCTGCCGCTGCCCGGCATCACGCTGAAGCTCGCGCCCAATGGCTCGAAGCTGGAGGTGCGGGTGAAGGGGCCCACCGTCACCAGCGGCTACCACAACGATCCGGAGAAGACGGCTGCCGCCTTCGACGAGGAGGGCTTCTACAAGCTGGGCGACGCCTGCCGCTTCCTCGATCCCGATGATCCCGCCAAGGGCCTGGTGTTCGACGGCCGCGTGACCGAAGACTTCAAGCTCGACAGCGGCACCTGGGTGTCGGTCGGGACGCTGCGGCCCGACCTCGTCGCCGCGTCCAGTCCTTACGTCTTCGACATGGTGCTCACCGGCCAGGACAAGCCGTTCATCGGCGCGCTCGTGTGGCCGTCGCCGGCCGCGCTCGCTGGGCTGGGCGACGCTCCGCTGGGCAAGCTCACCGAGCTGCTGAAGGCCCGCTTCGCCGAGTTCAACGCCGGCGCCGGGGGCTCGTCGCGGCGGATCGGCCGCTTCATCGTGCTGACCGAACCGCCCTCGATCGATGGCGGCGAGATCACTGACAAAGGCTATGTGAACCAGCGCGCCACGCTGGAGCGCCGCCACGCGCTCGCCGAGGCGATCTACGCCAATCCGCCCGCCGACGGCGTCGTCACGATCTGACGATGTCCGAGATCATCCTGCACCACTATGACACCTCGCCCTTCTCGGAGAAGGTGCGGGTGATGCTGGGCATCAAGGGCCTGGCCTGGCGCTCGGTCATCCAGCCGGTGATCATGCCCAAGGCCGAGTTGGTCCCGCTGACCGGTGGCTACCGCCGCATCCCGGTGCTGCAGATCGGCGCCGACGTCTACTGCGACAGCCAGGTGATCCTCGCCGAACTGGAGGCGCGTCATCCGCAGCCGCCGGTGGTGCGCGGCGCCGACTGGGCGGTGAACCTGTGGGCCGACCGGCAGTGGTTCCAGGCGACAGTGGCGGCGGTCTTCTCCGAGATCGGCGACGCCGTGCCGAAGGAATTCATCGACGACCGCGAGAAGCTGTCGGGCCGGCCGTTCGACATCGCAGGCCTCAAGGCCGTCGCGCCGTTCGCCAAGGCGCAGTGGCGGGCGTTCGCCGGCTGGCTGGACGACGGTCTCGCCGGCGGCGACTTCCTGGGCGGCGCGACGCCCGCGCTGTCCGACGTGGCGGCCTACATGAACGTCTGGTGGCTCTCGGGCGCCGCGCGCGGATCGGCCGACGAGCTGCTGTCCGGCTTCGAACGCGCCAAGGCCTGGCGGGCGCGGATGGCCGGCATCGGCCACGGTGAGCGCAGCGAAATGACCCCCGCCGAGGCGCTGGCCGCCGCGAAGGTCGCGCCCGCCGCGCTCCCGCCGAGCGAGGACGACCCCGCGGGCTTCAAACTCGGCGACGCCGTGGCCGTGTCGGCCGACGACTACGGCCGGGACCCGATCCAGGGCCGGCTCGTGGCCCTCAACCGCAGCCGCGCCGTCATTGCCCGCGAAGGCGAGGGCGTCGATACGGTGCACGTGCATTTCCCCCGCGCCGGCTACGTCCTGCTGCGGGCCTGAACGGAGGTTTCGATGAACGATCGCGTGACGGTGGACATCCAGGGCGGCGTCGCCGACGTCCGTCTGGTCCGGACCGACAAGATGAACGCGCTGGACTCGGCGATGTTCGCCGCTCTGGTCGAGACCGGTGAGCGGCTCAAGACCGAGCCCGGCGTCCGCGGGGTGGTGCTGTCGGGCGACGGCAAGGCGTTCTGCGCGGGCCTCGACATGGGCAACTTCCAGTCGATGGCGTCCGGCGAGCGGAAGGGCGGGCAGGGCACGGCCGGCGAACTGCTGGCGGCCAAGCGCACGCCGGGCGGCTCCAACAACGCCCAGCACGCCTGCATGGTCTGGCGCGAGATCCCGGTGCCGGTGATCGCCGCGGTGCACGGCGTGGCCTTCGGCGGCGGCTGCCAGCTCGCCCTGGGCGCCGACATCCGCTACATCGCCCCCGACGCCCGGATGTCCGTCATGGAGATCAAGTGGGGCCTGGTGCCCGACATGGCGGGCCTGGTCCTGATGAAGGGCCTGGTGCGGGACGACGTCGCCCGCGAGCTCACCTATTCGGGCCGTATCGTCACCGGCCAGGAGGCCGTGGACGTGGGCCTCGCGACCCGCGTGGTCGCCGACCCGCGCGCTGAGGCGCTGGCCTTCGCCCGCGAGGTGGCGGGCCGGAACCCGCACGCCATCCAGGCCGACAAGCGCCTGCTGAACCTGATGGGCGTCGGCGACCAGCACGAGGTGCTGCTTGAGGAGAGCCGCGAGCAGACCGCCCTGATCGGGTCGCCGAACCAGGTCGAGGCCGTGATGGCCAACCTGCAGAAGCGCGAGCCGAACTTCACCGACGTCACGCCGGCGAAGGTGGAGGCCTAGGGAAGGAAACCGCGGGCGAAGGCTCGGCCGTCCGCCCGCAGCGCCCCTTGAAGGCTTAGCGCGCGGCCAGGCGGGTCGGCAGGGCGGCCAGCGCAGGGTCGCCGCTCTGGGCGACGGCGTGCTCGACGGTCGCCTTCATGCAGGCGGCCATCATCTCACGCGGGAAGCTGGCGCCGATGGTGGCGCGGGCGCAGACGGACTTGGCCGCCTTCACGATGTCCTTCTGGACCTGTTCCGAGCTCTTGCCGGCCGTGGCGACACGCATCGACTGCGCGCTGGCGGGGGCCGCGATGAGGGCCGCGACGGCGGCGACGGTGAGAATGCGGATCATGGGTTCGTTCCGGGATCAGGGTTTGCGACAACCCCTTTCCGGCGTTCCTCGCGAGGCGGGGCCGGCGACTGACGCCCGGCTCGTTCGCGCCTGCAGCTCCACTGATTCCAACTTACCGCTGATAATGCAAGCGCGATGTTGCGCTGCAACATGGATTGAGCAGGGGCTGCTCAGTCCGGCGTCAGCCCCGCCCGATATAGGGCATGGTGGTCGCCATTACCGTCATGAACTGGACGTTCGCCTCCAGCGGCAGGCCGGCCATGTACAGCACCGCGTCGGCGACATGCTTCACGTCCAGGTACGGCTCGGGCTTCAGCGAGCCGTCCGCCTGCAGCGTGCCCTGGCCCATGGTTCGGGTCATCGGCGTCTCGGCGTTGCCGATGTCGATCTGCCCACAGGCGATGCCGTAAGCGCGGCCGTCCAGCGAGGTGGAGCGGGTGAGGCCTGTCATGGCGCTCTTGGTGGCGCTGTAGGCGATGCTCAGCGGCCGTGGCGCATGGGCCGCGATCGAGCCGTTGTTGATGATCCGCCCGCCGCGCGGGTCCTGGTCCTTCATCAGCCGAAACGCCGCCCGCGTGCAGAGGAAGGCGCCCGTGAGGTTTACGTCGACCACGCGCTTCCAGTCCGAAAGCGAGTGATCCTCGATCGGCACGGGCCGTGCGCCGGAGCCCGCGTTGTTGAACACCAGGTCCAGCCGCCCGAACCGAGCCTTGGTCGCGGCGAAAAGGGAGTCGACCGCGGCCTCGTCGGCCACATCGGTCGGGACCACCAGCGCGTCACCTTTCGAGAGGTCCGCCGTCTCCTCAAGGGCCTCCTGCCGCCGGCCCGCCAGAGCCACCCGCCACCCTGCGTCGAGTAGCGCCAGGGACACAGCCCGCCCGATACCGCTGCCTGCCCCTGTGACAATCGCGACCTTCGCCATTGCGCTCTCCCGCTCCTGTGACTAGCCCACATACCAACCACAACCGGCATACCGGAAATACGAGGAAACATGGCTGAGCTGCCGCCGCCGTCGAACCAGGTCGAAGTTGTCGTCGTCCACCCGCCGCGGCTCGCGCCGCTGGGCGGCGAGGCGGCGTTCAGCTCGGTCCAGATCGGCCCCGAGACGCTGAAGGCCGAACAACGGCTGGACGAGGCGCTCAAGACGGCGCCGGGCGTCTCGCTGTTCCGCCGTACCGGCAGCGGTGCGGCCAATCCGACGACCCAGGGCCTGTCGCTCCGCGCCATCGCGCCGTCGGGCGCCGGCCGCGCGCTGGTGACCCTGGACGGCGCGCCGCAAAACGATCCGTTCGGCGGCTGGGTGATCTGGAGCGCGCTGCCCCCCGAAGGTCTCGACGGGGCGACGGTGGTGCGCGGCGCGGGCGCGGGCCCCTATGGCGCCGGCGCCCTGACCGGCGTCGTGGCGCTGCAGGAGCGCGGCGCCCAGGACGGCCTCGCCGCCCTCGACCTCTCGGCGGGCGAGCGCGACAGCTATCGCGCCGCCATCGCCGGCGGCACGGAGAGCCTGCTGCTGACGGCGGCCCATTCGAAGACCGACGGCTACTACGCCGTGCGCGGACCGCGTCGCGGCGCCGCCGACGAGCGGCTGTCGCTGGAAGACGTCTCGGGCGCGATCCGGGCCCAGCACGACTTCGGCGGCGTCGAGGCGGCGGCCCGCGTCTCCGCCTTCCGGGAGATCCGCGGCGCAGGCCTGGTCGGCGCCCGCTCCGTGGCGTCCGGCCAGTCGGCGACCGTCACCCTGGCGCGGCCGGCGGACGACGGCGTCGGCGGCTGGCGCCTGCAGGCCTGGGTGCGCGAGAGCGACCTCAAGAACAGCTCGGCGGCGGTCGCCGCGGGCCGCACCGGCACGACGCCGGCCAACGACCAGTACAAGACGCCGGCCACCGGCTACGGCGTCAACGCCGCCGTCCAGAGTCGCCTCGACGCCATCAACTGGGAGCTGGGCGCCGACGCCCGCTGGACCGACGGCAAGGTGCGCGAGCGCTTCCGCTTCATGAACGGCGCCTTCACGCGTGACCGCGAAGCCGGCGGCGAGACCTTCGTTGCCGGCGCCTACCTCGAAGGCGCGTACGATCAGGGCCCCTGGATCGTCACCGGCGGCGTCCGCATCGACCGCTCCGAGTCCAGCGACGCCATTCGCCGTGAGATCGATCTCGCTAACGGCGCCGTCACGCTGGACCAGCGGCCGGAGGGCTCGTCCGAGACCACGCCGACCGCGCGCCTCGGCGTCCGCTACGACCTCGCCGACGGCCGCTATCTGCGGACCGCCGCCTACGCCGCCTTCCGACCGCCGACGCTGAACGAGCTGCACCGGCCGTTCCGGGTCGGCAACGACATTACCGAGGCCAATCCCGCGCTCCAGCCCGAAACCCTGCAAGGCGTCGAGTTCGGCGTCGGCGCTGACGAGGGCCCTGTGGCCTGGGGCGCGACCCTGTTCTGGAACCGCATCAAGGACCCGATCGCCAATGTCACCATCGGCATCGGCCCGGGGACCTTTCCGACCGCCGGGTTCGTGCCGGCCGGCGGCGTGCTGCGACAGCGCCAGAACGCCGGCGAGATCGAGGCCTGGGGCGTCGAGGGCGAGGCCTCCGGCGATGTCGGCCAGACCCTGTCCTGGCGCGCGGCCTTCGCCTTCGCCGACGCCGAGGTCGACGGCGGCTCGTCAGCGCCACAGCTGACCGGCCTTCGCCCGGCCCAGACGCCGAAGTGGACGGTCACCGCCGGCGCCGACTGGCGGCCGCTGGAGCCGCTGACGGTTTCGGCCGACCTCCGCTACGAGACCATGCGCTGGGAGGACGACCTCAACACCCGCCGCCTCGCGGCCGGCGTCCAACTCGACGCCCGTGCGGCGTGGCGGCTCAATCCGACCACTGAACTCTATCTCGCCGCCGAGAACCTCACCGACGAGGACCTGGAGGTGGGCGAAACCGCCGACGGCGTCGAAAGCTACTCGGCGCCACGCACCTTCCGCATCGGCGTGTCGATCCGGCGCTAATCCTTGGCCGGGGGCTTCGCCACCCCCAGCATCGCCGCGAACTCGGGGCGCAGGTCGCCTGTGCCCTTCTCGGCGGCATGGGCGTCGATGCGTGCGCCGATCGCCGCCATGGTCTGGCCGGTGAACTCGGTCTTGTTCGCCCCCACCCAGGCCATCGAGGCCTGGCGGTTGTCGTTCAGCTGCTGGAAGGCGGGGAAGACGTAGCGGGCGATCAGCTCGTACGACCGCTTCTTCGCCTCCCACGGCGCCCAGTTGTGGTCCATCAGCAGGAAGGCGCCGAAGCCGCCGCTCTCGTCGACCAGCTGCTGGATGCGGGCGACGGCGTCCTCCGGCGTGCCGATGACCGCCAGGCCGCTCTCGACCATCGCCTTCACCGGGTCCGGCCCTTCCGGGACGATCGGCAGGTTGGCGATTTCCTTGAAGTAGTAGATCCATTTCTCGAGCCCGAACGAGGCCTCGGCCATCGCCTGCTCCCGCGTCGGCGCGATGTGCATGGGCCCGAGCAGCCGCCAGCCGCTGCGGTCCATTGACTTGCCGTGCTCCTGCGCCTGCTGGCAGGCGATGTTCCAGTTCGACGCCAGCGCGTTGAAGCCCGCCTGGCTGGTGGCGCCCAGCGACAGCAGGCTGAGCCCGTGCCGTCCCGCCGCCCGCGCCCCGGTGGGCGACACCTGGCTGGCGACGGCGATCTCCACTGACGGCCGCGAGTAAGGCGTCATCTGGAGGCGGGCCTGCCACAGCTCGAACCAATCGGACTTGTGGCTAACCTCCTCGCCGCGCAGCAGCGGGACCAGCACCTCCAGGGCCTCGTCCATGCGGTCGCGCTGCTTGGCCGGCGGAATGCCCATCATGAAGGCGTCCGAGACGAGGGCGCCGGGGCCGACGCCGAACATCACCCGGCCGCGGGTCATGTGGTCCAGCTGGTTGATCCGGTCCGCCAGCATCAGCGGGTGATGGTAGGGCAGGGACGAGACGCCCGTGCCCAGGCGGATGTGCCGGGTGCGCTGGGCCGCGGCGGCGATGAACAGCTCAGGCGAGGCGATCAGCTCGTAGCCGGCCGAGTGGTGCTCGCCGATCCAGGCCTCGTCATAGCCCAGCCGGTCCATGTGCTCGACGAGCTCGAAGTCGCGCTCCAGCGCCAGCGTCGGGTTCTCGTCGACGGGATGGAACGGCGCGATGAAGGCGCCGAAGCGCAGGCGCGGGCCGAACATGGTCTTCCTCCAGTGCAAGCGCGTTCCCCCGCGCTTGTCCGGTGAAGATAACGACGGTCCTCGAAGCGGCGCCAGCGTGTCGCCACGTCAGGCCTCCAGTCAGGCTTTGCGGGCCATCTCCTTGGCGGCGGCGGCCTTCTTGCCCTCGTCGGCGTCGCGCGCAGCCTCCAGGAACTTCAGCACCGCCAGCTCGAACGCCCGCTCGTCGCCCGACGCCTTCACGTCCAGGCCGCCGCCCTCGTAGGCCTGCAGCACGGCGGGATGGATGTAGGCGCTGCGGGCGACCGCGGCCGTATTGCCGAGCACGCCGGCCACCGCCTTCACGCAGGTGACGACGTTGCGCTTTGTCTCCGTCGCGGTGGAGCAAGCCGGCGTCAGCATCAGCGCCTTGGCCGCCATCACCGTGCCGGCCCAGGTGCGGAAGTCCTTGGCCGAGAAGTCCTCGCCCAGAGCCTCGCGGAGGTAGGCGTTCACGTCGGAGCTTTCCACCGCGCACTGGGTCCCGTCGTCGTCGACGTACTGGAACAGTCGCTGGCCCGGCAGGTCCTGGCAGGCCTTCACGATGCGGGCGAGGCGGCGGTCCTCGAGGCCGGTCTCGTGCATCTTGCCGCTCTTGCCGCGGAACTGGAACTTGGCGCCGCCGCGGCCGACCTTCACGTGCCGGTCGCGCAGGGTCGTCAGGCCGAAGCTCTTGTTGGTCTTGGCGTATTCCTCGTTGCCCACCCGGATCAGCGTGCGCTCCATCACCGCTATGACTGCGGCCAGCACCTTCTCCCGCGGGAGGCCAGGCCGCTTCAGGTCCTCTTCGACCCGGCGGCGCAGCTTGGGCAGGGCGCGGCCAAACGCGATCACCCGGTCGTACTTGTGGCTGTCGCGCACCTCGCGCCAACGCTCGTGATAGCGGTACTGCTTGCGGCCCTTCACATCGCGGCCGATGGCCTGGATGTGGCCGTTCGCGCGCGGGCAGATCCACACCTCGGTCCAGGCCGGCGGGATGGCCAGCTTGCGGATGCGGTCCAGGGTCTTCTCGTCGGTGATCGGCGAGCCGTCCGGCTTGAAGTAGTTGAAGCCGCTGGCGCGCGCGGGCTTGCGGCTGATGCCGGGATCGCCGTCGCTCACATAGCGCAGCCCGGCCTCTTCCAGCTGTCCGGCGGCCTCGACGGGGATCTCGCTGGGCATATCCTTGGCCATCCGGCCCCTCCACCTGCGCGGCGGCAACGTGGTATGCGCGGCCAAGGTTCCTCTGCGCTCAAGGCCGACTCGCCCGTGAACTACCGCCACGCCTTCCATGCCGGGAACTTCGCCGACCTGGTGAAGCACGCCGCCCTGCTGCGGCTCATGGCGGCGCTGGGCCCCGGTCCCCTGACCGTCATCGACACCCACGCCGGTCGCGGCCTGTATGACCTGGCAGGCGCCGAGGCGCGGAAGTCCGGCGAAGCAGAGGCGGGGGTCGCCCGGCTGATGGCGGCCGTCGACGCGCCGCAAGCCTTCGGCCCGCTGACCCGCTCGGTGGCGGCCCTGAACGGCGGCGGCGCGGTCCGCCGCTATCCGGGCTCGCCCTGGCTGATCGCCGAGCACCTGCCGCCGGGCGCCCGCTACCTGGCCTGCGAGCTTCGCAAGGAGGAGCACGACGCCCTGCGCAGCGCGCTGAAGGGGCGGGCCGGCGTCGAGACCCTGAACGCCGACGGCTACAGGGCCGCCGTAGAGCGCTGCCCGTCGAAGGGCCGGGTGCTGCTGCTGATCGACCCGCCGTTCGAGAAGCCCGACGACTACGCCCGCATCGTCGAGACGCTAGAAGGCGCCCGCGCGCGCAACCGCGATGTCCAGGCGCTGGTCTGGCTGCCGCTCAAGGACCTCGAGACCTTCGACGCGTTCCTGCGCGACCTGGAAGACGCCGTCGACGCGCCGATGGTGGCGGCCGAAGCCCGGGTGAAGCCGCTCACCGATCCGATGAAGATGAACGGCTGTGCGCTGGTCCTGATGAACGGTCCAGACCTAACGGCCGACCTCGAGGTGATCTGCGACTGGGTGGCCCGCGAGCTGGGCCAGGGCGGCGCCGCGCGCGTCTATCCTCTATCGTCCTGACGCCATGCTGAAGCGCGCCTTCGACATCGCCGCCGCCTTCGCGGGCCTCGTCGTGCTCTCGCCGGTCCTGGCGGGCCTGGCCCTGGCCGTCCGCCTGGACAGCCCGGGGCCCGCGATCCACTGGTCGCGCCGCGTCGGGCGTCATAACCGCATCTTCCGCATGCCGAAGTTCCGCACCATGCGGACCGACACGCCGGACCTCGCCACACACCTGCTGGCCGAGCCTGACCGCTGGGTCACGCCGCTGGGACGCGTCCTGCGCCGCACCAGCCTGGACGAGCTGCCCCAGCTCTGGAGCGTGCTGACCGGCGAGATGAGCCTGGTGGGGCCCCGGCCCGCACTGTTCAATCAGGACGACCTCGTGGCGCTCCGCACCGAGGCGGGCGTCGAGCGCCTGCGCCCCGGCGTCACCGGCTGGGCTCAGATCAACGGTCGCGACGAGCTGTCCATCCCGGAGAAGGTGCGCCTCGACCGCGAATATATGGAGCGCATGTCGCTCGCCTTCGACCTGCGGATCCTGCTGGCGACGCTGCGCTCAGCGGCTTCGGGGCATGGCGTAAGTCACTGAGTTTCGGGACGCCCCCGCATCCGGGAAACACCTGACAGGGGCTAAGTCCTTCACATTTTGAGGGAACCGGACCCGCCCGCCCGCACGTTTTGGCAGGTCGGAGAATTCCCCTTGAGCAACGAACCCTTCCAGAACCCGCAGCCGGGCCGGCGCCGCAAGCCGCAGCGTCCGCCGCACAGCGAGCCCGGCCGCCGCCGGCCGATCCAGCGCGCCGAGGCCTGGGCGAAGGATCGTTGGGACCGGTTCAGCCACGCCAAGCTGCCGAAGCCGGTCTTCAAGAAGCCCAGCAACAAGACGCTGAAGTGGACGGCGGGCATCCTGGCGGTGGTGGCGATCGCCATCGCCATCCTGATCGCCATCTGGGACTGGAACTGGTTCCGCGGCCCGCTAGCCCGCTTCGCCTCGGCGCGCATGCACCGCGAGGTGACGATCGCGGGCGACCTGAACGTCAACCTGTGGTCCTGGCAGCCCAGCGCCACGGTCGACGGCGTCCGCATCGCCAACACGCCCTGGGCCGGCCGCGAGCCGATGGGCGAGTTCGAGCGCATCACCGTCAAGATCCGCCTGATCCCGCTGCTCTGGGGCGACGTCGACCTGCGCCTGCTGCGCTTCGACCGGCCCAACCTGCGCCTGTTCGCCGACGCCCAGGGTCGCAAGAACTGGGACTTCTCCAACGGCCGCAAGGCGGAAGAGCCGATGCGGCTGCCGCCGATCCGCAGTTTCATCATCAACGACGGCAAGCTCACCTACACTGACGTGAAGCGTGAGCTGCGCTTTAACGCGACGATGAACGCCCAGGAGAACCTGGGCGAGGCCAACCGCGGCTTCGAGCTGATCGGGCAGGGGACCATCAACCGGGCGCCGTTCCGCATGGAGGTGACCGGCGGGCCGCTGCTGAACATCGACCGCAACAAGCCCTATCCGTTCAACGCCGAGATCCGCGCCGGCCAGACCTACATCACCGCCGTGGGCAACGTGCCGAAGCCCTTCGACCTCGGCCGCTTCACGACCCAGCTCAATGCACGCGGGCCTGACATGGCGGACCTCTATCCGCTGACCGGCGTCGCCCTGCCGAACACGCCGCCGTACCGCCTGCGCGGCCGGCTTTCCCGGGACGAGCTGATCTGGCGGGTCGACAACCTGGGCGGCCGCGTCGGCGACAGCGACCTCTCGGGCGACATCAAGGTCGAGACCGGCCGGGTGCGGCCGATGCTGACCGCCGACCTGCGCTCAAACAGCCTCGATTTCGACGACCTGGGCGCCTTCTTCGGCGGCGCGCCCGGCACCGGTCCGGGTGAGACGGCCTCCGCCCAGCAGGTGGCGGTCGCCCGCGACCTCGGGGCCCAGCAGCGGCTGTTCCCCGACTCGACCCTGGACGTCAGCCGCATTCGCGCCCTGGACGCCGATGTGCGCTATCGCGCCGACAGCATCCGTGACGCGCCGGTCAGCCTGCGCGCCGGCTCCGTGCGGGTGAAGCTGGACAACGGGCTGCTGCGCGCCGACCCGCTCCGCCTCGACCTGCCGCGCGGCCGGGTCACCGGCTTCGTGGCGCTGAACGCCCGCAAGGCCACGCCCGTCACCGAGCTGGACCTGCGGCTGACCAATGCCCGCATCGAGGAGCTGATCCCGGTGACCGTCGGCGGCGGCCAGCCGCTGACCGGCGCGCTGGCCGCCCGCGCCCGCCTGACCGGCGAGGGCGACAGCGTCCACAAGGCCTTCGCCAGCTCAGACGGCGAGGTGATGGTCGTGGCCCCCGGCGGCGAGATCCGCGAGGCCTTCGCCGAGCTGATGGGCGTGAACGTGGTCAAGGGCCTGGGCCTGCTGCTGAAGAAGGACATGGACACCGTCCCGCTCCGCTGCGGCGTGGCGCACTTCCAGACCAACAACGGCGTCATGACCGCGAACAACATCGTCATCGACACGGGTCCTGTGCTGATCACCGGCCAGGGCCAGGTGAACCTCGGGACCGAGCGCATGGCCTTCAAGGTCCGCGGCCACAACAAGAAGTTCCGCCTCGTCCGCGTGCTGCTGCCGGTGAAGGCGGAAGGCCCGATCCGCGCGCCGAAGCTGGGCGTGGAGCCCGGCGCGGCCGTCGGCCAGGGCGCGGCCGCCGTGGGCCTGGGCGCGCTGGTCAATCCGCTGGCCGCCCTGCTGCCGTTCATCGACCCGGGCCTGGCCAAGGACGCCAATTGCGGCGCCCTGCTGGCGGATGCGTCGCGCGAGGGCGCTCCGGTCGCCCAGACCGCCAAGCGCTAGGCGTCTAGACGTTGACGGCTGCGCCTGCGCCCCGGCAATCTCCGCCGACCTCATGGCAGGAAGGCGTGGAACGCATGGCGTTGGGCATGAACAAGGGTGTGGTCCTGGCGATCGCGCTGGGCATCAGCGGTGCGACCGCCGCGGCGGGTGTCGCGCTGGCGCACAATGAGCCGATGCCGAAGGGCCCGCTCAGCCCCGCGGCCAAGGCCGCCCATCAGCGTCACGCCAACTTCGAGAAGCTCGGTGCGGCGTTCAAGGCGCTGAACGACGAGCTGCGGAAGTCCAGCCCCAACGTGGCGACCGTGCAGGCCCAGACCAAGACGATGGCGGCGCTGTCCAACGCCCTGCCCACCTGGTTCCCGCGCGGCAGCGGCGTCGAGGCGCGGCCCAAGAGCGAGGCCAAGCCCAACATTTGGACCGACGCCGCGGGCTTCAGCGCCAAGGCCTCGGCCTCGCAGGTCCAGGTCTCGCGGCTCAACCAGGCGGCGCTGAGCGGCGACATGGACGCCGTTAAGGCGCAGGTGCGGGCCACCGGCGGCGCGTGCAAGGCCTGCCACGACGTCTATCGCCAGCAGAAGGACTGACGGTGGCTCCGGCTGACGCGGGCGTCCGCGCCCGACTGTGGGATGCGCCCGTCCGCATCGTCCACTGGCTGCTGGTCGTGCTCGTCGCCTTCTCCTGGTGGTCGTCCGACGATCACCTGAACTGGCATCGGTGGAGCGGCTACGCGATCCTGGGCCTTGTGGCCTTCCGCATCCTGTGGGGCTTCGCGGGCGCCGGCGCGGCGCGGTTCTCGAGCTTCGTGAGGGGGCCGGCCAAGGTGTTGGCCTACGTCGGCAGCCTGCCCGAGCGCGCGCCGTCCAACGTACCCGGCCACAACCCGCTCGGCGGATGGAGCGTCGTGGCCCTCCTGCTGGTCCTGGCGACCCAGGTGACGACAGGCCTGTTCGTCGTCGACGTGGATGGCATCGACGGTGGTCCGCTGACCCATCTCGTCAGCTTCGAGCTCGGCCGCACCCTCGCGGAAGTTCACGAGTTCAGCTTCCGCCTGCTGCAGGTGCTCGTCGTCGCGCACGTCGCGGCGGTGCTGTTCTACCTCGTCTACAAGCGGACGAATCTGATCTCGCCGATGATCACCGGCCGCCGCCGCTTCCCGGAGGATCCGGGCCTTGCCGGCGCGCCGGTGTGGCGGCTGCTGGTCTGCATCGCCCTCGCAGCCGCCTTGGCCTTCGGGGCCTCGAAGGCGTTCTGGACCTAGCCGAGCTAGCCCCGGGTCGCGGCGTCGCGCAAGCAACCCAGCCAGGCTTCCTCGCGGGCCTTCTCGGCCTGACGCAGCTTGTCCTCGGCCTCCCGCACCGCGGCGTCGTGCTTGCGCCATTCGCCGACGGCTTCCTCGCGCGCGGCGCGAGCGGCTTCCATCGTCGGATACCGCGCGAGCACAGCGCGGGTGGAATAGCTCACCGGCGGGCCGACGGTCTCGCGGTCGGGGTAGAAGCCCGTGATGGAGTCGCCGGTCTCGCTCTCCACGTGGAAGACGTCCGCCCAACCGGCGTGATGGCGCATCAGGGCCCAGGGACGTTCGATCTCGCTCACCGACTTCTCCTCAAGAATCTGTAGTTCGAGGGACGAGCTTAGCCTTAGCGCCATCGCCCCCAGGCTCCAACGCCGCAGCGCGGAATAGGCTTCCATTCCCCCGCGTCTCCATGGGAAAGCCAGCGCATTCAACCCGTCATTTCGAACGAGCCTGATTTGTCCAAGATCACGATCGGCCGCCAATTCTGCGGCCCGCCGAATTCCGGCAACGGCGGCTACGTCTGCGGTCTGCTGGCCGAGGGTCTCGAAGGTCCCGTGACCGCCGTGCTCCGCGCACCAATCCCGCTGGACGTCGAACTCGATGTCGAGAGCCAGGACGGCGCCCACGTGCTGCTGGGCGAGGCCGGTCCGATCGGCAGCGCCGGCGCGGCCAAGGTCGACCTGCCCGAACCGCCGCCGCCGCCCAGCCTGGAGGCTGCCCGCGCCGCAGGCGCCCGCCACGTCGGCCTCACCAATCGCGTCCATCCGATCTGCTTCACCTGCGGAACGGCGCGGGAGGAGGGCGACGGCCTGCGGGTCTTCCCCGGCCAGGTCGAAGGCGCTGAGCCCGGGCTCGTCGCTTGCGTCTGGCGGGCGCACGAGAACTTCGCCCGCGCCGACGGGACCATCGCGCCCGAAGTGGTCTGGGCCGCCATCGACTGTCCGGGCTACTTCGCCTGGGTCGAGAAGGAGGGTCGCCACGGCGCGCTGCTCGGCACCATGACGGGCGAGGTGATCCGCGCGCCCAAGGCCGGCGAGGAGTGCATCCTGATCGCCTGGCCGCTCGCCAAGGATGGCCGGAAGGAGTTCGCCGGCGTCGCGCTCTATTCCGCCGACGGCGAGCTGCTGGCCCGCGCCCATCAGGTGTGGATCGTCATCGGCCCGCCGCCGACCGCCTAGGCTCGCGGACGCTTGCGCCCGCCCGGCGGAGCGGCCACGCTCCGCCGCCGAAGGGGGCAATCCATGCGCGCAGCTTCGGTCTCGGATTTTCGCGAGCTGGCGCGCCGTCGCCTGCCGAAGATCTTCTTCGAGTACATCGACGGCGGCAGCTACGCCGAGGTGACGCTGGCCAGGAACGTCCGCGACCTCGAGGAGATCGCGCTTCGGCAGCGGGTCATGGTCGACATGACCCAGCTCTCCATGAACGCCGAGACTTTGGGCCAGAGCCTCGCCATGCCGGTCGGCCTGGCGCCCGTGGGCATGGCCGGCATGTATGGCCGTAGGGGCGAGGCGCAGGCCGCCCGCGCCGCCGCCGCGAAGGGCGTGCCCTTCACGCTCTCCACCGTCGGCGTCTGTTCGGTGGAGGAGGTGGCCCGGACCGGTACGCCGCCCTGGTTCCAGCTCTACATGCTGAAGGACCGCGGCTACATGCGCGACCTGCTGGCCCGGGCGAAGGACCTGGGTTGCCCGGTCCTCGTCTTCACGGTCGACCTGCCGACGCCCGGCGCTCGCTATCGCGACGTGCGTTCGGGCTTCACCGGCGCCTCGAAGCTTGAGGCGGCTCTGACCCAGGCCTGGGACGGCGTCACCCACCCGGCCTGGACCTGGGACGTCTTTGTCCATGGCCGGCCGCACACTCTGGGCTCCGTCGCCGCCGCGGTCACCGAGAGCCGCCGGGTCACCGACTTCCTGGCCTGGATCTCGCGCAACTTCGACCGGTCTGTGACCTGGAAGGACCTCGACTGGGTCCGGGAGACCTGGGACGGGCCGATCGTGGTGAAGGGCGTGCTCGATCCCGCCGACGCCCGGGACGCCGTGAAGGCCGGAGCCCAGGGGCTCGTGGTCTCCAACCATGGCGGCCGGCAGCTCGATGGCGTGCGTTCGTCGATCTCGGCTCTGCCGGCGATCGCCGACGCCGTCGGCGGCGACCTCGAAGTCTATATGGACGGCGGCGTCCGCTCCGGCCTGGACGTGCTGAAGGCGCTGGCGCTGGGGGCCAAGGCCTGCTTCGTCGGCCGCGCCTGGGCCTATGCCCTGGGCGCCGGCGGGGAGGCGCAGGTCCGCAAGATGCTCGACATCCTGCGCGCCGAACTCGCGGTCGCCATGATCCTCACCGGCTGCACAGACGTGCGGAAGGCCGGCAGGGACCTGCTCGACCTCGACTAGGGCGCGGGGGCCGCCGCCACGCCGCTTGGCCGATGGGCGCCGAGCCCGGTGCGGAACAGCTTCATCAGCGGCTTCTCGGCTAGGTGATAGGCCAGAATCCCGGCGATCACCCCGGCCACGATGCTGGTGGCGAAGACCAGAGCCGGCGAGGCCAAGCCCACGGCGCCCAGCACGCGGATGGCCGCCGAGATCGCTAGGCCGTGGACCAGGTAGAGCGAGTATGAGGCGTCGCCGATCACCCGCAGCGGCCACAGGTCCGGCACGCGGCCGTGGCGCTCGACGCTGACGGCGCCGGCCACCAGCAGCAGGGCGGGCACGCCCCACCACAGCACCCGCGTCGTCGACACGTCGATGCCCGCCACCGTCACCGCCACGAAGCCGACGAGGCCGGAGGCCGCGAGCAGCCATCCCATCCCGGCGCTGGGCAACCTGTTCTCCGACCACAGCTTGCCCAGCCACACGCCGGCGCCGAACTCGAGCAGGATCGGGTCGGTATAGGTGGCGACGATCGGGTTCTGCGCATCCAGCAGCGGCCGCACCGCGACGAGCAGCACCAGAGCCGCCGTGACGATCCATGCCCGCAGCCGCGCGGGGGCCAACAGGCCGCCGGCGAACAGCAGGTAGAAGAACATCTCGTAGTTCAGCGTCCAGCCCGGCACGATCAGCGGCGCGATCAGGCCGCCCGGGTCGCGGTAGGGCACGAAGAACAGCGACTTGATCAGCGCCTCGAAGGTCACCTGGAGGTTCGGGAACGAGCCGGGGATCGCCAGGGCCACGCCGACCACCAGCAGGGTGATCGCCCAGTACAGCGGCACGATCCGCTGCACCCGCCGGACCAGGAAGTCGCCGGGCGACGGCGTCTTGCGGCACGTCACCACCCACATGATGAAGCCGGAGATCACGAAGAAGATGTCGACGCCCGCCGCGCCGACCCCGAAGTGGCCGCCCGCACGCTCGGCCGCGTGAAACACCAGGACTCCGAACGCGGCGATGCCGCGCAGGTACTGGATCGAGCGCACCTCGCCCGAGGGAGCCTTGGGTGCGCGCAGCGTCTGCGTCTCCGAGATCGCGCCTGCCGTCATATGTGACTGAACCCCTTCGCGCGCGTGGCTGCGCTGTGGTTCCAAACGGGCGCTCGCGCGTTTGGTTCGCGACCTCATGCTTGAGCTTTCAGGGGGCGCTTTCGTGAAGCTGGCCTATTTCGTCCACGACCTGTCGGATCCCGCCGTCGCGCGGCGGCTGCGCATGCTGAAGGCCGGCGGCGCCGAACCGGTGGTGCTGGGTTTCTGCCGCGCCGAGACTGCGCCGGAGGCGCTGGAGGGCTGCCCGACCGTGAACCTCGGCCGGACCTATGACGCCCGCCTCGGCCACCGCGCCAAGCTGACGGCGCTCACCGCGCTAAAGGCCGGCCGCTTCAAGTCGATGATCGCCGGCGCCGAGGTTGTCATGGCCCGCCAGCTCGAGATGCTGGCCGTCGCCGACGCCGCCCGGACGCTCTGCGGCCTCAAGGCGAAGCTCGTCTACGAGGCGCTCGATATCCACCGCATGATGGTCCAGGACACCGTAAAGGGCCTGGCCATGCGCACCGTCGAGAAGGCGCTGCTCAGGCGGGCCGACCTGCTGATCGTCAGCTCGCCGGCCTTTGTGGAGTCCTACTTCCGGCGGATCCAGGGCCTCGGCGACGACGTCCACACGCCGGTCATGCTGGTGGAGAACCAGGTCCTCGAGCTGAACGCGGGTCCATCCGCCCCGCCGCCGCCCGGTCCGCCGCTTGGACCGCCGTGGCGCATCGGCTGGATGGGCGCCATCCGCTGTCGCAAGAGCCTCGACATCCTGACCGACCTGGCCACCCGCCGGCCGGACCTGATCGACGTCCGCATCCACGGCCGCCCGGCCTATGTGGAGTTCGAGGATTTCGACGCCCAGGTCGCCGCCGCGCCCAACGTGACCTTCGGCGGCGCCTACACCGCAGCCGACCTTCCGAGGCTCTACGGCGACGTCCACTTCTGCTGGGCCATCGACTTCATGGAGGAGGGGCTGAACTCGTCCTGGCTGCTGCCCAACCGTCTCTATGAGTCCGGCCGCTACGGCTGCATTCCCGTGGCGCTGGCGGGCGTTCAGACCGGCCGCTATTTGGCGGAGCACGGCTTCGGCGTGCGGCTCTCGACGCCGCAGGACCTGGAAGCCTTCCTGGAGAACCTGACGCCTGAGGGGTACTCCGCCCTGCGGGCCCAGCTCGCGGCTCAGCCGCGCGACGCCTTCGTGGCTGATGAGTCGTCTTGTCGACGCTTGGTCGAACGGCTCAAAAAGCCTGGCGAAGGGGATGGTTCCTACGGCCAAGGCTCTGAATCGACTTCCAGAAAAATCGCAGCTTAGCCTTGGAAAAGCTCGGGAATCCGCCGGAACGGAATCTTAAGCCTACGGTTTAAGGGGCGTCGCCGCCCAAGCTTCCGTGGTGCGGTGACGCTGGTCGAACCGCTCGGACGCAATCCAAGATGCAGTACCCCAAGCCCAATCCCGAGCTTAATTCGGAGACGGGCCAAACCCGCAATGATCAAGACGCCGGCCGCCGTTGGGCGGAGCCGCGTTCGTTCGCTCCGCTGGAAGGCCGCGCGCGCGGCCGCGGCGAGGTCGTTGCCCGCTGGCCCCAGGCCTGGGACGCCATCGCGGCGCACGACATGATCCGCACGACGAGCCAGCCGGCCGAGCGGCTCGCCGCCGAGAACCGCGCCGTCATCGTGATCCCTTGCCTGAACGAGGCCAAGGCCATCGCTTCGGTGATCGACCGCATCCTCGACGATCCGGGCCTGGTCGATCCGCTGCTGCTGGTGGCCGACGGCGGCTCGACCGACGGCACGCGCGACATCGTCGGCGAGATCGCCGCCCGCGATCCCCGCGTCCGCCTCGTGCACAATCCGGCCAGGCTGCAGAGCGCTGGCATCAACCTGGCCGCCCGCCTGCTGGACGACCGCCGTCCGTGGATGGTGCGCGTCGACGCCCACGCCGACTATCCGCCGAACTACGTCTCGACGCTGATCGCCGAGGCCAGGGCCACCGGCGCCACTTCGGTGGTGGTGTCGATGGACACCAAGGGCGAGGGCTTGTTCCAGCGCGCGACCGCGGCGGCCCAGAACTCGGTGCTCGGCACCGGCGGCTCGGCCCACCGGCTGGCGGGCGAGGGCAAGTGGGTCGACCACGGCCACCATGCGCTGTTCCGCCTGGACGCGTTCGAGGCCGTCGGCGGCTATGACGAGACCTTCAGCCACAACGAGGACGCCGAGCTCGACCTGCGCCTGACCCGCGAAGGCGGTCGCATCTGGCTCACCGACAAGGTCCGCATCGGCTACCATCCGCGCTCGACGCCGAAAGCGCTGTGGAAGCAATACTTCAGCTACGGCAAGGGCCGCGCGCGCACCGTTCTCAAGCACTTCACTCCGCTGAAGGTCCGCCAGGCGCTGCCGCTGGCGGTCGCGCCCGCCGTCGCCTCGCTCGTGGGCGCGCCGTTGTTCTGGCCGCTGGCGATCCCGGCGCTGACCTGGATGCTGGCGACCCTGGCCTTCGGCCTGCTGCTGGCGATCAAGCAGCGCAATCCCGCGATCGCGCTCTCGGGTCCGGCAGCGATGATCATGCATCTGTCCTGGTCGGCCGGCTTCTGGTGGCAGCTCGCGACCGATCGGCCCAAGCCCGAGCCGCTCGAGATCCATCCGCCGCTGCTGCGCGGCGCTGCGGTGACCCCATGAGCACCGAGCTCGCCCCGCTCGTCTCGGTCATCACCGCCAACTACAATGGCGCCAAACACCTCGCGCCCGCGATCCGCTCGGTCCTGCAGCAGACCTGCGGCGACCTCGAGCTGATCATCGCCGACGACTGCTCGACCGACGACAGCCTGGCGGTCATCGCGGCGGAAGCCGCAGGCGATCCCCGCGTCCGCGTGCTGAAGGCGCGCAGGAACGGCGGCCCCGGCGCCGCCCGCAACCGCGCCCTGAAGGCGGCCCGCGGCCGCTACATCGCCGTCTTCGACTCGGACGACCTGATGGCGCCCGAGCGGCTGGAGAAGCTGGTCGCCCGCGCCCGCGTCGATCATGCCGACATCGTCGTCGACAACCTGTTGGTCTTCCAGGATGACGGCCAGGCGCCCTGGCGCGCCTTCCTCTGCCAGAAGGCCTGGAACCACCCGCGCTGGATCACGCTCGCCGACTACATCGAGGCCGGCCGCATGTATTCCAAGCAGCCGGGCCTGGGTTACCTGAAGCCGCTGTTCTCGGCCGAGATCCTCAAGGGCGAACGCTACCGCGAGGACCTGCGGATCGGCGAAGACTACGACCTTGTCCTCCGCCTGCTGGCCAAGGGCGCGCGCATGCGCTTCCTGAACGACGCGCTCTACCGCTACCGCAAGCACGGCGCGTCGATCTCGCACGTCATGCGCCGCGAGCACATCGAGCAGATGCTGGCCGCCGACGCCGCGCTGCAGATCGAGAAGCGCGCCGAGTGCGAGGCGGTCCGCCGCGCGCAGGAACGCCGTCGCCGCTCGCTGGAGACGGCTCTGGTCTATGACCGGGTGATCTGCGCGCTGAAGGCCCGCCAGGTCGGTCAGGCGCTGGGCGCCTGCGCCACCGATCCCGCCGTCTGGCCGCTGCTGACCATGCCGGTCGCCGCGCGGCTGAAGCGGCTCACGGCCCGCGCCGCCGCCTGATCTCCTGGAAAGCTAGTGGGTCTCGGGCGCCGGCGCCTTGCCGTGCGCCCGGGCGAACACCTTGGCGTCGGCCAATAGCCGCCGCCGGGCGATCGCCAGGATCACGCCGCCGTACACCGCCCCGCCCAGCAGGATGGTCGCCGCCAGCCGCGCGAGGGGCGGCAGGCCGGCGAGCCAGGGCGTCGCCGCCCAGATCGCCGCCGCCATCGCCGCGACCGCGACGCCGGCCGGCGCGAAGGCCGAGGCGAGCTTCAGCCGCGCGATCTTCAGGTCGCGGGCCAGCACCTCGAGATAGGCCAGCATCACCAGCAGAACGGCCGTGCCGATCGCCGCCGAGGCGACCTCGACGCCGAACCGCGAGAACACCGCGATGGTGGTGATCGTCGTCGCCCCCGCCAGCATGGTCATCCGCAGCTGCAGGTGCGAGCGGCCGAGGCCCATCAGGATCGCGCCCATCACCAGGCAGTGGGCGAAGCCGAAGCCGGCGGCCGACAGGCGGGTCATCACCGGCGCCGCCGCATGCCACTTGTCGCCCAGTACGAGGGCCACGGCGATCGGCGCGATGATCGCCAGGCCGACGAAGGTCGGCGCCAGGACGGAGGAGGCGAGCCGCAGCGCCGAGACCGCCAGCTCCGCCGCCTGGCCCCGCGCCCCGTCATGCGCCGCCCGGGCCACCGCCGTGAAGACGTAGAGGTACAGCGGCCCGGAGATGATCAGGTCCGGCACCCGGACGATCTGGTAGGCCATGGCGTAGAAGCCCAGCGCGGTCGCGCCCAGCACGCCGCCCACGATCAGGTTGTCGGCGTTGCGCGAGACGAAGTCCGACAGGTTCGCGCCGATCGAGTGCAGGCCGAAGCGGACGAGGTCCTTCACCTCGGACGGCCGGAAGTAGGCGCGTATCTTCGGCCGGGCGTTGAGGTTCACCCAGGTGAACTTGCAGGCCCACAGGGTCAACTGCTGGAAGACCAGGCTCCAGGCGCCGGCGCCGTTGAGCGCCGCGGTCAGCGCCACCGCCGCCGACGCCGCCGTCGAGATGAAGTCGCCGCCGGCGAACACGCCGAACCGCCCCTCGCGGATCACCCGGGCGTTGGCGACGGCGGTCAGGCCGCTCATCACCAGGATCGGCGACAGCGCCATGATCAGCCAGGGCAGGCGGGGCTGGTCCAGCACGAGGGCCAGCGGCCAGGCCCCAAGGCAGGCGAAGGCCGACAGCGCCAGCCCCAGGCCCCCCGCCAGCCAGAAGACGGTCGACTCCAGCTCCGGCGTCACGTCATGCCGGCGGGCCAGCGCCTGGCTCATGCCGGCGTCGGCGAGCATGTTGCAGAACAGGACGAACGGCACCGCCAGCGCCACCAGGCCGTACTCCGACGGCCCCACCAGCCGCGCCAGGATCGGCAGCATGGCCAGCTGCACGCCCATGCGCAGGAAATTGGACCCGCTGAGCGCCAGCGCGCCCAGCGCGGCCGGATCGAACCGGCGCCGCGCGCCCGTCTCCGCCAAGCTCATCGGCCCAGGTTCATCAGCGGGGATTGCGCAGCCGGCGCGAGACGGGCAGGGGCCGCTCATGGGCCCAGCCGGCGGCCGAATAGTCGACGCGGCTGAGCGGCACGACATTGCTGGGCGCATAGGCATGGGCGCGGCGCGGGATCTTCACCCGGCCGAAGCCCGCCCCCAGGGCCGCGAAGGCCAGCACGGTCGAGAAGTAGAAGGGCGCCACCCCGATGGTTTCGATGGGCATGCGCGCCATCATGTAGAGCAGCAGGCTGATCCAGCAGACCAGGGCGATGGACGGCCGCTCCACGAACCGCTTCACCAGGAAGATGACGCCCAGCAGGGCGACCGCCGCGAACAGGATCAGGCCGACCCAGCCCAGCGTCACCAGCAGCTCGACCGCGGTGTTGTGGAAGGTGAAGCCGCCGCGCTCGTCGATGCCGAAGTAGCGCCACAGGCCCTCGGCATCCATGTTCCCCTGCTGCCAGAAGGCATAGTAGCCGCGGCCCAGCACGGGCTTCTCCTGGATCAGGTCGGCGGCGCGATACCAGAGGTAGGTCCGGCCCGTCAGCGTCGGGTCCTTGTCGAACACCTGGGCGCCGACCTGGATCATCGTCTCGGCCAGCCAGCGCGACGACAGGCCCGCCGCCAGGATGAACAGGGCGATCGCGCCCGTCAGCCAGCCGCGCACCGCCTTGCCGGCGACGAGCAGCGGCGCCAGCGCCAGCAGGGCGCCGACGCCCATGGCCATGCCCAGAAGGGCGCCCGCCGAGCGGGCCGCGGCCACGACATAGAGGTCCAACAGCATCGCCACCCCGGCCAGGCCCAGCCAGAACAGATTGCGCTGCTTGATGGCGAGCAGGGCCACCGCGACGGAGATGATCATCCCGGCCGAGGCGATGTCGCCCAGCAGGTTCTTGGAGCCCGACAGGCCCGAGAAGGCGTAGCCGCCCGCGCCCACGCCCACGGCGACGGATCCGCCGAAGGCGATCGAGGCGGCGACATAGGCGAAGAACGCCGCCGCCAGGCCCTTCAGCACCGCGCCCTGGCTCCGCGCCGACGACAGCAGCAGCCCGGCCAGCACCGTCAGCCCCAGCATGATGGCGAGCTTGAAGGTCTCCTTGGGGGCCTCGGACCAGACCACCGAGAACAGCGCGAACGCGGGCGCGATGAACAGGAAGGCCCGCGGCAGCATCGTGCGGAACAGCCGCTCGCGACGCACCCAGGCATAGGCCGGGATCATCGCCACCAGCAGGGCCGCGCCCAGCGTCTGCAGCTGGGCGATGAACAGCAGCGGCAGGAACATCGCGAATGCGAAGAGGCCGTCGGCGTCGACGGTCATCGCGCCCAACCGCCAACCGACCGCCGGCTGCTGAGCCGCCTCCATGCGCTGTTCGACCAGCCGCTCGTCCACCAGTCGCAGCACGCGCGCGTCCGCCTGCTGGCGCCGGTTCGGGCCGGGATCGGCGTGTTCTCCGCGCAGGCGCCGCGGGCGGATGGACTCGTCGCCGGCCTCACGCAGGCGACCCCCATGGTTCTGGCGGCGGCCTTGGCCGAACTCCCAGGTGGTGCTCATCGGGCGAACCTGTAGGCGCGGATGTAGTCGATGGTGAGCTTGGCGGGCAGGGGCGTGGACGCGTCCGGCGCGCCCGCCCAGTCGCCGCCCGAGGCGATATTGGCCAGCATGTACATGGGCTTGTGCATGTCGCCCGGCGTCTTCTCCTGCCGCACTTGGCGGCCGTCGATGAACCAGGTGATGTGCTCAGGGTCCCAGGCCACGCCATAGGTGTGGAAGTCGTCGGGGCTGACCCGGAACTCCTGGCCTTGGATCTTGGCGGCGTTGGAGTGGTAGGTCGCATAGACCTTCGACGGGTCGCCGACGCTTTCCATCACGTCGATCTCCGGCGGCCAGGACAGGTCCTTCGGCAGCAGCCAGAAGGCCGGCCAGATGCCCTTGCCGCGCGGCAGCTTGGCCCGCATCTCGAAGTAGCCGTAGGTCTGCGAGAACGTCGGCTCGGTGGTGATCAGGCCCGAGACGTACTCGAATCCGCCCAGCGCCTCGGCGTGCTGCTTCGGCGCGCGATCGAAGGTGATCTCCAGCTGACCGCCTTGAGCGCGGAACGGGTTGAGGCCCAGGCCGCGCTCGCCGCGCCGCCGCTCCTGGCCCTCATGGTCGCCGTGCCGGCCCACGTGGCCGCGCATGTCGGGGTCCACGTAGAGCTGGACCTCCTTGTTCCACTTGAGCGTCCGGAGGTTGAAGTCGTCGCCGTGGTCGTCGCGGCCGTCGCGGAAGGTCGTGCGCCACACGCCCTGGCCCTCGCGCCACGGGCGGAAGCTGTCGAACTCGTCCTGGAACACGACCTCGAGCTTGCGCCCGTCCGGCGCCTGCTTGAGCGGGCCGGACTGCGCCACCGCCTGCTGGCAGGCCGCCGTCGCGAGGACCGCGGCCGCCACAGCGGCGAGCTTTGCGCCTGACGAAGCCATCTGGATCGCGCCCGTCAGGCTCACGCGGCGGCGATGTAGTAGTTCTTGAAGTAGCCGTAGTAGTCGCTGCTGTCGCCGTATCCGTAGCGCGCCTGGCCCTTGACGTTGACCTTGGTCAGCAGCGCCCCGGCGACGTTGGCGCCGCACTCCTGCAGGATGTCGATCGCCGACTGGGCCGCGCGCAGCGGGGTCTTGTTCCACTGCACGAGGTACAGGACGCGGTCGGCCTTGGCGGCCAGGATGCGGGCGTCGGCCACCCCCAGGATCGGCGGCGCGTCGAGGATCACGTAGTCGAAGCGCTCGGCCAGGTCCTTCAGCACCTCGTCCGTCTTCGGGTTCGAGAACAGGTCGTAGGGGATCGACTTCCCCGCCGCCGGCAGGATGAACATGTTGCTCTTCGGGTCGTGGACCAGCGCGTCGGACAGCGGGACATCGTCCTGCACCACTTCCACCAAGCCCACTTCCTTCGGACCGGCCAGCTTGGTCGCGCCGCGCTGGCGCAGGTCGCAGTCGACTAGCACCACGCTCGAGCCGGACAGCGCCAGGGTGCGCGCCAGGCAGAACGAGGTCAGGCTCTTGCCCTCCCGCGGCACCGCCGAGGTGATGGCGATCAGCTTGCTGTCGTCGCCGCGGCTCGACACCATCAGGAAGGCGCGGAGGTTGCGGAACGCTTCGGCGAAGCCCGAGAACGGGTGGCTCACCAGGTACTCGGCCGGCTGCGCCTCCGGACCGCGCAGGCCCTTCGGCTTGATCGAGCGGAAGTCGGGCAGGACGCCGGCGAAGGCCACGCCCAGCTCGCGCTCCACGTCGACCCGCGAGCGCAGGTGCTTGTCCCAGAACTCGGCCATCAGCATCGCGGCGGCCGCGGCGATCAGGCCGGCCAGGACGGCCAGGGCCGCGCCGAGCTTCATGTTCGGCGACGAAGGCGCGGTCGGCACCGGGGCCGGCGAGTTGATCCGCGCGTCGGCCTGCTGCAGCGAACCGGCCGCGGCCACTTCCTTGGCGCGCTGCAGGTAGGCCTCGTAGATCGCCTTGGCGGCGTCGGCGCGCTGCTGCAGGGGCAGCAGGCCGACCATGGCCGAGTTGTTCGAGGCGATGCCGCCCTGGGCGGCGCCGCGGCTGCCCGCCAGCGAACCCACCCGGCCGGCCGAGGCCTGAGCGTCGGCCCGCAGGCTCGACATGATGCGGTTGATCTCGGCCTGGATTTGGCCGCGGATATCCCGCAGCTGGCTCTCGGTGCGCTTCACCTCCGGATACTCGTCGGTGAAGTCGGTGCGCAGCTGCGCCAGCTTGACCGACAGCTCGGCCTCGCGCTTGCGCATCTCCTTGATGGTCTCCGAGCCGAGTGCAGCGCCGACGTCCGAACCCATGTTGCCGTTGCGCAGCTGCGCCTGGGCGGCGGCCACGCGGGCGGCCTTCTCGGCGGCCTCGGCGCGGGCGATGGCCAGCTGCTGGTTCAGCACCGAGACTTCCTGCTCGGCCATGGTCTGGCCCTCGGTCGAGAACAGGCCGTTGGCGTTCTTGTACTGCTGCACGCGCGCCTCGGCCTGCTCGGCCTCGCGGCGCATCTGTTCCAGGCTCTTGCCCAGTTCGCTGTTGGCGCGGGTGACGGCGGCGATCTTGTCGTCCAGCTGGCGGTCCATGTAGGTCGCCATGATGGCGTTGGTGACCCGGGCCGACTTCTGCGGCGAGGTCGAGCTCGAACCCACCTGCACCACATAGGTCAGGCCGGCGCGGCGCACCCAGGTGCGGTTCTTCAGCGTTTCGGCCACCCGCGACACCAGCTGCGGGTCGGGGTTGGCGATCGGCGGCTTCGCCGGCGTCAGGCCGAACATGCCCGGGGCCTGGCGCGGATTGTATTCGGGATCGTTGTAGAGCTTCTCGCGCCGAACGACGTCCTCATACAGCGACTGCGAGCGCAGGATCTCCACCTGGGTGTCGACGGCGCTGGTGTCCGGCGGCAGGCCGGCCGACTGGCGCTCGGTGCTGGCGAGCTGCGCGCTCTTCGGGTCGATGACCACCGAGCCCACCGCCGAGTACATCGGCGTCTTCAGGGCGAAGGCGCCCAGCACCAGCAGGAACACGACGCCGGCCACGCCCAGCCCCAGCTTCGCGCGCTGGAGCAGGATGCCGAAGAGCTGGCGCAGATGCATGCGCTCCGGTTCGATCGGCCGGAAGGCCTGCACGGGATGCGCCGGAAGCTCGTGCGAGACGGGGATAAGCGTGTTCATGGGCGACCTGCGTTCGGGCTCTAATCAGGATGGGTCGCCGGGCCGGTAGGGCTCAGCAGCAAGGCCGCGCGCGGCCCATCCGGGGTCGGAAAACTAGCGGTGCTGATAACCCCGACTTCCGCAGCCGGTTCCGTGGGTTGCGGCCGCCAAGGCGAAGGTTTCGGAAGGTGTGTCCAGAAGGCTCATCCGAGCGCGCCGGATCACCAGGCCAACAGGCCCAGGATCGGGAAGACGCCCTGGAAGTTCTGGATGAACTTGCTGCCGCCCGAGGTATCCACGACGACGATGTCGTTGCCGTAGATCTGCGGGTCGTCGGTCTTGCCGGCGCGGATTTCGTTCAGGTTGAACGTGGCCGCGTGGCGCTTGCCGCCGACCTGCCGGAAGACGGCCACCTTCTTCACATTGGCCAGTTTCTGATCCGGCCCGCCGCCCAGCGAGATCGCCTGCAGCAGGGTGGTGGGACCGCTCAGCGGATAGACGCCCGGCTTGTTCACCGCGCCGTCGATGGTGACGCGCTGGCTCTGCGCGTTCTTCACCGTGACGATGACCTGCGGGTCCCGCATGTACTTGGCCTTCAGCGCCTTCTCGACGTCTTCCGAGAATTCGCCGGGCGTGCGCCCGCCGGCCTTCATCGGGCCGACGAGCGGCAGGCTGACGTTGCCGCCGTTGTCGACCTGAACCTCACGCTTGAGGTCCTCGATGCCGAAGACGTTCACCTCCAGCACGTCCTGCGCGCCGATGCGGTAGTCGGCGGCGGCCGGGGCGAGCAGCGCGGCCGAGTCCGGCGCGGGGAGGGCGCTGTTCTTGGCGGCAAACGCCGGTGGCGCGGCCGCGAGGAACGCGGCTGCGGCGATCGAAAGCAGTTGCCTGCGCATAGATTGGCTCCGGGTAAGAAAATCGCGACCAGACGATTTGGATGGGCGGGCCACGCCTATCCGGGGCCATCAACACCCAGGCTGCCCGAGCCGTTCCGCGTCGCAGCAAGGCTTTTGCGGTCCCGCCTCAATAAAGTTCGAGTTCGCGCCATCCGGCGAGGCGGGCGACCACGCCGGCGTGCAGGGCGCCGCGCACCAGCCAGCGACTGCGGCGCGCGGGCGAGAACGCGCTCGCCGCCGCGCCGGCCAGGCAGACGGCGCCCTTGGCCGTCGCCAATGCGGTCTGCGCCACGCGTCCTGCCCCGCGGGCGGCGCCGGCCTTGAGACGCGAGCCGTGGGTCTGGCCGGTCCGGAAGCTGCGTTTCAGCAGCCACGTCAGCGATGCCCGTTGCGGCGGCACCGGCTCGTGGGCCAGGGCCTCGGGGGCGTAGCCGATCGTCCCGCCGCCGTCGGTCAGCCGATAGAAGAAGTCGTCGTCTTCGCCGCCCTGACGGCCGAGCGAGAGATCGAACCGGAGGCCGAGCCGCTCGATTGTCCGGCGACGGATCATCACATTGCCGGCGTAGCCCTTCAGGATCCGCCCGCCGACGCGCACCGGCGCCGTCGAGTGGAAGTCGCCGGCCGCGATCCAGCGCGGCGCTTCCTCCCCATAGACAGCCTTCACCGGGCCCAGGACCGCGTCCCAGCCCCCGGCCTCGGCCTCAGCGAGCAGCGCCGCCAGCCAGTCCTCGGTGGCGGTCTCGTCGTCGTCCAGAAACGCCAGGAATTCGCCGCGCGCCGCATCCAGACAGGCGTTGCGGGCGAGCGAGATGTTGCGCGAGGGCGCGTGGACGTAGGTCACGTCCAGCCCATGGGCCGCGGCGGCCGCCAGCACCCGCTCGCGCCCTTCGGGGACCTCATCGTTGTCGGCGACGACGACCCGCATTCGCACATCGGCCGGCAGCGCCTGCCGCGCCAGCGAGGCGAGCGTGTCGGCCACGGCCGCGCGTCGGAAGGTGCAGACGCAGACGTCCACATCGGTGGTCATGGAGGGCCCCGCGCTTAAGCTTCGCCGCCGGAATGCCGGGCGCGCGGGCCGGTTCCATCGTCCGTCCGCCGATCACGTTTTCGCAATCGCGAGATGGAGCGGAGGCATTGCGGCAACCCGACCGGCCGCCCGGGTGTTTGGACCCCGTCAGCTGGAGGTGGGAGATGCACGAGCCGCGATCGTTCGCCTATTCGCTTAGCCAGTGCGAGAGCGGCTGGAACTGGAGCGTCTACGACGAGGACGGTGAGACGGTTGCGCGCGGAGCGGACGCGAGCCGCGCCGCAGCCCAGGCCGCTGTCGATCGTATGCTGATGAGCGGGCCGCTCGAGGCGGCCGCCCAGACCGCCGCCTAGCGCGGTCTAGCGTTGGCGCGTCCGGACTCGGACGCGCACCAACTGCGCCTGCCGCGCGCGAGCTTTCGAGAACATCACCACCGCCAGGCCCGCTGCGAGCGGCCAGGCCATGGCGCCGAGCGCCAGGGCGATTTCGAGCGTGGTGACGTCGGTGGTCTGCATCGGAAGGTCCCGTGTCCGCGTCGACGGAACCGCAAGCGGCCGCTGCGCGCAAGCGCGCTTTACGCCGCATCCGGCGCAACCCCGATACAACAGTCGGTGATCACCTGAGACAGCCTGACATTGAGCGGGAACCCTCTGCCGAGGACGTGGGTTCTTGGCCCTGCTTTGGCGGGGACTGGCTTCGCCGAGCAGCTTTCCGATCTGGGTCACATGTCCGAAGTTCTTTACGCCAGCACGGCGGCGGCGCGTCCGCGCACCAGCACCGTGACCTTGGACCAGCCGGTCACCGAGGTCATGAATTTCTCGATCGCGCTTGTGGCGCTGATCTTCCTCGCTCCCCTGATGCTCGTGGTGGCGTTCCTGGTCTATGCCCAGGACGGCGGCCCGGCGCTGTTCGGCCACAAGCGGCTCGGCCGCGACGGCCGGCACTTCAAGTGCCTGAAGTTCCGCTCCATGGCGGTCGACGCCGAGGCCCGACTGAACGACCTCCTGGCCCGCGACCCCGTCGCCCGCGCCGAGTGGGAGAAGGACCACAAGCTGCGCAACGACCCCCGGGTCACCAAGCTCGGCGCCTTCCTGCGCAAGTCGAGCCTCGATGAGCTGCCGCAGCTCATCAACGTCCTGCGCGGCGAGATGAGCCTCGTGGGCCCGCGCCCGATCGTCGACGCCGAGGTCCCGAAGTACGGCCGCCGCTTCAACCAGTACTGCGCCGTGAAGCCCGGCATCACGGGCCTGTGGCAGGTGAGCGGCCGCAATGACACCAGCTACCGCGCCCGCGTCGCCATGGACTGCGTCTACGCCGCCCGCCGCAACGCCGCGATGGACTTCAAGATCATGCTGGCGACCGTTCCGGCCGTGCTTCTGAGCCGCGGTTCGTACTAGAAAGGCCACATGCCGGTTCGACATGCGAGGGCGGCCGCGGCCGCCCTCTGGCGTTTTCTGAGGCGCTTCGAGACAAGCGCGCTGCTGATCGTCATCGCGGCGATCGCCGCCGTCTGGGCCTTCTTCTCCATCGCCGAGGAGGTGGCCGAGGGCGAGACCCACGCGCTCGACGAGAGGCTGGTCCTCTTCTTCCGCAATCCCGCCGACCTGAACGATCCCATCGGGCCGCACGGGTTCGAGGAGGCGGTGCGCGACATCACCGCGCTCGGCGGCTTCACCGTCGTGACGCTGGCGACCCTGGTGGGGGTGCTAGCCTTTGCCTTCCACGGCCGCCTCCGACACGCCGCGGTTCTGCTGGGGGCCGTGCTGCTGGCGCTGGTCTCCAGCGAGGGCATGAAGGCGCTCTACGGCCGGCCGCGGCCCGACCTCGTGCCGCACGGCTCCTTCGTCTATTCCGCCAGCTTCCCGAGCGGGCACTCGACGCTTTCGGCCGCGACCTTCCTTACCCTCGCCATGCTGATCTCCAGCCTGGAGCGGCGCCGGCGATCCAAGGCGCTCGTCTATGTCCTGGCGCTGCTGCTGCTGGCCACCGTCGGGCTGAGCCGCGTTTACCTCGGCGTGCACTGGCCCAGCGACGTGCTGGCCGGCTGGTGCCTCGGCGCCGCCTGGGCGTTCCTGGCCTGGGTCGTCCTGCGCGCCATCGGCGGCCGCACGCGCGGCTAGCCGAAGCCGGAAAGGTCCGGCGCCCGTCCGTTCCAGCCGGAGACCCGCTCGAACGCCGCCCCCAGGCTGACGACCGCCGCCTCGTCGGCCGGCCGCCCCAGCACCTGCAGGCCCACCGGCAGCCCGGTGTCGGTCAGCCCGCAAGGCACGGTGACCCCCGGCAGGTCCAGATAGTTGGCGGCCCGCGTCAGGCGGCTCAGCGGCGAGACGGTCTCGTCAACGCTTTCGATCGGTGGCGCGGGGATCGGGCAGGTGGGCGACAGCAGGCCGTCATACGGCGCAAGCCAGGCGTGGAAGGCCTTCTGGTCCGCCTCGCGCCGCCGGTGGACCTCGTCGAGCCGGCTGTCGCTGATCTCCCGACCGGCCTCGAAGCGCCGCACGATCCACGGATCCATCACCTTGGCCAGACGCGTGATCCGCGGCCCCCAGATGCGCCAGCCTTCACCGGCCATCAGCAGGCCGTTGGCAAGGAACGAGTCCTCCAGGACCGGCGGCGGCCGCACGGTCTCGACCGTCGCACCCGTCTCGCGGAACCGCGCCAACGCCTCGCCGTAGAGCCGCGCCACCTCCGGATCCAGTTCGCCCAGCGTCTCGGCGGGGAGGGCGGCGACCCGTTTGCCCCGGACATCGGTCCGGAGTGCGGCCTCCGCGTCGAACGCCTCGCGCACCGCCGCCGCGCCATCGGGTCCGGAGATTGCGCCCAGCATCCTGGCCGCCGTGGCCACGTCGCGGGCGAGCGCGCCCACGGTGTCCAGCGCCGGGCTCAGCGGGTGAACGCCACGCAGGCTGACGAGCCCACGGCCGGGCTTCAGCCCCACTACGCCGCACACGGCCGCCGGGATCCGCACCGAGCCGCCGGTGTCGGTGCCCAGCGCGCCGTCGCAAAAGCCCGCCGCCACCGCGACCGCCGACCCGGAGGACGAGCCGCCCGGCGCGCGATGCACCGCGGCGTCCCACGGATTCCATGGCGCCCCGACCGCGCGGTTTGTGCCCCAGCCGCCGTAGGCCAGCTCCACCGTGTGGGTCTTGCCGGCGATGCTCCAACCGGCCTGCAGCAGTCGCTCGACGACCCGGGCATGCCGGGCCGGCTCCGGATCCAGCGGCACGCGCGCGCCGCCGCCGGTGGGGACGCCGGCCACGTCGATCAGGTCCTTGACGCACAGCACCGGCCCGTCGCCGTCCTCGCCCTCGTTCTCTCCGGCCAGCGGCGGATCGAACACCTGCACCAGGGCCTGGAGCCTCCGGTCATAGCGGCGGATACGGGCGAGCGCCTCTTGCGGGGTCATGGTTTCCGTTATCGCTGACCCTGGGTGAGGAAACCAGATGACGCGGGTCGCCGGCGGGGCTTTAAAGCGCTCGTCATGACGCAGTCCCTCCCTGACCAGCTCCGCGCCACCGTCCGCTTCCTGGGCCGGGTCCTAGGGGACGTCATCCGCGTCCAGGACGGACCGGCGGTGTTCAACCAGATCGAGGACATCCGGAAGGCCTCGGTCGCCTTCCACCGCGACGGCACGCCGCAGGCCGCGCGCCTGATGGCCGAGCGGCTGGGCTCGCTCAGCCTCGAGGACACCGTCCGCTTCGCCCATTCGTTCGCCTGCTTCCTGCAGATCACCAACATCGCCGAGGACCAGATCCAGCGCCGCCGCATCCGCGCCGGCGACGCCCGCCATGACACCCTGGCCGGCGCCCTGCGGACGCTCGCCGCCGACGGCGTCGACCACGACCAGGCGGTGCAGCTGCTGGCCGGCGCCCTCATCGCCCCGGTGATCACCGCCCACCCCAGCGAGGTCCGCCGCAAGAGCGTGCTGGACCGCCAGAGCGCCATCGCCCGCGGCCTCGAGGCCTTCGACCGCGCCCGCACGGATGCGGAGCGTGCGGCCATCGAGCGCGAGCTGGTCCGCGAGGTCTCGATCTTCTGGCGTACCCGCCTGCTGCGGCCGGTGAAGATCGCCGTCAGCGACGAGATCGAGAACGCCGTCTCCTACTTCGAGCGCAGCTTCCTTGCGGCGCTGCCCCGGCTCTATGCGCACTGGCGCGAAGTGCTGGGCGAGGCGGACCTGCCGAGCTTCCTCAGCGTCGGCTCCTGGGTCGGCGGCGACCGCGACGGCAATCCCTTCGTCACCGCCGCCGTCATGCGCCAGGCCCTCGCCAAGCAGTCGCGCGCCGCGCTGCGCTTGTACCTCGACCGCATCCACGCCCTGGGCGCGGAGCTTTCGATCTCGGCCGACCTGGCCGAGGTGACGCCCGAGCTTCGGGCGCTGGCCGACGCCGCCCACGACCCGTCGCCCCAGCGGGTGGACGAGCCCTACCGCCGCGCGCTCACCGGCATCTACGCGCGGCTGGCCGCCACCTATCCCCAGCTCACGGGTGAGGCGCCGCCCCGGCCCTCCAGCACGCCGGGCGAGCCGTACGACGGCCCCGTCGCCCTCAAGGCGGATCTGCAGACCGTCCTGGAGTCGCTGCTGTCGGTGCATGGCCCGGCCTTCGCCGAAGGCCCGCTGCCGGACCTGATCCGCGCCGTCGACGTCTTCGGCTTCCACCTGGCCACGCTCGACATGCGCCAGAATTCGGCGGTCCACGCTCGGGTCGCCGCCGAACTGCTGAAGTCGGCGGGCGTCGCCGCCGACTACGAGGCGCTGGACGAGCCGAAGCGCTGCGAGCTGCTGCTGCGCGAACTCTCCCACGGCCGGCTGCTGGCCTCGCCGTTCGGGACCTACAGCGAGGAGACCACCCGCGAGCTCGAGATCCTGAAGGCCGCCGCCGAGATCAAGCGCCGCTACGGCCCCGACGCGATCCGCGCCTACATCGTCTCGAACACCCAGTCGGTGTCGGACCTGCTGGAGGTCTATCTGCTGCTGAAGGAGGTCGGCCTCTTCACGCCGGGTCCGCAGCCCAAAGCCGAGATCTTCGCCGAGCCGCTGTTCGAGACGATCGAGGACCTGCGCGCCGCGCCCAAGACCATGGCCCGCTACCTCGCCATGCCGCTGGTCCACGACCTGCTCGCCGCCCACGGCCTGCAGGAGGTGATGATCGGCTATTCGGACAGCAACAAGGACGGCAGCTACCTCACCTCGACCTGGGAGCTGCACAAGACCTCCCGGGCGCTGACCTCGGTGGTCGGCGGCGTGGGCCTGCGGCTCCAGCTGTTCCACGGCCGCGGCGGCGCGGTCGGGCGCGGCGGCGGCTCCAGCTTCGATGCACTGATCGCCCAGCCGCAGGGCACCATCGGCGGCCGCATCCGCATCACCGAACAGGGCGAGGTGGTCGCCAACAAATACGCCGACCCCGAGCTCGCCCGGCAGAGCCTGGAGACCCTGACCGCCGGCGTGGTCCTGGCCTCCCTCCGCAAGCAGGCCGCCGAGGAAGACCTAGCCGCGCCCTACACCAAGGCGATGGACGCCCTGGCCCGCAAGGCGATGAGCGCCTACCGCGGCCTGGTCTACGAGACCGAGGGCTTCGCCGACTACTTCTTCGCCGCCACGCCGATCGCCGAGATCGCCGACCTCAACATCGGCAGCCGGCCCACGTCGCGGCAGGCGACCCGCACCATCCAGGGCCTGCGGGCGATCCCGTGGGTGTTCTCGTGGTCCCAGTCGCGGGCCATGCTGCCCGGCTGGTACGGCTTCGGCTCGGCCGTCGCCGAGGGCGGCGTCTCGATGAGCCAGCTCAAGGAGCTGCACGAGGCCTGGCCGTTCTTCGCCACCACGCTGGCCAACATGGAGATGGTGCTGGCCAAAGGCGACATGGCGATCGCCCGCCGTTACGCGGGCCTCGTCGAGGACCGGGCGCTGGCCGACACCGTCTTCGGCCAGATCCACGCGGAGTGGGACCGCACGACCGAGGCGGTGCTGGAGATCACCGGCCAGTCGTCGCTGCTGGAGCGCAGCCCCGATCTCGCCGCCGTCATCCGCTCGCGGTTGCCCTACATCGACCCGCTGAACCATCTGCAGATCGAGCTGATCCGCCGCCGCCGCTCAGGCGACGACCAGGAGGCTGTGCGCCAGGGCATCCACCTGACCATCAACGGCGTCGCCGCGGGCCTTCGGAACACCGGCTGATGACCCACAATCTTTACGACCTGCTGGCCGCCGGCTTCCCCGCCGATCGGACGAAGCCCTGCTTCCTGCTCTCGAATGGCGCGGCGATCAGCTACGGTGACCTGGAAGCCCAGGTGGCGCGCACCGCCGGCCGCCTCCTGGCCGAGGGCGTGCAGCCCGGCGACCGGGTCGCGCTGCAGGCCGACAAGACGCCCGAGGTCATCGTCGTCTACCTGGCCGCGCTGAAGGCGGGCGCCGTCTTCCTGCCGCTGAACTCGGCCTACACGGCGACCGAGGTCGAATACTTCCTCGGCGACGCCGAACCGCGGGTCTTCATCACCGACCCGCCGGCCTATGTGCGCGGTTCCGAGGCCGTCACGCCGCTGGAGCGCTCGGTCCGGCGCGAGGCCTCCGATCTCGCGTCGTTGATCTACACCTCCGGCACCACCGGCCGGTCCAAGGGCGCCATGCTCAGCCACGGCAATCTGGCGACCAACGCGCTGGCCCTGCACGCGGCCTGGGGCTTCACGCCCGACGACGTGCTGCTGCACGCCCTGCCGGTCTTCCACGTCCACGGCCTGTTCGTGGCTCTGCACTGCGCGCTGCTCAGCGGCTGTCCGATGATATGGCTGCCGAAGTTCGCGGACGCCGAGGTGCTGGCCGGGCTCGGCGAGGCGACGGTCATGATGGGCGTGCCGACCTTCTACACGCGGCTCCTGGCCAACCCGGCGTTCACGCGGGAGGCGGCCGCCGGCGTGCGGGTCTTCATCTCGGGCTCTGCGCCCCTGCTGCCGTCGACTTTCGCCGAGTTCGAGGACCGCACGGGCCGGCGCATCCTCGAACGCTACGGCATGAGCGAGGCGGTGATCATCACCACCAATCCGCTCGACGGCGAGCGCATCGCCGGCTCCGTCGGCTATCCGTTGCCGGGCGTCGAGCTGCGGATCGGCGGGGGTGAAGAGACGGGCGTGATCGAGATCCGCGGCCCCAGCGTTTTCGGCGGCTACTGGCGGATGCCGGAGAAGACGGCCCAGGAGTTCACCGCCGACGGCTTCTTCATCACCGGCGACGTCGGCCGGCGCGATGCGGATGGCCGCGTCTGGATCTCGGGCCGGGCCAAGGACCTGATCATCTCAGGCGGCTACAACGTCTATCCGAAGGAGGTCGAGCTGGTGCTCGACGAGCTGCCGGGGGTCGTCGAGAGCGCGGTGGTGGGCGTCCCCCACGCCGACTTCGGCGAAGGCGTCCTGGCGGTGATCCAGGGTACGGGTGACGAGGCGGCGGTGATCGCCGCCGCCCGTAGCCGGCTCGCGGCCTACAAGACGCCCAAGCGGGTGGTGTTCGTGGAGGAGCTGCCGCGCAACGCCATGGGCAAGGTTCAGAAGAACCTGCTCCGCGACCGCTACGCCGATTTGCTCGCCAGCTGACGCGACCCGGCGGCCGGGAAACGGCGCATCGAGCTGTCCAGCTCGTAGTTGGCGATGTCGCCCAGCGCCTGCGGCTGCAGGAGGATCGCGACCCCCGAACGCAGCTCGATCAGCCGCTCGCGGCGGAGCTGTTGCAACGTCCGGTTCACGTGGACGATGGAGAGGCCGAGCGCGTCGGCCAGGATTTCCTGGGTGAGTGGCAGCGGGAAGCGCTGGCTGTCGCCGAGGCCGGCGATCTGCAGCCGGCGCTGCAGCTCCAGCAGGAAATGGGCGACGCGTTCATAGGCGGTCTGCTGGCCCAGCCTCACCATGTGATCCAGCAGCAGGCGCTCCTCGTCCAGCGCCGCGGCGCTGATCGCGCGGGCGATGCCCGGCGCGTGGCCGTCGACAGCGGCTTCCAGCGCAGGTTCCGCATCTACCGTTTCCAGCGCCGTGAGCGCGATCACCGTCCAGGGGGCCGGCGGGGCGTTCCGCGCCGCGACGCCCAGGCTGTCGCCCGGCAGGATCATGCTGAAGATCTGGCGACGGCCATCGGGCAGCACGCGCTGCCGCGCGGCCCACCCCGCGAGGACGAAACGCGGGCGGCGCTGGGGCTGGCCCTCGGCGATCAGTTCGTCGCCCGGGGCATACCGCTCGCGCCGATCTGACAGCCCGCGCACCAGCGCTTCTTCGGTGTCGGAGAGCGGCGCTAGCGAGCGAAGCCGCCGCACGACCGGATCGATCGGCCAGCCGGCCAGGCGTGAAGTCAGGCGTCCCGTCATCCCATCCCCCATGGCTTGCACCGGAGCGTTGCGTCCCGGCTGAGCTTGGACCGGCGGCTGTCTCTTGTTCGCGGACACACCCGTCGGTGAGATGTTAGCGCGCGAGCACAGGTGTGGTTCCTAAGTCACGGACTCGACTTACAGAGGCGCTCAGGTGTTCGCAGGTGCGGCGCTCTTCGGCCGGCGCCCCGATCAAGTCGGCTGCAAATCACCAGCAAAAACAGAAACTAGAGAACCATCTTTTGCTGTCCGGCGGAACGCCCGGACCTCCTCGTCGTTCGATGCGGCCTGTCGGTGAGTGTCGAGGAGTTCATGGATATGCGTGCAGCGCGCGACGCGGGTTACGGCTTCCGGATCGCCAGGACATCGTCGGGCTGGCAGTGGACGGCGTTCGACGCTCAGGGCGAGCCGGTCGAGACCGGAGCCGCGCCCAACCGCGCAGTGGCCGCGGCGTGCGTCATCCGGGTGATCGCCCGCAGCCACGCGCCCCAGGCGGACATGCGGCTTCCGCAACGCGCCGTGGGTTAGCGGCCAGGCTGGCGCCGATCTGCCCCTGGCGTTGAGCCGCCGGCTTTGGCACGGTCCCCGCTGCATGATCGGAGGCGCGAATGGACCTTAGGCTGAAGGGCAAGGCGGCGGTGGTCACCGGCGGATCGCGCGGCATCGGCCGCGCCATTGCCGAAACGCTGGCGGAGGAGGGCGCGAACGTCGCCGTCTGTGCGCGCAGCCCCGAGCACGTCGCCGAGACGGTCAAGGCGCTTGAGGCCAAGGGCGTGAAGGCCTTCGGCGAGGCGGTGGACATCGCCGACAAGGAAGCCCTGCAGACCTTTATCCGCAGCGCGGCGGCGACCTTCGGCGGCCTCGACATCCTCGTGTCCAACGCCAGCGCCCTCGTGCAGGGGGTCTCCGAGGATGATTGGCGCGCCATGGTCGACATCGACCTCATGGGCGCCGTCCGCAGTTTCGAGGCGGCCAAGCCGCTGCTGGAGAAATCGGCCGCCGCCAGTGGCGACGCCGCCTTCATCCTGATCTCCTCGGTCTCGGCCGCCGAGGCGACCGGCGCCTCGTCTTACGGCGCGATCAAGGCGGCCCTGATCCACTATGCCAAGGGCGTCGCCCGCGAAGGCGCGGCCAAGGGCCTGCGCTGCAACGTCGTGTCGCCGGGCACGGTGCTGTTCGACGGCGGCGTCTGGGGCCAGGTGCGGGACAACATGCCGGGCTTCTTCGAACAGATGATCAAGCGCAACCCGACCGGGCGCATGGCGACGCCCGAGGAGATCGCCGCCGCCACCGTGTTCCTGGCCAGTCCACGCTCGGCCTTCACCACCGGCATAAACATGGTCGTCGACGGCGCGATCTCGTCGCGCGTGAACTTCTAGCCGAGACGCTAAGCGCTCACGTTGTCGAACAGGCCGGCCTGGTAGTCGCGGATCGCGTCGACGATCTCCTCGCGGGTGTTCATCACGAACGGGCCATGGGAGACGACCGGCTCGCCGATCGGCTGGGCGTGGCCGAACACCACCTGAGCGTCCCCTTCGGCGGCGATCTCCACCGTGTCGCCGACGAGGTCCAGTTCCACCAGATGCCATGGCGCGGCTGCGACGCCGTTCACGGTCACGTCGCCCTTCACCACGTAGAGGAAGACGCTGCGGCCGCCGAGCGAGCCGAAGCCGACTTGGCTGCCAGGCTGCAGGTCGATGACGGTCATGAAGACGCCGGTCAGCGAGCCGATCGGCCCGGTCGCGCCGCCCCAGGTCCCCGAGATCAGCCGCACCGTCGCCGCATCGCCGGCCGCCAGCGCCGGGATCGAGTCGGCCTGGACGCCAGTGTACTTCGGCCGGCTCATCTTCAGCCGACCGGGCAGGTTGATCCACAGCTGCAGGATCTCCAGCGGCCCGCCGCGCTCGAGGAAGTCCTCGGGCGAGACCTCGGCATGGATCAGGCCCGAGCCCGCCGTCATCCACTGCACGCCGCCTTCGCGGATGACGCTCTCGTGGCCGGCGCTGTCGCGGTGCGCGAGTTCGCCCTCCAGGATGAAGGTGACCGTCTCGAAGCCGCGGTGCGGATGCGGCCCGAACGGCAGGCCCCGATTGTTCGGCGGATAGACCTGCGGGCCGTGGTGGTTGAGGAACAGGAACGGGTCCACCTGCTCCACGCGGGGCCCCGGCAACGGTCGTCGGGTGACGAGGTCGCCGATGTCGTCCCGGTGGGCGGCGTGCTGGGCGATGACGGTCTTGGCGGGCACGGGCAGGTCTCCTTGGCGCCCAGTATAACTGCGGGGAGGGGCTTGCGGACCCCGGCCGGCCGCGCTTTCAGGAACGCGATGGACAAGCTCTTCTTCGACCTGCGGCCCACGCACAACCCGAACCGCTGGTACATGCCGGTGACCAATGCGGTCTGCGTCGGCCCTCCGGGGAACATGTTCCTGTTCGGCGGGGTCGGCCTGGCCTCGGCGATCGCGGCGCTGCAGGGGACCACGGGCCGTCCCCTGGTCTGGGCGACGGCGCAGTACCTGTCCTACGCCAAGCCGCCCAGCGTCGTGGACCTCGACGTCTGGACGCCGGTCGCCGGCAAGTACAACACCCAGGCCCGCGTCATCGGCCATGTCGGCGACGGCGAGATCTTCACCGTCAACGCCGCGCTCGGCGAGCGGCCGAGCGAACTCTCCCAGCAGTGGCTGGAGATGCCGCAAGCGCCGCCTCCCGAGGACTGCGACGTCGCCGCGCACTGGCGCGGCACGGGCGAGGGGCTGCACAGCCGCATCGAGGTCCGCATGGCCAAGGGCCGCTACGGCGACGACCGCATCGGCAATCCCGAGCCCGACGGCCGTTCGCTGCTGTGGATTCGCCCGCGGGAGAACATCACCATCGACGCCCCGATGCTGGCGGTGATGGCCGACTTCGTGCCTTCGGGCGTCGGCAATGCGCTGGGCGCCAACGCCGGCGGCAACAGCCTGGACAACACCATCCGCATCCGCCGCGTCGTGCCGACGGAATGGGTGCTGGCCGACATCCGCATCCACGGCGTCCACGGCGGCTTCGCCCACGGCGCCATGTACCTGTTCAGCCAGGACGGCGAGCTGATGGCCACCGCCAGCCAGTCGCTGATCGTCCGCGTCCGCGAGACGAAGGACCAGAAGTAGGCGCTAGAACGGCTCGGCCGCCACGCCCGGCCGCTCGTTGTCCCAGATCATCGACATGATCCTCCAGGCCCCGTCGGGCTGGCGGTAGAGCTGGATCGAGTTGATCCCCCGCCGCTCGGGCGTCGCGTCGTCCGGCGCCGTCCGCGCCTCGTACAGGCTCCAGACGTGGGCCATGTTGCCCAGCACGTCGATCCGTCGGGCGATCTCCACCTCGAAGAACGGATTGGCCGTGAAGAACGGCGCGACGTCGGCCTGATATTCGTCGGGCGACATGATCTTGATCCAGGGTGCGCCGTCCGCGTCGACGCCGGTCCGCATCTGGCGGGCGTCGGGATGGAAGACCTTCCGCTGGCGCGACCAGTCCCGCGGGCCCGCAGGCCCTGAGATCATGGCGTACATCTCGTCGATCACCGCGCCGATCGCAGCCTTCTGGTCCATGCGCCCTCCGCCTTGCAGGACGCGAGCGGTTCCATGCGTCGAGGCCCACGGGCAAATGACAAAGCTGTAAGGGTTTTCCGTGCCCCGCCGCGGTGTAAGAAGCCGGCAAACGCGCGCGGCAAACCCCGCGCGGCTTGGGAGAAATGTTCCAGATGACCGTCCGTCCGTTCTGGCTCGCGGCCGCTTCCGCCGCGGCCCTGCTTTCGGCCTGCGCCACCACGCCCGCCGCGCCGCCGGTCGCCGAGCCCGCGCCGGCGCCTGCGCCCGAATCCGTCCGCCCGAAGGCCCAAGTCGGGACGTTCGGCTTCGACGTCAGCGGCATGGACACCTCGGTCGCCGCCGGCGACGACTTCTTCCGCTACGCCAACGGCAAGTGGGCCGACCGCACCGAAATCCCCGCCGACCGCTCGAACGTGACGAGCTTCGCCAGCATCGCCGAGAACGCCGCCTCGCGGACCCGTGCGATCATCGAGGAGTCCGCGGCCGCCAACGCGCCCGAGGGTTCGGAAGCCCGCAAGATCGGCGACTACTTCGCGAGCTTCATGGACGAGGCCCGCATCGAGCAGCTGGGCGTCTCTCCGGTGAAGCCCGAGCTCGACCGCATCTATGCGATCAAGACCCGCAAGGACCTGTCGCGGGAACTGGGCCTGACGCTGCGCGCCGACGTCGATGCGCTGAACGCCACCGACTTCTACACCGATCGCCTGTTCGGCCTGTGGGTGGCCGAGGACCTGACCGACACGACCAAGTACCGGCCCTACATCATGCAGGGCGGCCTCGGCATGCCCGACCGTGAGTACTACCTGGGCGACAGCGACCGCTTCCGCGAGCTGCGCACCAAGTATCAGGCCCACATCGCGGCGATGTTCAGGCTGGCCGGCTATGATCAGGCCGACGCCCGCGCGAAGCGGGTCGTCGACCTCGAGACCGCCATCGCCCGCACCCACTGGACCGTCGACGACACCGCCAACATCCAGAAGGCCAATACGGTCTGGACCCGCGCCGAGCTCGGCCGCCGCGCGCCGGGCATCGACTGGGACGCCTTCCTCACCGCCGCCGGCCTCGCCGACCAGCCGCGCTTCGGCGCCTGGCAGGACAGCGCCATCCGCGGCACGGCGATCCTGGTGGGTACGCAGCCCGTCCAGGCCTGGCGCGACTACCTGGCCTTCCACGCCATCGAGCGCGGCGCGCCCTACCTGTCCAAGGCCTTCGTCGACGAGCATTTCGCGTTCAACGGCCAGGCGCTGTCGGGCACGCCCCAACAGCGCGAGCGCTGGAAGCGCGGCGTCGACAACACCTCGACCGCGCTCGGCGAGGCCGTCGGCAAGCTCTACGTGCAGAAGCACTTCAGCCCCGAAGCCAAGGCCCAGGTCCAGACGATGGCCGACAACGTGCTGAAGGCGTTCGGCCAGCGCATCGACCGCATCGACTGGATGAGCCCGGAGACCAAGGCTCAGGCCAAGACGAAGCTCGGCAACTTCCGGGTCTATGTCGGCTATCCCGACAAATGGCGCGACTACTCGGCCCTGCAGGTCGTCCGCGGCGACGCCTATGGCAACCAGGAACGCGCCGACCTCTTCGAGTACCGCCGCAACCTCGCCAAGCTGGGCCGGGCGGTCGACCGCGAGGAGTGGTTCATGAGCCCGCAGACGGTGAACGCCCTGTTCGCCCCGTCGCAGAACTCGATCATCTTCCCGGCCGGCATCCTGGAGCCGACGTTCTTCGACCCGAACGCCGATCCGGCGGTGAACTACGGCGCCATCGGCGGCGTCATCGGCCACGAGGTCAGCCACGGCTTCGACGACCTCGGCGCCCAGTTCGACGCCGACGGCAACCTCAAGAACTGGTGGAAGCCGGAGGACCTAGCCCGCTTCAAGGCCGAGGCCAAGAAGCTGGTCGACCAGTATAGCGCCTATGAGGCCCTGCCGGGCCTGAACCTGCGCGGCGAACAGGTACTGGGCGAGAACATCGCCGACGTGGCGGGCCTCGCGGCGGCCTACGACGCCTACCGCATGTCGCTGGGCGGCGCGGAAGGGCCGGTGATCGACGGCGTCACCGCCGACCAGCGGTTCTTCTTCGGCTGGGCCCAGAACTACCGGGCCAAGTACCGCGAGGCGGCGCTGCGTCGCGCGGTCATCACCGGCGTCCACTCGCCGGGCCCGTGGCGGGCGCTCACGGTCCGCAATCAGGACCCGTGGTACCCGGCCTTCAACGTCCAGCCGGGCCAGAAGCTGTATCTCGCGCCCGTCGACCGGGTGAAGATCTGGTAGTCGAGCCGGTCACCGACCCGGACGACCCTCGCATCGAGGGCTACCGCGCGGTCCGCGAGCGCGATCTCGTGGGCCGCGACGGCCTGTTCGTCGCCGAGGGGCGGGTGGTGCTGGAGAAGGCGGTCCGGGCGATCCCCGACCGCCTCGTCTCTCTCCTGGTGGCCGAGCACCGCCTCGAGGGCCTGGCCGACATCACCGCCGACCTGCCTGCCGAAACACGGGTCTATGCCGCCTCGCAAGGCGTGATGGACGCCATCGTCGGCTTCCCGATCCACCGGGGCATCCTGGCGCTGGGCCGCCGCCCGGGCCGTGACCCCGCCGCCCTGCTGGCGCGCCTGCCCGAGCGCACGCTGGTCGTCGGCCTCTCCGCCATCGCCAACCACGACAACATGGGCGGCATCTTCCGCAACGCCGCCGCCTTCGGGGCCGCCGCCGTGATCCTCGACGCCGACTGCTGCGATCCGCTGTATCGCAAGGCGATCCGGGTCAGCGTCGGCGCGGCGCTGACCGTGCCGTTCGCGCGCCTGCCGCGCGGCGCCGACCTCGCCGCCACGCTGGCCGGCGCCGGCCTCGACGTCGTGGCGCTGAGCCCCCGCGGCGAGGTGGAGCTCACCGAGCTGCCGCCGCCGTCCCGCGCCGCGGCCCTCTTCGGGGCCGAGGGACCGGGGCTCGCCGAAGACGTGCTCTCCCGCGTCCGCACCGTCCGCATCGGCATGGCTGGGGGCTTCGACAGCCTGAACGTCGCCACCACCAGCGGCATCGTCCTCCACCACCTGGCGCGGGGCCGGCCAACCCAGAATGGGGGCGTCTAAAGCCCGGCTTAACCCCATGTGTGAGAGGAAGGCGCGTCGCGGGCACATCGTTCGCAGGGGGATTTGGATGGGGCGCACGTCGCCAAGCGCCGCGGGGATGCCGGCCGGGCTCGAGGAGTCCGGGCCCGTGTTCGACCGCGCCACGCGCCTGGCCCGGACCCTGTTCGGTGACGTCGACTCCCAGATCACCCTGGTCAGCGAGGCCGGCATCTGGCGCAGCCGATCCGGCCACCGCAGCATTCCGGGCGACGCGTCGGCCGTCGAAGAGGTCATGCGCCGCGGCGAGCTTCTGTGGATCGAGGACGCCTGCGCCGATCCGCACTTCCGTGACCATCCCAACGTCACCGGCCCGCTCTCCACCCGCTTCTTCGCCGGCGCCCCGATCCGGCTCGAGGACGGCTCCACGCCCGGCGCGATCTGGGTCGCCGGGGCCGAGCCGCGCGCCTACGACGCGCCGCTGGCCCGCCGCCTCCAGGACCTGGCCGACTTCGCCGCCGACGAATGGACCCGCGCCCGCGCCAAGGGCGCCCGCGACACCTATGAGCGGACGCTGGGCGCCATCATCGACGCCCTGCCGGTGTCCCTCGTTCTCACCGACCGCGACATGCGCGTGCTGTACGCCAGCCCGCCCTGGATCGAGGGCCGCGGGCTGACCGGACGCCAGGTCACCGGCGAGACGCTGTACGACCTGCGCCCCGACATCTTCGACCCTTGGCGCGAGGGGCTGACCCGCTCCGTCGCCGCCGGCACAGGCTACAAGATCCCTCGCCACGGCCTGCCGCGCGCCGACGGCGGGACCGACTGGGTCCGGGTCGAGATCACCCCCTGGCGCGACGCCGATGGCCAGGTGGGCGGCATGATCATGGCCTCCTACGACATCACCGAAGTGGTCGAGGCCCTGGAGCGCACCGAGCGCTCCGAGGATCGCATGCAGCTGGCCATGGAGATCGCCGAGCTGCACGTCTACGAGATGGACTACGCGCGCCGCGAGCTGATCAGCGTCGGCGCCGAGGCCTCGTTCTACGACACGCCCCAGACCTACGAGAGCCTGTCCCAGGATATCTGGAGCTCGATCGATCCGCGCGACCGCCCGGCTGTGCAGGAAGCGTGGGAGCGCCATCTGCAGGAAGGCGCCCCGTACCGCCCGGAATACCGCGCCGCCCGCGCCGATGATCAGGAGATCTGGCTGACCGGCGCCGCCCGCTACATCACCGACGACGCCGGCAAGCCGCTGCGCCTCGTGGGCGCCGTCCAGAACATCACCGCCCGCAAGGCCCAGGAGCGGGCGCTCATCCGCGCCAAGGAGGAGGCCGAGGCCGCCAACCGCGCCAAGAGCGCCTTCCTGGCGACGATGAGCCACGAGATCCGCACGCCGCTCAACGGCGTGCTGGGCATGGCCCAGGCCATGGCCGCCGACCAGCTGTCGGCCGACCAGCGCGAGCGGCTCGACGTCATCCGCCAGTCGGGCGAGAGCCTGCTGACCATCCTGAACGACGTGCTGGACCTCTCCAAGATCGAGGCGGGCAAGCTCGACCTCGAGGAAGCGGAGTTCGACGTCGCCGAACTGGCCCAGGCGGTCCACGCCACCTTCGGCGCGGTGGCCGCCGAAAAGGGCCTGACCTTCCAGCTGGCCGTCGATCGCGGCGCCCGCGGAGTCTATCGCGGCGACCCGATCCGTGTGCGTCAGGTGCTCTGGAACCTGGTGTCCAACGGCCTGAAGTTCACCGACCGCGGCGGCGTGAAGGTGCAGGTCTCCCGCAAGGCCGGCGAGCTCGTCTTCGAAGTCGTCGACAGCGGCATCGGCATCGCGCCGGACCAGATCGCCCACCTGTTCGGCAAGTTCGAACAGGCCGACGCCTCGACCACGCGCCGTTTCGGCGGCACCGGCCTGGGCCTCGCCATCTGCCGGGAGCTCACCGAACTCATGGGCGGGGCGATCACGGTCGCCAGCGCCCGCGGCCACGGCGCGACCTTCACGGTCCGCCTGCCGCTGGAGAAGCTTGTTCGCCGCAAGGCCGCGCCCAAGGCCAAGGCCGCGCCGGCCCCGCAGGACTCCGCGCCCGACCGGCCGCTGCGCATCCTCGCCGCCGAGGACAACAGCATGAACCAGCTCGTGCTGAAGACATTGCTGGCCCAGGTCGGCGTCGAGCCGGTGATCGTGCCCGACGGGCGCGAGGCCGTGGCCGCCTGGGAGCGCGAGCCCTGGGACGTCATCCTGATGGACATCCAGATGCCGGTGATGGACGGCCCGACCGCCACGGCGCTGATCCGCACCCGCGAGGTGGCGCTGCGCCGGTCGCGCACGCCGATCGTGGCGCTCACGGCCAACGCCATGAGCCACCAGGTGGCGGAATATCTGGAAGCGGGCATGGACGGCTATGTCGCCAAGCCTATCGAGGCTGCGCGCCTCTACGAGGCCCTGCAGGCCGCTCTGGAAACCTCGGAAGCCGCGCGCTCGGCGGCGGCCTGACCGACCTCAACTCGACGGCAAGGCGAAGTCCGGAGGCCCTCCGCGGCGGGTGTGTGCGTGCGCCGTGGGGGAGGAGAGGGCCTCCGGGTCCCTCGCTGGGGGACTGTCTTAGGCGGCCGCGGCCTGGGCCTGCGGTTCGCCGAACTGATAGGCCGACACCACCACGTCCATGACGGTGTCGCGGAAGACGACGCGGGCCGGTTCGCCCTCAGCCGCGCCGGCGGCGACGAAGATCGGCGCCAGATGCTCCTCGCGCGGATGGGCCAAGCGGCCGTTCGGGGCCTCGGCCCACCGGGCGAGCTTGCCCGGCTCCTTCACTGCTTCGGCCAGCCAGCCGTCGAATTCGGCGGAGGCTTGCGTGTAGGCCGGCGAGAAGCCGCGCATGTTATGCCAGCTCATCCCCGAACCCACGATGAGCACGCCTTCGTCCCTCAGCGGCGCCAGCGCCCGGCCCGCGGCCAGGTGCTCGGCCGGGTCCAGGCTCGCCTTGAGCGACAGCTGGACGACCGGGATGTCGGCGTCCGGCGTCACCAGCTTCAGGGGCACGAAGACGCCGTGGTCCCAGCCGCGGGTGGGATCCGCCGCCGAGGCGATGCCGGCGCCGTTCAGCAGCTCCTGCACCCGCGTTGCGAGCTGCGGAGAGCCGGGGGCTGGGAAGGTGAGCTCATAGGTGTGCTCGGGGAAGCCGTAGTAGTCGAAGATCAGCTCCGGCGCCTCGCCCGAGCCTACGGTGAAGACCGGCGCCTCCCAGTGGCCCGAGACCACCAGGATGGCGCGCGGCTGTTCCGGCAGGTCCGCCGCCAGGCCGCGGAGGAAGGCTTCCGTCCGCGCCCAGGTGTCGGCCGGCCCGCGGGTCCAGTCCATGAAGAAGCAGGGACCCGCGCCGTGGGGGATGAAGACCGCCGGTTGGCGCATGCCCTTAGGCCGCCTTGGCGACGGCTTCGTCGCCGATGATCTTGTCGATCCAGCTGCTGAACGCCGCGCCGTAGGTCTTCAGGAACTCGGCCGTGCTTTCGTTAATCAGCTCGCCCGCGTCGTCGAACAGCGCAAAGGCGTTGCCGACATAGGCTTCCTGGCTGAGCAGCGGCACGTTCAGGAACACCAGCGCCTGGCGCAGGTGGTGGTTGGCGCCGAAGCCGCCGATCGCGCCGGGGCTGACGCTGATCACCGCGCCGGGCTTGCCGTTCCAGACGCTCGAGCCATAGGGGCGCGAGCCGACGTCGACCGCATTCTTCAGCACGCCCGGCACCGAGCGGTTGTACTCCGGCGTCACGAACAGCACCGCGTCGTGGGCGGCGATCTCGTTGCGGAAGCGCGTCCAGGCGGCGGGCGGATCGGACTCCAGATCCTGGTCGAAGTGCGGCAGGTCGCCGATCTCGACGATGTCGAACTTCAGGTTCGGGGTCTGGGCGGCCAGGGCGTTCGCCAGCTTGCGGCTGACGGAATCCTTGCGGATCGAGCCGACGACGACGGCGACGGAGCGGACTTGGGACATGAAGAAGGTCCTTTCGCGAGGGGCTCCAAGGCGGTCTCGCCTCGGGTTGAGTGGAAGGTGGGCCTTCATCGCGCTGTTGATAATCTGGGCTGTTCGGATAGGTGTGTTGCCGGAAAGGAAACAATCCAATGGACCGCCTGGACGAGATCGCCGCCTTCGTGGCCGTGGCCGACGCGCGCAGCTTCACGCAGGGCGCCCGCAAGCTGGACGTCTCCTCGGCGCAGGTCTCGAAGCTGGTCGCTCGGCTGGAGAACCGGCTGAAGGCGCGGCTCCTGAACCGCACGACCCGCGACGTCTCGCTGACCGACGTGGGGCGGGCCTACCTCGAGCGCGCCCGGGAGCTGCTCGAGGAATTCGAGACCCTCGAGACCACCGTCCGCGACCAGAGTGGGCCCTCAGGCCTCCTGAAGATCTCCGCGCCGATGTCCTTCGGCGCGACCCAGTTGACCCCGGCGCTGATCGACTTCGCGTCGGTCTGCAACGCCGTCGCCCTGGACGTGGTGTTCAGCGACCGGATGGTCAATCTGGTGGAGGAGGGCTTCGACGTCGCCATCCGCATCGGCCACCTGTCGGACAGCTCGCTCGTGGCCCGCAAGCTCGCCGCCGTGCGCATGGTGACCTGCGCCTCGCCCGACTACCTGAAGCGGGTGGGCGCGCCGGCGGATCTGGGCGACCTCAGCGCCATGGAGGCGATCCTCGACACCAACATGAAGGATCCCACGGTGTGGCGCTTCCTCAAGGGCGGAGAGCCGCACGACGTGCGCGTCCGCGGCCGCCTTCGCTTCGCCGGCGCCGATGCCTGCGTGGCCGCGGCGCGGGCCGGGTTCGGGGTGGTGCGCACCCCCGCCTTCGCGGCGGCGGACGACCTGCGTGCCGGCCGCCTCGTCCCCGTGCTTTGCCACTACGAGCCCGAGCTGATCCACATCCATGCGGTCTATCCGCATGCGCGGCATCTGGCGGCGAAGGTGCGGGGCTTCGTGGACTTCCTGGCCGAGCGCTATGCGGGCGAGCCCGAATGGCACCAGGGCTGGGGGAGCAAGCACCCGGTGGCTGCCGCCTGATTAGACCCGGGCGCTAAGCGGGCGAGCCCGAATGGCGCCAGGGCTGGGCAGCAAGCACCCGGTGGCTGCCGACGGTTGATGTCCTGCTCTTCCGTTGTCATCCCGGTTTCGCGGAGCGAAGACCGGGACCCATAAGCACCAGATCCCTTGGGAGGGCCCAGCGCCGATAGGTCCCGGTCTTCGCCGTTGGCGAAACCGGGATGACAGTCGAACGGTATATTACGCGAAGGCGATCCAGCGACCGGCCGCGGCGGTCGTCACCCACACCAGGATGGCGGCATAGGCCATGCCCTTGGTGAACGGACCGCTGGCCTCGTCGCGACGGGCCGACAGGAGCTGCACGATCACCGCGCCCAGGATCCACGCGAGGAAGATCCAGAAGAACGTCCTGTTGGCCGGGTCCAGCCGCGCGTAGTCGTCCGGCTTGATGACGAAATGGGTCGCGACGAACTGGATGGCGACCAGAGCCGCCAGGCCCGCGCCATAGACGATCCGCGTCAGGCCGCGCGTGACGAACAGCACGATCAGCGCCGCCGCCGTCAGCACGTGCCAGAGACCCGGGTTCACCAGCTTCGCCGAGGCGAAGACGTACAGCGACAGCGCCCAGACCAGGATGCCCGCCAGGCCCAGCAGCCGCGTGGTCGCGCCCGCCCGGCCATCGGCGCGGGCCAGCGGCAGGCTGACGCCGTAGGTCAGGATCAGGGCGGCGGCCAGCCCCAGCATCTTCGCCGTGAAGGCCTCCGACGTGTAGAGGCGGTCGGGGTTCGACGCCCCGATCAAGAGGCCGGTGATCAGGATGGCGGCCACGCCGAGGTGCAGCCAGGGGGCCACGTCGCGGCGCACTTCGGACGGCGTCTGGTCGGTCAGGCCGAAGCCGATGAGCCGCAGGTTGAGCAGGATGCTCGCCCCGCCCAGCAGCAGCATGGCGACCAGGTGGCCGACCTCCCAGTGGGCGAAATAGGGCTTCACGGCGGCGCCCGGCCACACGTCGTCCAGCGTGCCGATCCAGGGCCCGATGGCGGGCAGGAAATCCTGAGGCGCGAGGCTCATTGGCCGGTCTCCGGAGAGGCGGGCTCCGAAGCGAAGACCGTGACGTTGTCGAGATTGGTCGCGCCCGTCTCTGACGTGGCGCACGATTGCGCGGCGTTCGCCCAGTCGGGCAGGGCCTTACCGCACTCGAACCAATCGTAGGCGATGAAGCGGCCGGTGGTGATCACCGCCAGCCAGGCCAGCAGCGAGACGGCGGCCGACAGCCGGGCCTTCGCAGGCGGCTTTGCCAAGGTGTCCCAGTCATGCCGGTTCCCCTGCACGCGCCAGTGGAAGACCATGATGTTGATCAGGGCGATCGCCAGGAAGATCAGTTTCAGGCGGAACCACAGATTGTGGTAGTAAACCAAAGGCTTGGCGTAGAAGAGCGCGACGCCCGTCACCACCATCAGCGCGAAGCCGAACACCGTCAGCGGCAGCACCCGGTCGCTGATGACCGACACTGGCGTGCGCTTGAACGCGACGCCCAAGAGTCGCAGGTCCACCAGGGCGATCGTCCCGGCGAACAGCATCAGCGTGAGCACATGGGTCCCCTCGAGGAGGCCCCAGAAGTTCAGAGACGAGGCCAGCGCCTCGCTCCAGGACAGGTCGTATTCGCCCTTGCCCTTCCCCAGCTCCGTCGCGAGCCAGACCAGGAAGTCTCGCAGCAAGCGTTCAGCCCCCTAAACATACCGGTCTTTCTAGTGAAGACCTACGCTCCCTCCATTGCGGAATTGCTGCGGCTTGGCAACACGCAAACTCAGGGTCGGACTGACGCTAGGCGGATTCGTGAACGCTGTTCAGGCAGCGTCCGAGCTGGAGGCGGCCGAAGCCTCCGGCGCGAGTTGCCGGAGCAGCATCTCCAGCGACGTCTTCAGCGCCCGCAGGCGAACCTCGGCGCGGCCGACCTCGCCGAACCGCTCCTTGCGATGGAGCGTGGGGCTGCCGTGCCGGGCGCAGGCGAAATGCACGAGGCCTGCGGGCTGGCCCGGGCCGCCCTCGGCGAAGCCGGTGATCGAGACGGCCACATCGGCCTTGGAGTTGGCGATGGCGCCTTCGGCCATGGCCCGGGCGCAGCGCTCGCTCACCACGCCGTCGGTGTCGATGATGCTCGTCGGCACGCCCAGCATCTCGTGCTTGGCTTCGGGCGTATAGACCACGAAGCCGCGTTCGAAGGCGTGCGAGACGCCCGGCAGGTCAGTGAGCAGCGAGGCCAGCAGGCCCCCCGTGCAGCTTTCGGCCGTCGCCAGCTTCAAATGCCGATCGCACGCCTCGCGGAGCACCTGCTCCGCGAGGCTGTCGATCTCTCGCGTGACGGCCGGATCTAGGGCTTCCGCCATGAGCTACTGGAGCGCGCTCCCGCCCATCTTGGCCATCAGCTCTTCCTTACGGGCCTTCATCTGCTCGCCCACGGCCTTCAGGTCCATGTCGGACTTGCGGCACTCGGGGAAGTACTCCTTCTCCTCCTCCTCGACGTGATGCTCGATCATCTCCTGGAGCACCTTCACCTTGGCGTCGTAGTAGGGGTCCTCCGGCTTCATCTTCTGAAGCTGGGCCATCAGGTCCTTCGCGGAGGCATGCTCGACCTCGGCCTCGTTGACGATGTCCTCCTCGTCGATGTGCGGCCGCGAGGCGGGATAGAAGATCTCCTCCTCGATCTGGGTGTGGACGGCCAGCTCCATGTAGATCTGCTGGAAGATCGCCTGCTTCTCGGCAGGGTTCTCCTTGGCCTTCTCGTACTGCTTGAACAGCTTCTCGACCGCACGGTGGTCCTGCATCAGCAGGCGCGTGGCCGGATCGGTCTTCGGCGTGGACGAGCTCTTCTTGGCCGTCGACTTCGAGGACGCGCTCTTCGAAGCGGTCTTCGACTTGGCGGGCGAAGAGGCCTTGCTCTTCTTGGTCGTGCTGGACTGGGTCCCGGTCGCCATGGGGGTCTCCGTGGGGATTGAGAGGGCGGGCGTTCGTCTGAACCCGTCGCGCGCGGCCCAGGTTCCGGCGAGCGTGGCCTTGATTTTCCAAGCCCGGACGGCTCGTTAGGGGCCATGAGCGGAAGCCTGAGGGTGACGGTTGCGGGCGCAGGGGCCCTGGGTCTGGCGACGAGCCTCGCCCTGGCCGACGCCGGCGCCTCCGTGGTCGTGTGCGATCCCGACCACCCCGTCGCGAACGCCTCGAGCGTCGCCGCCGGAATGCTCGCGCCGGCGTTCGAGGCTGTGCTGGACGAGGCGGCCCGCCCGCACTTCGACGTCCTGCTCGCCGCCCGCGACCTCTGGCCGGGTCTGGCCGAGCGCGCGGGGGTGGCGCTTCGCCGGGACGGCGCCATGGCGGTGGGCGACGACGCCTGGCTGCAGGGCGTCGCCGATCGGTTCGCGCAACTGGGCCTCCATCCCGCGGAGCTGCCCGCCGCCACGGCCAGCGCGCTCGCGCCGGGCCTCGCCCCTGCCTGGCCGCGCGCGCTCCTGACCCGCGAGGATTGGCGGCTCGACGCCGTGCAGGCGCTCGCCGCGCTCCGCGCCGCCGCCGAAGCCGCCGGCGTGATCTTCCGCCGCGAGGTCGTGACCGGGCGCGGCGACGCCGACCTGCTGGTCGTCGGCACCGGAGCGGGCTCATCCCAGCTCGCTCCGGAACTCTCCGTGCTTTCGCCGATCAAGGGCCACATCTTGCGCGCCGCCGCCCCCTGGGCCGCCGGCGTCACCGTGCGCGGGCAGGGCGCCTACGCCGCGCCCGGCGAGAACGTCATGACCGTCGGCGCGACCATGGAGCCCGGCGTCGCCGACGCCGCCGTCGACCCCGCCAAGGCCGAGCCCCTGCGGGCCGCTGCGGCGCGGCTGTTCCCGGCCCTGGCCGACGCACCCTTCGACCTCGCCGCGGGGGTCCGCGCCGCGACTCCTGACGGCCTGCCGCTGGTGGGCCTCAGCGCCGAGCCGGGCGTGATCCTCGCCGCCGGCGCCCGCCGCAACGGCTGGCTGCTGGCCCCGCTGGTCGCCCGCCTAGTGACCGCCTATGCGAGCGGCCGCGAGCCCGGCGCCCACGCCGCCCTGATGGACCCGAGACGCTTCACATGACCGGCTTCTGGCTGACCGACGAACAGCAGGCGATCCGCGACGGGGTGCTGAAGCTGTGCGCCCGCTTCGGGCCCGACTACTGGCGCGCCTGCGATGAGACCGGCGACTTCCCCGAGGCCTTCGTCGCCGACATGGCCGCCGCCGGCTGGCTGGGCGCGGCCATGCCCGTCGAGCTGGGCGGCTCGGGCCTCGGCCTCACCGAAGCCGCCGTCGCCATGCAGGCCGTGGCCGAGAGCGGCGCCGGCTTCTCGGGCGCGAGCGCCCTGCACCTCAACATCTTCGGCCCCATGCCGCTCGCCCGCTTCGGCACGGACGAGCAGAAGCGGAAGCTCATCCCCCGCCTGATCTCCGGCGAGGACCGCATGTGCTTCGGCGTCACCGAGCCCGACGCCGGCCTCGACACCACCCGCGTCGCGACGAAGGCGGTTCGCACCAACGACGGCTACGTCATCTCGGGCCGCAAGCTCTGGACCACCATGGCCCAGCGGGCGACCAAGATGCTGATCGTCGCCCGCACCACCCCGCGCGAGGAGGCCCGCAAGCCGACCGAGGGGATCAGCCTGTTCTACGTCGACTTCGACCGATCGAAGATTCAGGCCACGCCGATCCCCAAGATGGGCCGCAAGGCGGTGGAATCGAACGCCGTCTTCATCGACGACCTGCACGTGCCCGCCGACGCCCTGGTCGGCGAGGAAGGGCAGGGCTTCCGCTACCTGCTGGAGGGCCTCAACCCGGAGCGCGTGCTGATCGCCACCGAAGCCGTGGGCCTGGGCCGCGCCGCGCTGAAGAAGGCCGCCGCCTACGCCAAGGAGCGGGTCGTCTTCGGCCGGCCCATCGGCCAGAACCAGGGCGTCGCCCACCCGCTGGCGAAATCGTGGGCGGAGCTCGAAGCCGCGAACCTCATGGCCTTCAAGGCCGCCGCCCTCTACGACGCCGGCCGCGAGTGCGGGGCCGAGGCCAACGCGGCCAAGTACCTGGCGGGCGAGGCCGGCTTCCACGCCTGCGAGGCGGCCGTCCTCGCCCACGGCGGCATGGGCTACGCCCGCGAATACGACGTCGAGCGCTACTTCCGGGAGGCGATGATCCCGCGCATCGCCCCCGTCAGTCGTGAGATGATCTTCAACTACATCGCTGAACGCGTTCTCGGCCTCCCGAAGAGCTACTAGGCCCGCGGCAGCTGGAAGCGGATCGGGATCCGCACCACGCCGCCCTCCACCGCGCGGCCGTCGACCGTCTTCGGGTTCATCCGGAAGTAGCGCGAGAGCTTCACCGCCGCGTCGCCGAAGCCGACGCCCGCCGGTGTCTCCGACACCACCGAACAGCCGCCGATCGACCCTCTGGCCGTCACGGTGCACGAGATCGTCGCCGAGCCTTCCACGCCGAGGCGGACCGCCTGGTCGGGATAATGCCGCGCCAGGTCGTCGGCGTCGGGCAGCCGCAGCCAGCTGGGATTGCCGATCACCGGGTCCGGCGCCGACCGCGTCTGCACCGGCGGCGGGTCGAGCTTGGCGATAGTCGTGGGCGGCGCGACCGGCGGCAGCGGATTGTCCGCTGGCGGGATCGGGATAGGCGTCATGTCCGTCGTCGTGGGCGGCAGCGGGGTGTCGCGCGGCGTCACCACCTTTGGCGGGTCCAGGGGCTTGGGCGGCACGAGTTCGATGGGCCGGAAAATCCGCCCGTCGATCGGCGGCGGCTCGTCGATCTGTGGGACGGGCGGCGGCGCGAACTGCATCATCGCGAGGTAGGCCGCCACTGCGGCGTGGGCTGCGACCGACAGTCCCACGATGAGCGTGGTCTGCGGCTTCAACCGCTTGCCGTTCCAGGAGAGCGCAAGGGGAGAGATCGCCTGGGTCGCCATGTTCGAACTCCTGAGTTACACTTGTAAGACGCCTAAGATCTGAGCTCGGGAATTACATCTGTCAACTGCCGACGTCGGATATGGTTAGCGCCGCGTTAACCATGCCGGCGGCATCCCTAAGCCCATGGCCGTCCAGGGGATTCGCGGGATCGTCGAGGCAGCGATCGATCGCGCCTCCAAGGCGACCGGCGTCGATTTCAGCTTCCTGATGAAGACCGCTCATCGCGAGAGCGGCTTCAATCCGGCCGCGCGCGCCGGCTCGTCCTCGGCCGCGGGGCTCTTCCAGTTCGTCGAGCAGACCTGGCTCCAGACGCTGAAGACCCACGGCTCGAAGTACGGCTACGCCCGCTACGCCGACCTGATCACGCAAGGGGCCGACGGCCGCTACCGCGTCTCGGGCGCGGAGGCCCGCCGCGCGGTCATGGACCTGCGCCTCGACCCGCACGCCGCCTCGCTGATGGCCGGCGAACTCGCCTCCGACCACGCCGCCTATCTGAAGGGCCGCACCGGCCGCACGCCGACCGCCGGCGAGCTCTACGCCGCCCACTTCCTGGGGCCGCAGGGCTCGGCCAAGCTGATCGAGGCCGTCCAGAGCCGCCCCGGCGCCTCGGCCGCCGCGCTGTTCCCCGACGCCGCCCAGGCCAACCGCTCGATCTTCTACCGCGACGGCCGCGCCGCCACGGTGTCCGAGGTCTACGCCAACCTGACCCGCACGGGCGGCACGGGTGCGGCGACCGCCGGCAACCCGGCCGCCGACGACGACGGCGGCTTCATCCAGTACGCCTCGGCCCGCCGCGCCTCGCGCCAGAAGGAAGAGGAGGCGCTGATCCAGCTCATCCTCAAGGGCTCGCAGCCGAACGACCAGCTGGGCGTCGGCTCCCGCCTGACCGGCTCGCTGTTCACCTCCGAGATGCTGAAGGTCCTCTCCGACAGCCGCGACGGCTGACGGCTACTTCACCTTCACCTTCGGGATCCGCTTCCAGTCCGCCGCCGTGAGCTCGGAGCCGCAGGGCAGGGGCTCCTTCGCGGTGCTGCGGCAGGCCCATTCGATGTGCTCGACCATCAGACTGCAGGCGTTCGTCGTGTTGCACGGCGGACGCGTCGCGCCGCTGACGAACCGGCAGTAGCGCGCCACCTCGAGCGCCTTGGCCTTGCCGATCTGCTTGGCGCAGGGCGTGGGGCTGTCGCCCGCCGCGCGCGCGGCCGACATCGCCGCCTGGCTCTTGCCGGCTTGGCTGGGCGCCGCGAGGGCGGGCGTGGCGATGAGGGCGAGAACGAGCGCGAGCCGGATCATGCCGCCAGCCTGCCGCTTCCGCGCGCCGCATCCAAGCGGAGCCATTCGCAATCTCGCGGGAGCGCTTTCGGCGCCGCCCGCGTTGGAGCCGAGGTTCCCCCATCAGCGGAGGTGGTTCTCAGATGGCGCAGCGCTGGCCCGAACGCTTGTGGATCGTCCGCCACGGCCAGAGCGCCGGCAATGTCGCCCGCGACCTCGCCGAGGCCGGCCAGCTGCCGCGCATCGACATCGCCGAGCGCGACGTCGACGTGCCGCTGTCGAAGCTGGGCCACGAACAGGCCTGCGCGCTCGGCCATTGGTTCGCCGGCCGCCCGGCCGAGGAACGGCCCGAGGTGGTGTTGACCTCCCCCTACCTGCGCGCCCTGCAGACCGCCGACGTGATGCGCGATTGCGGCGGCTTCTCGCCCGAGGCGAACCGCCCGACACCCGACGAGCGGCTGCGCGAGAAGGAATTCGGCGTCCTCGACCGCCTGACCCGCTCCGGCATCGAGGCCCAGTTCCCGGACCAGGCCGAGTTCCGCCGCCTGTTGGGCAAGTTCTATCACCGACCGCCGGGCGGGGAGAGCTGGTGCGACGTGATCCTGCGCCTGCGCAGCGCCCTCGACACCTTGTCGCTGCACCATGCCGGCCGTCGCGTGCTGATCGTCAGCCACCAGGTGGTGGTGCTCTGCCTGCGCTACCTGCTGGAGGAGATGACCGAAGACCAGATCCTCGCCGTCGACCGCGAGGGCGATGTGGCCAACTGCTCGGTCACGGAATACCGGTTCGACCCGACCAGCGGCCAGAACGGCTGCCTGAAGCTCCATCAGTACAACTTCGTGGCCCCGCTCGAGCGCGAAGGCGCACCGGTCACTCGCGAACCGGACGCGGCGGTCGCCGCTCGATGAGCTTCTCCCAGCTGACGCCCGAGACGCTGCGCGCCTGGCCGTTGCCGATCATCCCGACCGCGACGGACAAGGACTCCCGCGGCCGGGTCCTGGTCGCGGGCGGCGCGACGTCCGTCGCCGGCGCGGTGCTGCTCGCCGCCGTGGCCGCCCTTCGGGCGGGCGCGGGCAAGCTGCAGGTCGCCGCGCCCGCCTCCTTCGCCACCCACCTGGCCCTGGCGCTGCCCGAGGCGCGGGTGTTCGGACTCCCTGAGACCCCTGACGGCGAGCTGGCGCCCGAGGCGGCTGATCGCCTCGCGGAGGCCGTCGGCCGCGCCGATGCGGTGGTGATCGGCCCTGGTCTGCTCGACAGCGACGCCGCGGGCGAGCTGGCGCTCCGCCTGATGCAGGCGGACGGCCCGCCGATGGTCGTCGACGCCGCCGCCATGCCGGGCTTGGCGGAGGACCCCGATCGCGCCCGCCGCCACGGCGGCCGCCTCGTGCTGACACCCCACGCGGGCGAGATGGCGGGGCTGCTGGGCCGCGACCGGGCCGAGATCGAGGCCGATCCGCTGGAGGCCGCCCGCACGCTCGCCGCCGACCTCCATGCCGTCGTCGCCCTCAAGGGCCACGAGACCTTCATCGTCTCGCCCGACGGCCGGGCGTGGCGCAACGTCGGCGGCTGTCCGGGCCTTGCCACTTCCGGCTCCGGCGACGTGCTCGCGGGCGTGATCGGCGGCCTCCTTGCGCGCGGCGCGCCGCCCGCCCAGGCCGCGGCCTGGGGCTCCTACGTCCACGGCGCGGCGGGACGTCGGCTGGCCAAGCGCATCGCCCCCATAGGCTTCCTCGCCCGCGAGCTGCTGGACGAGATCGCTCCGGCCCTGGCCGAGCTCTGCTGAGGGCCTAGGCGCCGCTCGCCGAACGCCCATATCTGAAGCCAAGCGGGGCCGAGCGGCCTCTCACAAGGGCCGCCGCATGAGACCGTTCTATCACCTGCTGGCCAACAACCTGGTGGCCAACATCACGAACTACACGGTGTGGTTCGCCCTCACGTTCTGGATCTTCCTTGAGACCCGTTCGGTCTTCGCCACCGGCATGATCGCGGGCATCTACGTCGTCTTCACCGCCGCCTTCGCCATGTGGTCGGCAGCCTCGTCGACCACCACCGCAAGAAGCGCGTGATGCTGGGCTCCAGCATCGTCTCGTTCCTGTTCTACGGCGTCTCGCTGGCCTTTCACGTCATGGTCGGCGAGCCGGCCATGCGCGACGTCGCCGGCTGGCAGCTTTGGGCCTTCGTGCTGCTGGTCATGCTGGGCATGATCGCCGGCAACATCCGCGGCATCGCGCTGCCGACCCTCGTCACCGCGCTGATCCCCGAAGATCG
>JAESGF010000061.1_pt1 | contig 116152 bp, 118 predicted proteins | sample 9269621 | NCBI WGS metagenome assembly JAESGF01 (sample SAMN14515066, study PRJNA621663) | algae metagenome | isolation source: Tolypothrix carrinoi HA7290-LM1 and co-occurring heterotrophs from dry rock... | place: USA: Makauwahi cave, Kauai, Hawaii | collected 2011-01-06
ATTGAAGACTTGCTTGATACTTTGCCGGAACCACTAAAAGAAAATATCACGGCGCTTGGTTAACCCTGCATCGTAGCTTTCATCCCCTGGCTAAAGCCAAGGGGTTTTCAGCATACCTCTTATAAGAAAACTTTCTGTGTTCACATAGATAAACGTTTAAGAGTATTCCAAATGCCAACAGAACTGCGGTTCGTAGGTTGGGTTGAACGAGTGTCCAACCCAACTTAGTGCTCATCTTTCTCCAAATCTCACGCCAAAACGCAAAGACTCAAAGTTTTCCTTTGCGTCTCTGCGTCTTTGCGTGAGCCTTTTCTCTTAAATTCCCTACGATGCCACTTGAGCAGCAGTGCGAGTACGACGCCTTCTGCCGTCGGTAGCAACTTTCACAGGAGGTTCATCAGGAGTTTGCATTAACAAAGTTACAGATGGTTGACATTGCAATTCCTTTCTGATGGATCGTTGCAATTCCCGCTCTAAAACGCCTTGCAATCCACCCCAGTCCATCTCTGATTGCTCGCTTTCAAAGCCAGGATTGGTAAATTCAGACCAACGCACGCTGAGAATTTCTTCAATCCGCTGTTGCACCCACTTTTGCAGCAGCGATCGCTCTATACTTGTCACCACCCCGCGCAGGTGAATTTCTGGTTTTGCCATCAGCTTGCCATGCCAATCAATAGCCGCAGCGATGGTGACGATACCTTCTGAAGCCATGCGTTGCCGTTCTTGCAATACTTTGGCGCTAACCATGCCAGAACTAGAAGTATCTACCAGTTCTATGCCAGATGGCACTTTCCCTGCAACTTTAATAGAATTTTCCGTTAATTCTATTACATCGCCATTCTGTATAATCACCATATTCTCTGCCGGAATGCCGACACTTTGAGCCGTCTGGGAGTGCTTCACCAGCATTCGATGTTCACCGTGAATCGGCAAGAAGAACTTGGGTCGAGTCAATGCCATCATCAGCTTTTGGTCTTCTTGACAGCCGTGACCGGAAACGTGTATTCCTTTTTCTCTACCGTAAATTACATTTGCGCCCTGCATCATCAACTTATCGATAGTGTTGACGACGGCGATCGTATTTCCGGGAATCGGGTTAGCAGAGAATACCACTGTATCGCCTTGCCTGATTCTGATATGAGGATGTTCTTTGTTAGCAATCCGTGTCATTGCTGACATCGGTTCACCCTGAGAACCCGTAGTCAAAATCAGCACTTTATCTTCTGGTAAATTCCGAACCGCGTGTAACGGCTGTAAAAGATTATCTTCGCACTTGATGTAACCCAGATTACGCGCATGGGCAATCAAATTCAGCATTGAACGCCCGACAACCGCCACAACTCGGTTATACTTCTGCGCTAGCTGTAAAGTCATGTTGATGCGATGCACGCTGGAAGCGAAGGTAGTCACGAACAGTCGCCCAGGTGTTTGCATGAAGATGCGCTCTAGGTTGGGATAAACTGAACGTTCTGAAGGGGTAAATCCGGGTACTTCTGAGTTAGTTGAGTCACTCATCAAACAAAGTACGCCTTTTTCGCCGTGTTCGGCTAACCGTTGCAAGTCAAAATGCTCGCCATCGACTGGGGTATGGTCAAATTTAAAGTCCCCTGTGTGAATAATTACACCAACGGGCGTGTTAATTGCCACAGTGAAACTATCGGCGATGGAATGAGTATTACGGATATACTCGACTACAAATGATTTGCCAAATCGCACGACATCACGGGGTCTGACTGTTCTTAATTCCGTGCGATCGCGTACACCAGCTTCTTCTAATTTCCCTTCTAGCATTGCCAGTGCTAGTCTCGGACCATAAATCACCGGAATGTCAAATTGCTTGAGGTGAAAAGCGATACCCCCGATATGGTCTTCATGACCGTGGGTAACGATCATCCCTTTAATTTTGTGGCGATTTTCCCGCAGATAAGTTGTATCCGGCAGAACAATGTTTACTCCGTGCATTGCCTCTGTCGGAAAAGCCAAACCTGCATCTAACAGGATAATTTCGTCTTCATACTCGAAAACGCAGGTATTTTTACCAATTTCATGTAAGCCGCCCAATGGAATGATTTTTAGGGCGGAGTTAGCTTCGTTTTTAGCCATTTTCTCCTGGATTGTTGTTTGCGGTTAATAAGTTGTAAGTAAGCTGTCTTCTATTACAGGCAACAGTATTTGTCTTTTATGTCACTTTGAAAAAGCGTGAATTTTAAATTCAGATGGAACTGTTGTTCAATAAAATTGACTTTACACACTGAAATTTCATACTATATCGTTAGTCTTAACACAGGCTTCATCTGTACAACCTGGTTAGAATTACGTCTTTTTCTCAGTAACTGCGGAGCGCCAAAATTTGCTTGTTTCTCATCAAGTTTGTGCTTGAATTAAATTAAGTTCCTGAAGAACCGACTTTAATTTTTGAGTTACTTCTGCGTCGGCTTCACACAGCGGTAGACGAGTTGAACCTACCTCCCAACCTTGAAGTTGCAAAGCTTTCTTAAGTGGAATGGGATTTGTAGTTTTAAATAAAGCTTTAAACAACGGAAATAGTTGCAAATGAATCTCAGTAGCAACTTGAGTTTTTCCCGCTGAAAAGGCTTGGATCATCTGCTGTAGTTGGTTTCCTACCAGATGACTTGCCACACTAACTACTCCCTTTGCCCCGATCGCTAACAAAGGCAAAGTTAGTGAATCATCTCCAGAGTAAATCTGAAATTCTTTCGGTGTCAAGCGGCGAATTTCACTTGCCTGGTCTATATTACCGCTAGCTTCTTTGATCCCGACAATGTTGTTTACCTCGGCTAAACCTGCTACTGTTTCTGCACTGAGGTTTTGACCAGTACGACCTGGGACATTGTATAACAACATTGGGAGGTCGGGACAGGCAAGGGCTATCGCCTGAAAGTGCGCTTTTAAGCCGGCTTGCGGCGGTTTGTTGTAATAAGGTACAACTTGTAAAGATCCATCTATTCCTATTTTAGCGGCTTTTTGAGTAGCTGCGATCGCTTCTTTCGTAGAATTAGAACCACATCCTGCCATTATTTTAGCTTTTCCTGCAACCGCTTCGGACACCACAACAAACAACTGATATTCCTCTTCCCAAGTTAAAGAAGGTGATTCCCCAGTTGTTCCGCATACCACCAGTGTATCTGTACCGTTTTTCGCTAGATGTGCTGCCAATTCTGCGGCTACATCGTAATTAACACTGCCGTCTGCTTTAAACGGCGTAATCATCGCGGTTAAAACTCTACCAAAATCTACCACCCTTTTTTCACTCCTAATTAAATGGATGCTATTTTTTTGTATCTTGGTGGCTTTCTCTTGTCATAACCGATCTGCAAATTGCTATAATAGCGTGATTCGCACATTTTCATTTCTTTTTCTGTATCTTGGTTAGCAATTTTCGCGATATAAATTTACTTTTTTTCTTAACTAGAAACGTAACTTGCCATCGGTTTGAGTATATTTTTTTCTACCAACAACTCAGCAATTTGCACTGCATTTAACGCCGCGCCTTTACGAATTTGGTCGCCACACAGCCACAGTTCTAATCCGCACGGATGAGATATATCCTGACGAATTCTCCCAACTAAAACGTCATCTTGCCCGCTAGCTTCAATTGGCATCGGAAAATGATTTGTTTCCCAATTTTCTACCAATTTTATACCAGGGGAATTACTTAAAATTTCTCTCGCTGATTCCACACTAAAAGGTGTGGCAAATTCTAGATTAATTGCTTCCGAGTGAGCGCGAAGTACGGGAACCCGTACACAAGTTGCGGTAATTCTTATATCTTGATTTCCAAATATTTTTCGGGTTTCGTTAACCATTTTCATTTCTTCCTCGCAGTATCCCAAATCATTCAATGGGGAGTTATGCGGAAATAAATTAAACGCTAACGGGTAAGGAAATACTTCCGCAACTGGTTTTTGTCCTTGTAAAATGGCGTTTGTTTGGGTTGTTACTTCTGCCATTGCTTTCGCACCGGCGCCACTAGCAGATTGATAAGTTGCAGCGACAATGCGCTGTACAGGCTTAACTTGATGCAATGGATAGACTGCTAACGCCATTAAAATTGTCGTACAGTTGGGGTTAGCAATAATGCCAGTATGGTTAGCTGCGGCTTGGGGATTTACCTCTGGAACTACTAAAGGGACTTCTGGATTCATCCGAAAAGCGCTGGAATTATCAATTACCACCGCACCTGCTGCGACAGCTTTTGGTGCCCAAAGTTTGGATATCGAACCTCCGGCGCTAGCCAGCACAATATCTACATTATCAAAGGCATCATCGCTTACTGCCTCTACTGGTAAATTTTCCCCTTTAAACGGTAGAGTCTGCCCTGCACTACGAGCGGACGCTAATAACTTTAAATTATCAACTGGAAAATTACGACTTTCTAACAATTGCAGTAATTCTTTGCCAACTGCACCAGTCGCTCCTAAAATAGCTATACTATACAAATTTGCTGACTCCTTACTTGATAAGTTGTTATTTGCAATTTTTTGTTGGTCAAATCCCTAATTTATCCATATTTAATTATCAATCTTCTGATATAAAATAAATCTCAATAGTTCCAGATGGTATCTTTTAATCTAATACATTATTTATTTTATTGGTCATATTAGTAATGTTGCAATTTACAACAATTACTTGCGAAAAATCCTACCAATTTAAAATAAACATTATACAACAAACTGTTATTTAGCGTGAAAACAAGTTTGATATCTGCACTCTTGTTGCCGTATAAGGCGGATGGCGATCGCCTAAATCTTCCATTCTCTGTAAACTAGGTTGCCAGAATGATGGATATACTATGATGCAAATGGACGTTTTTGAGCTATACCTCAAGGCAACTGGCGCTTGAGGCTAAAAGCACAAAGACGAACTGCTAGTTGAGAACCAGGATATCACGGTGTAAGCCCGACGAAAAACTAATTTCGATTTGGGATCGGGGGGAATGGGGAATGGGGAATGGGGAATGGGTAATGGGGTAATGGGTAATGGGGGAATGGGTAATGGGGTAATGGTTTTGTCCAATTACCAATTCACAATTACCTTTTTCCCAATTACCAATGCCCAATGCCCAATGCCCTATGCCCAATGCCCAATGCCCCATGCCCCATGCCCCACGTAAAGTTATTACGCGATTAGTGTCAAGTGCTTTGACATTAGCAGTAAACTGGATCTCTGCTGAAGGGCATCCATTTTTCAATTTAGACGCTCTACATGGTGTGCGTCTCTAGTCCACTCCGAGTAAAAATAGCAGACAACACAGACGAAGCATGAAAGTCACCCAGGAAAAACTTCCCGCTAGCCAAATAGGGCTGGAAATCGAGATTACGCCAGAAATGACTAAGCAAACTTACGAAAAGGTCATTAAGAACTTCACTAAAGATGCTAATATTCCTGGGTTTCGCAAAGGCAAGGTGCCTCGCCCCATATTGCTACAGCGCATCGGTACAGCTAGAGTTAAGGCAGCAGCACTGGAAGAAATAATTCAAGATGGCATCGAGAAAGCGGTAAAACAAGAAAACATCCAGGCGATCGGACAACCGCAGTTGCGATCGTCGTTTGAGGAATTGATTAATAATTATGAACCGGGCAAAGCTCTGATATTTTCCGCCGGTGTAGATGTAGAACCGGAAGTAAATCTGGTTAAGTATACTGACTTTGAAGTTAAAGCTGAGGAAGTAAAATCCGATCCAGAGAAAGTGGATACAGTCCTAGAGAGCCAACGTCAGGAAATGGGAACATTAATTCCTGTGGAAGGACGTGCAGCGCAAATCGGCGATGTGGCTGTGGTGGATTTTAAAGGTGTGTACTTCAAAGGAGAAGACGAAACCGCAGAACCCGAGCCAATTCCTGGTGGAGAAGCAGAGGATTTTCAAGTAGAGTTGCAGGAAGATAAGTTTATTCCCGGTTTTGTGACGGGGATGGTAGGGATGAATCCTGGGGAAACCAAAGAAATTTCCGCTCAGTTTCCCGATCCCTATGCGAATGAAGAATTAGCCGGAAAAGCCGCAAAATTCACGGTAACGCTCAAAGAAATTAAAGAAAAAGAGCTACCGGAATTAAATGATGATTTGGCTCAAGAAATGAGCGATTTTGATACTTTAGCCGAATTGCGTGCTTCTTTAGAAGAGCGATATGAAAAAGAGGCTGCTACCAAAACTAAAGCAAATAAACAGGAAGCTTTGTTAGCAGAATTGCTCAAGCACGTTGAAGTAGACTTACCAGAAACGATGATTTCGCAAGAAGTCGATCAGATGCTGACGCAAACAGCGATGCGACTTTCTCAACAGGGGTTGGATGTTAAGAAGCTGTTTACCCAAGATATTATTCCTCAGTTGCGAGAGCGATCGCGCCCGGAAGCAATTGAACGCTTAAAGCGATCGCTTGCACTTATAGAAATCGGTAAACGCGAGTCCATCGAAGCCACACCCGAAGAAATCGAAGCAAGAGTCACACAACTGATGCAAGAGTACGCAGATCAAGATGTTGATCCCGAAAGACTCCGCGCAGTAGTCGAAAATGAACTATCAACCGAAAAAATCGTCGATTGGCTGATAGAACACTCATCAGTTGAACTTGTACCTGAAGGTTCTCTAACTCCTCAAGAAGAAGCATCACCGGAATTAGAAGCAGCAGCACCTGAGATAGAGGAACAAAACGGCGAATCTACTCCAGAGTAGAGAGATAGGGGGGCAGGGGGGCAGGGGGACAAGGAGACAAGGAGACAAGGGGACAAGGAGACAAGGGGGACAAGGGGGACAAGGGGGACAAGGACGAATTTCTCCCTTGTCTTCCCCCTCTCCCCATCCCCCCTCTCCCCATCTCCCCATCCCCCTCTCCCCATCCCCCCTCTTTTATACCCAGATTACCGCCCAAGCTTGATAGTGTGTAACACGAGAGCTATTTATATAAGGCATAATGGTTAACACATAGCTAAAATACAAATCAAATTCGCTGGTGTTAGGCAGCAAAAGCTGCTTTAATCTTTGTCCTAATTATTCTCAAACGTTCTTTTATGCTTATATCGCAGTCGGGAAATGACCCAATCAACAGTTTGGGTCTAAGACAAATTAACTCTCAAAGCAGCCCTAGCAACATCGTCCCGATGGTGGTAGAGCAATCTGGTATGGGAGAAAGAGCTTTCGATATCTTCTCCCGCTTGCTGCGAGAGCGGATTATCTTTTTGGGAACGCCAATCGACGATACTATTGCTAACTCAATTGTTGCCCAGTTGCTGTTTTTGGATTCGGAAGACTCAGAAAAAGACATTCAACTGTACATTAATTCTCCGGGCGGCTCCGTCTACGCAGGAATGGCGATCTATGATACAATACAACAAATTCGCCCGGATGTTGTAACTATTTGTTTCGGATTAGCTGCGAGCATGGGGGCGTTTCTGCTGACTGCTGGAACCGCTGGTAAGCGGATGTCTCTACCCGATTCCCGAATTATGATTCACCAACCGCTTGGTGGCGCTCAAGGGCAAGCAATCGACATAGAAATTCAGGCAAGAGAAATTCTTTACATTAAGTCAAAGTTGAATCAGTTATTGTCTGAGCATACTGGTCAACCCTTAGAAAGAATCGAGGCTGATACTGAGCGCGACTTCTTCATGTCGGCAGAAGAAGCGAAAAACTACGGTTTGATCGACCAAGTTATTTCCAGACAAAATCTACCCACCGCTGGGGAAAACGTCACCATTGTGAAATAAGAGGCTGGTATGGCTGGTATGACTAAGTACGACTCCCATTTAAAATGTTCATTTTGTGGCAAGTCTCAAGAGCAGGTGCGTAAATTAATCGCCGGACCAGGAGTCTACATATGCGATGAATGCGTTGACTTGTGTAATGAAATACTAGATGAGGAGTTACTCGACACGAATGGTGCGGCAACACCACCAGCCGCACCCCGGTCAGAACCACCTCAAAAACGTCGCGCTCGGTCTAACAGTATCTCATTTAATCAAATACCCAAGCCACAAGAGATTAAGAAATATCTCGACGAACACGTTATTGGTCAAGATGAAGCCAAGAAAGTGCTGTCAGTGGCGGTTTACAATCATTATAAACGATTGGCGATCGTCCAGTCTAAAGGCAGTGGCAAACCTGGGGCAGATGATGCTGTAGAGTTGCAAAAGTCCAACATTTTGCTGATGGGACCGACCGGTTGCGGTAAAACCCTGTTAGCACAAACTTTGGCGAAAATTTTAGATGTACCCTTTGCCGTCGCTGATGCCACAACGCTGACGGAAGCCGGGTATGTAGGAGAAGATGTAGAAAATATCTTGCTGCGACTGTTGCAAGTAGCCGATTTGGATGTGGAAGAAGCCCAAAGAGGAATAATCTACATCGACGAAATAGACAAGATTGCTCGCAAAAGCGAGAACCCCTCAATTACGCGGGATGTTTCTGGCGAAGGCGTGCAGCAAGCTTTGCTGAAGATGTTAGAAGGAACGATCGCCAACGTACCACCCCAAGGAGGACGCAAGCACCCGTATCAAGATTGTATTCAAATTGATACAAGTAATATTTTATTCATCTGCGGCGGGGCTTTTGTAGGTCTGGAGAAAGTTGTAGATCAGAGAGTTGGCAAAAAGTCAATGGGCTTTGTCCAACCTGGAGAAGGTGTATCCAAAGAAAAGCGAGTGGCAGATACTCTGCGCCATCTAGAACCAGATGATTTAGTGAAGTTTGGGATGATTCCCGAATTCATTGGACGGATACCAATGGTAGCAGTAGTAGATCCGTTGGATGAAGAAGCACTGATGGCGATTATGACGCAACCCCGCAGCGCCTTGGTGAAGCAGTACCAAAAACTGCTGAAGATGGATAACGTCCAGCTAGACTTTAAACCAGATGCCTTAAAAGCGATCGCTACTGAAGCCTATCGCCGCAAAACAGGTGCTAGAGCGCTGCGTGGTATTGTGGAAGAACTGATGTTGGATGTAATGTACGAGTTACCCTCTCGTAAAGATGTGACTCGCTGTACAGTAACGCGAGAGATGGTAGAGAAGCGATCAACTGCCGAATTGCTGATGCATCCATCCTCACTACCCAAGCCAGAATCAGCTTAAAAAAAGATGAAGGATCAAGGATGAAGGATAAAATTTTATCTTTCATCCTTTAAGTTTTACAGTTGACACTTAGTTTAGATGCCTTACATAAGCGTTCGGGGTGTTGAGCACTACTACGAGTGGATAAAAAAATTATCTGGTTCGCAGGTGAAACCAGTGATGGTTTTTATTCATGGTTGGGCGGGTTCGGCTAGGTATTGGCAAAGCACCGCTCATGCTTTATCAGAAAAATTTGATTGTTTACTCTACGATTTGCGCGGCTTTGGGCGTTCCGGTGGACAACCAATTGTAACATGTGCAAGTGAATCTGTGGTTGAGTCAGTTGAGTCGCAGTCAGTAGAAGAAGAAGATCGAGCGATCGCTGAGTTAACTTATGAATTAGAAGAATACGCTGACGACTTGAAAGTGTTGCTAGATAAGTTGCAACTACAGCAGGTTTATATTAATGCTCATTCAATGGGCGCGTCAATAGCCACTTTGTTTCTCAACCGCTACCCCGAACGAGTAGAACGAGCAATTTTGACTTGTAGCGGCATTTTTGAGTACGATGAAAAAGCGTTTGCAGCCTTTCATAAATTCGGTGGTTACGTAGTTAAATTCCGTCCCAAATGGTTAGGAAAAATACCATTTGTTGACCGAATGTTTATGGCGCGATTTCTACATCGTCCCATACCAGCGGCGGAACGTCAGGCTTTTTTGCAAGATTTTTTGGTAGCAGATTATGATGCTGCCTTAGGCACAATTTTTACTTCTGTAAGTAAAGCGGCATCTGAGTTAATGCCCGATGAATTCGCGAAAGTGACAGTTCCTACCTTGCTGGTGGCGGGGGAATATGACAAGATTATACCCGCTCAGATGGGGCATCAAGCAGCGGCATTAAACGATAAAGTTGAGTATGCCATGATTCCCCATACTGCTCATTTTCCGATGTTGGAAGACGCACCAACTTATTTACAGTTGGTGCGAGAGTTTTTGAATTAGTTAGTTGATAGTTGTGAGTTGATGGTTGATAGTTGATAGTTGATGGTTGATAGTTGATGGTTGATAGTTGATGGTTGATGGTTGATAGTTGATAGTTGATAGTTGGAGCGTTGACGGTTAATAGTCAACAGTCAACAGTTAACCACTAACCACTAACCACTAACCACTAACCACTAACCACTAACCACTAACCACTAACCACTAACCACTAACCACTAACCACTAACCACGCTCCCATTTGTGAGATTACCCCAAACCCAGTTCTCTTTTGAGCAAGTTAATCGATTTAGTACCAATGTAATTTTCGCTGCGAATCAGTTTAGGTGGACGAATAATGTCCTCTTGAGCGGCTTGGACTGCGGCTTGGACTGCGGAAAAACTGACTTGATCGCTGCTAAAAATCACTTCGGCACGTTTAACGAGCGCTTGAAGTTTGTAGGCATCTTTTGGTTGAGAAGTCATCACGAGTAGTTCGTCTCCCCGAAAGCCGTGGATGATCACTTCTGTAGCGCGGAGAATGCCAGAACTGAGGCTGACTATGCCCACACAGCTATCTTTTGGTAGGGTTCTCACCAAATTGATTTCTTTGGCGTAGTCGTAGATATCTAGGGGAATGACTCGCACAGTTTTCGCTAGGGCGATCGCTTCCACTTCCGCGATAAAATACCGACTTGTAACCACAGTGGCAGAGGATGTTTGGTCTAACACTGTAATTAATTCTTCCATCGCTACCAACTGTACTGGTATCTTCAGGGATTGTTCTAATTCATACATCATTAACTCGCCAGCACCAATATCTTGAGATGGAGCCGCCACTAGTACCCGCGCACTACAACGCAAGCGCCAATCAATTTCTGCCAAGAATATCTCACGAGCTTGATTGAGCGAGCAGCCTTGAGAAAGCAGTTCATCCATTGCTAGTTGGACAACTTTGTATGCTTCGGGATGTTGCTTGAGAATTGGCGATTTCAGCCGACTTCCGCCCTCATGACCTTGAGCGCGGACGTAAATTCCGGAACCAGCGAGACTTTCGACAAATCCCTCTTCTTCTAGCTGGCGGTAAACTTTGCTGATCGTATTGCGATGTAACCCCGTCTGCATCGCCAGCGCTCGCGTGCTTGGCAATTTGTACCCAGGTGGATATTGCCGGGAAGCGATCGCAAACCGGATTTGATTAAACAGCTGGGTTGATGCGGGAATTTCACTGTCTGGCTGAATACGGAATTGAATCATCACCAAACCTCCTTCATGTGCTAGTAGTAGTATGCGACCAGCTGCATATGCTACTTGTCAAATATTTTATTCATACATGGAATTGATAGGCGTGGAAATTTCTTATGCAGTCAATAATTCCTAATTGGTAGTTTGATTTGAACTTGGGACTGGTGAGGCAGCGCGCACAATTTCATTGAGCGTTTCCCTCGGAAGGTGTAGTCGGGGGAGCGAAGGAAAACTGGGTACTGGGTACTGGGGAAAAAAATTATTCTTTATTTCTCATTTTTAATTTTTAATCAAGCGTCCCCAGTCGTCGGCAAAAGAAACAAGTGCGCTCAGAGTCGGAGAATCCGAAGAAAGCGACTTGTTGAGATGAAGTTGAGATCCTGGCATAGTTATATCTGATAATTACAAAGCATGAGTAAAAATAATTATGACTCTTCAAGCAATCGATACCAAAACGGTTAAGCTTTCCCAAGGCAATCTAGAAATACAAGCTTACCTGGCACAACCACAAGAACCAGGTTCCTACCCAGGTATTGTGGTATTGCAAGAAATTTTTGGTGTCAACGCCCATATCCGCGAAGTTACAGAACGTATTGCCAAACTTGGATATGTGGCGATCGCCCCAGCAATTTTTCAACGTATCGCCCCAGGTTTTGAAACTGGCTATACCCCAGAAGATATTGAAACTGGCAGAAACTATGCGATGCAAACTAAAGCATCAGAGTTACTGAGCGATGTTCAAACGGCGATTGACTACCTCAAAAGCCTCCCCCAAGTGAAAAAAGATGGTTTTGGGTGTATTGGCTTTTGCTTTGGCGGTCATGTAGCATATCTCACCTCTACTTTACCAGATATTAAAGCTACCGCTTCATTCTACGGCGCAGGCATTACCAGCCGCACACCAGGAGGCGGCGCTCCTACCCTTACCCTCACTCCAGATATCAAAGGCACATTATATGCTTTTTTTGGCAAGGAAGATGCCAGCATTCCTCAAGAGCAGGTAGATCAAATAGAGGCAGAGTTAGAAAAATATAAAATCGAGCATCGTGTGTTTCGCTACGATGGAGCTGACCACGGATTTTTCTGTGACCATCGCGCCAGCTATAATCCTAAAGCTGCGGCTGATGCTTGGGAGCAGGTGAAACAACTGTTTGACAGCCAGCTGGCGGTGTAGAAACAAACGCCTTGCAATTCGCACCAACGCGATCACAAGCGCGATTCGCTCACCAAAGAACCGCCTGACTGCACGCATAACTACTACTGAGTTGTTAAGTGGACGTTGTTTGGCGGTTAATAAAACTCCAGTGGCATCAGCTCTATATAGCAATTTATCTGAAAAGATCATGAATTCCGAAGCGAAACTTTCTCAAAAAGCCAACTCGTCGTTCACAATGGACGATTTTGCCAAAGCACTGGAAAAACACGACTATCAGTTTCAAAAGGGACAGGTGGTACACGGTAAAGTGTTCCAGCTTGACCATGATGGAGCATATGTCGATATTGGCGGCAAATCTTCCGCTTTTATCCCCCGCGATGAGGCTTCTTTGAGAGCAGTAATCAATTTGTCGGAGGTGTTGCCGCTACAAGAAGAACTGGAATTTATAATTATCCGAGAACAGGATGCAGAAGGTCAAGTTACCCTGTCTCGGAAACAGTTGGAAATTAAGCACATCTGGGAACGGCTGGTGCAAATGCAGGAAAACAGCCAGACGGTACAAGTGCGGGTAATGGGCGTGAATAAAGGTGGTGTCACCGTTGATTTGCTAGGTTTGCGGGGATTTATTCCGCGATCGCACTTGGTTGAGCGTGATAATTTAGAAGCTCTTAAAGGTCAAACTCTAACTACTGGCTTTTTAGAAATTGATCGCAATAATAATAAGCTCATACTTTCTCAGCGCTTGGCGACTCGTTCTGCCGGCTTCAGTATGTTGACTAATGGTCAGTTGGTCGAAGGTAAAGTTACTGGTATCAAGCCTTTTGGCGTGTTTGTTGATTTGTCAGGTATTAGTGCCTTACTCCACATTAAGCAGGTAAGCCAAAAATTTATTGACAATCTAGAAAAAGTGTTTCAAGTCGGTCAGCACGTTAAAGCTGTAATTATTGACTTGGATGAAGGTAAAGGTCGCGTTGCTCTTTCTACCAGAGTTTTGGAAAACTTCCCAGGCGAAATTCTGGAGAATATGGACGAGGTAATGGCTTCAGCCGAAGCGCGTGCTATGCGTGCGTCGAACAAAGCTGAAGAAAGCTAGTTGATAGTTGTTGGTGAGTCAGTGCGTTGGGCGGGTTTCCCGACTTGAAGCATCTGACGAACCCGAAGGGTTGATAGTTGTTGGTTGTTGGTTGTTGGTTGTTGGTTGATGGTTGATGGTTGTTGGTTGATAGTTGTTGGTTGATAGTTGTTGGTGAGTCAGTGCGTTGGGCGGGTTTCCCGACTTGAAGCATCTGACGAACCCGAAGGGTTGATAGTTGTTGGTTGATGGTTGTTGGTTGATGGTTGTTGGTTGATGGTTGTTGGTTGATAGTTGTTTTTCCACTAACGACTAACTACTAACGATTAACCACTAACGACTAACCACTAACTACTAACCACTAACGACTAACCACTAACGACTAACCACTAACTACTAACCACTTACTCTGTTGGCGATAGCTGTCTCGCAGTTCCTGCAATCTTTCTTCATGAAACGCAAATTTAATTAACGCGACCAATTTGCCCCAAGTGTACAATACAGCTTCTGAGGGCGATCGCCAAAATTCGTTTAGAAAAAATTTCACCCACAACTCAGGCGCTTTGCAACTTTTCCCAGGCTCATTTTGCTTTTTCCAACGCTTGCGCCATTTGATGAAGTCGGCTGTGGTGGGTGGCTCTACTCCCACTATTGGCGGAAAATCAGCGTAGCTGACAAATTTACTCACACCCTTAGCGTGGACGTAAACTATATATCGCCAGCATTCCACTACATAAATATCTTCAAAGTTAATGTTAAACATGATTGTCACCGCCTCTTCTGTGACAAATCGCGAACTGGAGTGACGAATGGACGATTTGTGTACTATTTTTGATTCACGGATGACTATCGCTTTTGGTTTGAGTGATGATAACATAAAGTAAACCTGTGAGCGGATTTGGACGAAAATTCCATCCCGTTTACGGAATTTGAACTAAGCGATCGCCTTTGTGTTTCCTACGCCTAAGGGCGATCGTTTTATAGACTACAATTATTAAAGACTCATATAAATCATTTGTCAAGTAAATTATGGGAATGATTAGGCTGCGCGTTCGAGAGTTTGCTGCACAGAAGGGTTGGACGATAAAAGAAGTATCTGACCGTTCCGGCGTGGTCTACAGCACTCTGAGAACATATGCGCGATCGCCTGGATTAGAAACTGTTGACTTTACGGCAATCCAGAAGTTAGCCCGCACGTTTGATGTGATGATTGAAGACTTAGTGGAGGTAGTACGGGAGTAGGCAACTAATCGTAATTTATATATCGCTAGCATTCTGTGCAAATAAATATCTTTAAAGAAGTTAATGTTAAACATGATTGTCAACGCTGAATTGTGTGACAAATCGCTCTTGTTGAAGTGGCGAATGGACGATTTGTGTACTATTTTTGATTCACGGATGACGATGTCTATCGACAAGCCCAACGGGAGAGGGAGTTCGCAATCGACGGTCGATCGGAGCCACTGCGGTGAAGCAGCCCCCGACGGGCGCGGTTCCCGTCGATGGGGGACTGCACCAAGCCTTTATGGTGGACGGGTCTCCCGGCATAAAGGAGCCGCTTTCGCCTGGGCGGGTCTCCCGACCCCTTCGGGGTCAACGAGATTCCCATCGACGCAAAGCGCCAAGACGGGAACTCGTTGACTTGAGGCGACTGGCGTCAAGTGGCGTCCTTTCCCTGCGACTCCCTCACCGCTGCTTTGTCTACGCTTTTGGTTTGAGTGATGATAACATAAAGTAAACCTCACGTTGTAATGAGATACCTTTTGATTTAAGGGATTCTTGTTTGACGAGATATAGTTTTTGTGTAAAGCGCGATCGCCATAAAAGTTTCCTACGCCAAAGGGCGATCGTTTTATACTATAGTATAATTAAACGACTAAATATAGTCAATTGTCAACAGGGAATGGGAGTAATTAGGCTACGGATTAGGGAACTTGCAGCTGAGAAAGGCTGGACAATCAAGGAAGTGTCAGATCGTTCCGGCGTGGTGTACAGTACTTTGAGAACCTATGCCCGTTCGCCTGGGATGTCAATGGTTGACTTTACTGCAATCCAGAAGTTAGCCCGCACGTTTGATGTGATGATTGAGGATTTAGTTGAAGTCGTTGAGGACTAGGCTATCTAGGAACAATTTTTCTTTTGATCCATGAGAAATCCATTGGCTAAGATTATGTGGCAGGAGAAATAACAACAATATTTCCCCCTGCTTTGAGCGCTTTTTGCAAGCACTGCCTAAAATGGTGAACTACTTTTGATTCACGGATGACGATCGCTTTTGGTTTGAGTGATGATAACATAAAAGAAACCTGTGAGCGGATTTGGACGAAAATTCCATTTCGTTTACGGGATTTGAACTAAGCGATCGCCTTTGTGTTTTCCAGGACTTAAGGCGATCGTTTTATAGCTTACAATTATTAAACGACAATAAAGTATCACTTGTCAAGCGCAAAATGGGGCTTGTTAGGTTAAAAATTAGAGAATTTGCTGATGAAAAGGGCTGGACGTTGAAAGAAGTGTCTGACCGTTCGGGATTAGTGTATAGTACGGTAAGAGCCTATGCACGATCACCTGGGATGGGAAGCGTTGACTTTACGGCAATCCAGAAATTAGCCCGTTTGTTTGATGTGATGATTGAGGATTTAGTTGAAGTAATCGAGGAGTAAGCGATCGCGCTTTTCCCAAGCGATCGCGTTGCATGTTAATCCCACCAAGCGTACAGAACACTAAAATTTATCTCTGTTTCATCAGCGCTTTCTGCAAATTTCTCAAACTCATCTCTGAGATTAAAATCAATTCGAGATTCAATTAGTTCCGTCTCTATCCTTACTTCAATTCCCTCAATGCTGGTTCGGTAATCTTCTCGGTCAGGGGAAATAGCATATCCAATAAAGACCGGATTATAACCTTTGGCAACACAATTTTTGCCGAATTCGTAGAATTGCTCAATTGTGGGAGAAAAGTTTTGTTTTTCCTGTGGGTTAGCAAATCCCTCTTCTAACAACTTCTCTAGCTGATCCAAAGACAAGTTGTGGAAATGCTCCGCACCACCTAAATCTTCATTCCAGTTTATACGCTCACCAAAAACAATTTCATCGCGTCGATGATAATCGTGGTTAAGATTGTTCATTTGATTGTTTTGTGTATTCTAATTGATTGGCGTTTTAATTCAGAACAAGAGCGGAACCTCAAAATCATTGAACGAGATAACATCGTAAGACGTGGCAGCTAAAGCCTTAACAAGCTTTTGATCAAGAGTCAATAAAGTAACACTAACTTGTTGTGAAAGCGCAACATAAGAAGCTTCATTTGCCGAAATTCCATGAGTTAAGGCAATATTTACAGCATCAGCCATTAAATCAGCAGTGGAGACGACACGCAACGGAAAAGCTTTGAGAGTGACTAAATCTGTTTGAACTTCAGCAGCAGTGTACATTCCTGCACGGACATATTTCCAGAAAGTGTTAGCACACTCAATGTAAAATAGGTCTGGGATGAAAATTTCTGTTTGTGGATTGGCAAAGTGATCAAACAGTTGATTAACTTTTGGCGTTAGCGGATCGGCGATAAATTGCTTGATGCACACACTGGTATCCACGACGCATCTAAGAGGAGTAGTCATCTGTCGCGGTCTTCTCTAATTAATTCGGTACTATCGGGTAATCCGAAATCACCGGGGTTGACTCGACGACGGTTGCGACTTTCCTCTAGAAGTTTTACGACATTTTGTCGCTTTTGTTCTTCTGTTTCTTGTGCTTGAGTTGTTAAGACTTGTTCTAACAAAGTGATAACTTGGGCATTTATTGAACGGTGCTGAGATGCGGCTAACTCTTGCAGCTTTGCATATAAATCATCAGGTAAATTTCTTACATAAAGGGTAGCCATTGGTTGACCTCCTAGCAGGATTTATCCTTTATGCTAGCACAATGCAAGCTGGGAAGGGAGGGGAGCGATCGCGCAAATTATTTGTCTGTGCGATCGCTAAATTGTTTGTTGGATGTGAATTACATAGACTGTGCGAAATTCCCATTACTACTAGCAAATAGGGATTTTAAGATTTACCAGCCAAGTTATGTTATGTATTATCACGTAAATTTAAGTTTCCGTAAGAGTACCCAGGATTAATTATTGCCATTAATTGTATAAAAAATACAAGTTATTCATGGGTTGAAACGATGTTTTTACGCTTTGCATATATTGGACTATGTTTGTTATCGATTGCTATAACTTTTTATGTGAAAGCTCAACTTGAGAAATTTCTGGAAAAGAATACAGCGATCGCCAATGACAAATCCCTAGAAGAATATAAATCTATTGTGCGGCTTAATATGTATGGAGCGCTAGCTCAAATCATTGTAATTATTGGTGCGTTTGGTAGTTGCGTTGCCTTTATTGTTACTCAAGGTTTTACAGGAGTATTTTCATTATTTATGTTGGGGTTTGCGGTTAGTTTCATGAAACAGATAAGCCAGCTTGAAGAAAAAGCGCGATCGCTTACTTGTGCAACCACCCAACTAGACCGTCAATATAAAAACATTTCTCATGTTTGGAAGAAAAAAGCTCTCCCAGATTTCTAAGTTTTTCGCAAGACTTAGATTAGAGCAATCAGACTTCTACACTTCAAAAATAAAAATTTAATTTAGCAATATAAATTTTACAAATCATGACTAGCAAAACAAAACAAATCTCAGATTCGCGAAAAAAATTATCTTCTGCTTACCGTGCAGTCTATGCAGTTGGAGTTTTGAGTCTTTTTCTGGGGATATTAGCATTTGTTGCTGGCAATAAATTAAGCGAAGGAACGACAATAGGAATTATCTTTTTTACTTTTGGTTTACTTTACTTAGTTTTGGGTTTTTTCGTACAGCGCAAATCAAAGCTTGCTTTGGGAATTGCTGTAGGTTTTATGCTACTAAATTTATTAACTGGTATTTACAATATGATTCAAACTGGTAAACCAGTAGGTTTGATTGTTCCCATCGTGTTCTTCAGCCAAACATGGGAAGGATTTAAAGCTATACAAGTATTAAAACGAGGAAATTAAAGTTCTAGGTTGGCTTAAAAGCACTCTTTTTGAGATATGCCCTAAACAAACCTCACAAAATTAACTTCAAAAGCACTCTTCGCCTAATCAAGAAAATTTCAACGGAGAAGGGGAGATTCGAACTCCCGGATGCTTTCACATCATCCGATTTCAAGTCGGACGCAATCGACCACTCTGCCACCTCTCCAGGTAGACTGTCAGCTAAGACAGACATATCATACTATATCTCATTTACGCAGTTTGCACTACTTGATTGGGTTGTTCATATAAAATTTCTTCTGAAGCAACGGTGAAATCTTTGCCAACCCAAACTAAAGAGACTTGGGAAACAACACCTGCTTTCAAGGTGACTATCGAGAAATTACGCAAGCGATCGCTATTATTTTCCACAATCCTCGGCACACTCGCTGCATTTAAATAAATCGTGTTTTCTGTGGCTACAAGCGACTTTCGCAACATTTTCTTTGTGTGTCGCAAACTATGGTGCATGTGACCAAATGTTACCAGAGGAATGCTTTTCCCAGCAGCGCGAACAGAAGCGATCGCCTCGGTAAAATCTGGATCGCCAAAGTCTCCACCTTTCGGTTCCCAATCTTTACCACAAGGGTCTTCAGGACGATCGCCTAAACCAACGGGTCCATTGTGACCGATAAAAATAATTGTCTCATAAGCGGCGCTGTTTGCTGCCGCGACAATGCGATCGCAAGATTCTTTAAAACTCGTCACTTTATAACGTTCTTCGTAGAAATCATTATTTTTCCACTGCGGTCCACCCCAGCTAAAGGGACGACTCCCCACCACAGATAAATTTAAATCGGGAAAATCCAGCTTGCTGTAACCGACATGAATTTCACCCAATAAATCGAGTTGTTGCTGTACCCAATCTTCTTTAGTGCGATCGTAGGGACACTTTCTGCGTCCCCAATCTGTAGCAGAGTACCATGCATCGTGGTTTCCCATCACCGCTGCTTTGGGGATGTCAAGGGAAGCGATCGCTTTCACCACCGAAACTGACTCATTGCCAAAATCCCCTACAAACAGCACTAAGTCAATACCCAGATGTTTGAGCGCAATTCCATCTTCTTCTTCCCATTGGTCGTGAACATCTCCGACTACAGCTATTTTCACCATGCTTGTTTTTTTCTGACTGCTCATGCCATCTTCCTTGCCATCTTCTTCCAGCATAGGAAACTCAAGCTGATTTTGACACAATCCCAAAGAAGGAGGATTACCGACCTTCTATTTTTGGTAAAAACTACTATAATTGATTCCACAAGACAATTACTGCATCTCTTAGCAACTCCTAACTGTGTTTACCACTGCACTTGCTCAACGAGAAAACACCCAACTGGGTGCATTACCACGCGATTTATTTGCCGCGATTGAGAGTCTGAAAAAAGAACTCAACGCGGTAATTCTGGCACATTATTATCAAGAGCCAGATATTCAGGATATCGCAGACTTTATTGGCGATTCACTACAATTGGCAAATGCAGCAGCGAAAACCAATGCTGATGTAATTGTCTTTGCTGGTGTTCACTTCATGGCAGAAACGGCAAAGATTCTCAATCCTGACAAATTGGTACTTTTACCAGATTTGACTGCTGGTTGTTCTTTAGCTGATAGTTGTCCACCGCAGGATTTTGCAGAGTTTAAAGCAGCGCATCCCGGACATTTGGTGATTTCTTACATCAACTGTTCCGCCGAAATTAAGGCGATGAGCGATATTATCTGCACCAGTTCCAACGCTGTGAAGATAGTGCAGCAGATACCGAAAGAGCAGCCGATTATTTTTGCTCCCGATCGCAACTTGGGACGGTATGTAATGGAACAAACAAAGCGAGACTTGGTACTGTGGCAAGGAAGCTGTATTGTGCATGAAACCTTTTCTGAGAAGAAGATGGTGCAGTTAAAAATAGCACATCCACTAGCGGAGGCGATCGCCCACCCAGAATGCGAAACTTCCGTATTGCGCCACGCCAGCTTTATTGGCTCTACAGCGGCTTTACTCAAATATTGTCAAGAAAGTCCAACAAAAGAATTCATCGTGGCTACAGAGCCAGGAATCATTCACCAAATGCAAAAATTAGCACCGCACAAACAGTTTATTCCCGCACCGCCGATGAATAATTGTAATTGTAACGAGTGTCCGTTTATGCGGTTGAATACGCTGGAGAAGTTGTATTTGGCAATGAAGAATCGGGCGCCGGAAATTACGATGTCTGAAGAGATACGATTAGCAGCGTTGCGTCCGATGCAGCGGATGTTAGAGATGAGCGCGTAAGCAATTTTAGATTTGGGATTTTGGATTGAAAAAATCTCAAATCCTAAATCTGAAAATATTGGGCTTGGAGAGTTTGTGGAGATGCGATCGCATCTCTACAGAATTGCTTTGTTGGGTTTCACTTCGTTTTACTCTACCTACTGGTCTGTTTCATTAGTTTTAATGCGTGCGAGAATCCCGACTTCTTCAAGAAGTCGGGATTCTGACCACCGTCACCTCTGAAAATTAATCAAACGCACCACTACAGGCTACTCCGAAAAGCGCTCAACCGAAAGAATTTCTTTGTCAATCTGCAAAATCTGACGTTCGATAGCAGCTTTAATATCTTCATTTGGAAGTAATGCAGCTTCTTTTTGATAGCGAATTCTACGCCGTTCGGATGTTGCAAGCTTAGAATTATAGATACCCAAAAAGCCTCTACCTGCGTAGGCACTCCTCGTTCTAGCATTTTTTTGGATATCTCTCATAGTCGCTGAAATTTCACGCTTTTGTAGTTGCAACTCTTTTTTTTGCTGGCGTAGTTCCTTTAATAGTGCTTTTTGCTCTTTGGATGAATTTGGTGTAAAGTCTATGGCTTCTTGTAATTTTTCTGCCATGCTTTCTAAAATTGATTTATATTTTACCCGATAATTTTCTGCTTGTAACTTTCCAAGAAGTGGCTCATATTGATTGATTTCAGTTTCTATTCTTTGAATTGCATTAATAATTTTCTGAATTTACTGTTCAGCATGTATATCCCACTCAACAACTTCTGTAAATGTAGAAAGTCTTACAAATTCATTCATTAGCATCTGAAAGTTAGTCTCTTTTATGACTGCTTCAGCAATAGAGATAATTTTAAATACTGCTGCTGCTTTTTTCTGTTGAACTTTATTATATTCACGAGCAAAAGCTTTTCCTCCAGGTGTAAATAATACCCAAAATACTAGCCCCGATGATGCTATCAGGAAAGCCGCAGCAATAAAAGGAGTTAAACCAACATTAAAGGTGCTTCCACTAAAGACAAGCCAACATGTAAAGATGGCTGCACAAACAATTCCAACGGTGATGATTTGAAACTGAGGCATAAAAACTTCTGCAAAATTGATAGTAACAAGAGACTCTATTTGCAGTGTTCCCCAACTCAAGTATCAACTAACGCCCCTTCGCTAAGACTGTACAGTAGAATTGTAGACTGTTAGGCTGGGCAGAACGAAGTGAAACCCAACAACCCAACCGACAGAGCGCTGTCTACTTGCGTTTGGATCGGTTGAAAGAGCGATCGCACTCGTAATCCCTGCGGCTAAATGCGGTACTCAAAGCCGCTATTATCAGGTGTGTAAGTTAAACTTTTAGGAGTATGGAACCCACAGATAAACAAGCCCAAGGGCTTTATCGGCTCTGCTATCGATTAACAAATGTTATCTATCCTGGGTGGCAGTATAGAAGCATTGAAATTGTCAGTTCGGGGATGAGCGTACTGGGAATCTATACGTGCTAGCTGGAGACAACCTCGACTTTGAGATTAAACCAATAGGAGGTTACGAGCCATGACAACGGCAAATTATGACGCGATGAGTATTGACGAGTTACGTCAATATATTTTGACTCACCGAGAAGATTTAGAAGCGTTTCATCTATATATAGATCGTTCCAAAGCATCGGGACGTATGATTACCATTGACCCAGATAATAATCAGTGGGAACAAGACCTTGAATCCCAAATTCAGCAATCGACTTTCGATAAAAACGAGTAAAATTTATTGCGACTTCGGTTTTGGTAAGCTGTAGAGTGTTAATTTAGTTTATCGATACACAACAATACGGTTTAAAGTTTACATAAAGTGCAATACGCGCTCTTTGTGTCTGTGAGGAGTGCGACGATCGCCTTCAGACAAACAGCAAACAATTGTTATCTAGCTCTGTTAGAATGACGTGAAGGGCTTGATATTAAAGGAAGCAAGTCTATGACGATAGTAATTTCTCTCAGTCCAGAAGTCGAAGCGCGACTTCGTGAAAAAGCTGCACAAAGCGGACAGGATGTAAGTATTGTTGCAGCCCAAATGCTGGCTAGCGTTTTGGAGTGGGAAGCGCAAGACTCCCAAGAAGCTATTGAGGGTATCCAGTGTGGTTTGGATGATTTTGAGGCTGGACGATTCCGTTCTTTTGATGAGTTTGCTTTATAACAACGTCGCAAGTATAATCTGCGCTTCCGTTCATGAAATCCCGCAATTTTACAATGTGTCCGACTCTATTCCTGGCAAAGGACGCATACGAATGCGGTCTTCCTCGACAACGCTAAAATTTCCAGCCCAATCACTTCGGCTAGCCAATGCAGCGACAACAATTTCACTAACCCGTGCGGAGGAGGTCATTTTGAGACGAAATAGAATGATACCAATGGTTGCAGGCAAACCGACGCGAAAGGCTAATTCACCAAAATCTCTATCAAAAGTCAAAAGAATTCGTGACTCTGCCTGTGCCATCTCCAGAACCGTAACATCACGACTTCCCGGTGCTTCGATGCGTATCCACAGAATATCATGCCCTTGTTGACGGAGAGCTTCAACCGCTACCAAAGGAAAATTTTCGTTTGCCAAGAAGCGCACAACTTAAACCTGTAATAAGTAAACTTTTTCAGCTTTGAGCATTACACTGGCATAGCTTAAACAAGCCTGGATATCTTCAACCGTTAAGCCTGGATAGTTTCTCAAAATATCTGCATGAGACCATCCTTCTGCAAGCAGGTCAATGATAAATTCTACAGCCAAGCGTGTCCCCTTGATAGTGGGTTTACCGACCAGAATCTCTGGGTCAACCACGATTCGTTCTTGCCAACTCATAGGATTGCCGGATTGATTGGGTTATATTTTAAGATTACTCTGATTTGCTGCTTTATTCATAGATGGCGATCGCTCCTTAGCAAAGATACAAACTCTTCCACAGCCAAACCGTCTTCTTCTAAAGCAGCAATGTATCCTGTTATAGCCTCCTTAATATTTGACAACGCTTCTTGTTTTGTTTTACCCTGGCTAACACATCCCTTCAAGCTTGGGCATTCCACAACCCAATAGTCATCCTCATCTTTGTACATAATTACTTGCCTCATTTCGTGCTATAAATCCTCAAACTATGGTGTCTATATATAGTAAACTTTATCCTGTAGGTTGGACTTAAACCCCCTCAACAGACATTTGCTGTAAACTTACGTTTCGGTGAGTTAAAAGAGCCAGTCTCAAGCGAACCCTCAGTCTTGTTAACTACAATATGTTTAGGAATGAGCGCAAAATGACCAAAAAACGAACCGCAGAGGACGCAGAGAACACAGAGGAATAAGAGTTAAAGAGAGTTTTTGCGTAAGTCCTGATGTTTATCAAATCGGCTGTTATTGGCACAAAAGTAATATGATATCACCACATTTGTTAGAAATAGAGCGTTCAATCCGTACTTTGTCTTTAGAAGAACAAGAATGGCTTCTAGAACGTATTAAAAGACAAGTGCAAGAAAAGAAGCTAATAGCATATAAATTTATTGATAAAAAATATATGAATGAACAGTTAGCGGCAATGGCTAACGATTTAGATATACAAACAGAAATTGCTGAAATCAATGAGGAATTTACTGTCACTGAAATGGATGGTCTAAAAAAAGTGTGAGTAGTGTTAAATTTAGATTATCACCGTTAATTGCAGGTAATACAAATGACACAAGAATTAATCGAACTAAGAAATAGTATCCTGGAAGGAAGATACGTAGATGCTTTGGTGATTGTTGATGAATTAGAGGGAATGAGTAAACAAGCTATTCTGCGTCATATTCAATCTTATTTAAACATTCTGTTGATTCATTTGGTAAAAAACCAAATAGAACAGCGATTAACTGGTTCTGGGGAAAATTCTATTCGCAATTCAATCAGAGAAATTAAAAAGTTAAATATCAAAGATAATAAAACATCTTACTACATCAATCAAGATGAATGGGAAACGTTTATAGACGAGGAAGTAATTGAAGATGCTATAGCTGATGCAAGTCTGGAAGTTTTTAACGGAAAATATACTCGCTCTCAACTATCAGCAATTCTGGATAGAAAGCAGATTTTAACTACAACAACTAGGTTTCTGGCTTTAACATATACTTATTCGGCAAAAGAATTACCAGCGATTATGGATGATTATCTAGCTCAATTAGCTGGTGGGGAAGATTGGATAAATAGGAAAAGTTAAAGAGCGATCGCTTCAATCATCACTCAGAAATAAATATCTGCGATCGCCACGCGCAGACAAAGCCAAAGTACGCAAAAATCAAAAAAGAGACGCGCTGATAAAACAACAATGACTGAAGCAAAACCAACGCGCACAGCACGACGAGGAAGAATATTCCCAGAAATTCAGTGGACGGAAGAACAGAAAGCCAAACGACAAGCTGAACGTGAGGCATTTTATCAACGCTGCAAACCGATTTTCGACAAGGTTCAACCAGAGTTAATTAAAACTCACTACAACTGGTACATAACTGTTGAACCGAATAGTGGAGATTATTTCATTGATAAAGATGAAATTGCGGTTATGAATATGTGTCGTCAAAAGCACCCTAACGCTCCTTTTTATCTCTTCCAGATTAATGAGACTGGGGTATCTGGAACAATATGATTGAGGGCTGGTTTGGTGAAAGAGATGAGTTGTTTTTTGAGATTGAACTGATTGCTGGTGATGAATTAGAGCTGCCAATTGATGTAATGCTAGATACAGGCTTCTCTGGCTGGCTGGTAATTGATGAACAAGACTTACAAGGACTTGATTGGACTCGTGTTGGTGAACGAGATATGCGAATGGCAAGAGGAGAAGTTAAATTTGATATCTATGCCGGAAAAGTCCGAATTGATGAAAATGAATTTGATATTCCCGTTCATGTAGGACAAGGAGTGTCAGAAGTTTTACTTGGTCGTCAGTGGTTAAAAACTCGTCGCTTATTAGTGGATATGGCTTCGGGAGTGTTAACCTTAGGAAATTAATTGTACTATGCGTAGCTTTCCTTGAGTCAGATAGCTATTTTTAAGACAAGGCTTGTCAATATCAAACTGAACATCCATAATCTAAAGTGATATGAGGAGTCGGAAAATGAAGCATCTTCCGTATTTAGTGTCAGTAGTTCTGGCTAGTTCATTTTTGAGTTTTGCCCAACCAGCACAAGCTCAAGTAGCTTATGGTAGCTATGTCGGTGTCGGTCCGACTGTTGGTCTTTCAGACGGTGGTCAAATTGGCGGAGTTCTTGCTTTCCGCTACAAGCTTTTAGAAACTCCTGTTTCTTTTCGCGCACAAGCTTTAGTTGGTCAAAGTACAGCAGTTGTGCCCACTGTTTCCTACGACTTGCCCCTAAACTGGCAAACTGACGCTTATTTGGGTGCTGGTTTGGTGCTGGCAGGTGGTGATACACCTTCACCAGTAGGCAATAAAATCAGCTTTGCTTTGCAACCGGGAGTTGATTATGTCGTCCCGAATAGCAACACGGTGATTTTTGGTAACGCCATTATTGCCTTTGATGCTTACCGCGATGGTGGGGGTACTGCTCTTTCTGTGCAGGGCGGTGTCGGTTTAAGATTTTAAATAGTAATAATACGTACATAATTACATTCCCAAGTTTTTAATAAACGTGGGATTTTTGCTTGACATAAGTTAGTTCTTGTGCTATGGTGTGATGCCAAATTTGCCTTTGGAGTCAAAAAGGCGATCGCTAACTGAATTGACGATTCTTCTGACAAAGAAGATACGACAAGCAATTTTTTCGGCTCTCCGAAAGCCACAAATATTTTGAGCAAATTTATAAACTGCCTTTGTACTATTTACCTTAAAATCAGGAAAGATAGTTAAAGCTTTTTCTAAATATTGTAAGTATTGTGAATAGTCAAAAAACAAAGATTCTCGACCCAAATCAAAATAAGATTTAGCTAAAGCATAGCGATACTTAATTGAAAGTTTTTTCAAGTTTAATAGCTTTTTTTCTGCCTTTTCTAATACTAAATAGTGGCTTTTTACCCATAAACTTGTAGACCAACTAGAAACTGTTACATTACCGTATCGTCTATAAACTGAATAGCAACCTGGTTGATATACAACTTTGGCATCATTGATTACCACTGAAATGAAAAAATCTCTATCTTGTGCAGCCAGGAAACTTTCATCCCATCCACCACTATTTATTACTGCGCTTCTTTTATAAAGTAAAGAAGCAACAGCTGTCCACCAATTTGTTAGTAATGACTCTAAAATGTCTACTTGCGCTTTAGGAACCTGTATTTTATCCAAAAAACTTGTTCCATTATAATGATGTTGATGTCTCCAATCACCATAAACAACATCTGCGCCGGTTTCCTCTAAAAAACGAACTTGCCTTTCTATTTTTTCCGGCAAAATATAGTCATCCGCATCTAGGTACTGAATATAGTCTCCTTTTGATAAAACAAAAGCTCTATTTCTCGCATGATTTCCTCCTTGATGAGGCAGACTTTCCCAGATAATTTTATTTCCATAACTTTTGATAATCTCTAAAGACTTGTCAGTTGAGCCATCATCAATTACAATAATTTCGATGTTTGGATAAGTTTGTTGCAAGCAGCTATCAATTGCTTCTGCCAACCATCTTTCCGCATTAAAGCAGGGTATTATTACTGAAACAAGTTTTTCCATTTTTATTTACTTCAATGTAATAAAACAACTAGCTTTCACAACCATTACAGTCATGTCGGTTACTCGTTAAAGTGCTATATGTAGAATTACCCTGGAAACTTGAATTTTATGCATTATCTACCTTACTGACAACTTGCCATTTACGTGGTTGATAAAATAAACATCGGCTGATAGTTTTGTTTGTTTTTACAGTGAATCTAAAAGAATCAACAATATCAAAGGAGTAAACACCTTTTCTAATGTAGATTTTGGCACTGTATACACCAGGAATTAAAGAACAGTAAGGCATATACATTTGGATTTCTGATTTTCCCGGAGGTATAGTTAGTTCTTCATTGTCACTACTGGATGTTAAATATAAAACTAGACCATTTTCTCCTGATAGCGCTGTCACTAAAAGACCGAGATTTGCATTTTTCACCTCCTTATAAGCTTTGCATTCGACGCATAAATAAGCAGACTCACCAGAAAGCAGCGTGTCTATTGCTTTTTGTTGTTCATCTTTAAAACTAAGAGAAACAATATCTAAACCTAAACTTTCTTTTTCTGGCTTTTCAGGTAAAATCATTTTACCTAAAGCATTTTCTGTGCCAATTAAACACAAGTCTTCTTCATATTTACGAATTACGGCTTCAGTACTTCCAAAAGCGATTAACTGACCTTTGGAAAGATATACTGAAGATTCACATATATTTAATACGCTATGAGAGTTATGAGAAACTAATATAAAAGCTGTACCTTTTTCTCGCATTTTAGATAACTTGCGGTGGCACTTCATTTTAAATTTAATATCACCTACAGCTAGCACTTCATCGATTAATAAAATATCTGGTTCTATATGAACTGCACAAGCAAATCCCAGTCTTGCAGCCATACCAGAACTATAAGTTTGTACCGGCGCATCAATCGCATCGGCAATTTCGGCAAAATCTATCACATCTTTAAATCTCTCTTCGATTTCTTTAGTTGATAAACCGAGAATTGACATATTTGCATATATATTTTCTCGACCGGTGAGAATAGGATTAAACCCGGCTCCTAATGCAATTAATGGTGCTACTTTTCCCCTAACTTTCACGCAGCCACTATCAGGTTTTATCAAACCACTAATAATTCTCAGTAGCGTACTTTTACCGGCTCCATTTGAGCCTACTAACCCTAATGCTTCTCCTCGTCGCAGTTGAAAGCTGAGATTATTCAGTGCCCAAAATTCTTTTGGACGAAGAGTTTCGCTTTTTCGATTTGCTCCTACTAATTCAGTGGCAATATCTTGAACACCATATAATAAAGAGCGTTTTAAATCTCTACAAAACTTTTTAGAAAGGTTTTCAACCGAAATAACTACATCAGTATCTTTCGTTTGTTCTTTTAAATTAGTCATTTTTAAGAACTCACTCTCTCAACCACATAAGGCATAGCTAGACGAAATCCAATCCAAGTTAACAGCAAACCAACTATAGTAATTACACTTACTATCCAAAATCGCCAAGGATCTGAGACTACTCCTGTAGTGGCTAACTCTCGCGCTGTTACTAATAAAGGTGTAACGGGATTTAGCTTTACTAAAAACCCAAAAGTTCCAGCGCTGGGAATTGGATAAACTACGGGAGTTAAAAACAACCAAAAGCCTGTAAATAAAGTTAATGCCTTAGATACATCTTGATATAAAACACCGAATGGAGCTAATAAAATGCCGATAAATGTCCCTAATAAAACTAAATGAATTAATGCCACTGGAGCTAAAATTACTGTCCAGCTAACCGAGACGCGAAACCAAATAAACAACGCTACTATTAAAATCAGCTTGATAGCAAAGTTAAAAAATACTTCACCCATCTTTGCCAAAATCAATGCTTCTCTAGGAAAGTTGACTCGCGCTAACATCGGTTTTGCGACTGTCACCGCTTGTATTGGACCGTTTAAAGCTTCAACAAAAGTTTGCCACAATGCAGTGCTGAACATGACATAAGCTGGATAGGGTAAATCAGTTTTGCCAACATTAATTACATTGGCATTACTAGCAAGAGTAAATCCAGTTGCCATGAAAATTGGCGGTAAAAAAGCCCAAATTATTCCTAAAAATGATTGCCGATATTGAGCGCTGATATCCCGCATCATTAAGCGTCGAGCAAGTTCGCGAGAAGCTAATAAATCTCGCCACATTTGTTGGAATAATTTTAAAGGATGTTTGAGCAGACTTTCGGGTGTATAAATAACCTCAGATAGCTGAGATTTAAGGGTATTATTTTGCTTCAAAATTTCTCACTCCTTGCGGCAAAGAATGCACATATACGTTATCTTTGCGAAGCCGCGATCGCGGACTTTACAGGCTGTAATGATTGATTTTGCAGGTTTTGAAGATGTTTTTGGGCGTAGCGATCGCTTAAATAACGATTGAGTATACGATCTAATTTCATTAGCAAACTCTCTACGCGGTAAACTCTCCGCCCAAAAACACTTTTAATTAAAGGAGCAATAATTGTATCACGCCGTCTTCTTCCTAAAGTGTCGTACCTTTTTTGAAAGTACTCGTCTTCGGTTAAATTCCACTTATCGCGTAAATGTTTGAGGCTAGACAGTTCCCACGCATCGCTCCAACGCAACATGTAAAAATGTAAGTCTGTCCACTTTAAAGGTGGTCCCGGTACGTATGTAGTCAGAGATTCGGGTTCTAAATAAATCGAACCACCTGCTTCGGTAACAAGCATACACAAATCTACGTGTTCTTTGGTATTCATTAATTTCTCATCTAACACGCCGATTTGCTTGAATATTTCTGTACGTACAATCATGCAGTGAAACTCTGCAAGCCCGGTTTTTTGCCGTTGCAGTTGAGGAAGAATATCCTCAACTATTCGTCCTTGTTTATAAATTTTTTCTATTATTTTGCGTCTGGTTTTATCGCCTTTAATTTCCACTTTTACTCCAGATTCTCCACCTGCACAATGCACTTCTGAATGTAGTGGTAGGTTCTGACAAATTAAGGGACTAACTACGGTGGCTTTGGTTTCTTCTGCACAATTTACTAACGTCTTTAACCAACCTGGAGTAACTATTACGTCGTTATCCATGAATACAACATATTTGCTGTTGACTTGACGCAAGCCTAAATTTCTAGCGCGGTTGGGGGAAAGGTAGTAATCGGTACGAATCAGTTGAAATTGTTTTTCTTGCGCTTGTTCTTCGAGATAACGCTGGATATCAGATGGTGAATTCCCATCTACATAAATTAATTTGAATGGATATTCTGTATTTTGGTAAAAGCTTTCTAAAGATTCACGAGTGTAGCTAAAACGCTCTCTTGGAGCAATAATAATTGTAACTTCTGGGTCGGCAATTGCGGGTATATTCATTTTGAAATCCTCGTGAAAGCAATTAAATTAGGTTTGGTTAAAAGGAGTTATGTAGAATGCACTTATTTGAGTTGTGGCTGTAGTTCGTTTTTATGGCAGGATTTAGGCACGAGTCATGAGTAACGAACCGCAGAGGACGCAGAGGACACGGAGGAATGAGAGGAGCGAGAGGTATTTTGCGTAAGTCCTGTATGATAAACTGGCGTATTTAGGATTTGCTAATGTATCTAGACATTTTTGGCTAGGTTGTAAATTATTAGTTGTAACTTGGCGGTATTACACTAGTTCATGATTAAGCTTGCTGATATCGTAGTGCTTTTCCACATAAGCGCGATTGATGCTACCCATTTGTTGCCATTGTGGATGTTTGATGAGATAGTTTACCTTTTCTGACATGGGATTAGCATCTTCCTTTGGTACAAGAAAATCAAAAATATTATGTTCTATTAATTCGGGAATACCAGCGTGTAGAGTTACTATAACTGGCAACCCTATTGCGATCGCTTGTTTGTTGTGAATTATTTTTCGCTACTAGTTCATAAATTTCTACTAATTCATCATTAAGCTTGTTGATATCGTAGTGCTTTTCTACATAAGCACGACCAGACGATCCCATTTGTTCCCAAATTTCTGGATGCTGAATGAAATAGCTTAATTTTTCAGATATAGCATCAACATCTCTTTCTGGGACAAGAAAACCAGAAATTCCATCTTTTACCAATTCGGGAATACCACCGTGTAGAGTTCCTATCACTGGTAAACCCATTGCCATCGCTTCTTTTAAGGTGTTGACGGGTGCATCTTGGTTTCCATCTTCAGCGGTTACGCTTGGAGCGATAAATAGATGGGTTTTATCTAAAATTTCAATAATTTCTTTTTGGTTTTTCCAACCAAGTAAATTGACTTGCTTGGTAACACTCAGTTCTTCGATAAGCTGCTGTAAGTGTTCTTTCAAATATCCATCGCCGATAATATTATATTCGATGTTTGGATGAATATTTGCTAGTTTGGCGACGGCGCGAATGCTGTATTCTATACCTTTTTTTTCGACAAGTCTACCTGTTGTGGCTATGCGAATTTTGCCGTCGGGGTGGGGATATCGTGTTTTAAATGTAAATTTATTGCAATCTATTCCCGAACCATGTACGACGATTTTTTTTTCATCACAACCAAGTTTAATGGCTCGTTGTCTAAAAAATTCGCAGTTTGCCAGAAAAAAATCTCCTTTGGCAAATAATTCGTTGTAAACGTCTTTGCCGCGCTCTTTTACATACGAACTGATATCGTAACCACGAAATGAAGTAATTAACTTTCCTTTGATGGCACCAATATCACGGTAAATCATTCCATCAATTCCGTACATCCCAAACTGGCAATGAATAATATCGTATGCTTCGGTGTTTAATAAGGGTACGATCGCATACAATAACCTCAGAGAAGCAGCTCGTTTGCCATATTTGAAAATGTTAAGCGATCGCATGAACAATAAAGGAGCTTTCAAAAAATGCCGAAATACTAATTCTAGACCTTTTATCAAGCGCCACAAATAATTTTCGGGAACACGCGGGTAATAATGAGTGTGTTTTAGTAAATCATATTTTTCTACATCGGGATGCACTTTCTCAATATCATCTGTTGGATAACTATAAATATCAACTTTGTGTCCACGCGAAATCAAACCTGTAATTTGATTAAGAATGAACGTCTCTGATAAAACTGGAAAATACTTGACTATAAAGGCGATTTTCATAGAAAAAATTTCCAATTTACTACATTGTGAACTTTTTTTAAGATAATATTTTTTGCGGATGAAAAAACACTTTTTAGGACACCTTTATAATTTCTTTAAATAAACAAACTTAATTAAAAGCTTATCTGAAGATATTAAATTTGTTCCGAGGTAAGAATCACCTTCAAAGGCTTATATAGATGGCTGATGGATGCGAAAAAATATTATTTTCACAGATGAAATTATATTATTTTCATATTTTCCTACACAAGTCAAGTACCATCGGACGGTTATTTTTTAATTGCCAAGGAAGAAAAATAATAAAGTAGAATCAGGCAAAGATACGATCAAAATTAGTAACTTTGCAGGATTTTACTTTTATTATGTCTTTAACTGAAGAGATACTTTCACAATTACCGGGTGATGTTTTGGTCCGATTGCGTCGCAGCGATCGCACTTTGGCATCCCTGAGGGAAAACAACGCATCCATACCAACAATAGTCAAAGAAAGTCAGCAGTCTTTGGGTGCTGTGGATTGGGATGTTGTTATCTGCGGTGGCACTTTAGGCATTTTAATTGGTTGCGCTTTAGCTTTGAAAGGCTTGCGGGTAGCGTTGATTGAGCGCTTTATTTTGCGTGGTAGAGAGCAAGAGTGGAATATTTCTCGCAAAGAGTTAGAAGTATTTTTGGAATTAAATTTGCTGACACACGAGGAATTAAATCAGGCGATCGCAACCGTTTATAATCCCGCACGAGTCAGCTTTCAAGGTGGTACAGAAGTCTGGGTAGAAAATGTACTGAATATCGGCGTAGACCCAGTATATCTACTGAATACCTTAAAAGAGCGATTTCTTGCCGCTGGCGGTAAATTGTTTGAAAACACGCCATTTACAGAAGCTGTAGTTCATCCAGATGGTGTGATGGTTGCTGGCAGCAAGTTCAAAACCAGATTGTTAATTGATGCGATGGGACATCTTTCTCCCATCACGCAGCAAGCACGACAAGGAAAAAAACCAGATGCTTTGTGTCTAGTTGTGGGAAGTTGCGCTCAAGGATTTCCGGAAAATGATTCTGGCGACTTGTTGTTATCATTCACATCCTTGCAGAATCAATGTCAGTACTTCTGGGAAGCTTTCCCGGCAAAAGATGGTAGAACCACCTACATGTTTACCTACATGGATGCACATCCACAACGCTTGGGTTTAGAAGCTCTTTTTGAGGATTATCTTCGCTTGATGCCAGAATATCAGGGTGTGGCATTAAGTCAGCTGAAGTTGCAAAGAGCGCTGTTTGGCTTTTTTCCCACTTATCGTCAAAGTCCTCTAAAAACTTGTTGGAATCGCATTCTACCAGTGGGAGATAGCAGCGGTAATCAATCCCCATTAAGTTTTGGTGGTTTTGGGGCAATGGTGCGTCACTTAAAGCGTTTAACATTGGGCATTCATGAAGCGCTGGAAACAAATCAATTATCTGCAAAGTCGCTCTCTATACTACAACCATATCAGCCAAGTTTGACTGTGACTTGGCTATTTCAAAAGGCGATGAGTGCAGGTGTAAATCAAAAAATTGCTCCAGAACAAATTAACCAATTACTCTCGGCGGTATTTCAAGAAATGCAACAGTTAGGCGAACCAGTACTTAAGCCATTTTTGCAAGATGTGGTGCAGTTTCCGGCACTAACGCAAACACTTTTAAAAACGGGTTTGGCGCATCCGGGATTGATTGCCAAAGTGATACCGCAAGTAGGTTTAACAAGTTTGCTAGATTGGACGGTGCATTATGGCAATTTAGGTATTTATTCTGTTTTATTTCGGCTGAGTCCAATGCTAGAACCGTGGATAAAAAGTTTGCCCAGCGAACAACAATATTATTGGCATCGTTTGGTTGATGCTTGGAAATATGGTTCTGGTGGTGACTATTCTGATTGATAATTTGAGAAAAATTCAACTTCAACGAGGTTTGTGAGAATAATATGATAGAACGGCAATCTCAAGGGATAAAATACTTTGCGGTACTAATTGGTTTATTACGCGATCGCCAAGCATTTCTAGAAGAAATTCGCGAAGGAACGAGATTACCAAGTAAAATCATTTCTCTACTAGTTTGCAGTTCGATATTTATTGCGATTTATGGCGGAATTATCGGTGCATATCATAGTTGGATGCAAGCTTTATCTTCCGCTGTAAAACTGCCATCTCTCTATTTAATCACGTTGCTGATTTGTCTGCCGACGTTGTATTTTTCTAATGTTATTTTTGGTTCAAGGCGGAATTTTCCTCAACATTTTGCATTGGTGCTAACTGCGGTTTCAATAACAAGTGTGTTGTTATTCAGTTTTGCACCAATCACACTGTTTTTCTTGATAACGACTAATAATTACCAGTTTTTAATTCTGTTAAATGTAGTTATCTTTGCTTTAACTGGATTTATTGGAATTTCTTCTTTATATCAAGCAACCAGCTTGGTTTTAGAGCAAGATAATCAAGGTAGCAATACCCGCAAGAAAATCTTACAATTTTGGTTATTACTTTATGCTTTTGTAGGTAGTCAGTTAGGGTGGACTCTCAGACCATTTTTCGGCACACCTGATTCTCCTTTTCAACTGTTTCGAGAAAGGGAAGGCAACTTTTATTTGAGTATTATTCAGGCTATTGGCTACCTTTTAGGGTTTCGTTAGTGGATAGTGGGAGCGTTGATAGTAGATAGTAGATAGTGGATAGTGGGTAGTGGTTAGTGGGAGCGTAGATAGTGGATAGTGGATAGTGGGAGCGTAGATAGTGGTTAGTGGATAGTAGATAGCAACGCTCGAACTGACAACCAACAACTAACAACCAACAACTAACAACTAACAAATAACAAATAACAACCAACAAAATTAATATGCTTCATAAACAATCTCGTCAAATCAAGCACTTTGCTATTCTGATTAGTTTACTACGCGATCGCCAAAATTTTCTCGAAGAAATTCGTCAGGGAACGGGATTACAAAGTAAAACTACTTCTCTGTTTGTTTCTAGTTCTATTTTCTTTGCCATATATGGGGGAATTATTGGTGCATCTCATAGTTGGGCACAGGCATTATCTGGTGCGATTAAACTACCAGCGTTTTACTTATTAACGCTTATCATTTGTTTTCCAACTTTGTTCTTTTTTAATGTTTTATTTGGTTCCCGTAGCAGTATTCAACAGCATTTTGTTGTGTTGCTCACAGCTGTGTCAGTGATTAGTGTTTTGTTATTCAGCTTGGCACCAGTTACGCTGTTTTTTATGATTACTGCTCCAGATTCTTATCAATTTTTTAAGCTGTTGAATGTGTTAGTTTTTGGCATCACAGGTGCATTTGGGGTTAAGTTCCTTTATGAAGGAATGCAGTTACTTTCTCAACAAGATGAGGTAGGAAAACGAACCCGCACGACTATTTTAAGATCCTGGCTATTTCTCTATGCTTTTGTGGGGATGCAGTTAGGATGGTTTCTCAGACCATTTTTTGGGGCACCTGGAACTAAATTTGAGTTGTTTCGGGCAGTGCAAGGTAACTTTTACCTTGATATTGTAGCAGCGATGTCAGAGATTTTCGGTTTTCGTTAATAGTGCCTTAAATTTTGCCCGAACGACTAAAAGTCGCGGCTATACAAACAAAGTCCGCCTACGCGGACTAATAATTTTAAAGCCTGTGAAGACAGGCTTTGTTCGTTTAGCCCCACCCTTCTAGGGTGAGGGTAATTTTATCACCCCAACAATTCATCAACTGATACATTGAAACCTTTTAACATTTGAGTGCTGACAATTTCACTATCAGTAAACACAAGTCGCTGATTTTTGGTAATCGTAATTATCCAACGATTTTCGGGAAACACTAACCAAACTTCTTCGCATCCAGACTGCAAATATTCTTGAGATTTAGCAATTACATCTTCAGCCAAATCTGTAGGAGAAACTATCTCAGCAATTAGTGGGAAACTTTGGGGTAAAACAGCAGGTTCACCAAACTGGGTAATTAGTTCTGGTGTGAGATAAGCAACATCAGGAACACGTCCTTGTTTGTTGGTGCGACAAGCTACTTCTGTATAAACTTCTCCCCCTTGTCCGCTAGACTCTTTGTAATTTCTCCAGTAAACTGCTACATTAGCTTGAATCCGACTATGTTTAAGTGTCACTCCGTTTTTCTCCACTAATTGCCCATCCACCCATTCTGTATTCTCAGGGGGATTTTGCATCCAGTCTTCTAATGAAAATGTTGATACATTTGCAAGAATTGTAGAAGTTATCATTAATATCTATTCTCCTTTGACAGCGGTTACTAAAATTATGGCTGATTATTTATGAAAGCATCCATAGCTGTTTGTACTTTCTCAATTTGTTTGGGTGCTTGCATTTCGTGAAAAAGAGCGATCGCACTCTCAAAATTTTCTCTACTCTGGTTAACTTCACCTTTTTTTTGATTAGTTAATGCTAATTGATAATAAGCTTCAGCTAAATCACATTTTGCGCCTATTTTGTCAAGGATTTTTATTGATTCTAAATGATGCAAAAGCGATTTCTCAAATTCTTGCTGTTCTCGATACAGTTCCCCTAAACAACTTATCGCTTTCGCTTTCACCTGAGCAAAGTGATTTTCTTCAGCATATAATATAGCTCTTTCACATAACTCGAATGATTTTGGGATATTTCCTAAATTTTTATAAGTGAAACATAAAAATAATAAGTTATATCCAGTTCCCCAAGCTGTCAATTTAGTTGTAGACATGGCTGTTTCCACCTTTTCAGCTAGGGAAAAAGCCTCTTCTGTTAGCTCTAAACACGAGTTGACGAAAGCCAGACAGCATTCTGAATAAACGATATACTCATATGAAGTTTCAGTTTGTTCTACAATCGAGCAAACCGAATTGAAAAAGAATTTAGCTTCTTCAAGCTCCCATAACTCCATTTTGCAGAGTCCTATATTAAACAAGGGAGATATTTTCAGGATGTTAAGTTCAAATTTTTCTACAATTATCCTTGACTCTTGATGGCATTCTAAAGCTGTGGAAACTCTTCCAATTAATCGATAACTATAACCGAGAATATTATAAAGCCTACTACGTTTATCATGACAGCTAATATTGTCGATTATCTGCGTTATTACAGAAATGATTTTTTGAATTAAACCTAATTGATAAAATGAACAGCCTAATGGTAAAGTAATTTTTTGTTTATTATCTCTTCTATAAAGAATCACACCACCCGCTTGTTCCAAATCATTAATTTCCAGAAAGTGATAATAAGCCTCCAAAGCGCTTAAGGCATCAGTTGTATTTTCGACTTCTGTAATTATCTGCCTCCAAAAGTCTGCGGCTTTTCGATTGACTAATTCCCATTCTTCACTTACTAATCTAAGTCTGCCAATCGCTTCATCTCTAATTACTGGGTGCAGCCAATATTGCCCTTTTTTAGCTTCTATTAACGATAAATCTTGCAAGGCTTTAATCACACGTCTGCGTTGTTGTTCAGGTACATCCCAAAGCAAACAGAAAATTCCCTCTATGGGTACTGAAGGAATATCTTGATAGCGATAGCATCCCAAACGACACAAAAGACGATAAGCTTCTAAATCTATTTGTTGTAATCGATTAAACTGGCTTGCAACTAAATCTTTTAACTCTCTTTCGATTAGCAAATCTGTAGAGTTTTCTTGCCAATATGCATCTATATCACCTTGAAAATCTGTGAATATTGCTCCTCTGAGAATTTGCATTGCTTTGGCATTACCTCCATAAGCTCTGCACATTTCATTCAGGACGTTTGAATTACAATTTATGTTACGACTGCTGAAAAATTGTTGCCATACCTGCTCATCTAAACCTTCTAATGAGTAAAGATGAACTTCTAGACTCGACTCACGCAGACGCTCACGACTTGTGACTAAAGTAACTGAATGCACATCCGAATCGCTTAATACTCTTAATAGTTCCACATAAGGACGACGAGATTCTAAAAACTTACCATTTTTCTCAAGGGCAGTTTCCAAATTGTCAATAAATACGCCAATTTTCCGAGATTGATTTCTCAGCTTTCGTCGCAGTCGCTCTAAGTTTATCCCAAAATCTCTTCCTGGTTCTTCATTAAAATCTCGCCGCAACCATTCTTCAACTACACTCTCTACAGGGGTGAGGTTTTGGATTTCTGTTGCCATCCACAGTTCTAAAACAAAGTCGAAATTTTGCGCTTTGAAATACTTACGAGCTAGAGTTGTTTTGCCTACACCACCTTCCGCTTGAATGAGAATCACTTTCGCACCACTGTTGATGATGTTGTGGAGTTCAGCTATTTCGCGATCGCGTCCCAAAAAGTTAGAATCAATACTTGATCTAACGCCATTTGTCAATTCAATACTTGCGCTGTTGTTGCCATACTGCTGTTTCCATCGTTCCACTGCGCTTTGAAAGCTTCCCTTTGTGATTTTTTCTCCCAATACCTCTGAGAGTAACTGCCAAAGTGCCGCTCCAACTTCTTTTAAATATACAGACGAGTATGCACAACTCTTTGCAATGTCGTCATACGTCTTTCTTTGATCCTGCCATAAATCAGAAAATATAATCCTTTGGGGTTGTTCTAAGTGTCTCCCTGTTTTTACAAACACCAATCTGTCGGCAAATTCTAAGGCTTCTTCCGCACCCATTGGTTATTGAAGTTGAAGTATCGTTTTTTCTTCAATGTAGCGTGATTTTTCCTACTTTTTCCAACTTCTTCCCATACAACCTACTTTTTCCCACCAATTTCGTCAGTAAAACTACCCACTTAATCCGGCTGACAAGCTATAAATTATTCAATACACTTTATAGTATGAAAGATAAAGTTTACTACCCAGCTTTAAAGGGCACAATCTCCAGAAATGCTCAGAGTTAATTTGGTGAGGAGATATTTTTTATAACTCTGATACTGCGGTGAAAGAAGGAGTGTTAGTAATTGTGCCAACAGTACATACATAAATGACTAATTAAAGCTGTGTTATCTAAAACTACCTGAGGTATTTACTGACTCAATTGAGGAAAACGTCCGAACATTTACTAGCTAACTCTTGATTACGGGGTTAAATTATGTTCCCAAAAGACTGTCCTCACGATTGCGAAAACAATCATTGTCCTTTTGCCCAAGACACGCATAATCCTAACAGATATGTCTGCCTGAAGTGCGGTTTTGATAGAGAAATAGATCGAAATCGATTTAGTTTTGGTTCATTTTTGCTGCTTATTTTCACCATGCTGGTAATAGTATCGCTGTTAGCTAATGATGGTAAGCAAAATAAAAAATCAGTGCCAGAAAAGCCAAAGCAACCTTCTTTATCATCCATCATCTTGTAAACGCGATTCAGCTTTTTTTAATCAGCAACATAATGTGAGTGTAAAACTATGACTACGAATCAATATACGCCTTTGATGCGATTGGTTTCCAAAATTCTCAAGTATTTCTTGTTGGTAATGTTAGGCTTTGCGATCGCCTACATTTTATCAACGGCTTTTAATGCCTTACCTATTGCCAAAATACTACTACCTTTAGTAGTAACTTGGTTTCAAAAGTTAGGAATTATTCTCTTGTGTTTGTTAGCAGCAGCAGTAATTCTTGAATCTTGGCGTTAAAAATTGAGGAAGTAGGGAATGTCATATCTTGCACCAACCTTCTCGTTCACCAAGAAATAAATTTCTTGGCTCAAAGCTAAAGTCCGTTAAAACGGACTGAAATGCATATCTAGTCCGTTTTAACGGACTTTAACTATTAGCCTTGAACTTAAGTTCAAGGCTTGCTTAAGGCGAGGTGTATTTCTCTGAATAATGCTTCTTGTTTCTCTATTTCCCTATCTTCCTTTAGCATTCAGAAACTTGAGTTGTTGATATCTCATATCCCCGACTTCGTAAAAGTTGTCGGGGATATGAACAGCGTATCTTAATTTATGTTAAATTACTAATTTATCCACTTCAGCTGTATGCTAAGGTTAATTAAATTATCTAAAAATAGATTAAATATAAATAAATTCTTAAGATGTTGACATTATCCCAACAAATTAATGCTCGATTTCAACACCATAAGTGAGTTATCCCGCGCCAACTGCGTGAGTATTTGTGCATTTCTCGTGCCAGCCAACTTACTGGCAACATCCTCGACAATCATCTTGGCAGCACTACGCCGCCCAACACGTCAAGTATGGCAAGCGTGTACAATTGCCACGTTTTTCGCTGTAGTGATGATATTACATGTCTATACTTGGTTTGCGATCGGCGTCGTCATGGCTCCTACTTATATCCTCATGTGGCTAGCAATCACCTGTTTGCTGTCTAATTTCGGAGCGATTCTGCTGCAAAGACACTTCCCTAAGATCCTCAGCTTCGGAAGATAAAGCGTCTTTGCACCCTAGGACTGTAAATCACTAGCTCACGAAAAAGCCTGCTCCCGGCAGGCTTTTAAATACTAAAATTGCAAAAAACCTATACCTATAAGCCGCATTCCCTACTCAATTACTAACTGATTGACAATTGATGGCTTAGAATAAAAAGGTTGTCAAAAATTGCGATATCTGCTGTCATGGCTGTTCCTAAGAAGAAAACATCGAAGTCCAAAAGAGATAAACGCCGAGCTACCTGGAGGCACAAAGCTGTAATTGAAGCTCAGAAAGCTCTCTCCTTAGGCAAGTCGATTTTGTCTGGACGTTCTACATTTGTCTATCCAACTGCTGAAGAAGAGGAAGAAGAAGAATAATTTCCTCTTGAATAGGTAGTCCGGAAAAGCTAATCGAGTTAATGAGAAATTGGTAATCGGTAATTGGGAACACCTATTACCGATGACCGATGACCAAGGCGTAAATAATCGTATAAAGATTAATTAAGTAAATGAGTGTAAGATAAACGCGCTTTAATGTAGTGAGCGGCTCTATCCTTTGAAAGCTTTGCTATGAGCGGTAAACCGCTCACTACGTATTAGGAGTACATTTTATATTTAATTACGCTCACTTACTTATCTTCAGAAAACTTATTTTTTTTCAATTATGGTAGGTAAATTTTTTCAGAAACCACAAAAAGAAGAAAGCGTTCGCGTTCCTCAAGGGCAATATTTAACTAAAGGCTTCCCTGTCTTAACTTACGGTGCAACGCCCAAAATTAACATAGATGAATGGGAATTTAAAGTTTGGGGTTTGGCAAAACCTGCGACTTTTACTTGGTCTGATTTTATGGCATTACCCCAACATCAATTTACAGCAGATTTTCACTGTGTAACACGTTGGTCAAAACTTGATGTCAAGTGGACTGGTATTAAAGTTACAGACTTTATGAAGCTGATTGAGGTAGACCCGAAAGCTGCTCACATTATGGAACACAGCTACGGTGGCTACACTACTAATATTGCAATGGAAGATTTTGTGCGCGAAGAAAACTTCTTTGCTTTTAAAGTATTTGATGAAGATTTGCCAACAGAACATGGTGGTCCAATGCGGTTAGTTGTTCCCCATCTTTACGCTTGGAAAAGTGCTAAATGGATTAATGGTTTAGAATTTTTAGAGCGCGAAGAACTCGGTTTTTGGGAACGTAATGGTTATCACCGTCGTGGTGAACCTTGGGCTGAAGAACGTTATAGCAACTAATAATGGGGAATGGGGAATGGGGAATGGGTAATGGGTAATGGGTGATGGATTTTACCAATTACCTATTACCAATTCCCAATTACCTATTCCCAATTACCAATTCCCTATCCTAGAATTCGCTTTAGTAAGGATAATTTACCTTTGTAGGGAGGGTACAGCCATTTAACATCTAGCAGGAAAGGCTTGTATAACACGCTTTTGTAATGAGAGAATGTGTCAAAACTAGCTTTACCGTGATAGCTACCAATACCGCTTTCACCTACACCACCAAATGGTAAAGATGAGACACCAACTTGGATGACTGTGTGGTTGATGCAAACTCCTCCGGATGAAGTTTGCTGACATACTTGCTTTTGCAGGTTTTTATTTTGGGAAAATAGATATAAAGCTAGGGGTTTTGGTCGAGAATTAATTAAGGCGATCGCTTCACCAATATCTGTGTATTCAATCACAGGCAAAATGGGTCCAAAAATTTCCTCCTGCATCACTGCATCTGCTGAGGAAACTTTATCAATCACCGTTGGGGCAATATAAGACTCTGAAGAATTACTTTCGCCACCAACTATAATTTTACCATCTTTTAAGAAGTTAACCAACCTGTCAAAGTGTTTTTGATTAATTATTCTCGCATAATCAGGACTCGTTGCCGGATTATCACCATAAAATTCTTTCAAGCATTTTTGGATACCAGATAACAAATTATCTTTGATTTTTTTATCAACTAAAAGATAATCAGGTGCAATACAAGTTTGTCCAGCGTTGAGAAATTTGCCCCAAGTAATACGTCTAACAGTTTGTTCAAGATTGATGTCATCATCGACAATGCAAGGACTTTTACCACCTAATTCTAAAGTAACTGGTGTGAGGTGTTTTGCAGCAGCTTCCATGACTATTTTACCGACTGATGTACCCCCAGTGAAAAAGATGTGGTCAAATTTTTCTGCTAATAGTTGTTGACTTGTTTCTACACCTCCTTCTAAGACTGTAATATAAGCTGGATCGAAAGATTTGCTAATAATTTCTGCTAAAACACGAGAAGTATGAGGTGCGAGTTCTGAAGGTTTGAGAATTGCACAGTTGCCGGCAGCGATCGCGCCCACCAATGGGGAGATAATTAATTGCAATGGATAGTTCCAAGGACTAATAATTAAAACCACTCCCAGCGGTTCGGGATAAATTCGTGCCGATGCAGGGAAAAAGTCCAGAGAAACTGGTGCTTTCTTAGGCTTAGTCCAATTTTTAATATCTTTTATTGCTGAATCAATCTCCTTATATACTAAAACTTCTGTAGCATAAGCCTCAAATTCTGGTTTCTTTAAATCGGCTTGCAGTGCTTCGAGAATAAGTTGTGTATGCTCAATTACTGCTTGTTTGAGAGTTTTTAATTGGGCAATGCGAAAATCAATATTTTTGGTTTCTCCTGTTTGAAAAAAGTCACGTTGTTTGCGGATAATATCAGGGATGGATAAGTTAGTATGCATGTTTTTTTCTAACATTCAAAATGTTTGAGTTGATTTCTAAACGCAGAGTGGCGCTGAGGTATACGCAAAGGTGCGCGGAGTATGAGTTAGAGTTATTTGTGTTTGGTAAAAATTGGGATACAATCTTTGAATCTGCGTTTATTTGACGGGTAAATTAACAATAAATACACTACCTTTACCGAATTCAGAATTGACTCGAATTGTTCCTTCATGTGCTTCGACGATTCGACGAGAAAGATAAAGTCCTAAACCACTACCAGAACTTTTGTGGCTTCCTTGGCGAAATCGTTCAAATAAGGTGGTTTGTTCTTGGGGGGGAATTCCTGAACCTGTATCTGCTATTTCAATGGTAACAATTTCAGCTTGAGAAGTTAAGCGGATGGTAATTGAGCCGGTGTCGGTAAATTTGATAGCATTGCCTACAAGGTTGGTGAATAAGCGATGTAATTCTAAGCGATCGCCTATCATTTTACTGGTTAACTCTTCTGTCAAATCTAGATTTATACAAAGTGATTTGGCTTGCGCTAAAGGTGTTAGTTCTCCTGCAACCTCTTCTAATAACGAGCAAAGATTAATTGGTTGAAATGCCAAGGTTTTGCGACCGGCTTCAAAGCGGTAAACTTCTAATAAGGTATTCACCATCGCTAGCAGGTTGGTATTACTGCGAGCCATGATAACAATAACTTCCTCCATTTGTGCTGATAGATTTCCTAAAGCACCTTGCTGAAACAGCATCAGTATTCGATCTGCTGCTACTAAAGGGGTGCGTAAGTCGTGGGTGAGACGCGAAACAAAATCTTCTCGCTGTTTTGCTATTTCGTCACGTTCGTCTATGCTGTGTTTGAGTCGCAGAAGCGATCGCACTCGCGCTAATAATTCATCGACTGTTACAGGTTTGCGGATAAAATCATCAGCACCCAAATCTAATCCTTGAGCGACATTCGGTGCGTCATGAGCGGTAATCAGCAGAATCGGAATATATGGCAATTGCGTATTGCCACGCACACGGTTTGTAACTTCGTAACCATCCATTCCCGGCATCATCAAATCTAGCAATACCAAGTCACAACCAGATGTTTCAATTTGGGCGATCGCTAAAGCACCATTTTCTGCCGTGCTAACTATGTAGCCTTCTTCCTCCAGAATGGTTTTGATTAAAAATACGTTATCGGGAGAATCGTCTACAACGAGAATTTTGTCAGATTGCGAACTCATATAAAAGCAATATATACGTAAATTTAAATTACAAGGTTAATTAGGTAGGCAGTCCGAGCGATCGCTATTTTACTTTTAATTATGGTTATATAAATGTTGCATCCGGCGATTTTAATTGTCGGGACAGATGCCGCTTTATTGATATCATTATTAAATTTAAACCTCCCCCCCCTTGTCCTCCCCCTCCCCCTTGTCCTCCCCCTCCCCCTCCTCTCCCTCCAATGAAAGCACCCCACCCAAAGTATGAATATCAAGTTGGGGGAAGTCTACCGGCTGATGCTCCCACTTACGTGACGCGGCAGGCAGATGATGATTTATACAGAGGTTTAAAGGCAGCGGAGTTTTGCTATGTGCTGAATTCGCGACAAATGGGCAAATCCAGCTTGCGGGTAAGAACTATGGAACGCTTGCAAGCTGAGGGAATTGCTTGTGCGGCAATTGATATTACCGCGATTGGAACTTGGGATATCACACCTGAGCAATGGTATGCAGGGGTGATTGATAGTATAGTTGGCAGTTTGTATTTATACAACAATTTTGATTTAGATAGCTGGTGGGAGAGTCACCATTTACTTTCTCCGGTGCAGCGATTCGGCAAGTTTATCGAAGATGTTTTGTTGGTAGAGATTTCTGGACAAATTGTCATCTTTGTGGATGAAATCGATAGCATCCTCAGTCTGAGTTTTTCGATAGATGATTTTTTTGCTTTAATTAGAAGTTGCTATAACTTGCGTGCTGATAATCCAGAATATAAGCGGATTACTTTTACGCTGTTTGGGGTAGCGACACCTTCAGATTTGATTGCGGATAAAAAGCGAACACCGTTTAATATTGGCAGAGCGATCGCACTGACTGGTTTTCAATTCGATGAAGCTGCACCATTAGCTGAAGGGTTTGTGGGTCAGGTGAGTAATCCGCAAGCAGTGCTGCGAGAAATTTTAACTTGGACTGGTGGACAACCGTTTCTCACGCAGAAGGTTTGTAAGTTACTGCTTCAAGCAGACAGACCTAACCCCCCAACCCCCTTCCCTGCGAGGGAAGGGGGAGTAGTTCTCCCCTCCCCTAGTAGGGGAGGGGTAGGGGGAGAGGTCAGTATCAACGCGGTGGAGTGGGTGGAAGAGTTAGTGCGATCGCATGTTATCAGAAATTGGGAATCGCAGGATGAACCGGAGCATTTAAGGACGATACGCGATCGCTTGTTGCAAAATCAGCAGCGTGCTGGCAGGTTGTTGGGATTATATCAGCAAATATTGCAATCTTACCAACCCCCCTTTGAAAAGGGGGGAGAAGGGGGGATCGCAAGTGATGACAGTTCCGAGCAAATGGAATTGCGGCTTTCTGGATTGGTTGTCAAGCAGCAGGGATTAAAGGTTTCTAACCGCATTTACGCAGCGGTTTTTAATCAAAGTTGGGTTGATCAAGCATTTGCGAAACTGCGTCCCTATGCACAAGGGTTAACAGCGTGGTTAGATTCTGGTTGTGAAGATGAATCGCGTTTGTTGCGGGGGCAAACTTTGCGAGATGCTCAGACATGGACAGTGGGCAAAAGTTTAAGCGATCAAGATTATCAATTTTTAGCTGCAAGTCAGCAGTTAGACCGGCAAGAAGTGCAAATTGCCTTGGATGCGGAAAGACAAGCCAAGCAAATATTAGCTGATGCACGACAGAAAGCAGAAATCGCTTTAGAAGAAGAAAGACAAGCGAATCAGCGGTTAGCGCAAGCGCAACAAAAAACACGACGACAAACTTATATTGGTGCTGCGATTTTGGGAGTGACACTGCTGGGAGCGGTAGTAATAGCGACAGTGGCAGAACAAGCCAGACAAAACGCTTTCACTGCTGGTGAAGTCGAACGTGAGGGTAATTCTGCCTCAGAACGCTTTAAGTTGAATAAAGCTGAAAGTGTTCAAAGTTTAGTTATGGCAATGCAAGCTGGGCAAACTCTGAAAAACTTGGTGAAAGAAAAGCCCTCGATTGTCGATTACCCTGCTTTGAGTCCGATATTGAGCATCCAAGAGATTTTAGCGGAGATTCAAGAAAAAAATACCTTAGAGGGACATTCCTTACCTGTATTGAGCGTCGCATTTAGCAGTGATGGCAAAACTATTGCTTCTGGAAGTTACGACAACACGATCAAAATCTGGGACAGCAGCACCGGCAAAGTAATTCGCACCCTAACTGGACATTCCGAATTTGTAAGGAGCGTCGCATTTAGCAGTGATGGCAAAACTATTGCTTCTGGAAGTTACGACAACACCATCAAAATCTGGGACAGCAGCACCGGCAAAGTAATTCGCACCCTCACTGGACATTCCTCACCTGTATATAGCGTCGCATTTAGCAGTGATGGCAAAACTATTGCTTCTGGAAGTTACGACAACACCATCAAAATCTGGGACAGCAGCACCGGCAAACTAATTCGCACCCTCACTGGACATTCCTCACCTGTATATAGCGTCGCATTTAGCAGTGATGGCAAAACTATTGCTTCTGGAAGTGAGGACAAGACGATCAAAATCTGGGACAGCAGCACCGGCAAAGTAATTCGCACTTTAACTGGACATTCCTCAGATACACTTAGCTTCAGTATAAATAATGGCAAAACAGTTTCTTTTGGAAGTAGCGTCGCATTTAGCAGTGATGGCAAAACTATTGCTTCTGGAAGTGACGACAACACGATCAAAATCTGGGACAGCAGCACCGGCAAACTAATTCGCACCCTAACTGGACATTCCTCATCTGTATTGAGCGTCGCATTTAGCAGTGATGGCAAAACTGTTGCTTCTGGAAGTTGGGACAACACGATCAAAATCTGGGACAGCAGCACCGGCAAACTAATTCGCACTTTAACCGGACATTCCCAAGGTGTATTGAGCGTCGCATTTAGCAGTGATGGCAAAATTGCTTCTGGAAGTGAAGACAACACGATCAAAATCTGGGACAGCAGCACCGGCAAAGTAATTCCCACCCTGAAGGGACATTCCGAATCTGTAAGTAGCGTCGCATTTAGCAGTGATGGCAAAACAGTTGCTTCTGGAAGTTACGACAGCACGATCAAAATCTGGGACAGCAGCACCGGCAAACTAATTCGCACTTTAACCGGACATTCCCAAGGTGTATTGAGCGTCGCTTTTAGCAGTGATGGCAAAACAGTTGCTTCTGGAAGTTGGGACAACACCATCAAAATCTGGGACAGCAGCACCGGCAAACTAATTCGCACCCTAACCGGATATTCCCAAGGTGTATTGAGCGTCGCATTTAGCAGTGATGGCAAAATTGCTTCTGGAAGTGAAGACAACACGATCAAAATCTGGGACAGCAGCACCGGCAAAGTAATTCCCACCCTGAAGGGACATTCCTCAATTGTCAGTAGCGTCGCTTTTAGCAGTGATGGCAAAACAGTTGCTTCTGGAAGTGCTGACAACACGATCAAAATCTGGGACAGCAGCACCGGCAAACTAATTCGCACCCTCACGGGACATTCCTCATCTGTAAATAGCGTCGCATTTAGCAGTGATGGCAAAACCGTTGCTTCTGGAAGTGACGACAACAGCATCAAAATCTGGGACAGCAGCACCGGCAAACTAATTCGCACCCTAACCGGACATTCCTCATCTGTAAATAGCGTCGCATTTAGCAGTGATGGCAAAACCGTTGCTTCTGGAAGTGCTGACAACACGATCAAAATCTGGGACAGCAGCACCGGCAAACTAATTCGCACCCTAACCGGACATTCCGAATCTGTAAGTAGCGTCGCATTTAGCAGTGATGGCAAAACTGTTGCTTCTGGAAGTTACGATAACACCATCAAAATCTGGTACTTCGATTTAGATAATTTACTTTCGCGAAGTTGTCAGAGACTCAAAGCTTATCTGATTAATCATCCAGAGGATTTAGAACCACTGACATTTTGTCAAGAACAAAATCCCGATATTTTATTGGCAGCAGTCCCAGTCATGGTGACAGCCGGAGAAACTTCCGCCAGAAATGGTAATTTTGAAGATGCCCTTGCTAAGTTCAAAACAGCTAAAAAATGGGACTCTAAATTAGACATTAATCCGAAAGTCAAAACTGATTCTCTCCGCTTGGAGTTTGAAGGTAGAAAGTTAGCCAATGAAGGTGATTTTGATGGTGCAATAACCAAGTTTAAACAAGCAAAGCAACTAAACGTCAAAATTGACTTCGACACAGTTACCGATGGTGTGCAGAACGATCCCGAAAAAGTTGCTAAAGAACTTGTCAGTCAAGTTTTAGTTAAACAAGGCAGAGAACAAGCAAACAAAGGTGATGTTGACGGTGCAACAGCCAAGTTGAAACAAGCACAGCAACTAAACGCGAAAATTGACCTTGATGATAATACTGAAGGTGTGCAAACTAACCCCCAAGCTGTTGCCAAAAAACTTTTCAGTCAAGCCTTAGTTCAACAAGGTAAAGACTTAGCCACACAAGGTAATTTGGATGGTGCAGTTGCCAAGTTTAAACAAGCACAGAAACTAGATACCAAAATTGACCTCGACACAGATACTAAAGGGGTGCAAACTAACATCCAAGCTGTTGCCAAAGACTTTACCATCAAAGGACTTGTTGATCAAGGCACACAACTAGCCAGACAAGGTGATATTCCCGATGCAGTTGCCAAGTTCAAAGAAGCACAACGAATCCAACCCAAGGTAGATATCAATCCAGACATTGATGGTCTACAAAATAAACTCGAAAAAGCAGCCCAAGACCTTTACATAGCCGGTTTAATTGATGAAGCCGAAGAACAATTAAAGCAGGATGAATATAGCAAAGCAATTGCAGTTTATAAAAAGATTGAAAACTTAAAGCCAACAAAAGAAAACCTAGCTAAATCTGGGAATAGTTTGTGCCGGCAAGCTAGCTTACAAGGTTATGTCAAGAATGTAGTTAACGATGCTTGTGAAAAAGCAGTGAAACTTGCACCTAATAATGCTTATATCCGCGATAGTCGCGGTTTAGCGAGAGCGCTAACTGGTAATTTTAAAGGTGCAATTGAGGACTTTCAGGTATTTATCGAATCAACTGACGATGGTGATGAGAAGAAACAACGGGAAAGCTGGGTGAAAGACTTGCAAGCGGGTAAGAATCCGTTTACACCAGAGGAGTTGGAGAAGTTGCGGGGGGATTGACCTCTCTCCAAACCTCTCTCCTAAGAGGAGAGAGGCTTTGAATCTTACTCCCCTTCCCTTGTAGGGAAGGGGTTGGGGGTTAGGTTTTGATCTGCAACGCACTATTTTATTCTAGTGTGGTAACGACAGCTTCTATTTTTATAACCACAGCTTCAACGTTAGTAACGACAGCTTCAACGTTAGTAACGACAGCTTCAACGTTAGTAACGACAGCTTCAACGTTAATAACGACAGCTTCAACTTTCATAAGCAAAACTTAAGCGTTGGTAACGACAGCTTTCACTTTCATAATAAAAAAAAATTATAAAGTTATAACTAATGTTTGACGACAAGACGATGCAACGTCTACGCATGGGAGAGAAAAAGAGCGATGTCTTGCGACAAGCCCTTCGGGTTCGGGAGTTCGCAATCGACGGGAAGCGGAGCCACTGCGGTGGACGGGTCTCCCGGCATAAAGCAAGTGGCGTCCAAGACTGCGACTCCCTCACCGCTAAGGTGTCTACGCCGGCTTACTACACAATTTGCACTGTTTGAGTGTTAATTTGTGTTACATTATTCAACCTAACATCATTCGTAAATAACATTGCATTCAATCCTTGTGCAGTTGCAGCAATAATTGCGTCCGGAAGCCTAAGTTTGTATTGTTTGCGAAGTGCTATTGTTAAATTTTTGATATTATTATCAATACCAACAACTGTAATTTTATTTAAAAAGTCAATAATTTGTATTTCTTCATCTGAACTGAGGCTGGGATAAGATAACAATTCAATTTCAGTAATTACGGACACAAAATATTGTCCTGATGGTAATGGATTTACTAACCTACCACCCAGAAAGTACAAAACTATATTTGTATCTAACAATATTAAAGGCTGCGTTAAGTTTATTCATGCCTGCTTTGCTGCTGATATTCTAAAGGGTCTTGAGTGAGTTGAATTACACCTGCATATTTATTTAAATCAAAATGTTCTTGTTGTGATTGATAAACATTTAAGATTTGCTCAATTGTCTGCCAGTCTTGATAATCAATCAAAACTGCTACTGGACGCATTGCTTCATCAGTGACAATTTTCTTATTCACTCTTAGCATAATTGTTTAGTTTGGATGTAAGTTGACTTTTTTATCTTAGCTTTTTAACTTAATTGGATAAATGGCGATGTCTATCGACAAGCCGAGGAAGCGTCTACGCATAACTCAAACTGCATGAAAAATTTATGCGATACAATGAAGGGAGTCACTTCGTGAACGCTTAAACAGAAAAACAAGATTCCCGACAACTTATGCGAAATCGGGAATCTAGGTAGGAATTTGGGTAATAGCGATCGCCTAAATCAAAATGAACTAATTACATCACACCTCCGGTTCAATTCCCGCAGCTCTGAGTTGTTGTGCTAATCTATCAGCACGTTGACCTTCATCATCAGCACGTTGACGTTCCTCATCCGCACGTTGACGTTCCTCATCAGCACGTTGACGTTCATCCTCAGCACGTTGACGTTCCTCTTCTGCACGTTGACGTTCCTCTTCTGCACGTTGACGTTCTTCTTCTGCACGTTGACGTTCTTCTTCTACACGTTGACGTTCTCTAGTTGTCAACTCCGAACCCCACAGCAGCAGTTCTCCGCTTTCATCCCACCAGCGCAACCAATAGCCATTTCGATTTTCGCGGCTACCTTGCCATATACCTAAGAAAAGGTTCATTTCTCCAATCCAGCAACGATTATTTACATCTGGGGTTTGAATTTGATAGCGTCCTGAATCATCCAATTGATAAACCTCCAGTACTCCAGTACTCGGTTCAAAAATTGCATAATTGGGAACTTGCAAAATCTGTTCGTAAAAAAACCACTTTCCCGGTGGATAAGTTGGTTTACTTGAATATTCCCCACCTTCGGTATCGGAAATAAATTCCATCACAATCACTGGAATATCTCCTTGAAGTCGCGGTGTATAACTGCGCGTCACTTCTTCTCGCGAAACCCGAATTGCTGGTACATATCCCCAATCAGGTGCTTTCACGACAAACTTATTATTTAAAGTGGCACAAATACCGTAGTTAGTGGTAGTCAAAGCATTCGCGGGTAATTTACCAGCAAATACCAAGCTTTCGGTTAACGCAGCAGCTAAAGGTGGTTGATTAATATTATCCACTGGCTCGTCATCTAAAATAAAATCGTCTGGTAACTTTTCCCAGGTAACTTCAAATGTGGCTGAATTAGCTAACATAATGCTACTACCTCATTACGCCGTTTAATTATCGGTGGTTATTCTTGAGATGCAATACTTGACAAAAGTTGTTCAAAATCTGCAACTGAAGGAATAGCGATCGCTCTTTTGAGAAGCATTTTTAACACGGCAGATTCCTCAATTTGATTAACAACTTCCACAATCGAACTTGGCACGAGTCCAAACCGTGTCTCTAAAACTTCAATCAAATTTTCTCGACTTGTTTGCAGAATACCTTGTTCAATTCCCTCTTCAATTCCTTCTGCTTTTGCTAGCCTTTCAATACTTGTTACGTACCGCATTCTATTTACCTCTTCGTAACTTCTCAATTCTGTTTTAAAATTATTTGCCAGTTCTTCTGGAAGTACCATCACCCAGTCAATAAACCGAAATAATCCCAAAATGTATTCTCGGTCATATCCCCTTTCAAACAAGCTTCTGACTAAGCTTAATTTCCACTGTAGCCTGAAGAGCGGATTTCGGTTTGTCGCCTTAGTTCTCAGATGTGCCATGACGACTATACTAAAGGGATTAGTACTTTGTTCCAGGCTTTCCCAGTCAGCTTCATAGTCTAAAAGTTTCGCGATAGGGAACTCTAAGCTGACACGACATCCCCCAAGTTGATAGTTATAACTTGAAGGTCGCCAACTCGCTGATTCATCCGCTAAAACCGCCAAGCTAATAACTTGCTTTTTATGACGGTCAAACAAGCGATAATTATATGTATACATCCTTTCGGCAAACTTGCTGTCATATTGCCCTTGGACTTCCACATGAATTAATACCCAAGCTTCTTCACCATCAAGTAGCCAAACTTTCGCAACTTTATCAACTAAACGCTTGCCAATTTCTGCATCAGGTTCTAACTGTTGCAGTTCAGTATCGAGAAATTCATAGTCTCTTTCCCAATCAATAACAATGTAGGCATCAAGAAAGAAGTATTCTAAAAAGCGAGGAAAAAAGCTTTCAATAACTTCTTTCCAGGGACTATCATAATCACTAAATTGCTCAGTCATGAATTAAAACAAAAAGTATCTTTGTGCCATTGGTAAAATCGTCGCCGGTTCGCAAGTCAGCAACTCTCCATCAGCGCGTACTTCATAAGTTTCCGCATCAACTTCAATGTGAGGTAACGCATCATTCAACTTCATATCCCGCTTACTCAATTGACGTGTCCCGGAAACTGCAACAATTTGCTTTTGCAAACTCAACTGACTGGGAATTTCTCTTTCTAACGCTGCTTGCGAAACAAAAGTTAACGATGTGGCGTTCTTAGCACCTGCAAAACTACCAAACATCGGACGCATATGCACAGGTTGCGGTGTGGGAATACTCGCATTAGCATCACCCATTTGCGACCAAGCAATCATTCCCCCTTTAACTACTATCTCTGGCTTCACGCCAAAAAAAGCAGGACGCCACAAACACAAATCTGCTATTTTACCCTCTTCCACTGAACCGACATACTCAGCAATTCCATGAGTAATTGCCGGATTTATCGTATACTTAGCAACATATCGCTTCGCCCGGAAATTATCTGCTCTTTGCCCCTCTCCTTGTAGGAGAGGGGTTGGGGAGAGGTCTCCCCGCTGCACTTTCATTTTATGCCCCGTCTGCCAAGTTCTAATTATCACTTCGCCTACCCGTCCCATCGCCTGAGAATCCGAAGAAATCATACTAAACGCGCCCAAGTCGTGTAAAATATCTTCGGCGGCGATCGTTTCCCGACGAATGCGCGACTCAGCAAAAGCGACATCCTCGGCGATCGCTGGATCGAGATGATGACATACCATCAACATATCCAGATGCTCATCCAAAGTATTCACCGTGTAAGGGCGTGTCGGATTGGTAGAAGATGGTAACACGCACGGCGTACCGCAAACTTTGATAATATCTGGTGCGTGTCCTCCGCCTGCGCCTTCAGTATGGTATGTGTGGATAACGCGATTTTTGAAAGCAGCGATCGTATCTTCTACAAAGCCGGCTTCATTCAAGGTGTCAGTATGAATTGCCACTTGTACATCATACTCATCCGCAACGCTTAAACAAGTATCAATTGTTGCTGGCGTAGTTCCCCAATCTTCGTGTAACTTTAAGCCGATCGCACCCGCGTTAACTTGTTCTACAAGTCCTTGAGGTTGGCTAGTGTTGCCTTTGCCCAAAAATCCCAAATTGACGGGGAAAGCATCAGCAGCTTGCAGCATTCGGTAAATATTCCAGGGTCCAGGCGTGCAAGTTGTGGCATTTGTACCTGTAGCAGGACCCGTACCACCGCCAATCATCGTAGTAATACCAGAAGCGATCGCCACTTCAATTTGTTGCGGACAAATAAAATGAATGTGGGTATCAATACCCCCAGCGGTGAGAATCATTCCTTCCCCCGCTAAAGCTTCAGTTCCAGGACCGATAATAATATCTACATTGTCTTGAATATAAGGATTTCCAGCTTTCCCGATTTTGAAAATTTTGCCATCTTTAATGCCAATATCTGCTTTGACAATCCCCCACCAATCGAGAATTAAAGCATTTGTAATCACTAAATCAACCGCACCATCAGCATTAGAAATCGGAGATTGTCCCATCCCATCTCTAATAACTTTACCACCACCGAATTTGACTTCATCGCCGTAAGTTGTGAAATCTTGTTCAACTTCAATAAATAATTCTGTATCAGCAAGTCGGACTTTATCTCCGACAGTGGGACCGAAAGTTTCTGCGTAAGCGCGACGAGACATTCTGTAAGGCATAATGCACTTTTAGTAATGGAGGTTAAAATCGAGTTTAAACGCAAAGTGACGCAAAGGTAAGCGCAAAGGGTTCGCTGAGGATGGATGAGAATGATTTGAGTGGGGTGATAATTGGCTGTGGGATGCGAGTGCATACAGCGTTGGGACCGGGTTTGTTAGAGTCAGCTTATGAGGAGTGTTTGTATTACGAGTTGACAAAGAAGGGATTAAATGTTGGTAAGCAAGTTCCATTACCCCTTGTTTACGAAGAGGTGCAATTAGATTGTGTTTATCGATTAGATTTAATAGTCGAAAATAAAGTAATTATTGAAGTCAAATCTGTAGAATCTATTAAACCAATTCACTCAGTACAACTTTTAACTTATCTCAAACTCACCGATTGCAAACTCGGTCTTATTCTCAACTTTAACGTCCTCCACCTCAAAGAAGGCATTAAACGTGTGGCAAATAAACTCTAACTCCGCGCACCTTTGCGCTTCCCTCAGCGTCCCTCTGCGTTAAAAAATAAATATACCGTAAATTTAGTGATGTCTGAACAAGAGAGTAAGAGTTATCTTGTACTCAGAATACTGTAATAAAAAGTTAAAAAAGAGCAGTAAAACTTGGCTAATAAGTACAAAGTCACTATGCGTATAACAGGTTCAGATTACAAAGAAATACGCGGCTTTTTTGGGGGAGTTACAATAACAGGCACAACGGCAGAAATCACCGTGGAAGCCGACGATCCAGAAACAGCTAAATCTACTGTAAGTAAACTACTCGGTCATCGTTTCCCTCTTTTAGGGGCTACAAAACTGTAATTCAGTTTGTATATCGACTTAACGAAAACAAACCTGATATAAAAATTTACGCAAAAATGTAAAGGCGCTGAGAATCACTCTGCCTCTTTAAACTTTTGCGTGAAATTTCATATTTAAAATCAGCCAGTTTCCTAGTGACTGTATTGGAGTTTGAAATTAAACCTATTCAATAACCTTTTTTAAACGCACTCGTGACGCTGAGGGAAGCGCAGAGGTACGCAAAGGGTTTTTAGAGGTTGCCATTAATTCTGGCGTTGAAACCGTAAACTTGTCGGCTACCAGCAAGAGGAATTAAAGTAACTTCTTTCTCATCTCCTGGTTCAAACCTCACAGCAGTTCCCGCAGGGATATCAAGACGCATTCCCCTTGCTTTTTCCCTATCAAAATTTAAAGCCGCGTTAACTTCAAAAAAGTGAAAATGCGAACCAACTTGAATTGGTCTATCTCCTGTATTTGCCACCAGCAATCTTACAGTAGAACACCCCGCATTTAATTCAATTTCCCCATCAGACGTAATAATTTCTCCAGGTATCATAAGTAATTAAAAATGGATAGTTGATAGTTGATAGTTGATAGTTGATAGTGGTTAGTGGTTAGTCGATAGTCGATAGTCGATAGTAGTTCATAAAGCAACCAACAACTAGCAATTAACAACTAGCGACTAACAACTAACAACCAACAACCAACTACTAACAAATTATCTAATCGGATTATGCACAGTTACCAACTTAGTTCCATCAGGAAAAGTTGCTTCTACTTGCACCTCATGCACCATTTCCGGCACACCTTCCATCACCTCATCTCTTGTTAACAGAGTTGTACCATAACTCATTAAATCTGCAACAGTTTGTCCATCTCTCGCACCCTCCAAAATAGCAGCAGAAATATAGGCGATCGCCTCCGGATAATTCAACTTCAAACCTCTATTTTTACGCCTTTCTGCTAACAACGCAGCCGTAAAAATCAACAGCTTATCCTTCTCCTGCGGCGTAAGTTGCATCTTTCTCTCTTCCCTTTTCTCTGTGTCCTCTGCGCCTCTGCGGTTCGTTTAAATCTGCCAAACCCTCGGTACACAATTACCACGACTTAAAAAAGACATCCGCAGCAACTGCCAAACATCAATAAACCAGTTTCTCACCTCAGATGTCAAACAACCACGATATCGACACAAAAATCCATTTTCCAAACGAGTAACCCCAGCTAAAGAGTGAGGAGTTAGGAGTGAGGAGTTAGGAGTGAACAAAGAACGTGCTTTTTCCACAATTTCCTTTGAAACTGGTTGTCCCACCCAAACTAGACTACCTGTAATTGGTTGCCCAGCCAAGCCGTGAGGACTATGAAAAACTTCTTCGCTACCCGGTAGCCATTGTCTATCAATCCACAACGGTTTGCCTTGCTGCCAAATTTCCGTATGACTGCGCCATTCTCCTTCTACAAACTTCTCACCTCTAGCACTGCGACCAAATCGAGTAATTTCCCAGCCTAAATAACTAGCTTTCGTAGCTAATTCTACCCGTAAATCTTGCCGATAAATTGCCCCGTTAAAAACAATAGTTTCTTGGGGAAACCATTCCAAACAAGCGCCAGCATCAACTTGTATATTAATGCTTTGTTTTGCTTGAGTACCGTTACTGCGATAAATTTTACTAGCAGCGGCTGTAGTAATTAATGCTTGGGTGTTCGGTTGAAGGTGGAAATTAAGAGAAAGGCGATCGCCTCCCACAACGCCCCCAGCCGTATGTAAAATGACGCTATGACAAACTTGCTGTCCTTCTGGGTAAAACGGGCGCTGTACCTTCAGTGGGGCTTGATGCGAGTTGGAAATTAGGGCAGTTGTCCCCAGGCGATCGGCATACACTAAATTAAGTTTGCCATGCCAGCCATTTTCTGATGCTGTTTGATAGTTACATTGATTCACAAATTTTCATAAATTAATATTAATATTTTTTCGCCAATATTACATAATCATCTAAAGAATAGTGCTGTTCATACTTATGACCAAGATACTTTTGAATCATCGAACTCATATACAGTTGCTTGGGTAACTTAGCTAGTGCAAATTTTCCAAACTCAACAGCCGAATAAGGTGTTCTTGAGCCTGTCGATGTAAGATACTTATACCACACAAGTTCTAACCCAAGTTCTGCCAAGAATTTATTTACCACCTTTTTTTCCTGTTCTTGGTCTTCTACTTGATAAGCATCATAAGCTTTAAATAGCTTCTTGTCTTGGACAACTAGCAGCACATAACCTTGTGGCTTTAATCTAGTAGCAAATATTTGTTTGTAGATATTATTTGCTTGAAGGCTTTTAACTGGAGTGTTAAAAAAACAATGGGAAACAGTTATAAAGTCAAAAAAATCTTTTGGGATATTACTAGATTGAGAATTCCAAGTAAAGATGTCGTCAGTTACAAAGCGAAAGTAAGCATTTACAGGCGTTTTTCGCGATTCTATATATCGTCGCCAAAATTGTAACCCTCGAAATTGAAAAGCATCTTGTTTTTCTAAAGAATAGTAAGATATATGCATTTGCTGAATATCGAAAAAGCCGCTAGTACTTTGTAAAAATAAAGCTAAACCATAAGCAACTGTTCCCGGACCTGCGGCAATATCAAGTATGTTAATCTTATTTGGTAGTAAACCAGCTTTGTAAATCAAAAACCAAGCTAAGTAAATGCAGTAGACATTTTCTAAAAAATACTTCATAAAGTAGACATGGGGAGTCAGACTAAAACGGTAATCTGGATCTTGTCCACTTTTTAAGCTATTAATATCTTCCAGAGCATCTTCTATTTTAATTTTTAACTTGTTATCAGGTATTCTACTAAATTCTTCTTTGATATATTCAACTAATCTCGCTTCAAAGTCATCAAATATACGCTCATCCAGACTAGTAGATTGTAGCTTGTTGACATCATGTTCTATTAGCTTAAATGCTTTGGAGACAAAATTGATAAATTCTGCTTCTGGCTTGAATAGAAAACTATCTTGCTTTTCAAAAGCTACTTCAGTATTTAAATTTTCTAGTTTTTGTAGTGCTTCAGTTAATTTAAAACTTAAATTGGCTACCTCTCTTTTGTCTTGCTGCGAATAACTTTCTAACTGAAGCTTATCTCTAAATAGCTTCTCTAACCAGGAAAATTTTGCTCCTGATTTTTTAATTTCTTGCAACAATTTTCTTGCAACTTGCGTATTGCCACGCTTCAGCGCAGATTTAAATTGCTGACTTCGCCACCAATTTGCTATAGCATTACTCATAACCAAAGCCGTCTTTTCCTTCTTTGATTTCCACGTCAGGAAGACGAGAAATCAAATTTTCCTTAAACTTTATATAATTTACTTGTTCTAAGTCATACCACCAAGCGTATTTTTGCTTAATACCTTGTGCTTCTTCGCGGGTTCCTGCCACAAGCGAACGATTATGGCTTGCGTGAAATTCCTGAATGACAATTCTATCTGCGATCGCTAATTTCTCAATAAAAGCGGCTTCATCTTCTGGTAAGGTGGGAAGTAGAGGCGTAATGGTGATAGAAACTTTCGGAATAAAACCTTTTAAAGGGTCAATAGTTTGTTTAATTTTGGTAATAGCATTTAATCTGGCTTTGATACTAGGCGATCGCGCTTCAAAATCTCTTCTCACAGACTCGCTACCAGTGGGGATACTCATATTAATTCGCAACCGCTGAAATCGTTGTAAAATATCGATATCTCTGGTAATAATTGGACTGCGAGTTTGAATCACCAACGTTGGACGATATTCAAGCATTACCTCTAACAAAGAGCGCGTTAGCTGATGTTTAGACTCAATTGGTTGATAAGGATCTGTAACGCTACTCATATAAATTTTCGGAAATTTGTGAGGGTTTTTCTTATACCAGTTTTCTAACTCCTTCTCTAAAACTTGTGCAGCATTTTCCTTGATAATTACCCATTTTCCCCAATCTTGCCGCATTTGAGAATTAGGACTAAAAGCCGCAGCATAACAATAACTACATCCGTATTGACAACCCCGATAAGGATTTAAAGTAAAATCATAAGCAGCGATAAAACCAGTTGCCGGATTTAGTATAGATTTAGCATTTTGAGCATAAACTTTGGCATCACCGAAAGTTTCTTTAACTAACTTTGTCGGAGTGCCTTCAGAATATCCTTCATAACGTGCTTTTGCCATTTTTAAGCTTGATATAAGGTTGAATAAATCATGAATATTTCGCGCAAAGACGCTAAGAAAGAACTTTGCGTCTTTGCTTAAAATATGGTGCGGAGCGCGAAGCGCGTAACGCACCCTACTTTATCTTCTATTTTTAACTTTCAATTACTGACAAAATATGCACACTAGTGTTATCAACCATGTAAACAAAACCATGCTCATTAACAAAGCGTTGATATAACTCTTGCAAACTAACAACGAGTTGCTGCTGCATTAGTCCTTTCCGAGGAACGTAAGAATAACTCATAGTACGACCAATTAGCCCAGTTAAATCTAATTCTTGTCGATGAACAAAAGTATGTTCGGTTATGTTAATAAAATGGAGACTTGCTAATATTGGTTTTATAGATTTAATCCGCTCCTGTACTAGACCACTATTCGATGCTGCACGTATTAATTGGTTATATTCACCGGTAAAAGCATCTTCTTGATCGAGGTGATTCCACACTACTGCCAACCGTCCCGATGGTTTCAAGATGCGGTGGAACTCTGATAAAGTTGGCTCTGGGTTGAACCAATGAAAAGCTTGAAAACTAGTTACTAAATCAACCGATGCATCAGGTAGGTTAGTAACTTCTGCTGTTCCATCTCGAAATTCAACTAATGGATGTGGTTCAGCTGCTTCTCTCATTGCTGCATTTGGTTCAACAGCAATGACGCTAACTCCGCGTTTACCTAACAACCGCGAGGAAATACCAGTACCCGCACCAATATCTGCGGCTAAAAGTTGCGTCGGTGGTGCTAACCCTTCCAAGATAATATCAATTGCTGCGGCTGGGTAGCTTGGTCGATAGTTTACATAATCCGCTGCTCTGTCAGAAAATCGGGTTAGTGGATTGAGGGTGTATAGCGGTGTTGTTTCCGGGTTAGTTTGGCTCATTGGTGTGGAATCGAAAATAATCTTAGTAATCTTATTAAGGTAAGTTAATTACCCATACTAATAAATATTTTCCAGAGTTTTACGGGAATTATAAAGTTACTTCTCCCGAAAAATACCTGCCACAGATAAATCCAATGCAAAAATGCATAAAAAAACAGGAGAAGTTGAAATAAAACTGGTTCTGTGGCATTTACACAACTGAATTGGTTGTGAAGTAACTTTATACATTCCTTTTGACAATGCAGTTGAACCCCAGAAACACCCATCCTGCTAAGAAAACTAAATCGATACCTCTGCGCTTGATTCTTGTCGTTCCCTTTGTGCTGCAAATCTTTGCGGCTGTGGGGTTGGTGGGATATCTTTCCTTTAAAAATGGGCAACAAGCAGTTAATGACCTGGCGAATCAGCTAATTGATAAAGCTAGTCAGCAAGTTGATGAACATTTAGCTATTTATCTAGCGTTACCACAGCAACTGAGTCAACTGAATGCGGATGCAATTTCCGCAGGACAACTCAATTTAAATAATCAAAGGGCAAACGAGCAATATCTCTGGCGACAAGCCAAAGCCTTTAAGGATATCACATACATCGGCTATGTGTTAACCGACGGCAGAGAAGCTGGAGCGGGACGCTGGATTAACGGTGTCGATCTGCTAGTCTACGAAAACTTAATTGGAGATGGCAAAGCGTCAGAATATATTGCGGATAACCGGGGAAACCGCGCTAAACTTTTGCAAAGCTATGAGTTTGATCCCTGGACGCAACAAGGCACTAAAGATGCAGCCCGATTAGGCAAACCTATTTGGGGTCCTATCTTTACGTTTGATCCGGGGAATGTAAAAATCACTCAAGAAGGTAAGGCGCTACAAACCAAAAACTCAACTTCCAATAATGGATTTGAGTATTATGTCGGCTTACCTGCCAGATATCCAATCTACGATCAAAATGGTAAACTGCTCGGTGTCATAGCCATTGATCTGCTACTGACGAATATCAGTGAGTTTCTTCATAGCATAAAAGTCAGTTCGTCTGGGCAAGTCTTCATCATCGAGCGCGATGGAATGCTGGTTGGCAGTTCTAGTAAGCATTCCATCTTGCATAAAGTAAATGGAAAAGCAGAACGATTTAGTGTTCTTAAAAGTCCCGATCCGTTGATTCGCAGTATTGCTAGTGAGTTGAAAAAAAGGTTTAAAAATTTTCAATCTATCCAGAAGAATCAAGAGCTTAACATCACCTTCAACGGAGAACGTCAGTTTATACAAGTGACTCCGTGGCGAGATAAATATGGTTTAGACTGGCTCGTAGTTGTGACGATGCCAGAATCAGACTTCATGGCACAAATTAACGCTAATACTCGCACAACCATCTTATTATGTTTGGCGGCATTGGCAGTTGCAATTCTATTAGGAATATATACAGCAAGCTGGATTACCAGTCCAATTCTACGCTTGAGTCAAGCATCGTCAGCGATCGCCATTGGAAAACTGAATCAAATTGTCGAAGAAACTCAGGTTAACGAACTGAATATTCTTGCTCGTTCTTTTAACAGAATGGCGCAGCAATTGCGAGATTATTTTGCAGCTTTAGAGACAACAAATCAACAACTAGAACAGACAAACGAAGTCTTAGAAGTTCGTGTTACTCAAAGGACAGAAGAACTTTCTCAAACACTCCACGAACTACAACAAATGCAAACTCAGTTAGTGCACAATGAAAAAATGTCAGCACTAGGGCAAATGGTTGCCGGAATAGCACATGAAATTAATAACCCAGTAAATTTTATCCACGGCAACCTTACCCACGTCAATCAGTATACGCAAGATATACTGCAAGTGCTTGAAGCATATAAACAACATTATGCAAATCCGCCGAAATCACTTCAAGAATTACTTGATGAAATTGATATTCACTTTATTACCGAAGACTTAACTAAAATTCTTCAGTCGATGAAAGTTGGTACAACTCGCATCCGGGAAATTGTCTTATCACTGCGAAGCTTTTCGCGTTTAGATGAAGCCGAATTCAAAAAAGCAGATATTCACGAAGGTATTGACAATACATTAATGATTTTACAGCACCGTTTCCAAGCACAAAATCACCAAAAAGAAATTCAAATTATTAAACAATACGGTAACTTGCCTTTAGTTGAATGCTATGCCGGACAATTAAATCAGGTATTGATGAACTTAATTGCAAATGCCATTGATGCACTAGAAGAAATAGAAGTAACTAATAATTTTCAAGTGCCGACAATTTGGATTCATACCCAACTAACAAATGAAAATAAGGTATTAATTTCCATTCGTGATAATGGCGTAGGTATTCCGGAGAACATTCGTACTAAATTATTTAATCCTTTCTTTACTACTAAAGCTGTAGGCAAAGGAACTGGTTTAGGATTATCTATCAGCTATCAAATAGTAGTTGAAAAGCATCGCGGTAAATTATGGTGTGATTCAATACTAGGTCAAGGTACAAAATTTGTGATTGAGATACCGTTAAAGCCAAATTTATAGGGAAAATTGTAAGAGTGCGTAGACGCAGAGACGCTTGTCGCAAAATATCGCTTGAGTTCAAAAAAGCGATATCATAGTATTAACGTAACTATTAAAAATAACAACTGCATCCAAAAATGGAAAAATTACTTAACATCCATATTGAAAAATTACCAGAAGGTGTTTATTTAGCAACATCAGATGAGCTTCAAGGTTTAGTCGCTCAAGGACGGACGGTTGCTGAAACTTTAGAAATTGCCCGTGATGTAGCGCGTAAGTTATTGGAAGCACAATCTCAGGATGAATAATCTGTTATTCAGTAGATTCATTGTATGTAGTGGGATTGTGTGAGCCTTATTTTCGCTCATGATTTTTTGGGAATAAATATAATTATAAAAAAGCTCAGAATACGAAAAATAGGAATAATAAGTAACGTAAAAATTAAAAGAGTGCGATCGCATGCTTTATCAGGATATATAATCTCTTGTTTTAAGACACCATTGTGATTTGGGTCATTGATTGTGATGTACTTTTTGTATGTGGTCATTTAAATCTTGCTGCATTTCTTATTTATATATTAATCGTGTAATCATATCTTGCGGTTATCTTTGGTTTCAAGGTTCTCTGCTAGATAAAGCATCATCTTTGTCAAGCTACTATATTCTTTGGAAATATCTGCGTCTTCTGTTAATTTGGCAAACACTGGAGATGTTTCTTGTTGTATATTTTCACCAATCACTAAATAATAATCTTCTTGAAGAAAGGCAGAGGGCAGGAGGCAGAAGGCAGAAGGAGCAATCGGATGGGGATTCAAACCCCAACCGATTGAATCCACCGTGTAGACGGTGGGGTTTTATACCCAGTTGGCTCCAGCCAGAAGGCTGAATCAAAGACATAATTTATACCTTCTGCCCTCTGCCCTCTGCCTTCTGCCTTCCGCCGAAGGCGGATAATCAATATTTTGAAACAGAGGAAACCAATTGACATTCCAAATATCTTTAGCATCCCAGCCAAAGTCTTCACCAAGGTTTTCGGCTTCTTCTTTAGCATCTTCAATTAATTCATCATATTTATCTAGTGCAGCTTCTAAAGAAAGAAATGTCAGACCGTCAAAAAATCCTGCTCTCTCTTCTTCTCCGTAATAAGTTCCATTTCGCCATTGATAAAGCTTATAAACTTCTTTAGGTAAGCGAAAAGGTAGGTCTGTAACTCGTCTTTCAATCTCCTCATGAGTAAGTCCTGGTTCTAGAACTTCCACAGAGGCATAGTTATCAGATGGGTGTTGTCGCCACCAATTTACAATTCTTTCCAAAGCTTCTGTTAACGCTGACATCAGATACAAAGATTTATAGTTAGATAAAAATTTAGTTATTTCTAGATTAGCTTCTCTAATCCTCTATGTAAGAGTGCGGTTTCCACAAAAAAAGCGCGATACTCCTCCAGAGTCGCTGCGCGATCGCCTTTATGCTGTCTATTCCTGTAAAATTCCTAAAGTTAATCTATTTCAGCATTCATGGAGCCAACAGAAGCACAATATCTCGTCCTCAATGCTTTAGAAACTTTAGGACTCCTTGAGGGTATGTTTTATGATGAGGAAAGGGGATTTTACTACATCACCACTCCTAGCCGCGTTTTACCTACAGCACTCCTCTTGCAAAATGGCGAGATAGCTCCTATTTCTTGGGCATCAGAACTATGAAAGAACCAACATTATTAGAAAAGCAAAAATATCAAAGACTGAGAGAAATTTTTGCCCAAGCTAGACAGCGATATCTAGAAGCCGGTGGCGATCCTCGCCATCCCGCCGACAACCGTTACTTAACTGATGAAGAGAAAAAAGAAGCCTTTGAATTAGGAGCGCAAGTTTTTAACACTCAAACAAAATCTTAATCTTAAATTAGTCCATACCCTCTCCTCCTCTTCCTTCGCGCCCTTCGCGCCTTTGCGGTTCGTTTCTCTTCCTCCTCACAAAAAAAACAGCCGCCTCCCGCAGGAGACAGCCGTCAAAAATAAGGGGGTTAATAAACCTTAATAATCGAAGTCGCCACCGCCCATACCGCCGCCACCAGCAGGAGCAGCATCCTTAGGCTCAGGCTTGTCAACAACGATACATTCGGTTGTCAACACCATACCAGCGATAGAAGCAGCGTTTTGCAAAGCAGAACGAGTTACTTTCGCAGGGTCAACAATACCAGCTTCAAACAAATCGACGAATTCGTTAGTCGCAGCGTTGTAGCCAACGTTGAATTCCTTCTCTTTCACACGTTCAGCAATCACAGCACCATTCTGACCGGCGTTTTCAGCAATCCGCTTCAGAGGAGCAGGCAAGGCACGAGCTACAATCAAAGCACCAATCAACTCTTCACCCTTCAAGCTGCCATTTGCCCATTCCTCGAGCTGAGGTGTCAAGTGAGCCAGAGTTGTACCACCACCAGGAACAATACCTTCTTCCACAGCAGCTTTGGTAGCGTTGATAGCGTCTTCTAAGCGCAGCTTCTTGTCCTTCATTTCAGTTTCGGTTGCTGCACCTACTTTCACGACAGCGACACCACCAGCAAGTTTAGCCAAACGCTCTTGCAGCTTTTCTTTGTCGTAGCTCGATTCGGTTTCATCCATCTGACGACGGATTTGTTCGCAACGCGCTTTCACAGCAACGTCGTTACCTTCGGCAACAATTGTGGTGTTGTCTTTGGTGATGGTGATGCGGCGAGCTTTACCTAGCATATCTAGCTTGGTGTTGTCAAGCTTCAAACCTGCATCTTCAGTGATTAGTTGACCGCCAGTGAGAACGGCGATATCTTCTAACATAGCCTTGCGGCGATCGCCAAATCCAGGAGCCTTGACAGCAGCAACGTTCAACACGCCACGCAGTCTGTTCACAACCAAAGTTGCCAAAGCTTCTTTTTCAATATCTTCGGCGAGAATCACCAAAGGACGACCAGCACGAGCAACTTGCTCTAACACTGGTACGAGGTCTTGTACCAAAGCGATTTTCTTGTCTGTGAGCAAGATGTAAGGCTCATCAAACACCGCTTCCATCCGTTCGGGATCGGTTGCGAAATAAGGAGAGATGTAGCCTTTGTCAAAGCGCATCCCTTCAGTGATTTCTAATTCGGTGGTCATAGATTTCCCTTCTTCTAGGGAAATTACGCCTTCTTTGCCTACTCTGTCCATTGCTTGGGCAATCATCTGACCGACTTCTTCGTCGTTACCAGCCGAAATTGCCGCAACTTGAGCGATCGCTTTAGAATCTTCTACAGGACGAGCTTGTTTGGCAATACTCTCTACCAAAAAGCCGGTAGCTTTGTCAATACCGCGCTTGAGGGCGATCGCATTTGCACCAGCTGCAACGTTTCTTAACCCTTCTTTGACCATTGCGTGAGCTAGCACGGTTGCAGTTGTTGTACCGTCACCAGCAGCATCGTTGGTTTTAGAAGCAGCCTGACGAATCAAAGCAACGCCAGTGTTTTCTACGTGGTCTTCTAATTCGATTTCTTTGGCGATCGTCACACCATCATTGACAATTTGTGGTGCGCCAAATTTCTTCTCTAGCACCACGTTACGACCCTTGGGACCTAGGGTAACAGCCACAGCTTCAGCCAGGATGTCCATGCCTCGTTCGAGGGCGCGACGGGCGTTTTCGTTATAGATAATGCGCTTTGCCATAATTGCCTTTGTTCAACCTGCTATTTGTAAATTTGTTAATTGTTGGTGATTGGTAATTGGTAATTGGGCATGGGGCATTGGGCATTGGGCATTGGGCATTGGGCATTGGGCATTGGTAATAATTCTTTTTAAGCGTCCCCATTTTCCATTCCCCATTTTCCATGCCCCATGCCCTATGCCCCATGCCCTATGCCCCATTTTCCATTCCCCATTAGCTAACTACCGCTAAAATGTCTTTTTCTGAAAGCAGGACATACTCGTCAGTGCCGAGTTTGATGTCGGTACCGGCGTACTTAGAGTACAGCACCTTGTCACCGACTTTTACATCCAATGCTTGACGACCACCGTCGTCTTTGAGCTTGCCATCACCGACAGCTACCACTTCGCCTACTTGGGGCTTTTCTTTGGCTGTGTCGGGCAAATACAGACCACCTGCGGTCTTTTCTTCAGAGGCGCTCACTTTTACAAAAACGCGATCGCCTAAAGGTTTTACAGTAGAAACGCTTAGAGATACAGCTGCCATACGAATTTCTCGCCTCTTATTAGCACTCTCGACTCCTGAGTGCTAATGTACCTAACTGCGGTATGCAATGGCAATAAATTTGTTTGTACGGGTTCCCGAACTAAGCAACCAAAGTTATACTTAAGTACAAATACTCAATTATTTTTTGTTTACCGGGTTTTGTTTTGCAAGTTACGAATATTTTTATATAGTCAAATTTATTTGCTTGCGTTGAAAAATTGATATAGAACAGTAATCAGGGAGCCGCTTAACGAGTAACAATGAGTAGATCCAGTCTTGGTGTGAAAATCCCAAAAACCACTTCTGTTCTGGGCAATAAACCTTAAGAAATTGTGTAAAAACTTTAGGACTGGCAAAAAATTCAGCCACATGTTTTTATATGCGCTGACCAGATAGTTCTAAAAAGCTACACAAAACAAGCTAATCTGGAATCTTGGGAACATTTGCTTGTTCGATTGCAAAAGCTCAAACTTGACCAGCCGCAAGACAAATATCCCACTTGCATTTCACTTGACCCAAACCAACTGCTTGCGAGTTTGTTGTTCTAGACCGATAATGGTGGTTTACCCGGATGGTGTCTGGTATCGCCTACGTTACCCCGGAAGTCCCGGAAAGCGGCTTAATCAAGGACACTTGATAGGCAATATGGTGGTGGAATATGCATTTTTGACCCAACATATGCTTTGAAACTTCCTTTGAAAATGAGCGAACATCCACTGGATATGAAACAGCAGTCAGCATAATTAAAGCGCTTGGTTGGTTTTTAGATAGGGCGATCGAACTTCAATACCTACGTGTGAACGCAAAAGATTATTATTTAATCAGTGTTTTCCACCAGCCACGTACAAAGCGATCTATAATAGCGCATTATATAACTACTGCTCTACGTATCCTTACTGGAGTTTTGCCCTTGAAAGTTCAATATCACAAAAGTGAAAATCGCTTTTGTGACATCGCTTAAGCAAAGGCAAGTTAAGTGGGAAAAAAAGGACAACATCTCAATAATCCACCATAGAGGATAACTAATCAAGACCTTGATGGACCCAAGCGCGACAAGTGCCACTGCTATGAAAGAGCCCAGCATGAAAGATCACAAAAGACTTCTACTGATTGATGATGACCCTAACCTCATCTTGCTGGTGAAGGACTACTTGGAATTCCGGGGATATGAAGTCATCACTGGGGAAAATGGTCGGGAAGCTCTGGAAATTTTAGAGCAGGATATCCCTGACATGATCATCTGCGACGTGATGATGCCGGAAATGGACGGATATACTTTTGTTGAACAAGTCCGGCAAAACGAACGCACTAGCTGGATTCCCGTTCTTTTCCTTTCTGCGAAAGGTCAAAGTGCCGACAGAGTTAAAGGATTAAATAAGGGTGCTGACGTCTACATGGTCAAACCTTTTGAACCCGAAGAACTCGTTGCCCAAGTTGAATCTTCGCTCAAACAAACTATCCGCTGGAAAGAACACCAAGCAAAAGGAGGAGAAAACGGTTCCCGCATTCAAGTTCCCTTCGATGTGCAGCTAACTCCAACCGAACTGAAAGTAGTTCAGTTTGTTGCTAGGGGTTTAGCTAATCGGGAAATCGCTGAAGAACTAAACGTCAGTCAGCGCACCGTTGAAAGCCACGTTTCCAATATGTTGGGCAAAACCAATTTGCACAACCGTACTGAATTAGCGCGGTGGGCAATTGAAAATCAAATGGCGTAATAACCATTTGAGATTTAATAGAAGAATCTGAGGGGAGAAAATCTCCACTCAGAACTTCAAAGAGAGTGCGATCGCCAATCTCAAATTTCAATTTCTTTTTCGAGATTATAGCCATTTTCTTTGGAAATGGCTTTTTGCCTAATTTTTGAGACTTACTCCGCACAACTTCAATATTTTGATTAGTGACGCTAATAACGCGCTGCTGTCTGTTCTTCCTGAAGTGCCAATTGCTTCAAGTCAGGCAACAGGCTGGGATAAAATTCAGCTTGCACACTACCGTCAACCTCCTCACATACTTCCGGAAATTAGTTCCCCACATCATACTATTTGCATTAATATTGGCGCTTGTGTCTTATTAGAGCATGTGGTTGATGGGCATATAAAGACAATTTATTCAGAAACGGGTGATATTGGTTTATATCCAGCTAACTTCAAGCAAAGCGTTCAGTGGGATAGAGAAACCGAATTTTTGCAACTTTATCTGGAACCAACACTGCCGATCGCTGTTAGTTACGAATCTTTTGGATGCGATCGCATCGAGATACCACCACAACTGACGTTTTTCGACCCGTTGATTTATCATATAGGGTTGGCGCTCTTGACGGCATTGGAAACAGATGGTGTACAAAGTCGTCTTTATGCTGAGTGTATGGCTAATGCATTGGCGGTTCATTTAGTGTCTCGCTACTCGACACGAGAACGCGCCATTCCGGATTTTGTCCTGGGAGTATCCCCGCGAAATTTTCAGCAGGTTATTGACTATATTAACGACCATCTAGAGCATAATTTGAGCTTGGCTGAACTGGCAAATATAGTTCAACTGAGTTCTTATCATTTTGCCCATTTGTTCAAACAAACCACGGGAGTTTCACCGCATCAATATCATATTCGTTGCCGAATTCAGCGTGCCAAACAGTTGCTTCTAACAAAAAAAATGACGATCGCACAAGTTGCTTATGCTGTGGGTTTTGCTAGTCAGGGACATCTCAACTATCATTTTAAACGCTTAGTTGGCATGACCCCGAAAGCATTTTTGCGGCAATAGCAAGAACTTGGAAAACAAACGCAAGAACTTTGAAGACAGCAGTTTGTTTCACTCCTGATACTGAATTAAGAATTCTGATTCAGGTAAAAGGAGATTTTCATGTCTACATTAAGCGAACAAAACAAAGCGATCGCTCTGCGTTTTGCTAAGGAAGCATGGGGAAATGTTGCTCTGTGGGATCAAGTTTGGGATGAATTGGTGGCATCCGATATGATATGGTACTTTTGCGGTTGGTCCCAAGCGATTCGTGGAAGTAAAGCTAAGGAATTTTACGCCGATTTGTACCAAAGTTTCCCAGATATCGAACTTGTGAGTGTGGAGAATGCGATCGCTGAAAATGATAAAGTTGCCTTTCGCTCTACCATAAAAGGCACACATAAAGGTGAATTTATGGGAATTCCCCCAACCGGAAAATCGATAAGTGCAAGCGATCTGAATCTCTTCCGCATATCTGAAGGTAAAATTGTCGAATGGTGGTATGAATTGAATTTGCTAGAAGTGATGAAGCAAATCGGCGTAATATCTGACTTATAACAAGAAACCCGGTTTCTCTAAGAAACCGGGTTTCTAAATTAAAACTCAGCACTTTGCGGTGTTCTCGGAAATGGAATTACATCGCGAATATTCCCCATCCCCGTCATGAATTGCACCAAGCGTTCAAAACCCAAGCCAAAACCAGCATGGGGAACGGTTCCATAACGACGCAAATCGAGATACCACCACAAATCTTCTGGCTGCATTCCTTGCGCTAAAATCCGCTTTTCCAACACATCTAAACGTTCTTCACGTTGCGAACCACCGATAATTTCGCCTATTTTCGGTGCGAGTATATCCATCGCTCGCACTGTTTTTTCATCATCGCTCAAGCGCATATAAAACGCTTTGATTTTCGCTGGATAATCGGACACAATGACGGGCTTTTTGAATAACTGTTCGGCTAGATAACGTTCGTGTTCTGATTGTAAATCTAAACCCCAACTTACCGGATATTCAAACTTGACATCAGCTTTTTCTAATAGGGAAATTGCTTCTGTATAAGTTAAACGCTGGAATTCATTATTAATAATATTTTCTGCCGTTGCCAGCACTGTATCATCAATTCTTTGATTAAAAAATTCCATATCTTCCGGGCAAGTTTCCAACACATATTTGAAAACGTGTTTGAGAAACGCTTCGGCTAAATCCATATCCCCTTCTAAATCGCAAAATGCCATTTCTGGCTCAACCATCCAAAATTCGGCTAAATGGCGCGATGTGTTAGAATTTTCCGCACGGAAGGTGGGACCGAAGGTATAAACGTTACTAAAAGCCATCGCCATGACTTCGGCTTCTAATTGACCGCTTACTGTTAGGTATGTTGGTCTGCCAAAAAAGTCTTGAGCGTAGTCTACGGCGTTATTCTCGGTGCGGGGAATGTCTTTTAGGTTCAAACCGGTGACGTTGAAAAGTTCCCCCGCTCCTTCGCAATCGCTAGCGGTGATGATGGGTGTGTGTACCCACAAAAAGCCGCGTTCTTGGAAAAATTGATGAATTGCGGTTGCACAAGCGTTTCTGACGCGGAAAACTGCACCAAAGGAATTGGTACGCGATCGCAAGTGTCCAATTGTCCGCAAAAACTCATAAGAATGGCGTTTCTTTTGCAGCGGGTAAGTTTCGGGATCGGCTTCACCGTAGACTTTCACCATTTCGGCTTTCAACTCAATTCGCTGTCCTTTACCTTGGGAAGGAACTAGTACCCCTGTTACTTCAACCGAAGCACCTGTATTCAGCTTTTTAATGATAGCCTCATAATCTGGCAAATCTTGATTCATCACGACTTGCAAACTAGCCAGCGATGAACCATCATTAACTTCGATAAAAGAAAATCCTTTCAACTCGCGTTTTGTCCGTACCCAGCCTTGAATTAAAAGAGATTCATCAGGTTGACCACTTCGCAATATTTCTGCTATCCGTCGCTTTACCATAGTCTTTATACAAGAAGAAAATTTAGTATAGCAATTTTACATTTTAGACTCGTTCCCAGGCTAACTACATGAAAACAGCCAAGGGAGCAACGGATTTTAGATTGTCCATGAATCCGTCTTGAAAAGCTTTGATGCCTTCGGCAACCCTTTCAGGGAACGGAGGAAACCTCCGCTCAAACTTTTCGCAAAATCCAAAATCCAAAATCTAAAATCCAAAATCGACATTACCCAACATAGGACTTTAATATCCAGCCTATGATAACGCCCAATCCACCAAAGCGGATGATTTGCCAAAAAGGTTTTTTGACGCTTTTCCAAGAAAATAACTGACTTTCTAAGCTAACTTCTAGCACTTCTAACTGCTGTTTGATGTGCTTTAACTCAGCTTTCATTTCTGGAGTGTGATGTTTATTTTTATTAAGTTCTTGGCGGCGTTTTTCATATTCTGCCTTGGAGATGCGATCGCGTTGCACTTGCGTGTAGCGTTCTTTCAAGTCAACAAGCGATCGCTCTAAGAACAATAGTTCTTCTTCAAATTCTAACTCTTGATTTGACTCTGGTGGCGGTTGTTTAGGCGGCTTCATTTACAGGTAGTACACTAATAGTCAATAGTCAATGGTCAACTGTCAACTGTCAAAGGTCAATGGTCAATGGTCAATTAACTATAGACTCTTGACTATGGACTCTTGACTCTTTGGACTTTGGACTATCAACTCAGCACTCCTCGCACTTAATATCATGTCCCAATCGACCCAACTGCCTAAAACCAGTCAATTAGATGAATTAAGCACTTTAGAATTAGCACAAGCTCTCATGGAGAGGTTGAGCATTTCTCCTAACGATTGGCATCGCCTTAAGTCTAACCGCAATTCTCGCGCCAGTGAACAAGCCGCCGCCGCTCTTGTGTTTCTCCTCAAAAATCAGCCTACTGAAGCTCTTGCTAGATTAGAACAAGCATCTGGTTGGTTAGATCGCTCTATTTCCGCACCACCTTGTCCGAGTCACGGGAAATAAGACAGGGAGACAAGGGGACAGGGGGACAAGGGGGACAAGGGGGACAAGGAGGACAAGGAGGACAAGGGGGACAAGGAGGACAAGGGGGACATGGAGACTTGGAGGACTTGGAGACTTGGGGGAATTTCTTCCCCTGCTCCCCCTGCTCCCCCTGCTCCCCCTGCTCCCCCTGCTCCCCCTGTTCCCCCTCTCCTTGTCTCCCCCACTTTCCTCTAACGTCGCAGAGATAATCTCGGTCGATTATCTAGCTGTTTGCAAAGCCTTAATTCTGTGCCTTTGCGGTTCCACTCTACCTGATCGAAAATGTGATGCAGTAGAGTCATACCCCGACCGTTTTCTGACTCATCTGGGGGTAGATAATCTGTGGGATCGCGATCGCATGTACAACATGGACTAAATCCGCTGCCTTGATCTGATATAATCCACCAATACTGATTATCTATTAAGGAAAAACGGACTACTACTGTTTTTCCGGGATCGAGATGATTGCCATGTTTTGCTGCATTGACTAGGGCTTCTTGAAGTCCCAGTCGCAGCTCGGCTTGCAACTTCACGGGAATTTCTGCCAATAGTAAATCTAAGATTGGACAGAGATATAGAGTTGAGGCGAAACTAATTGTGCCCCAATTACGTCCAACTGGACGGAGCGAAATGGTAATCACAAGAGAAACCCCATAGCCTTCAGTTAGCTAGACATCAGTTTGCACACGCAGGTACCCTGATATAAGTTGAGGTGGTCGTGCTGCCTTCAAACTAGCGTCTTCAAAACTAAGTTGTGAAAATACTGTGGAGCATCGGTTATCTTCATGAATTGCGGTTGCTTATCTAAAACGGCTTGCATAAACTTTCAGTTGGGCAGTTAGCAACTAAAGATGCTTTCAATAATCTAGAAGAGTATAGCGATACTCTTTTACCTGCCGATTCGGAATTTAAACAACCAAATTCAAGTTTAGGAGTAACCCATACAACTTCAATTTCTTTATAGAAATGGAATTCAATGAATTCTATGTTTAGCTTAATTCAATTTTAGCATTTTTCCTATGCACTAGACTAAAAATAAAAAATTTGAGTTTTGTCAAGGGGCTAAATACCCTTGCCAGAAGCTGATAAAACTAGAATTGCGGCTGCTTCGACATGAGCGGTTTGAGGAAAAAAGTCAGCGGGTTGGATTCGTGTAATGGTATACATTCCATCTGCACAAAGTAGTTTTAAATCACGAGCGAGGGTGGCTACTTTACAGCTGACGTAAACGATGCGGGGGGGTTGCTTACGCCTTAAAGATTCGATGACATCGCTCGCGCATCCTTTACGTGGCGGATCTAATAACACAATATCGGGCGAAATGTCAGGATGCGGTAACAATTTTTCAACTGCGCCGACAACAAAAGTTACATTATTAATATTGTTATTTCGCGCATTTAAAATAGCCTGTTCGACCGCTTCGGCTTGCACTTCCAACCCCGTAATACTACGTACTTGTTTTGCCAAAGGCAAAGTTAACGTGCCTATACCACAATAAGCGTCAACTATAACTTCATTTCCTTGCAGATTCAGTTCTTTTTGAATTTCCTGTAAAAGCGCCTCGGCTGTTTCGGTGTAAACTTGAAAAAATGTATCTGGACGCACTTGAAATTCTAATCCACAGAATTCTTCTCGCAGATAAGAAATTCCGGCAACGCAACGAGTTTCGTTACCAAAAATCGCATTAGTGCGATCGCTATTTCGATTTAAGCAGACTCCGACTAATCCGGGAAAGTTTTTTAACCACGCTGCGGAAAGCTTTTCAATTCCTGGTAAATTCCAGTCCTTGACTATTATTGTCAGCAACATTTCCCCAGTGCGCCGTCCAATGCGTAAACTAAGATGGCGTATTTGTCCAGTGTGACGACGTTCGTCGTAAACTTGCCATTGTGATGTGTGGATATCTTGTTTAACTTGTGCGAGTAATGGATTTAATCGTGCGTCTTGCACGGGGCATTGATTTAAGTTAACTAATTGATGGCTACCTTTTTGGTAGTAACCAGCTTGAACTTGTCCGGTTGCCGATTTACCCACAGGATATGTAGATTTATTACGATAACCTAAAGCTGAAGGCGCTCTCAATACTGGGTCTACTGGTGGATGCACAAAACCGCCAATTCGTTCTAAAGCTTGAATAACTTGATTTTGTTTGGCTTGAAGTTGGTACTCATAGCTGATATGCTGCCACTGACAACCACCACATTTATCAGCCACAATGCAACTAGGGCGGATGCGGTGGGGCGATGGTTGCGATAAGGAATGCAGTTTAGCGTGGGCGTATTTGGGTTTAACGTGTAATAAGCGTACCACTGCGCGATCGCCCGGTACAGTATCCGGAACAAAGACTACGCGCGAGTAGAAACGTCCCACACCATCCCCCGTATCACTCAAGTCTGTAATTTCAACTTCAATTAACTCTCCCTGTAGCCATTTGGGTGAATCATCTTCATCAGTGTGAAGCAATTCTGTAATCGACACCTTCTTATCTCCCTTTATTTGTGTACCTAAGACTAGTTAAACTAGCAAGTAATATGTCGCGTGATTTTACTAATCATGACTGTAATTAGCCAAGTTATTCTCAAAGCCGACGACGAACTGCGTTATCCCAGCAGTGGTGAACTCAAAAACATCAAAGACTTCTTGCAAACCGGCGCACAGCGGATGCGAATTGTCACAACCTTAGCCGAAAACGAGAAAAAGATAGTTCAGGAAGCAACCAAACAGCTTTGGCAAAAGCGTCCTGACTTTATCGCACCTGGAGGCAACGCTTTCGGAGAGCGTCAACGTGCTTTATGTATCCGTGATTACGGCTGGTACTTACGCCTAATTACTTATGGAGTGCTTGCCGGCGACAAAGAACCAATTGAAAAAATTGGTTTGATTGGCGTGCGGGAAATGTACAATTCTTTAGGCGTTCCCGTACCAGGAATGGTAGAAGCGATCGCTTGTTTGAAAAAAGCCTCCCTTGACTTACTCAATTCCGAAGACGCTGCCGAAGCTTCCCCCTACTTTGATTACGTCATTCAATCGATGTCATAATCATGCGTGGGCGCTAATTTGAGCGTACACTTTTGGTCTACTAGAGTATCCATAAAATCTCTAATTTGATCATACCCTCCCCACACTTGGTAGTGGCTCTGGCAGAATTCCTGTCAAGTTACCAACAGGTTGTGGGGAACTTTTATTTATGGGGCAATGGGCCCTATCGCAATTGTTTAATGGGCAATGGGTAATGGGCAATTGAAGAGGGGAAAAGCGGAAAGGGGAATGCCCCATGACGCCAGTTGCCTCAACGGAGGACGCCTCCGCACGGCACTGCCTCCCCCATGCCCAATGCCCAATGCCCCAGAATGCCAATAAAAAACCGACAGACTTCTTCAAAAGGCTGTCGGCAATTAGTGTGTTCCCTATTAATGACTCGGCTAGAGTTCAGTTATATGTAATTATGCCGGTTTACCCGTTTTTAGAAGACGATCTTAATCATGGGCATCAGTGATTGTCATCACATGATTGTTGCAGCTTAACTGTATTTACCTAAAAAGAAATTTTTCACTTCGGATTTCTCCTATGCACATTTTGACAAAATAAACTGTATTTTTTGGTTACAACTTATTAAATTATCTAAATATCAAGGCATCTAATGGAAAATGCATAAAATTATCTATGCGATCGCAAAAACACTTCTACTCAACGCTTCTTTGGGTTGCACTATACCCAATTAAGTTTTCACAAGCGACAAAATTACAGCTACACCCAATACTGTTGATGCCAGTTATAACTCAAAAATTAACAGAGGGCACACTAAAATGCCATAATTTCTGTTGAAGGCGAAAAAATCCCGATTACACTAAGACTTTACGACCAATACAGTCACTTATTCACTTTGCGGCACATAATATTTTTGAGTTTTTCAAATCAAAGAAAGTGAGAACTGACACGATATTTTATCAACTTTTTCAGACTTTGCCTGGTATTCTCTTTGAACTCATCGGTCAATCTGCTAATCAAGCAGAAGCTTATCAGTTTGCATCTGTTGAAATCAAAGAATTAGCCTTTCGCTTCGATGGTTTGTTTTTACCTTTAGCGGATTTGCCCGAACAACCCATCTACTTTGTCGAAGTTCAGTTTCAACCCAAAACCGATTTTTACTGGCGATTGTTTGCCGAAATCTTCGTTTACTTAAATCAATACCAACCGATTCAAGATTGGCGTGCAGTAGCAGTGTTTGCCAAACGAAGTTTAGATCCAGGCGTACCGATGCAGTACAGAGGATTGCTGATGAGTCAGCAAGTCACATTTGTGTATTTAGATGAATTAGAGTCAACAGTAAATACGTCCCTTGGTTTAGGAATAGTGCAGTTAGTAGTTGAGGAGGAAGCGACAGTTAATGAACAAGCTAGGCAATTACTTCAGAAAGCACAGCAGGAACTTGAAGATGTTGCCCTCAGGCAGAAAGTTTTAGAATTGATAGAGACGATATTGGTTTATAAGTTGACCAATTTAAGCCGCGAGGAGATAGAAGCTATGTTTGGGTTAAGTGAGTTAAAGCAGACAAGGTATTTTCGAGAAGTCGCACAAGATGCCAAAAAAGAGGGCAAACTACAGGGCAAACTAGAAACAGTACCCCTATTATTGGAGTTGGGGTTGACTGTCGAACAGATAGCTGAAAGATTAAGCTTGGATGTTGAAGCGGTAAGAAAGGCTGCACAAACGTCTTCTGTTGATAATTCCCAAGGTGAAGATACAGGAATTTAGTGATTTAATGAAGAGCGATCGCGCTTATAGTTTGCTGTGATGAAGTGCGATCGCTATTCTAAATTAGTCTAAGATAGTTGTCTAATTTTGCTTTTTCAAAATTTAAATGCTAACAGCAAGTATTTGAGCTTTTTTTTGCTCGAACTCTTGATTGCTAATGATGCCAGAATTTCTTGCATTTTCGAGTTGTTTTAATTTTTCTGCAAATGCAATTTCATTTTTAATTGCCGCAGACTTATTATCAAACTCTTCTTGACTGAGTATTCCGGCTGCTAGAGCAACTTTTAATTGCGATAGTTTACCGTCCATTTCCACATTTGATGACTGTGCCATCAATTCTGCTTTCTTTATCTCATATTCCTCTTGGGTTAAAATTCCCGCATTTAAAGCATTTTTTAGCTTTGTCAGCTTATCGTTAAGCTCTTGATTTTTTTTGCGATCGACAGCCTGATTTTCAATTTCTCTTCTCTTTGCATGATATGCTACTTCATCAATTAATCCTTGGTCAAATACTTCTTTTAGTTGTTTCAGCTTTTCTTCTACAGATTGTTCAGCCTTCAAAACAGTAATTTCTCGTTCTGATTTTGCCTTTTCACCAAAGATGGTCTTATTTTCAATAAAATTCCATATATCAGCTTCAATTTTTTTTGACCATCCAGCTGCCAATCCACTTCCAATAAGGCTGACACCTCCTGTGAGAACTGCGGCAACACCACCAGCAGCTAAATTTGTTGCCCATTCTCCCGTTCCGACTTCAACACAAAAGTCATTTGGTTGTCCCTCAATTAAAATATTAAAAGCTCTAGATGCTCCAACTGCTTTTCGCCATGCTTCCACTTTCTGAGCTTGTACAATCCACGCTTTTTCGGCTTTGTTGGATTGCACTTGATATCCCTGTTCGGAGAACCATGATTGAATATCTTTAGTTAAAGTATCCAAATCACAATTTTTGTTTTGATAAGGTTTCTTAGTCATGAGTTTTACCCGCTCAATAATAATGTCTTGTCTACATGATTTTCTTAAGTTTATATGATTATTGTGTAGAGTGTTTTTACTGAAAATTATACGATTTAAATGATATTTACATGATTTTTTGATATGGCGTTCTCCTTGGGCAAATGCCTTAAGGCTACTCGCGAATCTCTAGGTATGACTCAGGAGCAAGTCATTGAGCAGCTAGAGCTTCGTTACGGGATAACACTTAGTCAACAAGCTATATCGACTATTGAAAACGGAAAACGAAAGGTAGAAGCAGAAAAAGAATTACCTGCGCTAGCGGGAATTTACGGAAAATCAATAGATTACTTTTACGAAACCCTAGAATTACCCACTGCACCCGCACCTGCCCCAAGCGGCGTTAAGTCTATAATTACCGTTGACTTAGAAGCGCTTACCCAGCGCGATAAGCTAGAGTTAGCAGCAAAACTGATTCATAACGTCTTGCAACAAACCTAGCTTGGGGTAACGATGGCAACAGAACAAAAACACAGCACTTATTTATCAGAAGCCGAAAGTCGTTTGCGTCAACTTTCTCTTGAGAAGTTGCGAGTAGCAGTTGCAATTATTGCTTATCTGCAAAAAACAGAAGAAAGCGAAGCAACTGAGAAACTATTATTAAATATTCCTGATTTTGCCGAATCTTTCCGCGAAATTGAACAAAGCGAAGACAAATTAGAAAATACTGCCTCAAATCAGATTGCCTCAGATGAGGAAGTATGGCAGGCTTATTTAGCAGTTGAAAAAAAATGGGAAGAGGTATTCCGTCGCCTTGCAGACTCCTAAATTTCTCACTATTTCTCAAGTCTTAGATATTCACCAACGCCAAATTCAAAGATTTGGTGGAACAAATGGCGTCAGAGACGAAGGTTTGCTAGATTCAGCACTGGCACAACCTCAAGCTACCTTTGGCGGTGAACTTCTTCATCCTACAATTGGTGAGCAAGCAGCAGCATACCTCTACCATTTAGCAATGAACCATCCGTTTATTGATGGCAACAAGCGCACCGCTTTCGCTGTTATGCTTACTTTTGTGGACTTGAACGCCTACACTCTCAACCTATCTCAAGAGCAAGCTTACAACTTGGTGATTCAAGTAGTTCAGAGGGAAATGTCCTTCATAAGAATTATCTGCATTTCTGAAACTGCATTTACAGCGCCTGTAAATCGATAGAATAATTCTCTGTCCCCCAGAGTGCATTACTTCCCATGACTGCAAGCTCAAAACCAGCCTTTTCCGCTGAAGAAATTGCCGCCGAAGGTTTAAAGCCAGAAGAATATGAAGAAATTGTCCGCAGGTTAGGGCGTCATCCCAACAAAGCCGAACTGGGAATGTTTGGGGTGATGTGGTCAGAGCATTGTTGTTACAAAAATTCACGACCGCTATTAAAACAGTTTCCCACGACAGGCGATCGCATTCTTGTTGGTCCCGGTGAAAATGCTGGTGTTGTCGATTTAGGCGACGGGCTGCAACTTGCCTTTAAAATTGAATCTCATAACCACCCTTCAGCCGTCGAACCGTTTCAAGGAGCCGCCACAGGCGTAGGAGGTATCCTCAGAGATATATTTACAATGGGTGCGCGTCCCATTGCTCTTTTAAACTCCTTGCGCTTCGGTTCCCTAGAAGATGCCAAAACTCAACGGCTTTTCAGCGGCGTGGTAGCAGGTATAAGTCACTACGGTAATTGCTTAGTAGGCAAAGAAACATTTATTTGGCGCGATGTTACAGGCGTACATTTTGACACTATCGGCAACTTTGTAGAATCGCGGTTGCACTCAAATTACACAACTTTAGAATTAGATGACGCTATTGCTGTTGAGACTCTTTCTATAGACCCTGACACTCACGAAAGTTGTTGGCAGCGTGTGCGGCGTGTGTTTAAACGATGTACTAACACATTGATAACTATTCGTACATCCCTTGGTCGTACCCTCACGGTAACACCCGATCATCCGATGTTAATTCGCTCAAGTAGTGATTGGGATATTTGTGTTGCCCAAAACTTAAAAGTTGGTCACGAATTGCCGATACTAATTTCCTTACCGCGATCGCAACAACAAAGTACACCAGCCATCGATTTACTTAGTGCTTTGGATGTGCAGCAACATCAAAATGTTTATGTACAACTGCCTGCAAATTGGCAAGCTACAGATACTGTCCGTACAGCTTTGCGCTTGCTAGAATTTTCTGCCAGCGATCGTCACAAATATCTCACAACTGGTAGACTACCTCTAGAGCATTTTCTCAGTTTAGAAAAACTACTGAATGTGTCGCGTAGCGAAGTTTGCCTCTTCCGTCGGGGAAAAGCAAATTACATGAAGGCAGTTATTCAACCAAATGAGCAGTTTGCACGCTTGCTTGGCTATTACCTTTCAGAGGGATGTGTTTCTCAAAACGCGAAGACCTATAAAATTATCTTCACCTTTGCCCTGCATGAAACCGAATATGTCAATGATGTTGTGCATGGGCTAAAAAATTTGGGACTGCGCCCTTGTGTTGAAAAACGAACTTCTACAATTGCTGTTTATGCCACTTCATGGTTGTTTGGACATATTTTGAAAAATGTTTGGCACTGCGGCACTAAAGCAAGTGATAAAGCTTTTCCCAGCTTTGTTTTCCAATGGTCGCCTAACTTACAGCATGAAGTTCTTAAAGGTTTGTTTAGAGGAGATGGTTCCCTAACCACAAAAACTCATGGAAATCATGCCAAAATCAGCTTTGCAACTACCAGTCGCAAATTGTTTGACCAAACAGTCGCACTCGTTCAAAATCAGGGAGCAATTCCCTATATTTATCAGCGTCCAGCATCATCAGGACAAATTGAAGGGCGCAAGCATATACGCTTACCACTGTGGCAGTTAGAAATTAACAACTTCGCTGGACTGAAAACCCTAGAAAATGTCTTTTCCCAAGAACGCACTGCACAATTAGCCACAGCGCTGGCACGCTATAACAAGGAAAAATATTCATTTCCGCGTTTCCGTAAATTCTCAGATGAGGTGGCAGTTGTCAAGATTAAAAGCATAGAAATTAATACAGTTGATGAATGTGATGTCTATGATGTTGAAGTAGACAATACTCATCTTTTCGTCACTACTTCTGGCATTGTCACACATAACTGCGTTGGAGTGCCCACTGTCGGTGGCGAAGTTTATTTTGATGCCGCTTACTCCGGGAATCCCCTAGTAAACGTTATGGCGCTAGGATTGATGGAAACTCCAGAAATTGTCAAATCTGGCGCATCTGGTTTAGGCAACCCAGTATTGTATGTTGGTTCTACCACCGGACGCGATGGTATGGGAGGGGCAAGTTTTGCCAGCGCAGAACTCAGCGATGAATCACTAGATAACCGTCCTGCGGTGCAAGTTGGCGATCCCTTTTTAGAAAAGTCGTTAATTGAAGCTTGCTTGGAAGCGTTTAAAACAGGTGCAGTCGTTGCCGCACAGGATATGGGTGCAGCTGGCATCACTTGTTCTACATCAGAAATGGCTGCAAAAGGCGGTGTCGGCATTGAACTGGATTTAGATAAAATACCCGTGCGAGAATCGGGTATGGTTCCCTATGAATATCTGCTTTCGGAATCTCAAGAAAGAATGCTGTTTGTGGCACACAAAGGACGCGAACAAGAATTAATCGATATTTTCCATCGGTGGGGACTGCAAGCGGTTGTTGCGGGAAAAGTTATAGCCGAACCCATTGTTAGAATATTATTCCAAGGTGGAATTGCCGCAGAAATTCCCGCTGAAGCTTTGGCAGAAAATACCCCATTGTATGAACGAGAATTATTGACAGAAGCACCAGAGTATGCTGTTAAAGCTTGGGAATGGACGCCTAATTCTCTCCCTGCTTGCACAACTGCTGGCATTGAAATTCAAGGAAGCTTGCAAAGTTGGAATGATATTCTTTTGACTTTACTCGATACACCGACGATCGCATCAAAACGCTGGGTTTATCGCCAATACGATCATCAAGTCCAAAATAACACCGTCATCTTACCAGGTGGCGCTGATGCCGCTGTCGTCCGGTTGCGTCCCCTTGAGGAGGACAAGGGGAGTGGGGGAGTGGGGGAGGGGGACGAGGGGACAAGGGGACAAGGAGGACAAGGGGGACAAGGGGGACAAGGGGGACAAGGGGGACTCCTTGGAGACAATTCTTTCTCCCCCACTCCCACACTCCCCCACTCCCCCACTCCCCAACGCCAGTCGCTACAAACTCCTCCACCCCCGCAACGCGCTGGCTCCTCCCCACTCCCCACTCCCCAAAGTGCCGTTGCTGCGACGGTAGATTGCAATCCTCGTTACGTTTATCTTGACCCTTACGAGGGTGCTAAGGCAGTTGTTGCTGAAGCTGCACGCAATCTTAGTTGTGTGGGTGCTGAACCTTTGGCTGTGACTGATAACTTAAATTTCGGCAGTCCGGAAAAACCGATTGGTTATTGGCAATTATCAGAAGCTTGTCGCGGTTTGGCTGAGGGTTGCCGAGAATTAGCAACGCCGGTTACTGGCGGTAATGTCTCACTTTACAATGAAACTTTCGACTCAGAAGGCAACCCGCAACCAATTTATCCTACCCCGGTTGTGGGGATGGTCGGGTTGATTCCGGATTTAAGCAAAATTTGCGGTCAAGCTTGGCAAGCTGAAGGCGATATTATTTATCTTTTAGGATTGCCTTTAGAATCTAAAGTTGAATTGGGAGCATCGGAATATTTAGCCACTATCCATAATACTGTAGCTGGACACCCCCCACGGGTAGATTTTGAATTGGAAAGGTGTGTACAACGAATTTGCCGTGAAGGAATTCGCAATGGTTGGATTCGTTCAGCTCATGATTGTGCTGAAGGTGGTTTAGCTGTCGCTTTGGCAGAATGTTGCATTGCTGGCAAACTTGGTGCCGAAATTAATTTAGGATTAGCATCAAGCAATTCACAACTTCGATGGGATGAGGTGCTGTTTTCTGAAGGTGGAGCGCGAATTATCGTTTCTGTAGCGTTAGAACAGCAAGAAGTTTGGGAATCTTTATTAAATGAACAATTGGCTAATTATTGGCAAAAGCTGGGCAAGGTTAGTAATTCCAACACTGATTTGGGGGTGTTAACCTCTGATAACCAAAGTTTAATCAAGGTTAGGATCGAAGATATGAGCGATCGCTATTCCCATGCGATTGAAAGACGTTTAAAAGGTGCCGAGTTAAAAGTTATGAGTTAGGAGTTATGAGTTATGAGTTATGAGTTGAAGAAGGTTCTGAACCTCCTCATTCTTAACGAAAGCTCCTCCTGACTCCAGAAGAACTGACTCTTGACTCCCAACTCCGCTCCTCCCAACTTTCAACTTTGCTCCTCCGCTCCTCCGCTCCTCCGCTCCTCCGCTCCTCCTGACTATTCACCATAAATCCTTGCTAACCCCAGGCATGATTAAGGTACTGTTATATGTATATAGATTGTTAACGATTTGTTAAGGTCAGTTAATATTTCTGAAAACAATCACTTATATATCCATCCCACTGACTCAAAACCTCATCTGGAGCAAAGCTGTAGCATGATTCCTAACCATTCCGTCTCCTTGGATGACCACGCAATTGAAGCCCGTGCTGACAAGCCAGAAGAAGCTTGCGGCGTTTTTGGCATCTACGCACCAGGGGAAGATGTTGCCAAACTGACCTACTTTGGACTTTATGCCCTTCAACACCGAGGTCAAGAGTCAGCGGGAATTGCCACATTTGCAGGGGAAGAAGTACACCTGCACAAAGATATGGGTTTGGTATCCCATGTGTTTAACGAATCAACTTTGAGTAAGTTACCAGGTAACTTAGCCGTTGGTCACACTCGTTACTCTACTACAGGTTCCAGCCGGAAAGTTAACGCCCAGCCTGCTGTTGTCGAAACTCGCTTGGGTTCAATAGCTTTAGCACATAATGGTAATTTAGTCAATACCGGGCACTTAAGAGAAGAGTTGCTAAAGAGCAAATGCAACTTAGTGACGACAACCGATTCAGAAATGATTGCTTTTGCGATCGCCGAAGAAATCAATGCTGGTGCAGACTGGTTAGAAGGCTGCATTCGTGCATTTAACCGTTGCCAAGGTGCCTTTAGTTTAGTAATTGGCACTCCAACTGGTGTTATGGGCGTTCGCGATCCTAATGGCATTCGTCCTTTAGTAATTGGCACCTTGGGAGAAAATCCAGTTCGCTACGTTCTCGCATCAGAAACCTGTGGACTAGATATTATTGGTGCCGATTATCTCCGCGACGTAGAACCGGGCGAATTAGTTTGGATTACCGAAGATGGTTTAGCTTCGTTTCCTTGGAGTCAACAACCCCAAAAGAAGCTGTGTATCTTTGAGATGATTTACTTTGCCCGCCCCGACAGTATGATGAACGATGAAACATTGTACAGCTACCGACTGCGGTTAGGGCGGCGACTAGCTGAAGAATCTGCTGTAGAAGCAGATATTGTATTTGGTGTTCCTGATTCTGGTGTACCAGCTGCGATCGGCTTTTCTCAAGCTTCTGGTATTCCCTACGCTGAAGGACTGATTAAGAATCGTTACGTCGGGCGCACCTTCATTCAGCCAACACAAATGATGCGCGAATCCGGAATCAAAATGAAACTCAATCCCCTCAAAGATGTCCTATACGGCAAAAGAGTGGTGATTGTGGATGATTCCATAGTCCGGGGTACAACCAGCCGAAAACTCGTCAAAACCTTGCGGGATGCGGGTGTAGTGGAAGTGCATATGCGAATTTCCTCACCCCCAGTAACTCACCCTTGTTTCTACGGTATCGACACAGACACCCAGGATCAGCTAATTGCTGCCACCAAATCAGTAGAAGAAATTGCCAAACAACTAGAAGTTGACACCTTAGCCTATCTCAGTTGGAAAGGAATGCTAGAAGCAACGCGAGAAGACACTAATAGTTTTTGTTCCGCTTGCTTTACCGGCGATTACCCCACCTCAATTCCGGAAGCGCTCAAAGGTTCTAAATTGATATTAGAAAAAGCAGCAGTCTAGGGCATGGGGCAATGGGCATTGGGCATTGGGCATCGGGCATTGGGCATCGGGTCATCGGGTCAAGATTTGGCTTTATTCCCAATTCCCAATTCTTAATTCTCAATGCCCATTGCCCATTGCCCCATGCCCCATTCCCAAATTTAGCTTTGCTGCAAAAATTCTACATTGGGTAACAACGGATCTGTAACAATGCCCACACCGCTGAAACCCCAGCGTTTCAGCAAACTTTTTACCTGCGTCCCTGGAATAGATTCTACAGAAAAGCGGCTTGCCAGTTCTGCGGCGTGGGTGTTGAGGTAGCTGAGGGCGTCAAAATGTTCGCCAAATAGCAACAAATAGCTTGTTCCTTGCGAGTTAGGACGGGCAGTAAGATAACTACCGTCAGATTTTGAGCGTATTAGATAATAAACTTCGGACAACATGGAGGGGAGGGGGGGAGTGGGGGAGTGGGGGAGTGGGGGAGTGGGGGACAAGGGAGACAAGGGAGACAAGGGAGACAAGGGGGACAAGGGGGACAACCAACCACCAACCACTAACAACTAACAACTAACAACTAACAACTAACAAGCAACTAATTCAAATTTTCTAGTCTTATGCGCGGATCGGCAGCTTTCAGCATTAAGTCGGCGACTAAATTGCCGACAATTAGGAGTACTGCACCCATTACCAAGCTTGCCATTACTAGAGGCACATCTAGATTTAATAAAGCTTGTAAAGTCAACTTTCCCAAACCGGGCCAGTTAAAAAACTGCTCAGTAATGAAAGCGCCGCTTAATAAACTAGCCAATTCAAAGCCCAATAACGTAATTAAGGGGTTAATGGCGTTACGAAGGGCATGAACGTAAATAACGCGGTTTTCGGGCAATCCTTTAGCGCGAGCCGTTTGGATGTAATCTTGACGCAGTACATCTAACATTTCGCCGCGAGTGATTCGCTGTAAACCAGCAAAGCTAGTGATGCTTAAAGCGATGGTGGGTAAAATTAAGTGCCAGCCTATATCTATAATTTTCCCAATTGGGGAGAGGTCGCTGTGATAAATGCTGGTCATACCACCTACGGGAAACAGGGGGGTGGTGATTTGGGCAAAGAACAGTAAAAACAAAGCGGCAATGAAACTGGGAAATCCTTGTCCGAGGTAGCTTAAGACTTGCAAAATCCGGTCGTAAGCGCGATTTTGCTTGACGGCGGCGGTGATGCCCAAGGGGATAGCGATCGCCCAAGTTACAATTAAAGAAGCGATCGCCATCAGCAAGGTTGCTGGCACGCGTTCCCACAACAAAGATGCCACCGAACGATTATAAGAAAAACTCGTCCCAAAATCTCCCCGTGTCAAAATATTCCACAACCAAAGTCCAAATTGTTCCAGCCAAGACTTATCCAAACCAAACTGTCGTCGCAGTTCATCAATTCGTTCTTTAGAAATTTTCGGATTTGCCTCCAAGGAACTGACATAATCCCCTGGTGCGAGCTGCATAATAAAAAATGACAATGCTGATGCTAAAAACAATGTCAAAAGCGCCTGTAATAGCCGCTTGATGACATAAATAAAGGTTTCGCTAGTGACCAGCCTATACAGCCAATCTCGACTTGTTTCTAAGGAAATTCTGGTAGAAGTCATAGTAGTTTGTCAAACGTCAACAGGAGCCAGTGCCGTGGTGAGGCAGCGCGGTCTTGGGGGTTTCCCCCATGAGCGACTGCCGAAAGGGTTTCCCGACTTGAGGCATCTGGCGTTCAATAGTCTTGAGTCAAAAGCCTTTGGACTGTAGACTTTGGACTTTGGACTTTTGACTAATATTCCACAAGGCTAATAATCGGCACATCCGGCAGATTTTTTCGCCCTTGCAAATCCCGTAGCTCGATGATAAACCCAAATCCCACAAGTTCGCAGCCAATCTTCTCTATTAACTTTGCCGTCGCACTCGCGGTTCCACCTGTCGCAATCAAATCATCTACAATCAAAACCCGGCTATTGGGGTGCAAAGCGTCCTGATGCATTTCCAAACAGTCCGTACCATACTCTAGTTCATATTCAACCGAATGAACTGCTGCTGGTAACTTACCTGGTTTGCGAACTGGAATAAAACCAACTCCTAATTTATAAGCTAGAGGTGTACCAAATATGAAGCCCCGCGACTCCATCCCCACAATATAATCAGCTTTTAATCCGGCATCAATGCATTTTTCGGCAAAAATGTCAATAGTGTAACGCAGTCCTTGTGGATCGCGCAGCAGTGTGGTGATATCCCGAAAGACAATTCCGGGTTTAGGAAAATCTGGGATGTCACGAATCAGAGACTTTAAATCCATAAGAATAGGGAATGGGGAATGGGCATCGGGCATTGGGCAATGGGCAATGGGCAATGGGCAATGGGCAATGGGCAATGGGCAATGGGCAATGGGCAATGGGCAATGGGCAATGGGCAACGGGAATTAAAGACGCTCGATTTTTGATGCGCGTTCTATTCTAATAGCATTCTTTCCATGCCCGATGCCCGATGCCCGATGCCCGATGCCCGATGCCCGATGCCCGATGCCCCATGCCCGATGCCCCATGCCCAATCCTAGATACCTGAAAAATCGTACACTATAATGTCATACGCTTGGGATCATTGCTCAAGAACGCACAATCCATTGACGATTATCAGAATCTACACCAAGCTAAAGATGGAATTATACTACCTCTTGTTGCTATTAAACTTATGTTTTAAAAACTGACGATTTCAATATACGGAAACCTTTGAGTAGAACGAGTAAGTAATCTATATATTAGGCAGTCCTACTACTGCCATGTGAAAATGTTCACTTTTTAGACTAGCTATCTTAAATTAGTTTTACCTAGTCTGTTGCGATCGCACAAGGTATTTATAATGAATGTCTCCGCTTCTTTAACGCCGTTCAACAGTAGTCCCACGCAAAAATCAGCGCCGATGATTCTGGACACTCTCCCCGATCCTGCAATTGAGGGACAAGGATGTCCCCGTACAACCCGCGTGCAAATTGACCTTATTTTACTAGCAATTGAAGCTTTAGAACTGGGTGGCTCTGAAGCAATTTTGGGATTTGCTGAAGAATTGGATCTCAAAGGTATTATTAAAGATCGGGTGAATTTATGGCGAATGCGTAGCACTAACCCGTTACGTAGAGCAAATATTCGCCGTCCTTTGACTATTATCGAGGCGAAAGCTTTGGTAGTTATCGCTTGCTATTTGGCGCGACGGTTGACAGTTGTCATTCGCCAAATGCTAATGATTTATCAACAAATGAATGATAAACAGATTCCCTTAGAACAAAATTTGCGGCTTTCTAATTATCTAGAGCGATTTAGAGCGCATTTTAAAAGCCGCATGAATCCCCGCCGTTCTGGTTTTTTGGCATTAACTTCTGATGAAAAAATAGATGAACTGGCGATGAATTTGTTAGGTAAATTATTATTTTGTACAGGTACAGCGGGAATGCAACGCTTCTGGATTAGTCTTTTTGACGGTGAAGTAGAATGAATATTCAACGTAAGTATAGTTTACCTAATTGCACGCTGCTTTTAGAAGGTTTAAGTGATGCTACAAGAGCGGCACACTTCCAAGAAATGCGCCCAGAATTATCAATTTTGGTAAATGCAGAATGCTATTTATCTGGCTACAATCAGCCATTAGTGGGAGGGCGAGAATTTTTTGAAAGTTTGGTGAGAGCCGTTAGTGGTTATGCTCAAGAATTTTTGAGCAGTGTGCCGAACCCACTCGCACACAACACAGAATCAGAGTTAGTGCAGTTCCAGAAAATTCACAGCAATCGACATAGATTGATTGTGCATTCAGAAGTACAAAAAAATCCAGAAGCTAAATCTAATAATGGTAAAGCACCAATTCAAATCGATTTGAATAGCGTGCAGTTGTTTGATTTAGTCGAAGCGGTGGATCAGTTTTTTGCTGATAGCCAAACTTTACCAGAGCTGTCACTCGAATTACAACCTGTTGGCAAAAGTTCTGGTCTTGCTAGTCAAGCGTTTATCAAGCAAGCAGTACCAGCGGGTGTGGGTGTATCGAGTTTGGCTGTATGTGCTCTTGCCTTCGGTTTGATTCCAGCGCCACAAGTGCGTCAACCACAACAGCAGACTAACTCTACAACACCCAGCACCACTCAAAAAGCAGCAGATGCTACAAATCCCGCACCATCTGCTATCCCCACAGCATCTGCTACCCCTATCGCAAATGCTACTCCCACACCAACTACCACCCCGACTGCATCACCCGCAGTTACAACAGATTTAGAAGCTCTTTTAAAAACAGTTCCGGAAATTACTGATGCCTCTCAACTGCGGGCATTAAATCGCCAAGTATACAATCAAATTAATCCGGATTGGGCTAATCGCTCAGGATTAAATGAGGATTTAGTCTATCGTGTCGGTGTCGCAGCGGATGGTGCGATCGTCGGTTATAAAGCGATAAATAAAGAAGCAAATCAGGCAATAGAAAAAACTCCCTTGCCGAAACTGCTTTATAATCCTGCCAAACGTGGGGGCATTAACAACGAACCGATCGCTCAATTTCGAGTAGTCTTTACACAGCAAGGTGTGCTGCAAGTTAGTCCTTGGCTGGGATATGCCAACACACCACAAGTTATCGGCGCAAAAATCACAGACGCCAACGCCGTCAAAGATTTAAATAAGAAGCTTTATGATACAATTCGCCAAAATTGGAGCGGAACTCCCACTTTTTCCCAAAATTTGAAGTATCGAGTCGCCGTCAACAAAGATGGCACGATCGCCGATTATGAACCACTTAACCAAGTAGCTTTTGATTATTTCCGGGAAACACCGCTTCCCAAGATATTCAACGCACTTTACGGTTCAAATGTAGCCCCTCCCAACACCAAACAACCCCTCGCTCACTACCAAGTAGTATTTCAGCCCAACGGCAATCTAGAAGTCACTCCTTGGCAGGGATATCGGTAATTGGGGAATGGGCAATGGGCAATGGGCAATGGGCAATGGGCAATAGGCAATGGGCAATGGGCAATGGGCAATGGGCAATGGGAATTAAAGACGCTCGATTTTTAATGCGCGTTCTATTCTAATAGCATTCTTTCCATGCCCAATGCCCCATGCCCAATGCCCAATGCCCCATGCCCGATGCCCCATGCCCGATGCCCGATGCCCCATGCCCCATGCCCTATTTTGTAACTCTCCCCATATAATTTCCCCAAAGTTGGGCTGCTTGAGCGCTGCTGCCAGATGTGGGAGAATTGTTATCATTTCCTAACCAAATACCAGTTACGAGTCGCTTACTGGGAATAAAGCCAATAAACCACAGGTCAACGTTGTCATTTGTTGTGCCTGTTTTACCAGCTTCGCCTAATCCAATTGCAGCACTGCGTCCTGTACCTCTGGTGACGACGCCGCGTAGCAAATTGGTCATGGTATTGGCTATTTCCGGTTTGAGTACGCGCTTGTTTGCTTCTGGAACTTGGTCAAAAGAGTAGATGACGCGGCAAGTTTTCAAATCCTTGGGATCGCGACAATCACTGCTATCTAAAATCCGGCTAATTGCGTGCGGACGATTCCAGACACCACGATTACCGATGGCTCCAAAAGCACCAGTCATTTCCGTGACATTAACTACACTTTGACCGAGAATTAAGCCAGGAACCGGATCGAGGGAAGACTTCACCCCCAAACGCTGTGCCATTGCGACAACTTTATTCAAGCCGACTTCTTTGGCGACTCGCAAGGCGATCGGGTTTTCCGAAAGCGCAAGACCGGTAGCAATATCTAAACTACCACCAGCGCCACTGCGACAAGGTTTGTAGGTAAAACCTTGCCAGCGCAAAGAATCACACGAATAACTTCTTCCGGGGGAAATTCCTTGCTCAATGGCGGCGGTGTAAGCAAAAATTTTAAAGGTAGAACCTGGTTGTCTTTTTGCCTGGATAGCCCGATTAAACTGACTTTTTCTGTAATCGGTTCCCCCTACCATCGCCAGTATCGCACCAGTGCTGGAATCAAGAGTCACCACTGCACCTTGGGAATAACGAAAACTTGAGCCACCGTTGTTGACAGAATTTCGCAATGCTGCTTCGGCTTGCGCTTGAATTGCTGGGTCTAGCTGAGTTTCTATAATAAAGTTGCCTTCTGTGGCTAACTCTTCACCCAAAATCGATCTGAGTTCTTGAAAGACGTAACTGTAGAAATAGGGTGCAATTGTTTTCGCTTGCTGTTCGCAAACTTTGGGGCTAACTTCGATAGGCGATCGCCTAGCGCGGTTATACTCTTCAAGTTTGATTTTCCCCATTTCCAGCAACCGCTTCAGCACGCGATTGCGATATTCAATTGCTTCTAACTTATTTCGACTTTCTCCACAAAAATCGAAGCCGTTGGGAGCGGGTAAAATTCCTACCAACGTCGCTGCTTCTGCCAAAGTTAATTCTTTTGCCGACTTCTCAAAGTAAAATCGAGCTGCATCCTCAAACCCGGAGGTATCCACCCCCAAAAACACCCGATTTAGATAAGTCAGTAAAATTTCATCTTTACTGTAAAACGTTTCTAACTTCAAAGCAACTACAGCCTCTCGCAATTTTCGCCCCAAAGAGTCTTGGCTGCCGACATAATCGCGAAACAAACTTCTAGCGACTTGCTGAGTTACAGTACTAGCACCTTGCTGCACATCTCCACTGCGGCTATTAATTAATACTGCTCGCAAAATTCCGTATGGGTCAACCCCGAAGTGCCAATAATAACGGCTATCTTCTGAGGCTACTACAGCAGCGGGCAAATAAGGACCAAAGTCTTCTAAACGCTTTTTGTCGATGTGAGAAGTAGAGCGAGGTTCGCGTAATGGCTTTTGTCCATCACGAGCGTAAACGATTACCGGGGCACGGGTGGCTGTGGGTAGAGGTCTAACCGAGAATTTTAGTGATTCTACGCCAATTACCAAGGCGAATAAGGCTGTGGCTCCACCGACACCGCAAGCGCTCCATGTGGCAGCTTTTACATACCAAGGTGGTGGATCGACGTATTGCAGCCGCACGGAAGCAGCGAGTTCTGGCGGTCCGAGGGTGAAAATGTCACCGTGTCGTAGTTCTAGGGAAGTGACGCGACGTTTGCCGCGATAAATGCCATTAGTTGAGTTTTCATCTTTGATGATAAAAACCGGAGTTCGTTGAGTGGAATCGCGGGACAGTGACAGATGAATTTGGCTGACTACTGGGTTGCGGATGACGATATCGCAGGATTTGGAACTGCGACCTAATACGTAGCGATCGCCTAATAACGGATATACTTCCGCCTTGTCCGCCCCCGAATCCTGCACCAATAATTCTGGTACTCTGGCATTAGGTCGCAGCGCGAGTTTGGAAAAATCAACTCTCGCTTGAATTGTTTGTACTGCTTGAGTCACCTGACCAAGCAAAGTTTTTGGCTTTTGAGGGGGGTGGGGGGAACTCATTGGCTATATCACACCACGATTAGTTAGTCAAGAAAACTGTCGATTTGCGCTCTTGATGCTGGTATTTCACCATTTTACTCATAAGCCAAAGTAGAATTTGGCTGTACGGAATTATTGGAATTTCATTTGACACCAATACCATATAATGTCACCGGATTAAATTTGTTAATTTTATAACATACTTATCTCAGCAATAATTCTTATACAAATTATCTAATCCCTATTTCGTAAATGACGAATAAAATGTAGTTATTTGAAGTTGTATTGATAATTACTACCAATCCTGGTACAAATTATGTAAATTTTATAGCTTTGGGAGCTAGACAAATTTCAAATTCAAAATATACATCTTCATTTAGGAAGATTTTATAAATTATATTGTTTGATTTAATGGGCGGAGTGTTCCGTTGAGGTTAAATAAGATGAAGGGAAAATATCTGACCCTAATAGGTACAGCCTTTACCCTAGCAGTTACCAGCAATGTTGCTGTTGCTCAATCGTCCAAATTCCCAGAATTAGCAAGCCAATCCACAAGCACCTCGCCAACGGAGATCAAGCTGAATGCCGATGCTCAGGAAATTTTGTGTAAAAATTTCCCGCTGAATTCCCGTTGTCAAGGAGGCACCACTGGAGCGACTCCAAACACTCCAGCTAACACAACTACCCCAGGTACCACCACAACTCCTGACGCAACTACCCCAGGTACCACCACAACTCCTGACGCAACTAGCCCAAGTAACACGCCAATTCCGGAAAACAGCAATCCCAGCAACCCGTCAACTCCTGACACCATCAATCCAGGAAGCACTACATCTCCGGATTCAAACAGCCCAACCAAAATTACTCCGGTTCCAGGAAGCACTACACCGAACGACACAACTACCCCACCAGGTAGCACGATTCCGGAAAACAGTAATCCCAGCGACCCGACATCTCCTGACACGAGCAATCCAGGAAGCACTACATCTCCGGATTCAAACAGCCCAACCAAAATTACTCCAGTTCCAGGAAGCAGTACTACTCCCGACACAACTACCCCAGGTAACACGACCGAGCCTGATAGCGGCACTCCTGGCACTACTACTCCCGAAAACAGCATTCCAGGAAGCACCACGGTTCCTGATTCGAGCAGCACAATAACTCCTGATTCGAGTACCCCAGGTAGCACGATAACTCCTGATTCGAGTACTCCAGGTAGTTTGACAACTCCTGATTCGAGCAGCCCAACTCAGATCACTCCAGTTCCAGGCAGCACGATAACTCCTGATTCGAGTACTCCAGGTAGCACAATCGAACCAAGCAGCAGTTCTCCCAGTACACTTCCATCCGGTTCGGAAAAAGTTCCTACTGGTGGCTCACAAATGTTAGAACCACGTTAATTCAAACATAATCGCATTCTTGCCACCAGGGAATAGTCGGTTTGTCTAAATGCCGATTATCAATTTCTAATGGTGGCATTTAAAGATCGTGTTGATTAGAGTTGAAACGAAAAACGTCAGAAAAGAAAATTAAGCCTGCTTACTCTTGGGGTTTTTCAAAGTAGTAAGCAGGCTTAATTTTGTGAGGACTTCAGTCCTCACAGGAGAAGGAATGTTAAGGCGATCGCCTACTTGAAGCTTCTGTTTTTTGAAACGAGGAAATCAGCAGGCAAACAATGCCGATACTAATAAATGAATCTGCCACATTAAATACAGGAAAGTTGATCAATCGAAAATCGAGAAAATCAACTACGTAACTTAAAATAAAGCGATCGATACCATTGCCCATCGCTCCGCCTAAAATAAAGCCATAGCCTAGTTGATCCCAAAAATGTAAGGCTGGACCAAAGCACGCTACCGCTATCAATACTAAACTTACGGCAAGTGATAAAAAGCGCAATAAATCTATATGTCCGCTAAGTATACTCCAAGCTGCACCATCGTTTTTTACGTAGGTAAAATGAAATATCCCCTGGATGAGTGGCAAAGTAGGTCTGTATATTATATTTCCTGTTTTTGATTCGATTATAGTTTCCAACTGCCAAGATTTTGCGGCTGATACTACTTGGTTTTTCGTAACTTGGTCTAAGATAACAATTACAAAGGCAGCAATCCAAAAGAGGCGATTTTTTAAGCGCATGGCAAGTTAGTCAAGTATCATTTGTCAAAAGTCAAGTGTCATTAGTCATGAGCTTTTGACAAACAACAAATGACATTGAACTAATAAAACATTAAGTGTCGTAATAGATATGCTATTACAGTAACGGCGCACACTACAGCTAGTTGACCTGGTAGAGCAAACCAGGAGTATGTGAGGATTGCTTGCATCATTAATGGCAGAGTTTCTGTACCTTTCCAATGAAAAATATAGCTGATAATCAAATAACTAATACCGCAAACGTGGACAATTAACAAGCCACAAAAACAGCTAAACGCCAAAGTTTCTAGTTTAGGTCTAGCTTTAAAAGCTAAGAAGCCACAAATCCAAGCTCCCGGAATAAAGCCCAACAAATAGCCAAACTGAGACTCTTTGATATAACCGATACCGCCACCATTAGCAAAAACCGGTAACAAAGTCAACCCCATAACTAAATAGGCAATTTGCGATAGCGCACCCGCATTTTTGCCTCCTAAACAACCTACCAGCAGCACTGCGCCAATTTGATATTTAACACCTAAAGAAAAAGTCTCAATTCCATGCTGACTCCAACTCCAAGGTAAAGTGATACCATAAGCCTCTAGGAAGGTGCCACCTATTGTCAGGAGTAAGCCAATCATCGACCATAGTAATTGATTGGAAGCAGCAAACATTTACAAGGCAATAGTGAAAAGCAACGAACTGTACGAGTATTAATACTTATAGCGGTATGTGCTGATTTACGAAGTAGCACATTTTCTAAATGCCTTTTGGGAATAGATGCTTTCACAGGGAGCGAACAGTGCCATCATTCCCATATGAGCTTTGAAAACGCTCAGGCTTGCGGTTTCTCGTAGTTATAATTCTTTTATTAATTAAGAATAATTTATAACTTATTTAGCAATTAGCGCTTTTGGCTTGCGATAGTTAAAAAGCAAACAAGCGCCCGCCTGGGCGCGATCGCCGTTCTTCAAATAAATATTTTACATTATACCATATAAAGCCATCAATTTTTCAAAAAACGGTAGTGCGATCGCCTATTTATTTTATTTCGTGTTTGAGCGACCATTTATGTCAACTTCGTAACAAAACTTGAGGAAGTCGGACTTAACAACAAAATAAATGCACTTGCAAAAAGTTGAAATTTCAAACTTAATAGTATTAATAAAGTGAAGCTCTTCATCTGCATTCATCCGCTACAGGGTGCGGTTAATTATTTTGTACCTGGATTGCGCTTTTATACTCATAAACCCGGTTTCTTGTAGAAACCGGGTTTATCTTGGTTACGTTTATTTATTTCCAAGTGCTTAGATTTGTCTAAAATTCCCGCTTTCGCACGCTGACTTGAATATGTACTAGAAATATTATTGTTATATTTTATACTTTTTATATCACTAAATGGGATGATTTAATTTTTGATTTTTCGATAAACAACCTAAGTATTTTTTACTTTGTTAACCTTGTGTTTACCTTAAAGCGGTATCTTAAAAGCGCTACCTGAAAAATTACATAAAATTGACAGCGATGCTATCACGGCTAAATGTAATCAAAAGTAATCGCCTAACAGCTTCAATCTCAGTGTTAGCACTCTCCATGAGCCTAGCAGCTTGCGGTGGACAGCAAACCGCAGAAAATCCAGGTGCTACTTCTGGTACTGCTACTGAGACTACTGCTTCTAGCCCTGGCAAATTGGATTTGGGTGGAAACGTAACCTTAACTGGTGCCGGTGCATCTTTCCCCGCACCGCTGTACCTAAGTTGGTTCGATGCGTTAAACAAAAAATACCCAACCCTGAAAGTAAACTATCAGTCAGTTGGTAGCGGCGCTGGTGTTGAGCAATTTACCAAAGGTACTGTAGACTTTGGTGCTAGCGACGTAGCGATGAAGGATGAAGAAATCAGCAAGATACCAGCCGATCAAGGTGTACTTTTGCTGCCAATGACTGCTGGTAGCATTGTTATGGCTTATAATTTGCCAGATGTTCCAGAGCTGAAGCTACCACGAGCAGTTTACACAGATATTTTACTCGGCAAAATTAAGTCTTGGAACGATCCGAAAATTGCTGCTGCAAACCCAGGTGCAAAACTTCCCAATCAACCAATCACAGTTATTTATCGTTCTGATGGTAGCGGTACTACAGGTGTGTTTACAAAACACCTCAGCGCTATCAGCCCAGAATGGAAAACAAAAGTTGGCGATGGCAAAAGTGTAAAATGGCCCGTGGGAGTTGGTGCAAAGGGTAATGAAGGCGTTACAGCTCAAGTTACACAAACTCAAGGTTCAATTGGTTACACTGAGTACGGCTATGCTAAACAAAATGGACTCAAGTTTGCTGCATTGGAAAACAAGGCTGGCAAAATAGTTGTAGCTGACGATCAGTCCGCGGCAAAAACCTTAGAATCAGTAACCTTACCAGCAGACTTGCGTGCCTTTATTAGCGATCCAGAAGGTGCAGATTCTTATCCTATCGTTACCTACACTTGGCTTCTTGCTCATAAAAAATATGCTGATGCAGCAAAAGCTAAAGCTGTAGAAGCCATGATTGAATACGGTTTAACTGAAGGTCAAAAGCAGGCTGTAGAACTAGGATATGTTCCTCTACCTGCAACGGTGGTTACTAAAGTAGCAGCAGCAGCCGATGCCATCAGCCCAGATTATAAAATAGCTGTTGGAGCTACCAATAATAACAGCGCTAGCAAATAACGATCGCGAAAAGTCAACAGTCCATAGTTGTAGAGACGCAAGGGTATCGCGTCTGTACGAGTCAATAGTCTTGAGTCGAAAGTCCAAAGAGTCAAGAGTTAAGAGTCCAAAACCAATGACCAATGACCAATGACTATTGACTATTGACCATTGACTATTGACCACTAACCATTGACCATTGACTAATAAAGGTTCGCTCCCGCATTTTCGCAACGATTTGATTTTTGCGTTCGTATGACTACACAACCCCAGAATCCTCCATCAGGACTTAGACAACGCTCAGAAGTAGAAAAGTCACTAGATAGTGGCTTTGTTTGGCTGACTCGGATTTTTGCTTTTGCGATCGCCTTTACTTTATTATGGATAGCAGGGCAAGTATTCGTAGGAGCTATCCCAGCAATCCAAAAGTTTGGTCTGAGTTTCTTAGGTAAAAGCGCTTGGAACCCAGTCAATGACGATTATGGCGTACTGCCTCAAGTTTACGGAACTCTCATGAGTTCGTTTATCGGTTTGTTGATAGCTGTACCCATTGGTGTTGGTACCGCTGTTATCCTCAGCGAAAATTTTCTCCCACCTAAAGTCAAGCTGGTACTAGTTTTCTTAGTAGAACTGCTAGCAGCAATTCCCAGCGTTGTCTACGGCATATGGGGTATTTTCGTCTTGGTTCCCCCCTTAACCAGCTTCGGAAAATGGCTGAATGCTTCCTTTGGCTTTTTGCCAATTTTTAGCAGTCCTCCTACAGGTCCAAATTTATTGGTTGCGGGATTTATCCTCGCGATTATGACTTTGCCAATTATTACCGCAATTTCCCGCGATGCGTTGATTTCCGTACCTCCTAGCTTGCGACAAGCAGCTATTGGACTGGGTGCAACTCGCTGGGAAACAATTTTGAAAGTTCTCATCCCAGCAGCTTTTTCTGGGATTGTCGGTGCTGTGATGCTTGCACTCGGTCGGGCAATGGGCGAAACTATGGCTGTCACCATGTTGATTGGTAACTCCAACAATATTAGTACCTCGCTATTTGCCCCAGCGAACACGATTTCTTCTCTACTGGCAAACCAATTCGCTGAAGCTAGTGGTTTACAAGTTGGCGCTTTAATGTATGCTGCTTTAGTACTATTTGTTTTGACGCTGATTGTCAACATCTTGGCAGAGTTAGTTGTTCTTCGAGTCAAGCGGCTGTAAATAATTGATGTTATATGGCTTCTACTAATTTTTCCAAAAATTCTCCCAGCGGATACAGCAGCGGCAGTCTAACTCGCACTGCTTCGTCTCCCCGGACGATGTTCAACACAATCATGACCGTTGTCGCTTTTATTTGTGCGGTAATGGCGATTATACCGCTGGTTGCGGTGCTAGGTTACGTTATCTTTCAAGGCTTTAGTAGTCTTAATATCAGTGTATTTACTGAACTGCCACCGCCTCCTTTAAGAAAAGGTGGCGGCTTTGGTAATGCCATTTTGGGAACAATTTTAATGGTAGGAATCGCCGCAGCAATTAGCATTCCTTTGGGAGTGATGGCGGCAATTTATTTAACAGAGTTTAGCTCTGGCAAGACAGCGCGGGTCATACGTTTTGCTACCAACGTTCTCAGTGGAGTTCCGTCAATTATTGCCGGGGTATTTGCTTACGGGATTGTCGTTTTGACATTGACTAAGCTGGGGTTAGGTTCTTACTCAGCTTTGGGCGGAGGCGCTGCTCTGTCAATTTTGATGTTACCGATTATCGTGAGAACTACGGATGAAGCTTTACAATTAGTATCACAAGATTTGCGACAAGCAGCTGTAGGTATTGGCGCAACTAAGTTTCAAACAGTATCGCAGGTAGTGTTACCAGCAGCTTTACCAGCAATTGTCACCGGCTCGACGCTAGCGATCGCCCGCGCATCTGGAGAAACAGCACCACTACTTTTTACGGCTTTATTTTCTCCATTCTGGCCCGATGGCTTATTCAAACCCACAGCTTCCCTTGCTGTTTTGGTTTACAATTATGCTATATCTCCATTTAAAAATTGGCAGTCACTAGCTTGGGCAGCTTCTTTAATATTAGTGCTGTTGGTTTTATTAACCAGCATTATCACTCGTTGGGCGACTCGTCAGAAAGTTTAGTCAGTAGCGCGAATTGATATCATTACAGAATTTGGAAAAATAATTGTGGATTGACATCTTCCTATGGGAAGATTTTGACATAGCGATGGAAATATTTCAGCCTAACTGACGATGGGTGCTTACAACCCTGTTTTACAAAACTTAAACCTTCCTTTATGACTACTAACATTGATACGGTAAAAGACACGGACACAGTATTGCGGACGGAGGGTGTGAACGTTTATTACGGCGATTTCCTAGCTGTAAAAAACATTTGGCTAGATATCCCGAAAAACAAGGTGACAGCCTTTATTGGTCCCTCTGGCTGTGGTAAAAGTACTTTGTTGCGATGCTATAACCGCTTAAACGATTTAATTGACAGCTTCCGGGCAGAAGGGAAAATTTTTTATTGTGGTAAGAATTTATACGCCCCAGACATCGATCCGGTAGAAGTGCGGCGCCGGATTGGAATGGTGTTTCAAAGACCAAACCCATTTCCGAAATCAATTTATGACAATATCACTTTTGGCGCAAAAATTAACGGCTACAAAGGTGATATGGATGAATTGGTAGAAACCAGTCTGAGAAAAGCAGCTTTGTGGGATGAAGTTAAAGATAAACTCAAGCAAAGTGGTTTATCTTTGTCGGGTGGACAACAGCAACGCTTGTGTATTGCGCGAGCGATCGCTGTACAGCCAGATGTTATCCTCATGGATGAACCTTGTTCGGCACTTGACCCGCTTTCCACCCTCAGAGTTGAAGAACTGATTACCGAACTCAAAGAGCAATATAGCATCATCATCGTCACCCACAACATGCAACAAGCAACACGGGTGTCAGATGTAACAGCATTTTTCAACGTTGAACCCACAGAAAAAGGCGCTCGTATGGGCTATTTGGTGGAGTACGACAAAACAGAATTAATTTTCAATGACCCCAAGCAGAAAGCAACCCAAGAGTACATTAGCGGTCGTTTCGGTTAAAAATTGCATCCCGATAATTCAACGTATTGTAGAGACGTTCTACACCGAACGTCTCTACGATTCATACCACGGTATGTTGTATCTACAAAGCGGGCGGCGGGAATCGAACCCGCATTATTAGCTTGGAAGGCTAAAGTTTTACCACTAAACTACGCCCGCAAGTTTCCAACCTCCATAATATAACACAATGCGTGGTAATAGTTCAAGCAATTAATCAAAATTAACGCCGCTGTATTTTGACCCGGACAAAGCGATTAGCAAAATCTGGTACTGGTGTACCATTTGTGGAGCGAGCAGGCTGAAATTTTTCGCCTTGGAAAATAGAGTTAGCGAATTCCTCATATTTGCTTTCTTGTCCTGGTGGTATCGCCTGATATACAGTAATTTCAGGCTGTACAATACCATTTTTGTCAATCACCAAGCTAGCCAAAAACTCTCCCTCTGGAAGGTCTGTTGAATCAATTTGTTTCTCCTTAATGCCCCGATATTCGGGTAGAATCAAACCTTCGGGTAAAGGACTTCGCATCAAACTTCTCTGTTCTTCTCGACTTAAAAAACCCCAACTAGCTATTATTCCTCCTCCTGTTGAAGGTTGAGGAGTTTTGCGGGTAGGAGGAATTTGCTCTTCTTCACCGATTGGCTGACGTGGAGTTTTCCGACTTGAAATTGGTGAATCTTCACCAATTGGCTGACGTGGAGTTTTCCGACTTGAAATTGGTGAATCTTCACCAATTGGCTGACGTGGAGTTTTCCGACTTGGAATTTGCTCTTCTTCACCAATTGGCTGAGGTGGAGTTCTCCGACTGGGAATTTGCTCTTCTTCCCCAATTGGCTGACGTGGAGTTCTGCGACTTTGAGTTGGTGAATCTTCCCCAATTGGCTGACGTGGAGTTCTCCGACTTTGAGTTGGTGAATCTTCCCCAATTGGCTGAGGTGGTTCAACTGGTGTAAATTTTGGTAACGGTGTCGGCTTTCCTAAACTGATTCTTTCACGCTCGCGTTTCCAACGAAGATTACCAAGTGAATTTGTCGGTGTTGCTGTGGGTGTGGGTGTTGGTGTTGGTGTGGGTGTTGGTGTGGGTGTGGAAACTGATTGTTTAGGAACGAGTTGAGTATTAGATTTAGAGACAAAAGTGTTTCTTTTTCTTTGTTGACGACTTGCACCAAAATTTATCCCGCCAGAATTTTCATTTTTTGGCGTGACTGTTGAAGATTGTTGATTTGCTGAAGGTGGAGAGACTGTTTTAACGTTTAATTGTGGTTTTGCTGGTTTAGCTTTTGATGAGGAAGGAGAAATCTCGATAATCTCAATCGGAACAATTGCTTGACTATCTCGTGGAAACCACAGACCAAACGCATTATTATAGCGCATTAGCCAGAACACCAGCAAATGCAAAGCAACTGAACTCGTGACTACAGCAATCCACAAACCCGGCGGATCGTTGTGTCGCCTTGATGTTACATCTTTTATTGCAGTTTGGTCAACCGATTGAGTCATATTAGATAAGTGGTAATTGGTAATTGGTAATTGGTAATTGGTAAAAAAATATTCACCACTAACTCCTAACTCCTAACTCCTAACTCCTAACTCCTACTCCTAACCACTAACTCCTAACCACTATCGATTATCGACTAACTGTTACTTCTGGTTTGACAGCAAACGTCAGAACTGTTTCATCTATTCCTTTAAGTTCTAGCGGACTACCTTTAATGATTTCATCTTCATCCAAATAATCTGCAACCGCAGCAGAAACGAGGATAGTACCAGGAACAGCAGCAACTTGCAATCTGGAGGCAATATTCACAGAAGGACCGATCGCAGTATAATCGGCACGTTCGGCGCTACCAAACATCCCGACAACTGCTGTACCTTGGTGAATACCACAGCGAAACTGTAAGCCATTACGTCCGTCGGAGTCAAATATACCTTGTTCTCGCCAACGCTGGTTTAATTCACTCAATGAACGATGCATTCCTCTTGCTGTGTTGATCGACCGACGCACCTGTTCATTAGGCGTTAGTTCTTCCGGCGCTCCATATAAAGCTAAGATAGCATCTCCCATAAATTTATCGATGGTACCGCCATTCTCAAAGACCACTTTGGTCATTGATTCTAAATATTCATTAAGCAATTCCGCTACACGTCGCGACCTGAGGGTGTTTGATAGTTGAGTAAAACCCACAATGTCACTAAACAAAACTGTAATCAAACGCGGTTCTGGTCGCAAATCCAAAACTAAATCTCCGGTTGCGGCTTTTTGCACCAACGCACTTGGTAAAAAGCGCTTAAGCACCGATTCTGTTAGGTAAGTATTTAACTCCAAAACTCGGCGTTCATTTTCTTTCAAAGCTAAGAGATTTCGCACCTCAGCCAGAAGTTCGCGATCGTTAAATGGTTTAGCTAAATAAGCATCTGCACCTTTTTCTGTACCTTCGATGCGGGTTTCTTCATCAACTTTCGCCGTTAACAGGATAATTGGAATTCCTTTCAACTTTTCTTCGTTGCGAATCATGCGAATCATCTCCATACCTGACACCAAAGGCATCATCAAGTCGCTGACAATTAGGCGTGGTATTATTTCCTTAGCCATCAGAAATCCTTCGGAACCGTTACGCGCTGTATGCACTCGATAGCCGTTGGCGCGGAGAATTTCTGATACATAAGTCCGCAAATCTGGGTTATCATCTACGACCAAAATTGATTCGCCAATTTTCAGTTCATTTTCTTGAGTGTTAACACTATTTAATAAGTCTTTTTTAATATTTTCAAATTCTTCTATTGATTGTAATTCTAAATCAGCTAATTCAACGTTAGCGCGGCTGATGTTCAATTCACAAGGCGCTTCTAGCAACTGTTCTGTAGGTAGATGAGCGCCTCCGCTGACCAGCCATAAGCTAAAGGTAGTACCTTTGCCGTAAACTGATTCTACAGTGACTTTACCGCCGTGCATTTCCACGAGTTCTTTGACCAAAGCCAAACCTAAGCCGCTACCTTCATAAGAGCGATTTTCAGTTCCTTCAGCTTGGCGAAAGCGTTCAAATAAGTGGGGAATTTGTTCAGTAACAATGCCAATTCCCGTATCTTGTACTTGCAATCTACAGCGATCGCCTTGAGATTGCAATCTCACAGTAATACTACCACCTATGTCTGTAAATTTCATGGCATTCGACAGCAGGTTATAAAGTACTTTGTCGAATTTTTCCATATCTAAGTACACTGTAGGAGATGCTTCTAGTTCGGTAATCAGATTCAGTCCCTTTTTCTCGCAATAGGGACGAAACGATTCGACAATTTGGTTGACAAATTCAACTAAATCGCAGGGACGGAAACTAGGCTGCATTCTTCCAGCATCCAGACGTTGCAAATCGAGTAGTTGATTTACCAGTCTTAGCAAGCGTCTGGAGTTGCGTAAGGCGATCGCACTTTGGGCATATGATAACCCTTCTTTTGTCGCTACCGCTGATTCTAGGGGTCCTTGAATTAAGGTTATAGGCGTGCGGAACTCGTGAGAAATATTTTGGAAAAATTCGGTTTTTTGTTTGTCTAATTGCAGCAAGCGTTCAGCTTGTTCGCGAGTTTTTTGGTATAAATGTGACTGCTGTACAGCGATCGCTGCTTGAGCTGCGACAGAAGAAGCTAACTCAATTTCTGTAGGCAGCCACTTGCGCGATCTGCTATCTTGACGCAGAGTAATACTACCGATGCTTTTGCCATCAGCCAGTAAAGGAACCACCATGAGCGATCGCGCTTTTCCTCTTAAGGGCAAATCAAACCCCTTGATTTCTGGCGGAGACTGGCTCATATCCGTAATTACCACAGGTTCTTGTGTCCGCAACATTTCTTGCAGAATTGGATTAGAGTGAATCGGTGACTGAGATTGAGGTAATTCCTGATTGTCTATGTAATTATGACTACCTGTCTCCCAAGGATGATCTAGTTTGAAAGAATCCTCTGAACTGTAAGAACTTTCATACAAGCCCACACACTTGACATACTCATCTTCCTCTGTCCACAAAGACAAAACACAGCCATCGACTTGCAAGGCTTGTCCTAATTGTTGGGTGATCGCTGCAAAAATATCTTCAGGATCTAAGCTAGAGCGAATCGCGCTCGTAATCGTATTGATTAGCGATTCCCGTTTCGCCAAAGCACGCACTTGCTCGTAAGCATAAGCTTGAGACAAAGCTAAAGCTGCCTGATCCGCCACCATCACCACTAACTGCACCTCGTCTGTTGACCACAAACGGGGCTGCTTGCACTGATGCAGCGCCAGCACCGCCATAAGTTCTTGTCGGCAAATCAGTGGAACTACCAAGCTAGAGCAAATTTTAGCTGTAGCAAAAGCAGCAGCGCGACTTAATAGCTCGGCAGTATCGCCCTGAATACGCTCATCTTTTGCAACATCATGAATCACCTGCACTTCCCGGATTTCCCATACTGTCTGCGCTAGTAGAGGGGGATGGGAAGAGGGGGGAAGGGGGAGCCAGTGCGTTGCGGAGCCAGCGCTGTGCGGAGGTTCCCTCCGTTGAGGCGACTGGCGTGGGGTTCCCCCCGTTGTAGCACCTGGCGTGGGAGTGGGGGAGAGGGTGATGGGGAGAGGGGGGGATGGGGAGAAAGAATAGTCTCCCTTGTCTCCCTTGTCTCCCTTGTCTCCCTTGTCTCCCTTGTCTCCCTTGTCCCCAAGTCGTCCCCCTATCTCCAAAAAGTCCTCTTGAACTCCTATGCGGTAAATAAAATTTTCATCCACCAACTGCCCATCTTGGAAAGGACGCAACAAGCAGACATCCACTTCCAGCATATGACCCACGGTATCCACAATTGCTTGCAGAATTTGCCGATAGTCTAAGGCGCTGCGAATCGTGTTTGTGACGGTGTTCAGCAGCGATTCTTGACGCAGGGTGCGGGTAAGTTCGCGGGTACGGGTTTTGAGGACGTTATGGGTATCCAAAGCTTGGCGTACCACTGCTTTGAGTTCCTCTGCTTCCCACGGTTTGGTGACATATTTGAATACTTTACCAGCATTAATTGCTTCCACCAGGTCTTCGACATCGGTGTAGCCAGTTAAGATAATCCGGATGATATCTGGATACTGAGTCGCGGTTAGGCTCAAAAATTCTGTACCGCTCATCATTGGCATCCGCTGATCGGAGATGATCACGGAGACTTCTCCTTCTTGCTGAAGCAGTTCTAATGCCGCTGGACCAGAAGATGCCTTAAGCACCTTATAGTCGCGATAGAAGGTGCGGTAAAGCAAGTCAAGGTTGTCTGGTTCGTCATCGACAACCAAAATTTTCGGCTTACTGTTTGATTGGGATTTCATGCACCGCTTTCCTGCTGCAACGGCAGTCGGTTAAAGAATAATCCGATCTCTTGAGAATGTTTCTGAGTCAGGTAATAGCACATTTCGACTCCATAGGCTGTTTGGCTACATGACGGCTTCGTTCTAAAGCGTTTACTCACAGTAATTCGCCTCAATAGAAGATGCCTTACGCCATTTGCTTTGATGCACCCCAATCAATTTGGTTGTCATTACTGTTACAGAATACATATTTGCTTGCTAATCCCTTCACCTTCTATCGCGATACAGATCTCCAATCTGGCTTAAAAATCCACGTCGGAGCTGCATATTAAGTTTTCCCCCCGCAACAGTTGCACTAACATTTGCAAGTAAATTTTATTTATGGCAGTCATGGTATCAGCAATATTACAAGAATAATATTTCAAACCTCAGTATACTATTAGACAAGTATAATATTGACAATTGAGCAATGAGAACCATTAGTCAGGTGGTAGTGCAGGAAAATTGAAGATTACTAGGAATATGCGCGCCATTGTTGAAACCCAGTTACTAGGACACGCCAAGAGCGATCGCGCTATCGTATCCCAAATCAAGCTATCGCGATCGCGTAGCGCGGACGCGAAAGCGCGACGGTTCGACGGACAGAATCCTCAACAGACGTACACGTCGCCCAGTTGTGCTTTGCACAAATGCCTATGGCAAAGCAACGAGGGAGGCATTTTTGAAAAAAATGCCTCGGCAGTATACGGACGATCGCGCTTTCCCCTTAAATCTCTTGGTGGCAATGGCGCGATCGCCTACCATAACGAACGCAAAAACCGAGTTTTTGGCGATTGCGGACGATTGTATTGTATAAGTAAGCATCCTCTAGTCAAACGCCCACTATTGTATTGGGGTTGACATCAGATAAAAATTTCGCTATGAAGTTGATTCCCAATCCAGTTATTTTTTCACAAAACTTAACTATTAGAGAAGACAAATACATCTATAATAAAATGCTTAATTATCTTTATGTCAATATTTGAGCAAAAAAGATGGCGCTCAGTTTTAATCCGGATCGCTTGCTACGGGTTGATGGCAGATACTGCAAGCATAGTTTAGGATGATTTCGTTATATTATTGTCAAAAATAATCACACATCAGAATATGACCAAAAAGCAAATTTTCTGTGCTTTGTACGCTTTTACCAATGCCTGGAATGTTTAAACCTTTATTTAGATAGATGCGAATGCAGCTTCTTCAAATGATGCATAAACTCCTGACAAACTGGTTTTTTGCCATTTTAATTGGCTACCGCGTCCCTATGACGCAAAGCTTTGCTCTACTTTTCAACCGCAATTGCATTCCAATTGCGTATCCTCTGCTGTCAAGTTTTGTACAAGTAGACAACGAAGAGCGATCGCACCAAATAAAATGAATTTGGGGATACACTCAATTCCTGATATAAAGCGGCAAAATTAAAATCTCACGCGCCAAGTTAAATGCTTAATAGAAGAACGCTATTCATCCAGATTTGATGATGTTTTGGGATATTATGTAAGATTTTCCTTGAATAAAATCAATACTAAATTAGCTTTGACGACACCCTGGTTTTTTCACCCATCCCACCAACTGCAAGTATTTGCCGCCGATCAACCTTTTAACCAATTCCAAATTCGTGCGGCTACTCCTGCTGATTTGACTAATGTTGCCGAAATCATTACCGAAAGTTTTCACTCCCCAAATGGTATGTGGGGATGGGCTTTCCCGTTACTACGTTTGGGTATTTACGAAGACTTAAGGCATCGTCTAGCATCAAGCGCACCCCATCACGTTTGTTTAGTTGCCGTTGATACTACTGCTACAACTGATAACTTAGTTGGAACTGTAGAACTGGGTGTGCGTTTTGGTGATTCTTGGACGGCTGTTGGCAAGAGTTTTCCTTATTTATCTAATTTGGCTGTTCACCCAAAATATCGTCGGTTGGGTGCTGCGTCGGAGTTGCTTAAAGCTTGTGAAAAAGTTGCCCTGTTGTGGGGTTTTAAAGACTTATACCTCCACGTTTTGGAAAATAACCATCAGGCACGGCAGCTTTATTTTAAGGCGGGATATCAGGTGCATCAAGTCGAATCTTATTGGAATACCTTTTTTCTGGGACGCTCCCGACAGATATTCTTGCACAAGTACTTGCCACATTCTGAGACTATCTGAATTTTTCAGTTTTGTTTGAAAAGCGATCGCACTCTTTGAATGCGAACAACCTATGAGAGCGCATCGCTTTCCGTAGCTTAAAGTAACTTGATTAAGCATTCAGGCAATAGAGAGGGATGTTTTCTGAATGCTTAATTTTTACAAATATGCATAAATAAATAGTTATTAATTAACTTTACAAAATATTAATTTATCAAATATTTTGTCATTCACATATGTACTTTTTGACCATTAAAAGGAATAATTTTTCTGATCGCATAATACCAACGCGCAACGCATCTTTTTAGGGAGAAGAAATAAATGCTTTACTTTGCTTCTTCTGCATACGTGCTTATACGTATTGTGGCAACGCCACATCGACACGGCGAACACTCTAAATGCCTAGTGGCGTTTCTAAGCGCGATATCGCTCGTGTACCTAAGTGGTAGTAATCACACGGAGAAAACGCTTTATTTTTATGCATCACTCTTATAGTTTTTTCCGAAATCTACTATTTAATAAAAATTAAATAATCATGTAATATTTAGCTTATTTATATGATATGAATTTGAGATATCCAAATCTTAAAAGATAATTTTCTTTAGATACAAATAAAGTGATTGTGATTGTAATATCAGTAAAAATACGATAAAGAAGATTCAATCCCTCATAAGAACTTTGCATTTGAGATATTCATCTTTATAAAAACTTTAAAAAAAGAACTCCTTTAATTCAAGACAAAGTCAGTTAAATCTCATAAAATATGATTATTTAATTGCTGAAAAAAGTCCATTTAATTTTATCTTAGTTAAATAAAGCAAAAAGTCTTGATAATTAAGATAAAACCAATCATTTTGATTTAAATCAAGTTAAGTGTTGAAGTGCAGACTACTACCAAATTCTTTGAAACTTTTAGAAAACATGGATAGCGAAAACCGCCAACGCTATCAAACTGCTATGGTATCAACTTATTACCCTGAAACTAGTTTCCTTGACTATATTGTCATGCCTGATGGAACTGAGCAATCTCCAGGCTCGGATATCCTCACACAGCTGCATAGTGGAAAGGTCTTTATCGTTAACAGTCGTCGGCGAAATGGGTTAATACTATTCAAACGCTACCATGCAGAATTTGCAGGACCCGGCGCAGCAGTGGGAGGTGATTACGATCGCGATTGTCAAAATTTATTGCCGATAGGTAATTTGCAGCTATTGACTCCCGACTCTTATGACGAGCGTCAGAAAGCTTACTTGATTAGACGCCAGTGGATTCGGTTAATCAAGCAAATTACAGAAAACCCACTGCCACAGCAACGAGTCCAAAAGATTCTCGATCAATTTGAGCAATACTTTCCACCAGAAACGGTGGATAAGTTGCCTGATATTGCTTTTGCTCTTTTGGTAGGTGTGCTGCCACAAACAGTGGGAATAGTACGGCGTTTGGGCAGCGATGAGTATACCCGATTTAATTAACTAGCCCGAAGAACGCCATGCGTACACTCAAAGCACAGCTTGAAAATCTCTTGTTCCCTTTCCCATGCACCCCTTTTTGAAAGCTGGTTGTTAATATTAAAGATTTGTTAAAGCAGTTTGTAGCCGACTCAGCGTGCGGAGGTTTTCCTCTGGGGTTCCTACTGTAATTCGCAATCCTCCACTGATGTGTCGCACAAGAGTGCCGGCAGTTCTCAGCTTTTGGGTAAGATTTATTAAATAATCGTCTTCTTGGTTCAAAGCATTTGGTTTTAGTCGCAGGTAAATAAAGTTAGCAGCGCTTTCGGCAACTTGTAATGTTGGGTATTGAGATAAAGCTTCGATAAGTTTGGCTCGTTCAAAGAGCTGAAGGGGAATTGACTTCAATAACAGTTGGCGGTTTTGCAGAGCAATTAACGCCGCAGCGATAGAAACGCTGGGAAGATTGTAAGGTAAGCGCACTTTTTCTAGAATAGCGATCAACTTAGGTTGAGCCAGACAATAGCCAACGCGATGAGCAGCCAAGCGGAAGGCTTTAGAAAATGTCCGCATTATTATCCAGTTAGGACGTTGTGGTAATTCGTTAGCTAAGGTATCCTGACTGAATTCAAAGTAAGCTTCATCAATTACTACTAAAATACGATCGCTCAAATTTCTTAACCATGCTAATTCTGCCGCAGTTAAAGCATTGGCTGTAGGGGAATTAGGATGAACTAGAAAAATCACCCGAATCGGCGGATTTTGCGTTTGTTCTATAGCTTTATCAGCCGCTTGTAAATCAATTTCAAAATTCGCTTCATTTCTACCCACCGTCACAACGGGAATACCCAAAGTTTGCGCCAAAATCCCGTACATCGAGAAAGTGGGATTAGCAATCAAAACCGAACCTTCTCCCCCGACACAACTGGCAATTAAAATTGAGCGAATTAGTTCATCTGAACCATTGCCAACAGAAATATTAGCAGCCGTGAAAAAAGATGAAAAGACATTAGCTGATTCATTGACATAGAGAGCGATCGCATTCTTCAGTGTCTCATGTCCGCCATCAGGATAACGGTTCGTCTCAATTATCTGCTGATACTCCCAAGCAAGCTTTTCTTTTAACTCAGGTGGCAAATCATAAGGGCTTTCATTCGTATCTAGCCGATCCAATTGCGATGGAACTGGTTCTGCTGTACTACTACCGGGATGGGGTTTGTAAGCGCTAAATTTAGCTAAATCTTCGCGGATAAATGGCAGCATAGTTAGTTAGGAGGTAGAGACGTTCCACACCGAACGTCTGTACGAGTTAATAGAATAGAGACTTTGGACTCTTGACTTACGAAAATTGGTTATGTGAGAACTTCATATTTTACAGCTTTATGGCAATTGACAAAACAATCTAATTGCTTGCCAAATTTCTGAGGTGACATTGCCTAAAGCGTGATCGCTGTCAAGTTCGACTAACTCCACCCAAGGACGTAAACATGCAAAGTCGCGGCTAGCTTGAATCGGGATAACTTCATCCTCTTTTCCATGCAAAATTAAGGTAGGGATGGGACGTTGCAGTTGTCGTTCTTGATATTGATGCGCGTCGGTAACGAAATCGTAACTAAGGGGTAGCGATCGCTTTTCGCCATAGTGGTAAACTTCTAAATATTTTTCTTGTTGCCAACGCTGCAATTTTTCATCTCCCAAGTTTGGCAACCAATGAGATAAAAATCCAAATGCTGGCGCCAACAAAACCAGACGCTGCACTTGTAAATATTGTTGTCCTAAATGAGCTGCGGTTAAACCACCCAAACTCGAACCTATCAAAGTCACCTCAGCAGCATTTAAGGGAAATTCAGCGGCAACTTGTTTTAGCTGCCGCGTGATTGTCAGATGAGAAAAATCGCCCAAATTCAAATCGGGAATTTTTAACGGAGTGTGAATTTGGGCAAAGCGCGAAACTATATCCCGCGCTTTGGCAGAATTTGGACTCGAAGCAAAGCCGTGGAGGTAGATGTAATGCAAGGGGGAGACAAGGCAGACAAGGCAGACAAGGCAGACAAGGCAGACAAGGCAGACAAATGACTGCTGACTCCGCGCCTTTAATTACCGCATGGTGACGAATTCTTCTGCTGATGAGGGATGGATACCGACGGTGGCATCAAAATCTTTTTTGGTTGCACCCATTTTGACGGCGATCGCTACACCTTGAATTATCTCACCTGCGCTTTCTCCGACCATGTGAGCGCCTAATACTTTGTCGGTGTTGCCATCGACTACCAACTTCATCATGGTTTTTTCTTGAGCTAACGTTAAACTATGAAACAATGGGCGGAAGCGTGTACGATATACTTTGACTGCATCTCCGTATTTCTCGTGTGCTTCGGCTTCGGTTAAACCGACTGTAGCCGCTTCTGGGTTGGAAAATACGGCTGTAGGAACAGTTTCGTGGCTGAATAAACGGCGGTTGTTGCCAAATTCGCTATCAGCAAAAGCGCGACCTTCACCAATTGCTACCGGAGTTAAGTTAATTCTGTCAGTGACATCACCGACGGCAAAGATATTTTCTTGGGAAGTTTGACTAAATTCGTTGACAGCGATCGCCATCATATTGCTGTATCCGGGTCCTTCGATGTTACCTTCAACAAGATCGACTCCGGCATTTTCTAAACCCAATCCTTCGACATTCGGCATCCGACCGGTAGCGATTAAAAACACATCGGCAATTATCGGTTCTTGGTCTGCTTGTGATAAAGTCAGCTTTATTCCTGACGGCACTTTCTCAACTGTTTCGACTACATTCTTCTTGATCAGTTTAATGCCGTGATTTGTCATCCCCTCTTCAATTCCGCTGCGGATGTCATCATCAAAACCTTTCAAAATTTTGTCGCCCCTGGTAATCTGTGTCACTTCGGAACCCAGACCACGCATGATGCAAGCAAATTCTGTGCCGATGTAACCCGCGCCGATAATGACGATGTGCTTCGGTTGCTGTTTGAGGTGAAAAATTTCATTGGAAGTAATGCCATATTCCATACCAGGTAAATCTGGTTTAACCGGACGCCCACCGACAGCGATTAAAATTTTCTCTGCTGTAACTTTGCGTCCATCAACTTCTACGGTGTGAGGATCTACTAAACTAGCACGAGCGGGAATTAAATCGACGCCGGCTCTTTCTAAAAAACCGATATGCAGTTGCGATAGTCGGCGGACTTCTTTATCTATAGAAGTAATGAAATGTTCCCAATCCAACTCAGCTTCACCGACTTTCCAGCCATAACCTGCGGCATCATGAAATAATGCCGGAAAGTGAGAGCCGTAAACCATGAGTTTTTTGGGAACACACCCGCGAATCACACAAGTACCGCCGACTAAATCATTTTCAGCGATCGCCACTTTTGCACCGTAGCTAGCTGCCCGCTTGGAAGCTGCTAAACCACCAGAACCAGCACCAATGACAAACAAATCGTAATCATACGTCATAAAAATTATGTTCCCTGAAAATAGGACAACTTGGCTAATTGTTTCTCTATAACTATTGAAACAAAATTCATCTGTTGCTGTCAGCTGAGATTTCCGCCCCTAGATTGATGGTGGGCGATCGCTTTTGTTAATTTTCTGTAACTCTTAAATGTAGTAAGGGATAGAGCCGCTTAAAGCAGTTGCAATTGAGCGGTAAACCGCTCACTACGAACAAGGAATATATTGTTTCAAGCTTGGAACTTGAAATTTCGTGTTCGGAACTTGAAACTTCGTGTTCGGAACTTGAAATTTCGTGTTCGGAACTTGAAACTTCGTGTTCGGAACTTGAAACTTCGTGTTCGGAACTTGAAACTTCGTGTTCGGAACTTGAAACTTCGTGTTCCAAACTCGGAACTTCGTGTTCAGAACTTGAAACTTCGTGTTCCAAACTCGAAAGTTCGTGTTCCGAACACGAAACTTGCAGCTTTTTGGGTAGAAGTACGGATGCAGATTTTCGCATTTGCTATTCTACCCAACTACTGAACTGTAGAAAAAGTTAAAAGCAAAACAAAACCTTACTCCCCAGTTCCCAGTCTCTAGTCCCCAGTTCAATCTAATGTCAAAAACTCTTCTGCTGTGGTGGGATGAATACCAATTGTGTCATCCAAATCTTGTTTGGTGATACCCTTGCGAATGGCAACCGCGAGACTTTGAATTATATCGGCTGCGTGTTCACCCACCATATGAGCGCCTAAAACTTTCTCAGACTCGCCTTCAACTACTAATTTAATTGTTGCTTGCTCATCTTGTTCGGTCAGCTGATAAAATAGCGGTTGGAATTTGCTGCGGTAGCATTTGACAGATTCGCCGAATTTTTCTCGCGCTTTTGTTTCTGACATGCCGACACTTGCCCCTTCCGGACGGGCAAAAACAGCGGAAGCGACAAAATCATAACTTGGTTTTTGCGGCTTTTTGCCAAAAACTGAATTGACAAAATCAGTAGCTTCAGTTATTGCAACTGGCGTTAATTGCACGCGGTTAGTGCAGTCACCCACAGCAAAAATATTTTCTTGGTTGGTGCGGCTGTATTCATCAACTTTGATTTCTCCTTTTTCCCCAAGTTCAACTGAGGCTTTTTCCAAATCGAGATTTTTGGTATTTGGAGCGCGACCTGTGGCAACTAAGATTGTATCTGCTGTGACGATTTCTTCTTTGTCGCCTTTAGTAGTCACCAGCAAACCGTCATCTGAGAATTTAATTTCTTTCGCAGTGCTGTTGTTGATAAAGCGAATTTTCCTTTTGCTCAAACCCTCTTGAACGCCAGCGCGAATGTCATCATCAAAGCCTGATAAAATCATTTCATCGGTATTAATAACCGTGACTTCGCACCCGAAAGCGTTCATCATGCTGGAAAATTCTACACCGATGTAACCACCGCCAATAATCGCCAAGCGTTTGGGTAAGTAAGGCAGGTGAAACATCTCGCGGGAAGTGATAGTGTATTCTATACCGGGAATATCCGGTTGCACAGGATGTCCGCCGACAGCAATTAAGATTTTGTCAGCTGTGACTTTGCGTCCTTCAATTTCGATGGTATGAGCATCAACGAAAGTTGCCTGACCGTGAATTATTTCAATTCCCGCTTTTTGCAACTGCTGAAGGAAAGAATGCTGAATACCTTCAAGTTTCTGGTGTACTGATTTAATAAATAGTGTCCAGTCAAAGTGCCATTGACAGTCACTCCAGCCGTAGCTTTGCGCCGATTGATTTTGGAGGGCAAAATCAGCCGCGTAGACAATGAATTTTTTGGGAGTACAGCCGCGATTTGCACAGGTACCACCGAGGGCTTCTTGTTCGGCAATGGCGACGCGGACACCTAACGCGGCTGCTTTTTTGGCTGCTGCTAGTCCTCCTGGACCGGCGCCAATTACAAAGAGGTCATAATCAAATGTCATGGTTTGCTTTTGCTTTATGCTTGACAACTTGACGCATCAGACTGTTCTGTGCTTTTTCTAGCAACGAAAAAAGCGAAAATTTTATTGCTTGCTAGGCGTCAACTTGAAGCTTGACTCGTGTAAGGTAAAGCTGGCAACTTCCGAGTGACATATTCTTGGGTGTTAATTACCCCTATCTTTGGGTAGGTTGAGGAATTAGGCTTTCTTACTGGGGGTTAGGGAATAACTGCCGTTTATTTTTGCTGATAAATGGGCTAGAGCCAAGCTTACCGCTACAACTAGAACACAGATTAAGTACTAATTTATAGAAATAGCCGGAATTATCTTCAGGTGCGTGGTACTATAAAAAAGTAATTAACCAGGCATTTATGACTAGATATGTCACACCGCGAGA
>JAESGF010000062.1_pt1 | contig 112966 bp, 106 predicted proteins | sample 9269621 | NCBI WGS metagenome assembly JAESGF01 (sample SAMN14515066, study PRJNA621663) | algae metagenome | isolation source: Tolypothrix carrinoi HA7290-LM1 and co-occurring heterotrophs from dry rock... | place: USA: Makauwahi cave, Kauai, Hawaii | collected 2011-01-06
CGACCGGGAAGAAGCTCTGGAAGGCGGCCGGGTCGACGCCGAAGCCGTCGTGGTTGACCCGCTCGGCGCGGATGAAGTTCTCGGCGTAGGCGCCGTCGAGGTCCAGCAGGCACTGGAAGGCCACGGCCAGCATCTCGCCGCGGATGCTTCCGGACGCGTCGCGCCAGAACAGCGGCTCCATGTCCGGAAAGGCGGCGAACAGGCGGCGATAGATGTGCGGCGCAGGATCGCCCACACGGTCGGCGACCGCCTCCAGCGACTGGGCGACGAGATCGATCAGAGCGCCTTCTCGATGGCGTCGGTGACCTCGGAGTCGAGCGGGTCGGTGCGCGGGCCGAACGCCCGGATCGCCTCGCCGTCCTTCCCCACCAGGATCTTGTGGAAGTTCCACACCGGCACCGCGGGCTCGCCCAGTTCCGCCTCGGCCCAGCGGTAGAACGGGTGCGCGCCCTCGCCCTTCACGTCGACCTTGGCGGTCAGCGGAAAGTCGACGCCGAAGCGGGTCTCGCAGAAATCCTTGATCTCGGCCTCGCTCCCCGGCTCCTGGCCGGCGAACTGGTTGCAGGGCACGCCCAGCACGACGAGCCCCTTGTCCTTGTAGGCGGAATAGAGCTGCTCCAGGCCGTCGTACTGGGGCGTCAGCCCGCACTGCGAGGCGGTGTTCACCACCAGCACCACCTTGTCCTTGAAGGCGGTGAGCGGCAGCGGCTCGCCGCCGATGGTGCTGAAGGAATAGTCGTAGGCGCTGGACATGGCGGCCTCCTCCGGAAGGGCGAGGACCGAAGGCTAACGCTCTTACGCGGCGTCTTCCAACGCCTGTTCCACCGCGATGGCGAGATCCAGCGCCCGGATCGCTTCGTCGGCGGTGACGATCGGCCGGGGCGCCTCGCCGCGGACCGCCTGCAGGAAGGCCTCGACGCTGGCGCCCAGCGGGTCAGCCGCGGCTGGCGTGTCGGCGAAATCGGGGTTCAGGGCGAAGGGAGTGGTGTTGCGGAACGTCCTGGCCACGAAGTCGATCTCGACCTCGCCCGACGGATAGCCCACCCGCATGGTCCGGTTGCGGTCAGGGGCCATGCGGGAGACGTCGAAGCGCGCGGTGAAGCCTGAGTCGAAGCTCACCTCGGCCCTGGCGTCGTCCCAGGAGGTGCTGGGACCGATGCGCCCCTCGCCTTCCGCGGTGACGGGCTCGGCCGTGGTGATGGCCAGCGCCAGGTCGAGGTCGTGGATCATCAGGTCGAGCACCGCCGAGACGTCGCGGCTGCGCTCCGACGGCGGGCCGTGGCGTACGGCCTCCAGCATCAGCGGCTGCTCGGGCACGTCCAGCAGGCCCATGGCGCGGAACACCACCCGCTCCTGGTGGCCGCAGGCGACGACGAGGCCGGCCTTGGCGGCGGCGACCCGCAGCTTCTCGGCGTCGCCCACCGAGATGGCGACCGGCTTTTCCACATAGACCGGTTTTCCGGCCGCCAGCACCGCCAGCGCCTGTTCTGCGTGGAAGGTGGCGGGCGAAGCGATGGTCACAACGTCGACGGCTTCCAGGAAGTCCTCGAGGTCATGGAACGCGCGGCCGCCGAGCGGCACGGCGATCTTGGCGGCCCGATCCGGGTGCGGGTCCAGGATGGCGGACAGCGTCACGCCCGGCAGACGGGCGTATTGGCGGGCGTGGTAGCCGCCGAACACGCCGGCGCCGATGACGCCGCCTCTCAGAGACTCAGACATGGAGCTCCCTTCGCTGGGCGGGGCGGACCTAGCACGCGCCGGGCGCTCGACGCCACCCGGCGGGCCAGCTAAACAATCGTTTGAACCTGAACCGGAGGACCGACATGACCGCCGCCCGCGAGATCCGCCTGAAGAGCCGCCCCAAAGGCATGCCGGTCGCCGACAACTTCGAGTTGGTGAGCGTCGACCTGACCCCGCCCGGCCCCGGCCAGGTCCAGGTCCGGAACCTCTGGATGACCGTTGATCCGTACATGCGCGGCCGCATGAACGACGTGAAGAGCTACGTCCCGCCGTTCGCCTTGGGCGAGGCGCTGCAGGGCGGCGCCGTCGGAGAGGTCATCGAATCCAACGACCCCAGCCTCAAGGCCGGCGACCTGGTGCAGTCGATGTTCGGCTGGCGCGAGGCGTTCAACGCGCCTGCCGGCGCGCTGCAGAAGCTCGATCTTAACGGCCTGCCGCCCCAGGCCTTCCTGGGCGTCGCCGGCATGCCTGGCCTCACGGCCTACGCGGGCCTCCTGCGCGTCGCCTCGCTGAAGGACGGCGACGTGGTGTTCGTCTCCGGCGCCGCGGGCGCCGTGGGCTCCCTGGTCTGCCAGATCGCCAAGGCGAAGGGGAACACCGTCATCGGCACGGCCGGCGGGCCCGAGAAGGTCGCGTTCCTGAAGTCGCTCGGGGTCGACCACGCCATCGACTACAAGGCCGAGCCGGATCTCACCGCCGCCCTGGCCCGTGTCGCGCCTGAAGGCATCGACGTCTATTTCGACAACGTCGGGGGCGACCACCTGGAGGCGGCGCTGAACGCCGCCCGTCCGTTCGCCCGCTTCGCCGAATGCGGGATGATCTCGATGTACAACGCCAAGGAACTGCCGCCCGGGCCGCCGAACATGGCGCTGATCGTCGGCAAGCAGATCCGCATCCAGGGCTTCATCGTCTCGAGCCACGCCGATATGGCCGGCGACTTCCAGCGTGACCTCGCCGGCTGGGTGAAAGACGGCAAGGTGACCTGGAAGGAAACCGTGTTCGAAGGGATCGAGCGCGCGCCCGACGCCTTCCTCGGCCTGTTCACCGGCGAGAACCTCGGGAAGATGCTGGTGAAGCTCGCCTAGGCCTCCGGGACGGCGTAGAACGGCGGCTCCAGCTTATTCCGGAGCCTGCCGTGCCGCGCCTGTTCAGCGCCTATGTTATCGTTGATTGGAGTGCGGCGGCGAAGCCCACCACCGGCGCGGATTCCATCTGGATCGGCGTGCTGAAGCGCGACGTGCGCTTCCGGCTGGCGTTCGAGAGCTACAACCCCGCGACCCGCGCCGAAGCCGAGACGCGGCTGACCGCCATCCTGGACGACCTCCGGAAACGCGGCGAGCGCTGCCTGCTGGGCTTCGACTTCCCGCTGGGCTTCCCGCGTGGATTCGCAACGGCCCTGAGCCTGCCGGGCGACGAGCCCTGGCGCGCGATATGGGACCAGCTCAACAAGATGGTCAAGGACAAGGCCGACAACACCAACAACCGCTTCGGGGTCGGCTCCGAGATCAACCGCCGCATCACCGGCGGCCCCTTCCCGTTCTGGGGCTGCCCGCCGAAGGACGCGCTGACCACCCTGCAGCCCAAGCGGACTCGGGCGCACGGCCCCGACGACCTGCCCGAGTTCCGGCATGCGGACGTCGCCGCCAAGGGCGCGGCCTCGATCTGGAAGCTCTACTACAACGGCTCTGTCGGCGGTCAGGCGATCCTGGGCATTCCCTTCGTGCGGCGGCTGAAGCTGGCGCGCGGCGAAGGCTTCAAGGTCTGGCCGTTCGAGACGGGGTTCAAGCCGCTGACCGAGGCCGACCTGTCGGCCGTCGAGGTGGTGGCGGCCGAGGTCTATCCGTCCCTGCTCAAGATCGCGCCGGCGACCGGCGAGGTGAAGGACCTGGCCCAGGTGCGCGCGACCGCCGAGCACTTCGCCCGGCTGGACGAACAGAACAAGCTGGGTGCGGTCTTCGGCCCGCCGAGGGACACCGCGGCCGACGTCATCCTCGACGCCGAACGCGAGGAAGGCTGGATCCTGGGGGCCGGGGTTTAGCTTTCCCTCCCCGGTTCGGGGAGGGAAATCAGAGCCCGCGCCGGCTCAGCATCCAGAAGCGGCCGAGCAGCAGGGCGCCGGAGACGAAGCTCGCGACGACGACGGCCCAGACGATCCCGTCGATGCCCATCTTCATCGGAATGGCCAGCCACCAGGCCAGCGGCATCATGATCAGGATGTAGCTGGCGAGGTGGGTGTAGGTCGGCAGCCAGACGTCGCCGCGGGCCCGCAGCGCCTGGGCGGCCACGACTTGCAGGGCGTCCGGGAAGAAGAACAGGCAGGACAGCACGAGCGCCGGCGCGGCCATGGCGATGGTCGCGGCGTCCTTGGTGTAGCCGTGACTGATCAGGTCGGCGGTCGGCCAGATGGCCAGCGAGACCACGAGCCCGAAGACGGCGGTCACCGCGAAGGACACGAGGCCGGCGCGGGTCACGCCCTGCGGATCGCGCGCGCCGTAGGCCTTGCCTACCAGCACCGCGGCGCCGGTCGCCAGCCCCAGCGGAACCATGAACACGATGGCCGCCACGTTCAGCACGATCGCCCAGGCAGCGACGGCCAGGCCGCCGATCCAGCCGGCGATGACGTTCATGCTGGCGAAGGCCGAGACCTCGAGGAAGTTCGACGCCCCGGCGCCGTAGCCGATGCGGCGCTGCTCGGCTTCCGCCGCGCGGTCGCGCTCGGGCTTGTCGAAAACGCCGAGCGCCCTCGCCTCCGGCAGCGTCGCGATGAAGGCCAGCATGGCCAGCGCCAGGAAGGTCCGCGCCCCGAAGGTGCCCCAGGCCGCGCCCACCGCCCCCATGGCCGGCAGGCCCAGCACGCCGGGCACGAACAGCAGCACCAAGCCGAGGTTCACGACATTGGCCGCCCACATGGCCACCGCCGCCGGCCCGGGCCGCTGCAGGCCCTCGAGCCAGAAGCTGGCCGCAACGCTGACGGCGTAGGGCGTCAGCGACAGGGTGAAGACCAGCAGCGCGCGGGTGGCGCCGTCGGCGAGATCCTGCTCCAGGCCGATGACGTGCAGGAACGGCGGACCGACGAGGGCCAGGAAGATGGTCGAGGCGATGCCCAGCCAGAAGCTGTAGACGAGCCCGCGCCTGAGCACCGCGCCGGTCCGTTCCCGCCGCCCCTCGCCGATCGCGCGGGCGGTCATCACCTGGATGCCGATCAGCAGGCCGACAAGCGCGGTCAGGATGACGCTGGTCGGCGCCCAGCCGAGCGCATGGTAGCCGAGTTCCGTCGCCGAGAACCGGCCCACCACGACGGCGTCGGTCAGACCCATCGTCATGATGCCCAGACGCGCGAGCACCACCGGTCCCGACAGCTTCAGCAGCTGGTCGAGGTCGGCGCGGACGAGCGAAGGGTTCTGGGCCGCGGCGCGGTCCATGACGGCGGTTCCGGATTTTCAAAGAGGCGCGGACACTGCGCCGCCCTCACCCGTGGGGCAAGGGCGGCGGCAGCGCCGTCAGCCGTCCGTACGCAAGCGTGGCCTTGGGGCCACGGCTCTAGATGTTGACCGCCGCCTGCTTGGACAGGTCGATGCGGTCTTCCTTGAGCTTCTCGGAGACCAGGAAGGCCAGTTCCAGCGCCTGCTCGCCGTTCAGGCGCGGGTCGCAGTGCGTGTGATAGCGGTCGGCCAGGTCGCCTTCGGTCAGCGCGCGGGCGCCGCCCAGGCATTCGGTGACGTTCTGGCCGGTCATCTCCAGGTGCACGCCGCCGGGATGGACGCCCTCGGCCTTGCAGGTGTCGATGAACGACTTCACCTCCGACAGGATCCGGTCGAACGGCCGGGTCTTGTAGCCGCTGGCGGCGGTCAGCGTATTGCCGTGCATCGGGTCGATCGCCCAGACGACGTTGCGGCCGCCGGACTTGGTCGCCTTCAGGAGGCGCGGCAGCCGGTCCTCGATCTTGTCGTAGCCGAAGCGGCCGTACAGCGTCAGGCGGCCCGCCTCGTTCTTCGGGTTCAGCACGTCGATCAGGCGCAGCAGCTCGTCCGGCTCCAGCGTCGGGCCGACCTTCAGGCCGATCGGGTTCTTGATGCCCCGGAAGAACTCGATGTGCGCGTGGTCCAGCTGGCGCGTGCGCTCGCCGATCCACAGCAGGTGGGCCGAGGTGTCGTACCATTCGCCCGAGGTGCTATCGACCCGGGTCATGGCCTCCTCGTAGCCGAGCAGCAGGCCCTCATGGCTGGTGAAGAACTCCACCCGGTGCATCTCGGGGTGCGTCTCGGGCGTCACGCCGATCGCGGCCATGAAGGTCAGCGATTCCGAGATCTTCTCCGACAGCTCGCGGTATCGCGCGCCCTGCGGGCTGTCGTTCACGAAGCCCAGGGTCCAGCGATGGATGTTGTAGAGGTCGGCGTAGCCGCCGCCCGCGAAGGCCCGCAGCAGGTTCAGGGTCGCCGACGACTGGCCATAGGCCTGGATCAGCCGCTGCGGGTCCGGGATGCGGGCCTCGGGCGTGAATTCCATGCCGTTGATGTTGTCGCCGCGGTACGACGGCAACTCGACGCCGCCGATGGTCTCGACCGGCGACGAACGCGGCTTGCCGAACTGGCCCGCCATGCGGCCCACCTTCACGACGGGCTTGCCGCCGGCGAAGGTCAGAACGACCGCCATCTGCAGGATCAGGCGGAACAGGTCACGGATGTTGTCCGCGTGGAATTCCTTGAAGCTTTCGGCGCAGTCGCCGCCCTGCAGCAGGAAGGCGCGGCCCTCGGCCACCTCGCCCAGCAGGCCCTTGAGCCGGCGAGCTTCGCCCGCAAACACCAGCGGCGGCATCCGACGAAGGGTCTGCTCGACCTGCGAAAGCGCGGCCGCGTCCGGATAGTCGGTCGGCACGTGCTTGGCGGGTTTCCCTCTCCAGGATGCGGGCGTCCAGTGTTCGGTCATGGCTCCTACTCCGCGCCACGGACTCCGGGCGTACATCGCCCCCGCGGCGGAAGCGGGCTTCTACCCCGAGAAGGCCGGCCGGGTCGACGTTTTTGCTGCGGTGCGGCGAATTTCCCCGGCCGGCGGGGCAGGATTCACCCCGCTGGCCAGTCCCGCCACGACGGCGGCGAAAGCGCCCAGCCCTAGCCACCACTCCTGCCAGACGCCGAAGTTCACCGCCGCGAACAGCAGATAGACCGCGGCGCTGGCGCAGGCCGCCGTGGTGACGAGGTCGGGCCGGTTGCGGCTCAGCCGACGCAGCAGGAAGGCCCAGAACAGCGCCGCCAGCACGCCGCCCAGCAGCCCGAGCTCCAGCCAGAGCTGGAGGGCGCCATTGTGCGGGTGGAGCACGATGTGCGGGCTGAAGGCCCGACTGGCGTCCAGGCCCCAGCCGCGGATCGGATGCCAGGCGATGGCGTCCAGGGCGTGGCTCCAGTAGCCGAGCCGCTGGGCCCAGGACTCCGGCGGCACGATCTCGAGCTTCAGCCCCCGCGTCAGGCTCCGCGCGCCCAGCGCCAGCGCGGGGAACAGTACGAAGAACCCGGCGGCGACCAGGGCCAGCGCCTTGGGCGCCGAGCGTGGGAAGATCCACGCCGCGGCCCCCATCAGCAGCGCCAGGCCGACGGCCAGCACCGGCGCGTCAGACAGGAACAGGTAGGCCATCAGCGCCGTCCCGGTCGCCGCTGGGATCGCCAGCCACCAGGGCTGGCCGGCGCGGACGCCGCCCGCCGCCACCACGGGCCACAGCAGGGCCACGGCGAAGCTGCCCTGTGCGAGGTTCTTGCGGGCGAGATCAGGGCGCGTCGGGTCGCCGATCGCCGCGCGGAGCGCCGAATAGACGGCCCCGCCCGTTACCGCCTCGACGAGCAGGATCAGGCCCAGCACGCCGAAGCCCCAGGCGAGGATGGTGAGCGCCAGCCGCGCCAGCCGCGGATCGGCCCGCCGCGCGCCGCACCAGGCAGCCCAGTAGAGCGGCACCTGCAGGGCGAGCTTCAGCGCGACGCTGCTTTCGAGGTCGTCCGGCTGGTGGGCGCTCCACGAGGCGCTCATCGCCGCCCACACGAGGCCGAACAGCAGGGCCGCCGCCACGGGGCGATCCTCGTCGGTGACCCGCAGCGCCGGCAGGCAGAACAGCCCGGCCAAGCCCATGAGTGGGGCGAAAGCCAGCGGCCCCACCCAGGCGGCCAGCGGTGCGAGCACGGCCGCGCCCACGAGCGCCCACCCGCTGAGCTTGCCGATCAGGCCGGACGTCTGCGGGTGGCTCGCGATCAAGCGACCTGGCCCAGGGCCGGCGGCGTGTACTTCTCGCGCATGGTGACCAGCTCTTCGGCCAACGTCGGGTGGACGGCGCAGGTCGAGTCCCACTGCGGCTTGGTCACGCCCATCTTCAGGGCGATGGCCGCCATCTGGATGATCTCGGGCGCCTCGGGGCCCACCACGTGGCAGCCGAGGATCTTCTCGCTCCCCTGCTCCACCACCAGCTTGATCAGGCACCGCTCGTCGCTGCCGACGAAGGTGTATTTCATCGGCCGGAAGCGCGAGAGGTAGATGTCGACCTTGCCGCCCAGCTTGTGGCGGGCGTCGGCCTCGGACAGGCCCACCGAGCCGATCGGCGGCTGCGAGAAGACGGCCGAGGCGACCAGCTCATGGTCGAACTTCGTCGGCCGCTTGTTGAACTCGGTGTCGGCGAAGGCGTGGCCCTCGCGGATCGCCACGGGCGTCAGGTTGATCCGGTCGGTGACGTCGCCCACGGCCCAGATGTTGTCGACGCTGCTGCGCGAGTACTCGTCCACCTTGACCGCGCCGTTGGCGTCCAGCTCGACGCCGGCCGTCTCGAGGCCCAGGCCCTGGACATAGGGGATGCGGCCGAGCGCGAAGAGCACCACGTCGCTCTCGCAAGGCGAGATGCCGTTGGACAGCCGGCTGACCAGCCCCGTGTCGGTCTTCTCGATGGCGGTGTGCTGGGTCCCCAGCAGCACCTTGATGCCCCGCTTCTCCATCTCCTCGGCCACGTGGGCGCGCACGTCGTCGTCGAAGCCGCGCAGGATGTTGGGGCCGCGATGGACCAGCGTGGTGTCGACGCCCAGGCCCGCGAAGATGCCGGCGAACTCGACCGCGATATAGCCGCCGCCGGCGATGACGATCCGCTTCGGCAGCTGCTCGATGTGGAACGCTTCGTTCGAGCTGATGGCGTGCTCGACGCCCGGCAGGTCGGCCGGCATCCAGGGCGTGCCGCCCGTGGCGATCAGGATCTTCTCCGCTGTGACCCGGCCGCGGTTCTCCACCTCGACGGTGTGGCGGTCGATCAGGCGCGCCTTGCCGTGGACCAGCTCGGCGCCCGCGTTCTGCAGGTTGCGGACGTAGATCCCCGACAGCCGGGCGATCTCCTTGTCCTTCTCGCGGAGGAACTCGGGCCAGTCGAACTTCGCCCCTTCGATCGTCCAGCCGTAGCCGTCGGCGACCTTGAAATGGTGAGCGAATTCCGAGGCGTACACCATGAACTTCTTGGGCACGCAGCCGCGGATCACGCAGGTGCCGCCGACGCGGTGCTCCTCCGCCACCAGCACGCGCGCGCCGGACAGCGCCGCCACCCGGGCCGCGCGCACGCCGCCCGAACCCGCGCCGATGACGAAGAGGTCGTAGTCGTAGTCCGCCAACTCGATATCCTTCGCTTCAGGGCTCCAGCGTGCGGACGCCGTCGGCCGTGCCGATCAGCGCCAGCTCCGCCAGGTCGAGGAACAGGCCGTGGTCCACCACGCCAGTGACGCTCTTCAGCGCCGCGGCGAGCGCCGCCGGCTCCTCGATCCGGCCGCAGGCTGCGTCATAGATAAGGTTGCCGCCGTCGGTTCTCACCGGCTGGCCGTCCTTCACCCGCATCCGCGGCCCGATGCCGATGTCGCATTCCGACAACGCGTCGCAGATCCTGAGCGACGTGGTTTTGTGCCCGAACGCCACCACCTCGATCGGCAAGGCGAACTTGCCCAGGGTGTCGACCACCTTGGCCGCGTCGGCGATGACCACGCAGCGCTTGGAGGCCTCCCACACCAGCTTCTCGCGCAGCAGGGCCGCGCCGCCGCCCTTGATCAGCGACAGGCCCGGGCCGATCTCGTCGGCGCCGTCAACGGTGAGGTCGATCTCGCGCGTCTCGCCCAGTTCGGCGACCTTGACGCCCAGGCTGGTCGCAAGGTCCGCCGTCGCCTGGGACGTGGGCACGCCCACGATGTCCAGCTTCCGCGCCGCCAGCGCCTTCACGAACCAGGCGGCGGTGGAGCCGGTGCCCAGGCCCACCACCATGCCGTTCTCGACCAGGGCCGCGGCGGCCTCGCCGGCGGCCTGCTTCTGGGCTTCCGCGTCGCTCATTTCTTGCCTTTCGCGGCCTTCTCGGCCGCCTTCTTCTCGCGGAAGGCCGTGGCCCAGCCGGCCTTGTCCGACTGAGCGCTGCGCTCGAGCGCCAGGGCGCCGTCCGGCACGTCGCGGGTGATCACCGAGCCCGAGCCCGTCATCGCGCCCACGCCCACCTTCACCGGCGCCACGAGCGCCGTGTTGGACCCCACGAAGGCGCCCGCGCCCACCTCGGTCCGGTATTTGAAGAAGCCGTCGTAGTTGCAGAAAATCGTCCCGGCGCCGATGTTCGCCTTCGCGCCCACCGAGCCGTCGCCCAGGTAGGACAGGTGGTTGGCCTTGGCCCCCTCGCCCACTGTGACGTTCTTCACCTCGACGAAGTTGCCGATGTGGGCGTCCGCGCCGATGTCCGCGCCCGGCCGCAGCCGCGCATAGGGGCCGATCAGGGCGCCGGGGCCGACGCGGGCGCCTTCCAGATGGCTGAAGGCGCGGATGACCGCGCCGGTCTCCACCTTCACGCCCGGCGCGAAGACGATGAACTGCTCGAGGGTGACGCCAGGCTCGATCTCGGTGTCCCAGGCGAAGTGCACCGTCTCCGGCGCCAGCATGGCCACGCCTTCGGACAGGAAGAAGGCCCGTCGGCGCTGCTGCCAGATCGCCTCGGCCTGCGCCAGTTGCGCGGGCGTGTCGCAGCCCATCACCGAGCTCTCCGGCGCGATGTGCGCGCGGACCAGGCCGCCCTCCTGCACGCAGATGCCGACGATGTCGGTCAGGTAGTACTCGCCCTTGGCGTTGGCGTTGCCGACCTTGTCGAGCCAGCCGAACAGGCGCGCCCGGTCGGCGGCCATCATGCCGGCGTTGCAGGTCTTCACCGCCTTTTCGGTCTCGGTCGCGTCACGCGCCTCGACGATGCGGATGACGTGGCCGTCCGCTCCCTTGATCACCCGGCCGTACAGCAGCGGGTCGACCGGCTCGAAGGCCAGCATGGCGAGATCGACGCCCTTGGCGCGCAGCTCGAACAGCGGCGCGAGGTCCTCGGCCATCAGCAGCGGGGCGTCGGCGTAGGTGATCAGCACGTCCCCGTCGAAGTCGGCCAGATTGGCCTTGGCGGCCAGCACCGCGTGGGCGGTGCCCAGCGGTTCGGTCTGGACGGCGACCGCGTCCGCGCCCAGGCGCTTCTCCACCGCTTCGCGCACCGCCGGGCTGTGCGTGCCGACGACCACCACGATGCGCTCGCAGCCGGTGGCCTGAACCGTGTCGATCATCCGGTCGAGGTGGCTGCGCCCTCCCACCTTGTGCAGCACTTTGGGGAGCGGCGACTTCATGCGCGTCCCCTGTCCGGCGGCCAGGATCACGGCGGCTCTGGCGGTCATGCAGCGAAGCTCCTGGGCAAGCGAGTCACGGACGCCCGAAACGCCTTAGCAAGCCTTGTGGCCGCGGGCGAGAAGCAGGTAGCGTCCCGGCTCCTGTGGGGGAGCTTCCATGAAATCGTCTCAGCGTCTCACCGCCCTGATGGCCGCCTGCGCGGTCGCGGCCCTGTCGATCGCGCCCGCGGCTCAGGCCGCCCCGGATCGCGCGCTGGAGGAGCGGTTCAAAGCGCAGCTGAGCGCCGCCGAGATGGGCAGCTGGCTGAAGACCATGTCGGCCCTGCCGATCCACGTGGGCGCGCCGCACAACAAGGCCAACGCCGAGATGACCTTGAAGCAGTTCAAGGACTGGGGCTGGGACGCCAAGATCGAGACGTTCTGGGTGCTCTATCCCACCCCGCAGGAGGTCAGCCTGGAGCTGGTCGGCGGCCCGACTGGAAATGGGGGCGCGCCGTTCAAAGCCACCCTGACCGAGCCGCCGGTCCCCGGCGACGAGAGCTCGACCCGCCAGCAGGACGCCCTGCCTGCCTATGTCGCCTTCCAGGGTGACGGCGATGTCACCGCGCCGCTCGTCTATGTGAACTACGGCATGCCGGCCGACTACGACGCGCTGGAGCGCCTCGGCGTCTCGGTGAAGGGCAAGATCGTCATCGCCCGATATGGCCAGGGCTGGCGCGGCCTGAAGCCGAAGCTGGCGCAGGAGCACGGCGCGGTGGGCGCCATCATCTACTCCGACCCGCGCGACGACGGGTACCAGGCCGACGACGTCTATCCGAAGGGCCCGGCCCGTCCGCCGACCGGCTTCCAGCGCGGCTCGGTCGCCGACATGACCTTTGCGCCGGGCGACCCCACGACCATCGGCTACGGCGCGACGAAGAACGCCAAGCGGACGCCCCGCGAAGAGTCCCCGACCATCCTGAAGATCCCGACGCTGCCGATCTCGTACGGCGACGCCCAGGTGCTGCTGAAGTCGCTGGAAGGCCCGGTGGCGCCGGCTTCGTTCCGCGGCGGCCTGCCGATCACCTACCACGTGGGTGGGACGGGCGGCGGCCAGGCGCGGCTGAAGGTGAAGTCCGAGTGGACGCCCAAGCCGGCCTACAATGTCATCGCCAAGCTGAGGGGCTCGGAGAAGCCGGACGAGTGGGTGGTGCGCGGCAATCACCGCGACGGCTGGGTGTTCGGCGCCACCGACCCGATCTCGGGCCACGTCGCCATGATGGGCGAGGCCAAGGCGCTGGGCGCGCTGAAGACCGCCGGCTGGAAGCCCAAGCGCACGATCGTCTACACGAGTTGGGACGCAGAGGAGCCGATGCTGCTGGGCTCCACCGAATGGGCCGAACAGCACGCCGCCGAGCTGAAGAAGAAGGCGGTGATCTACATCAACTCGGATTCGAACAGCCGAGGCTTCCTCGACGTGGACGGCAGCCACGCCTTCCAGCGGCTGGTCAACGAGGTGGCCGCGGACGTGAAGGATCCCCAGACGGGCGTCTCGGTGCGCGACCGTCTGCGCGCCCGCTATGGCGTGAACGGCACGGCGCCCGGCGCCAGCGAACAGTCGCGCGCCGTCGGCAAGATCGCGCTCGATCCGGCCAAGGACCTGCCGATCGGCCCGCTGGGTTCGGGCTCGGACTATTCGGCCTTCCTGCAGCACCTGGGGTTGCCGGCGCTGAACGTCAGCTATGGCGGCGAAGGCGAGAGCGGCGGCGTCTATCACTCGGCCTACGACACCTACGAGCACCACAGCCGGTTCGTCGATCCGGGCCACGCCTATGCCGTGACACTCGCCGACACCATCGGCCGGCTGGTGATCCGCATCGCCGACGCCGACAAGCCGGTGCAGCGCTACGGCGACTTTGCCGAGACCGTGGACGGCTACCTGGGCGAGGTGAAGAGGCTGGACGCCGGCAAGCGCGAGGAGGCTCAGGCCCAGGCGAAGCTGCTGGCCGCCGGCGCCTACAAGCTGGCCGACGACCCGACGGGGCCGCGCGGCGACCCGACAGCCTTCGCCGCCTCGCCGGCCTTGGACTTTGGCCCGATGGACGCCGCCGTGGCCAGGCTGAAGGCCAGCGCGGCCGCCTTTGACCAGGCGCTGGCGGCGAAGGGTGATGCGCTGTCGCCGGCCCAGCGCAAGCGCCTCGACGCCGTGATCCTGACGCTGGACCAGCGGCTGCTGCGCGAGAAGGGGCTGCCTTTCCGACCCTGGTACAGGAACATGATCTACGCCCCCGGCCGCTTCACGGGCTATGGCGCCAAGACCCTGCCCGGCATCCGCGAGGCCATCGAGGAGCGTCGCTTCGACGATGCGAAAGCCTATGTGGGCCTGACGGCGGAGGCGCTGCTCGACTACGCCGCCGGCCTCGACCAGGCGACCCAGGTGATCAATGGCGGCTAACCCCCTCGACGGGGCGGTTATCGCCTTCGACCTGGACGGCACCCTGGTCGACACCGCGCCCGACCTGATCGGCACGCTGAACGACCTGCTGACCGCCGAAGGGGTGCGTCCCTTCCCGCTCGATGAAGCGCGGCCCTTCATCGGCAAGGGCGCCCGCTGGCTGATCCAGCGGGGCTTCGCCGAGGCCGGGGCGCCGCTGCCGGACGAGCGCGTGCCTGCGCTCTTCGACAAGTTCATCGCCCGCTACCTGGAGCGGATCGCCGACGAGAGCCGGCCCTATCCCGGCTGCGTCGAGGCGCTGGACAAGCTTCGAGCCTCCGGCGCGCGGCTCTGCGTCTGCACGAACAAGCTTACGGGCCTGTCCGCCTCGCTGCTGGACGCGCTGGGCATCGCCGACCGGTTCGAGGCCATCGTGGGCGCCGACTCGGTCCCCGCCATCAAGCCGGATCCGCGGCACCTGACCACCGCGGTCGAGGCGCTGGGCGGCGATGTCCGGCGCACGATCATGGTGGGCGATGCGGCCACCGACGCCGGCGCCGCGCGGGCCGCGGGCGCGGGCCTGATCCTCGTCAGCTTCGGCTACACCGAGACGCCCGCGGCCGAGCTCGGACCCGACATCCTGATCGACCATTTCGGGGAACTGCACGAGGCCTGCGAAAGGCTCTTGGGCGCTTGCGGCGCGTAAGCCTTCCGGCTATACGCCCCACCTCCCGCGCGACCTCTCGCAGGTCGCGCTCCGGCGGATGCGTAGCTCAGCGGGAGAGCACCTCGTTCACACCGAGGGGGTCACAGGTTCAATCCCTGTCGCATCCACCATCTTCTTCCCGACATATCAGCTGAGGCGGCGGACCACGTCCGCGACGACGCTCGCCCAGTCTCCGGACCTTTCCTGGCGGATCAGGGTAGCGGTCGGATACCACGGGCTGTCGGCGCGGCCGCGGAGCCAACGCCAGTCGGCGCCGTAGGCCGGCAGGAGGATCCAGGTGGGCTTGCCGAGGCTGGCGGCCAGATGGGCCACGGAGGTGTCGACGCTGACCACCAGGTCGAGGCCGGCGACAATGTCGGCGGTGTCCTGCATGTCGGCCGCGCCGGTGTCCTCGGGGTGCAGGCTCACCGCCCCCGGGATCGCCAGTAGTTCGCGGCCCATCTCCGGCGGCATCGACTTGTGGCGGGCGTTCCAGGCCCGCGCCTGGGTGTTCCAGACCACGCCGATCCGTCCCGCCGAACGCCTGGGCGTGGCGGCGAACGCCGCCGGCGGCGGGATGTCGTCGAGGGTCGTCCCGAACAGGTGCGGCAGCGAGAACGGCAACACGGCGTAGTCGAACTCGCTGACCGGGCTGAAGACGCCCAGGCCGGCCAGCAGGCGCGTCAGCTCCGCGTGGGGCGCAATGGTCAGCTCCGCCCCGCGGGCCTTCAGCAGCGGCAAGTAGCGGGCGGTCTGGATCATGTCGCCCAGCCCCTGCTCCCGCCAGATCAGGATGCGCTTGCCGGCCGGGTCGTCGCCCAGCCATTCGGCGCCCGGGAGATGTTCCGGCGTCCCCAACGTGCCGCGCCGCGCCTCGGCCAGCGGCCAACCCTCGGCATAGCGGCCGAGCGTCAGCAGGGCGTAGCCCAGACCCGCGGTCGCCTCTCGGTCGCCCGGCGCGCGGGCCAGCGCCTCGCGATAGGCGGCCTCTGCCTCCTCCAGCCGGCCCAGGTGGCGCAGATGGGTGGCGAGCGTCGTCCAGCGGCCGGCGAGGTCGGGGTCGAGCGCGATGGCGCGACGGTAGGCGACCTCGGCTTCCTCGAACCGGTCGAGCAGGCGCAACGCGGAACCCAGGTTCTGATGCGGACGCGGATCATCGGGAGCCCGCCGGACGGCCTCCGCGAACAGGTCGGCCGCCGCCTGGTGGTCGCCGGCCTGGTAGGCGGCGACGCCGCGGTCGAGGAGATCGCCGACCTGCACCGCCCTCAAGCCCGCGCGTACTTGTCCTCGAAGCGGACGATGTCGTCTTCGCCCAGGTAGGCCCCGGACTGCACCTCGATCAGGTTCAGCGGCACCTTGCCGGGGTTGCTCAGGCGATGGACCGAGCCCAGCGGGATGTAGACGGACTCGTTCTCGCTCAGCAGCCGCTCCTCGCCGTCCAGATGCACCATGGCGGCCCCGTTCACCACGACCCAGTGTTCGGCGCGGTGGAAGTGCTTCTGCAGCGACAGGGTCTCGCCGGGGTTCACCGTGATGCGTTTCACCTGGAAGCGCTCGCCCTCGTGGATCCCCTCGTAGAAGCCCCAGGGGCGATAGACGCGGCGGTTCTGGGTGGCGGCCGGGTGATTGCGGGCCTTCAGCGCCTCGACGGCCGTCTTCACCCCTTGGTCGGCGTCCTTGCGGGTGACGAGCACCGCGTCGGGGCTGGCCACCACGACCAGATCCTCGACGCCCACGGTGACGACCAACGGACCCTCGCTGCGAACGTAGGAGCCTCGCGTGTCGTGGACCGTGACGTCGCCCAGCAGAACGTTGGCGTCGTCGTTCTGGTCGCCGATCTCCCACAGCGCGGACCAGGCGCCCACGTCGCTCCAGCCGAAGTCGCCCGGAACGACGGCGGCGGCGGCGGTCCGCTCCATCACCGCGTGGTCGACCGATATGCTGGGGCTCCTGGCAAACGCGGCCTTGTCGAGCCGCAGGAACGTCAGGTCGCGCTGGGCCGCCGCCAGAGCGGCGCGGGCGGCCGCCAGGACGGCCGGCTCGTGCGCCTCGAGCTCGGCCAGCAGGGCGCGTACGGGCAGCAGGAAGATGCCGCTGTTCCAGAGGTAGCGGCCGTCGGCGAGGTAGCCCTCGGCGGTCGCGAGGTCGGGCTTCTCGACGAATTCGGCCACGGTGCGCACGGCGTCCGACAGCCCCTCGCCGGAGCGGATGTAGCCGTAACCCGTGGCCGGCGAGTCGGGCTGGATGCCGAACAGCACCAGGCGACCGGCGGCGGCGGCGCCCTCGCCCGCCGCGACGGCGGCGCGGAAGCCCGCCGGATCCTGGATCACGTGGTCGGCCGGCATCACCAGGATGATCGCGTCCGGGTCCTGGTCGGCGGCGACCAGGGCCGCCACGGCGACGGCGGGGGCCGTGTTGCGGGCGGTGGGCTCCAGCACGATGGTCGGATCGTCGACCCCGATAGCGCGCAGCTGTTCGGCGATGACGAAGCGATGGTCCTCATTCGCGACGACCATCAGCCTGCCGAACCGCGCTGGATCCAGCACGCGGGCGGCCGTCTCCTGGAGCATCGTGCGCTCGCCGGCCAGCGGCAGCAGCTGCTTCGGATAGCTCTCGCGCGACAGCGGCCAGAGCCGCGAGCCGGAACCGCCGGACAGGATGACAGGATAGATCTTGCTCACGCTCGCCCCCAAGCGATCCCTGCAACCGCGCCTCGGATCGGCATGCTACCGCCGGTCTCCTACCTTGGCTGCAAGGCTCAGACCACAGCGCGCATCATCGCAGGCGAGGAATGCCGCCGGACCGCACGGTCCGGCGGCCCTCTCAGCCATCCATATCGATCTTGTGCACCCAGCCGTACGGGTCAGGGCCCGTGCAGCGCTGAATGCCGGTGAGCTGGTCGCGCAGCTTGGTCGTGATCGGGCCTTCCGAGCCGTCGCCGATCTTGAAGGCCCCGCAAGCGTGGCGGATCTCCCCGATGGCGGCGAGCACCGCGGCGGTGCCGCAGGCGAACGCCTCCTTCAGCCGGCCGCTCTTCGCATCCGCCTGCCACTCGTCGAAGGTGTAGAGGCGCTCCTCCACCTTCAGACCCGCGTCGGCGGCGAGGGTCAGGATCGAGTCCCGGGTGACCCCAGGCAAGATCGTGCCGCCCAGCGGCGGGGTGACCAGCGTGTTGTCGTCGAAGACGAAGAACACGTTCATGCCGCCCAGCTCTTCCACGTAGCGGTGCTCGGCGGCGTCCAGGAACACCACCTGGTCGCAGCCGTTGCGGATCGCTTCGGCCTGGGCGACCAGGCTGGAGGCGTAGTTGCCGCCGCACTTGGCCGCGCCGGTGCCGCCGGGCGCCGCACGCGTGTAGGCGTCGGACACCCACACGGTCACGGGCTTGGCGCCGCCCTTGAAGTAGGCGCCCACCGGACAGGCGATGACGCAGAAGACGTACTCCGCCGCCGGCCGCACGCCGAGGAAGGCCTCGGTGGCGATCATGAAGGGCCGCAGGTAGAGGCTCGCGCCCTCGCTGGTCGGAATCCAGTCAGCGTCGGTGCGCACCAGGGTCTCGATGGCGGCGAGGAACAGCTCCGGCGGCAAGGCCGGCATGGCCATCCGCTCGGCCGAGTCCAGGAACCGCTGGGCGTTCGCCTGCGGCCGGAACAGCGTCACGTCGTTTCCGCGCGTGCGATAGGCCTTGAGGCCTTCGAAGATCTCCTGGGCGTAATGCAGGACGGCGGCGGCCGGATCGAGCTGGAACGGCTCGCGGGCCTTCACCTGGGCGTCGTGCCAGCCCTGGCCCTCGGTCCAGCGGATCGTGACCATATGGTCGGTGAATACCTTGCCGAACCCCGGATCCTCGAGCAGCGCCGCGCGCGCGTGCGGCGGCGTGGGAGAAGCATGCGGGCGTCGATTGATGAGCAAGGTGTCCATAGTCCTATCATCGCTGATGCAGGACTATCGGCGAAAGCACACGCCCGCGCGCGCCGCAAGGGCCAGTGCGCGGTCGGTGGAGCCTTTCGGGCGGCCTTAGGCCGGCAGGTGGCCTTCCGGGAAGTACTTCGTCTGGAGCTTGCCGGAGGCCTGCTTCAGGGCCTCGATCGCCTCGTCGACCGCTTCGCGCTGCTGCAACAGGGCGTCGATACGGCGCTTGAAGATCGCCAGGGCGTGGGCGTTCTGAGCGGGTTCGCCCTCCTCCTCGTAAAGATCGAGGATGTCGCGGATCTCGGCGACGGACAGGCCCACGCGGCGGCCGCGCATGATCAGGGCCAGGCGCGCCCGGTCCTTGTAGGAATAGATGCGCGTCAGGTCGCGGCGGGCGGGCGTCAGCAGGCCCTGCTCCTCGTAGAAGCGCAGCGCCCGCGGGGTCGCGCCGAATTCCTTACAGAGCTGGGTGATCGAATACGTCCGGTACGGACGGCGCAGGTTCAGCGTCACGGTCCTATTCCTCCCTAAAGGCCCAGCACGAGGCGGGCGATGATGTCCCTTTGGATCTCGTTGGAGCCGCCGTAGATCGAGGCGGCCCGGTTGTTCAGGTACCTGGCCATTGCGGTCAGACTGTGGTCCGGCCCAACCGGCGTGGCGTTGGAGCCGGCCTCGCGGGCCTCGGGCTGGTCGACGAAGGCGTAGGCGCCCGCCGCCTCGACGGCGAGGGTGTCGATGCCCTGCATCGCCTCGGTGCCCTGGGTCTTGAGCATCGAGGACGCCGGGCCGGGATTCTTGCCGCCGGCCAGCGCGCTCAACACCCGCAGTTCCGAGATGTCGATCGCCTGCACGGCGATCTCCTGCTCGGCCACCTTGCGGCGGTAATGGGGGTCGTTCAGGAAATCCCCGGCCGCCGCGCGGAGCCGCTCCAGCTGCACCTTCAGACCCGGCGCCGAACCCCCGCCCCGCTCGAACTCGAGCAGGTACTTGGCGACCGTCCAGCCCTGGTTCTCCTCTCCGAGCCGGCCGGACTTCGGCACGCGCACGTCGTCGAAGAAGACCTGGTTCACCTCGTGCTCGCCCGCGAGGGTGATGATCGGGTCGACCTTGATGCCGGGCGAGGCCATGTCGAGCAGCAGGAAGGTGATCCCGGCCTGAGGCTTGCCCTCGGTGCTGGTGCGCACCAGGCAGAACATCTTGTTGGCGTGGTGCGCGTGGGTGGTCCAGATCTTGGACCCCGAGAGAACATAGTCGTCCCCGTCGCTCATCGCGCGGAGCTGCAACGAGGCCAGGTCCGACCCGGAGCCGGGCTCGGAATAGCCCTGGCACCAGTAGTCCTCGCCCGAGAGGATGCGCGGCAGGTAGTACGCCTTCTGCTCCTCCGTGCCGTAGCGCATGATGCAGGGCCCCACCATGCGCAGGCCCATCGGCGCCAGCGAGGGCGCCGAGGCCTGGACGCACTCGGCGGCGAAGATCGCCCGCTGGGTCTCGCTCCAGCCCGTGCCGCCATATTCCCTGGGCCAGGACGGCGCGACCCAGCCCTTTTCGTGCAGGATCTTCTGCCAGACCAGGCTGTAGCGCGGCTCGACGAAGACGCTCGTCTGCCGCGCCCCCGCCGCCTTCAGTTCCGGCGTCAGCTTCTCCGCCAGGAAGGCGCGGACCTCGTCCCGAAACGCGAGATCTTCCGGTGTCAGGTCGAGGTCCATAGCCCGTCTGCCGCCTAGTTGAACTTCACCCGCAGAGTGGCGCCGACGGTCCGCGGCGCGCCCAGGAAGGCGGCGTAGGTGCCGGTCTGCAGCGGCTGGTCGACGACCACCTGGTAGTAGTTCACGTCGGTCAGGTTCTGCGCCCAGACCTCCAGCTGCCACCGCTCGTCCTCGGGACCGATGCCCACCCGGCCGTTCCACATCGTCATCGGCCGCTGGCGCTTCAGCGGGTCGAGGTTGGAGCCCGTGTTGTAGGACGAGGTGTAGCGGCCCGAGAGGCTCGCCCGCAGCATGAAGCCCTCGCCCAGCGGCCGCTCATAGGCCGCCGACCACGAGGCCGACCACAGCGGCGCGTAGGACACCCGCGACGTCGGCAGGCGCGGGCCGATGCCGGGGCCCGGCACGAAGTTGCCGAACTGGGTCACCGCATAGGTCACCCCGCCGGTCACCGTCAGGCCCTCGAACGGGGTGCGGTAGACCAGGTCCATGTCGACGCCCTTCGACGTCACCTTCGGCACCGAGGCCACCACGAAGCTGACGCCCGTGTAGGTGTTGAGCTGGAAGTTCTTGAACGTCTGGTCGAAGGCCGCCGCGTTCAGCAGCAGCGTGTTGCCCGCGAGGTTCGACTTGAAGCCCGCTTCATAGCTCTCGACCGTCTCGGCCGCGAAGCTGGTGTCGGTGTTGATCTGGCCCGGCGCGAAGCGCGCGCGGTCCAGGTTGAAGCCGCCGCTCTTGTGGCTGCTGGCGTACGACACATAGGTCATCAGTTCCGGGTTGAACCGGTAGCTGACCTTCACCGTGCCGCCGAGACGATCCTCGCTGCGCTCCTGGCGGGTGTCGACGTTGTTGAAGGCCGGGTCGCCGGTGGGCGCGCAGATGGCGGTCCGCGCCGCCGCCGGGATCGGCCGCACGATGGCCGCGGCGCAGGCGTTGCCGGGCGCCGTGTTCCGGTACTGCGAGAACACCTTCTTGGTGTCGTCGGTGTAGCGCAGGCCGAAGGTCACCTCGAGCGCGTCGGTGACGTGCCAGGTGTTGTTGGTGAACAGCGCCCAGCCCTTGCTCGAGTGGTCGTACTGGTCGTACGAGCCCTGGCCGGCGATGAAGTTCTGGCCGGCCGGAATGCCCGTCAGCGCCGAGACCGCGGTCGGGTTGGCCCCGCTCGACAGCAGCAGGCTGAAGTAGGTCTCATAGCCCGTGCCGAACAACGTGTAGGCGCTCGAATCCAGCTGCTCGTCCGAGTAGAAGCCGCCGATCATCCAGTCGAGCGGGCCGCTCGTGCCGGCGAACCGCAGCTCTTGCGAGAAGGTCTTGAACTTGGCGAACGTCCGGCCGTCGTCCGGGCGGTACCAGATGTCGGCGCTGGAGAAGTCGATGTCGTTGGCCTGGAAGTTCTCCCAGTCGCGGTACGCCGTGATCGAGGTGACGGTGAGGTCCTTGGTCAGCTCCCAATCGGCCTGCAGGGAGACGCCCATGTCCTCGATGTCCTGGGTGGACTCGCGGTTGGCGAAGGCGCGGCGGCGGAACGGGTCGGCCGGACGCGAGATGCCGGCGTCGGCGGCAAGGGCGTCGATGATCGCCGCCGTCGGACCGGGGACCGTGGCCACGTTCAGGCAGCACTGCTCCTCGCGCTTGGTCCAGTCGGCCAGGAAGCGGAAGGACAGCGCATCGGTGGGCAGCCACAGCAGCTGGCCGCGGACGGTCGAGACGTCCTGGTCGTCGTTGTCGCTCTGGGTCGAGGGTCCGGCGCCGTTGCTGACGTCGTAGAAGCCGTCGCGCACCCGGCGGGCGGCGAAGACGCGCGCCGCCAGCGTGTCGCTGATCGGGCCGGTCACGGAAGCGGAAGCCGCCAGGTGGTCATGGCTGCCGTAGGTCAGCTCGCCCGTGGCGCCGAAGTCGAACTCGGGCGCCTTGGTGATGACGTTGATCACCCCGGCCGAGGTGTTCTTGCCGAAGACGGTGCCCTGCGGCCCCTTCAGCACCTCGATGCGCTCCAGCTCGCCGAGATCGCCGAAGGCCACGCCCGAACGGGCGCGGTAGACGCCGTCGACCACGGTGCCGACCGAGCTTTCCAGGCCCGGGTTGTCGCCGATGGTGCCGACGCCGCGGATACGGATCGAGGTCTGGGCGCCGCCGGTCGAGGACGTCACGCTGAGGCCGGGCGTCAGGACCTGCAGGTCCTTCACGTCGCGGACGCCGGCGTCCTGCAGCTGCTGGCCTGACACGACGTTCACCACGATCGGCACGTCCTGCAGGTTCTGCTCGCGCTTCTGCGCGGTGACGACGATGCCCTCGATCACGGAGCCGCCGGCCGCCTCGTCTTGCGCGAACGCGGGGCTGCCCGCGCACAGGCCAGCGATCACCAGGGCGGATGCGCCCCACTTCCACTCAATCATACTTCCCTCCCGCGCCGCTCTTTGGCGGCTGAATGGCCAGCCCGGCTTGAGACCGGGTCCGTCGAGGGAGACCTTGCGGAGCGCGCTCGCAACGAACAAGCTATCGAAAGTGATAGGGTGGAGGCTTCTGGAACCATGTTCGCCCGGCCTGGGTCTTCGGTGCGACTGGAGGAAGCCGCAGCGCTGGCGCGTGAGATCGCCGCCGCCGGCCAGGCGATGAACCTGCCCTACACCGCCGTCAGCGCCGACATCGGCAGCCCGACCCCGCCGGTCGGGCCCGACGGTCGCCCGTTCGCCGAGACCACGTTCCGCTGGATCGACGACCTTCGCTACTGGGAGGACCGCGGGTTCGCCCTGCGCGCCGCGTTCATCCACGCCTGCCGCGCCTGTTCCGAGCCGTTCTACTTCATGGGCGGGCGCATGTGGTCATGGCGGGCCAATCCGGCGCTGGAGGCGGTCACCGCCGAGGGCATCCAGACCTTCGGCGTCGAGGCCGCGATCGTGGCCCCGACCTATCTGCCGGGCGGTGTCATCGGCGCCGTCGTCTGGGCCTCCACCGACCCGGTCGCCGACGTCGCCGCGCTGTTCGAGACCCGGGCCGCCGAACTCCACGCGCTGGCCCTGCGCTTCGTCGGCACCTATGCCGAGGCGGTCGGCGCCGCCGCCGCCGAGGCCCCGGCCCACCTCACCCGCCGCGAGATCCAATGCCTGAAGTGGGCCGCGGCCGGGAAGACCGACGCCGAGATCGGCAAGATCGTCGCGATCTCCACGCCAACCGTGCGCTTCCACATCGTCAACGCGTCGCGGAAGCTGGGCGTCGCCGGCCGCTCCCAGGCCATCCACCGCGCGGCGACCCTGGGGTACATCGGCTCCGCGGACCTGCCGACGCTGCGCCCGTAATAGCCGCATTTTTGACTGACCCGCGTTTTTCCTTACGTGGCGGAAATGTGGCTGTCCCCCTCGGAACGGGGGCGCATGCGTGGCGCGGGAGCCACAACCACGGTTTGTGACGCCTTTTTGACGCCCGCGTCATTGCGACCTGCCCGGATGGGCTCTCTACCGCCCGTGAGCGTGCGCCCGCGACTCCCCCTGTGGGGCGCAGCTCGGGGAGAACTACAACCATATGCGTATGAACTACCTGATGCGCAGCACCGCCCTCGCGGGCGTCATGGCTGCCGCCTTCGCGACCGCCGCGCAGGCCCAAGAAGAAACGACCAACCGCGAGATCGACGAGATCGTCGTCACCGCGCAGAAGCGTGAGCAGAGCCTGCAGGACGTGCCGATCGTGGTCACGTCGGTCTCGGGCGAGCTGCTGCGCGACGCCGGCGTCCGCGACATCCGCGAACTGACCGTGCTGACGCCCGGCCTGACCGTCACCTCCACCTCGAACGAGACCATCGTCACCGCGCGCGTCCGCGGCGTCGGCACCGTGGGCGACAACCCCGGCCTGGAAAGCTCGGTCGGCATCGTGATCGACGGCGTCTACCGGCCGCGCAACGGCGTGTCGTTCGGCGACCTGGGCGAAGTCACCCGCATCGAAGTGCTGAAGGGCCCGCAAGGCACCCTGTTCGGCAAGAACACCTCGGCGGGCGTGATCAACATCATCACCGCCGGCCCGACGCAGGACGTGCAGGCGCAGTCGGAAGTCACCGTCGGCGACTACGAGCAGTTCGGCTTCTCGAGCTCGCTGTCGGGCCCGATCACCGACGGCGTCACCGGCCGCATCTACGCCGCCGCCCGTTCGCGCAACGGCTATCAGGACATCATCACCGGTCCGGGCCCGCGCGGTCAGCACGACGACAACAACCAGAACTTCTACACCGTCCGCGGCCAGCTGCAGTTCGACCCGACCGAAGCGGTCAGCTTCAAGGTCATCGCCGACTACACGAAGCGGAACGAAGACTGCTGCGTCGGCACTCAGCTGTTCGTCGGCGGCGCCGCCAACAGCCGCGCCCGCTTCATCGAAGCCGTGCGTCCGGGCTCGCTGGACCTGACGTCCACGCCGTTCGACCGCCTGGGCTACGCCAACCGTCCGACCGACCAGCGCGTCGAGGACCGCGGCGTCTCGGGTGAGCTGACCTGGCGCCTGACGCCGGACGTGACGCTGACCTCGATCACCGCCTGGCGGAAGTGGAACGCCGAAACCGGCCAGGACAGCGACTTCACCGCCGCCGACCTGGTCTATCGTCCGAACGACGGCTCCAACAACGTCGGCTTCAAGCAGTTCTCGCAGGAAATCCGCCTCGCCGGCGATGCGGTCGACGGCCGCCTCAACTGGCTGGTCGGCGGCTTCTACGCCGAGGAAGACCTGGATAGCCGTTCGGTCCTGAACTACGGCTCGGACTACTACGCCTACTTCGCCGGCCGCGTGCTGAGCGGCGTGCCGGCCCTGATCGGCCTGACGCCCGGAACGATCTTCCAGCAAGGCAACGGTTCGGATGACCGCTACGCCCAGGATGGCAAGAGCTATGCGCTGTTCACGAACAACTCGTTCGCGTTCACCGACCAGCTCGAGCTGACCGTCGGCCTGCGCTACCTGAAGGACAAGAAGACCCTCGTCACTGACTACACGACCACGGGTTCGGCTTGCGACCAGGGTGAAGCCCGCTTCGCCACCATCGCCGGCCTCGCCGGCGTGGCGACCGCCACCTCGGTCGTCGGCGGCCTCTGCCTGAACTCCCAGAACAACGACTTCGACGATCTGGGCGTGACCACGCAGAAGCGCACGGAAGAGGAAGTCACCGGCACGGCCAAGCTGGCCTACCGGTTCAACGACGACCTGATGACCTACGCCTCGTACTCGCGCGGCTACAAGTCGGGCGGCTTCAACCTCGATCGCGAACAGGCGATCCTGATCGGCGCGGGCGGCATCCCGAACTTCACCGCCGATGCCGACACCAGCTTCCGCGGCGAGTCGGTCGACAGCTACGAGCTGGGCGCCAAGACCTCCTGGCTGAACAACACGCTGCTGCTGAACGCGGCGCTGTTCTACCAGAAGTTCGAGGACTTCCAGCTGAACACCTTCGTGGGCACGGCCTTCGTGGTCGAGACCCTGCCGAAGGTGACCTCGCGCGGCGTCGACCTCGACTTCATCTACCTGCCGCCGGTCGACGGCCTCACCTTCCAGGGCGGCGTGACCTACGCCGAAACCGAGATCGGCGAGTTCACCGCGGCCGACCTGCTCAACCCGACGCGCTTCAACAGCCTGCGCCGCCTGCCCGGCGCCCAGCTGTCGTTCGCGCCGCGTTGGTCGGCCTCGCTGGCCGGCTCGTACGAGCGTGACGTGTTCTCGGGCCTGAAGTTCCGCGCAAACCTCTCGGGCAAGTTCACCTCGCGCTACAACACGGGCTCGGACCTGCACCCGGTGAAGGAACAGGACGAGATGGTGCTGGTGAACGGCCGCATCGGCCTCGGCGCCGAGGACGAGAGCTGGACCGTCGAACTGTGGGCCAACAACCTGTTCGACAAGAACTACGTCCAGGTCGGCTTCAACGGCCCGTACCAGGTGGACGAGAACAACGACGCGGTCAGCGTCTACAACGCGTTCCTCGGCGCTCCGCGCACCGTCGGCGCGACCCTCCGCTTCAAGTACTAAGGGGGAAACCTGCTCCGGCAGGTTCGGGCGGCCCGGAGCAATCCGGGCCGCCTTTTTCTTTGCCGCTAGGCCAGCGGCCTCAGCTCAGTCTGGCGGCGTGCCAGGCCAGGTGGTCGGCCAGGAACGTCGAGACGAAATAGTAGCTGTGGTCGTAGCCCGGCTGCATCCGAAGGGTCAGGGGCACGCCGGCCCGCTCACAGGCCTCGGCCAACAGCTGCGGCTTCAGCTGTTCGGCCAGGAAGTTGTCGGCCTCGCCCTGGTCGACCAGCAGCTCGGAAACCCGCGCGCCGTCGTCCAGCAGCGCGGTGGCGTCATAGCGGCGCCAGGCCTGCCGGTCCTCGCCCAGATAGCCGGAAAGCGCCTTCTCACCCCACGGACAGCGCATCGGCGAGCTGATCGGCGCGAAGGCCGAGACGCTCTTCCAACGGCCCGGGTTCTTCAGCGCCAGCGTCAGCGCCCCGTGCCCGCCCATGGAGTGTCCCGTGATCCCCTGGCGCGCCAGGTCGACCGGGAATTCGGCGGCGATCAGCTCCGGCAGCTCGGAGACGATGTAGCTCTCCATCCGGAAGTGCTGCGCCCAAGGGTCCCGCGTCGCGTCCACGTAGAAGCCCGCACCCTGCCCGAAGTCGTAGCCAGGGTCGTCCGGAACGCCCTCGCCTCGCGGACTGGTGTCCGGCGCCACGAAGATCAGGCCCAGCTCCGCGCAAGCGCGCTGGAACTGGCCCTTCTCTGTCACATTGGCGTGGGTGCAGGTCAGCCCCGACAGGTACCAGACCACCGGGCGCGGCCCCTGCTCGGCCTGCGGGGGCGTGAACACGCTGAACACCATCGGCGTGCCCGTCTCGCGGCTCTGATGCCGGTAGACGCCCTGGACGCCGCCGAAGCTCTTCGTCTGGGAGACGATCTCCATCAGTAGACGATCACGCTGCGGATGCTCTCGCCGGCGTGCATCAGGTCGAAGGCCTCGTTGATGCGCTCCAGCGGCAGCTTGTGGGTGATCATCGGGTCGATCTCGATCTTCCCGTCCATGTACCAGTCGACGATCTTCGGCGTGTCGGTGCGGCCGCGGGCGCCGCCAAACGCGGTGCCCTTCCACACCCGGCCGGTGACCAGCTGGAAGGGCCGCGTGGCGATCTCCTTCCCGGCCTCGGCCACGCCGATGATGATGCTCTCGCCCCAGCCGCGATGGCAGGCCTCCAGCGCCTGGCGCATGACGGTCGTATTGCCGGTGGCGTCGAAGGTGTAGTCCGCGCCGCCGTCGGTCAGGGCCACCAGGTGAGCCACCAGGTCGCCGTCCACATCCTTTGGGTTGACGAAATGGGTCATGCCGAAGCGGCGGCCCCACGCCTCCCGGTCCGGATTGATGTCGACGCCGACGATCATGCCCGCGCCCACCATCTTCAGGCCCTGGATGACGTTCAGACCGATGCCGCCCAGGCCGAAGACGATGCAGTTGGCGCCGGCCTCCACGTCGGCGGTATTGACCACCGCGCCAACGCCCGTGGTCACGCCGCAGCCGACGTAGCAGGCGGTCTCGAACGGGGCGTCCTTGCGGATCTTGGCCACCGCGATCTCGGGCAGGACCGTGTAGTTCGAGAACGTCGAGCAGCCCATGTAGTGGAAGATCGGCTGGCCCTTGTACGAGAACCGGCTGGAGCCGTCGGGCATCAGCCCCTTGCCCTGGGTGCCGCGGATGGCGGTGCACAGGTTGGTCTTGCGGCTGAGGCAGCTTTTGCACTGCCGGCACTCCGGCGTGTAGAGCGGGATCACGTGGTCGCCCGGCTGTACGCTGGTGACGCCCGGCCCGACTTCCACCACCACGCCCGCGCCCTCGTGGCCAAGGATCGACGGGAAGATGCCTTCCGAGTCGAAGCCGTCCAGCGTGTAGGCGTCGGTGTGGCAGACGCCGGTGGCCTTGATCTCGACCAGGACCTCGCCGGCCCGCGGACCTTCCAGGTCCACCTCGACGATCTCCAACGGCTGTTTCGCCGCGAAAGCCACCGCTGCGCGCGTCTTCATGGGCCTCTCCAGGTCTGGGATTTCGCGGGCGTTCTAGCACGCCCGACCCGGACGGACAGGCCGGACTAGTAGTCCCGGCGCTTCTCCATCGGCGCGTTGGGATCGGGCGCCGGCGGCGGCGTATAGGGCTTCAGCGCCGGCGTCGGCGTGGGCAGGGTCACCGGCCCGGTCTCGGCGGCCGGCGGGGTCGCGGCGGGCAGATCCAGGACCGGCGCCGGTGTGTCCGCGACGACGGGCGCCGGCTCGGCGGCGCGCGTCGCAGCTCCTGCGGCCGGCCGCCGGGCGGCAGGCGCCGCGGCCACCTGCCGGGGCTGCGGCTGAGCGATCGCCTCCGTCGTGGCCACAGGCGTAGGCTCAGCCACGCCGGCCGGCGCCGCGGCGATCACGGCCGGCGGCGGCGCGGTCGCCGTCGTGGGCTCAGATCCTCGATTCAGCAGGAGGACCAGTCCGCCGATCCCCGCGACGCCGACGACGCCCGCGGCGGCGAGCGGCAGCCAGGGCGTGGTCTTGCCCTTCGCCGAGGCGCGCGTCGGCTGGACGAAGACCGCCGCCTCCGGCTCCGGCGCAGGCTGGGGCGCGGGCCGAGGCGCCGGCTGGGGCGGCTGGGGCGCAGCGGCTTGCGGGGGCACGGCGACGGGCGGCGTCACTGGCTTGAGCCGCGGCGCCGGAGAGGCCGCCGGGCGCGGCATCGCGGGCTCCGGGATCGCCGACTGCGGCGGAATCCGCGTCTGCGGCTGACCAGGCTGCGGCGTGATCGGGCGCGTGAAGGCCGGCGTGGGGCCGGCCGGCCGGGTGAAGACCGGCGTGATGCTGCGCGGCGGCTCGGGAGCCGGAGCCGGAGCCGGAGCCGGCGCAGGCTGGGGCGTCGGCGCGGAGGCCGCCTCGGGCTCGCCGGCCTTGGGCAGCGGGCCCACGCGGAATGGCGCCTGGGGCATCTTCGGCCAGGCGCTGTTGCGGGCGTAGGGGTTCTGGTCGTTCGGTTCGGACATGCTCGTCTTGCGGTCGGAAGCTTGCAGACCACCTCTTCGCGCCGAGTTGGTCAGCACTATGACGCCGACGCCGCCTCAGCCGCCAGTCTGCGCCGCTGGGCCAGCATCAGGGCCAGATCATACGGGATCGCGAGACCTTCGCGGAGCGTCATCTTCGTCCAGTTGGCGAGGCTCGCGCCGCCGCGGCCGCGTGCGCGGGGTCCTGGCGCGCTCGCCACCCCAAGCAGCCCCAGCATCATGCGGATCCGCGGCACGTGGTAGGCGTCGCTGCAGACGATCGCCCGGTTCGCGCCGAGGCGGCTCATGCAGCGCAGCGTGGCCACCACGCTCTGCAGGGTGTCACGGCTATCCTCGTCTGCGATGAGGCGGTCGGCGGCGACGCCGTCGGCGGCGAGCTGAGCCATCATGATCGAGCCCTCGGACGGCCCGTGCCGCCCCACCCCGCCGGAGCACAGCAGCTTGGCCTCCGGATGCATCGCCGCCGCCGTCCGGCCGTAGGCGATGCGCCGCAACAGCGAGGGCGACGGCCGCCCGTCCGGCCGCACGGCGGCCCCGAAAATGACGATGAGCGGCGGCCCCAGGGTCGTTGCGGTCATCCCGCCACCATGCCGGGCTGCGCCGACCCCGCCTACTGGTTCAGCGGGGGATGGTACTGTTCGATAAGGTCCTCGCGCTCAGCCTCGCGGACCGCGCGGGTGACGTTCAGCCGGGTGAGGATCTTGGCCCCGCTGTACTTCTGGCGCGCCTTCTCCAGGGTGCTGCGCCAGTTCTGGCTGGCGAGATTGTCGGTCTCGCCCGCATAGACCACGTGCGGCCCTTCGGGCGTCACCTCGGCGATGACGAAGTTGGCGCCCGCCGGCGGCAGGAAGCGGTCTTCGTCGATCGACGTATAGCGGTAGCGGGCGCCGGACTTTCCGGCGAGCTCGATCTGGCGGGTCAACCTACTCTCCACTGTCACGCAGCCCCGATAGACGCGGTTTGAATCGCGGCGGGCGGGGCGCATCCCTCTCGTCGTGTCCGAATTCGACCAAATGTGGGCTCAGCTTGGCCGTAGTGAGGCGAAGCCGGGCCCCTGGCGAGGTGGAACAACCTTCGCCATATGGACGTTCGCCCCTTCCGACGGCTCTGTTAGGGTGCTGACCTTTCGAGGAGACATAAGACTCGGCCTTGCCCCGCGGGGCGGCCGGGACGCGCCCATGGAGAGACCCGCCGACTTCAGCCTCGAGCCCGCGACGGATCGTCCCACGGTTGTGCTCACCGGGGATTGGACCGCGCGCATGCTGGGCGGCGCGGGCTCCGGCCTCGCCGAGACCCTCGACGGCCTTAACAACGTCTCCGTCGACCTCACCCGCGTCCGTCGGATGGACACCGCCGGCGCCTACGCCGTCGTGCGCGCCGCCGGCCGCGGCTTCGACCTCGCCAACGTTCGGGCCCGTCCGGAGACGCTGCGTCTGCTCGAGGTGGTCTACGAGGCGGTGAAGGTCGAGCCCGAGAAGCGGCGCGACCCGGGCCGTGACAGCCTGACCGTCCGCATCGGCAAGGGCGTGGTCGCCTTCGGCAAGGAGTTCCTCGACACCATGGGCTTCCTGGGCCACCTGCTGGTGGTCCTGGGGCGCAGCTTCGTCTGGCTGTTCACCGATCCGCGCCGCATCCGCTGGCCGGCGCTGGTCAGCACCATGGAGCGCGCCGGCCTCGACGCCATTCCGGTCGTCGCCGTCACGACCTTCTTCATCGGCGCGGTCGTGGCGTTCATCGGCGCCAGCATGCTGCGCCAGTTCGGGGCCGAGGTGTTCGCCGTCGAACTGATCGGCATCTCGATGATGCGCGAGTTCAACATCGTGATCACCGCCGTGCTGCTGGCCGGCCGTTCGGCCTCGGCCTTCGCCGCCGAAATCGGCTCCATGAAGATGAACCAGGAGATCGACGCCATGCGGGTCATGGGCGTCGATCCGTTCGAGGCCCTGGTGCTGCCCAGGTTCGCGGCGCTGATCGTCACCATCCCGCTGCTCACCTTCGTGGCCACCCTCTCCGGCCTCGTCGGCGGCATCGTCGTCGCCTGGTCGACCCTGGACCTCGGGCCCGCCTTCTTCCTGCAGCGGATCGTCGACGCAGTCGGTCCCAGCCACTTCTGGCTGGCGCTGATCAAGGCGCCCTTCATGGCCGGTGTCATCGCCGGCATCGGCTGCCGGCAGGGCATGGAAGTCGGCGGCGACGTAGAGTCGCTCGGTCGGCGCGTGACCGCCGCCGTGGTCCACGCCATCTTCGCCATCATCGTCATCGATGCGGTCTTCGCCCTGATCTACATGGAGCTCGACGTATGAGCGAGCTGATGGAAGACGGGCGGGACGAGGCCAACATCCCCGACGACGAGCTGCTGGACGGCGACGGCCCCGCGATCGAGGTGCGCGGCCTGAAATCCCAGTTCGGCGAGCATGTGGTGCACGACAACCTCGACCTGACGGTCAAGCGCGGCGAGATCCTGGGCGTCGTCGGCGGCTCGGGCTCGGGCAAGTCGGTGCTGCTCAACACCATCATCGGCCTCAAGGAGCCCGAGGCCGGCGACGTGAAGGTGCTGGGCGCCGACCTCGCCCGGGCCTCCAAGCGTCGCTGGTCGGCCCTGGAACGCAGCTGGGGCGTCCTGTTCCAGGGCGGCGCCCTGTTCTCCAACCTGACGGTGAAGGAGAACGTGGCCGCGCCGATGCACGAACACACCGACCTCACCCGTCAGGAGATCGACGAGCTGGCGGCGCTGAAGATCGCGCTCGTGGGCCTGCGTCCCGACGCCGGCGCACTGAAGCCGGCGGAGCTGTCGGGCGGCATGCGCAAGCGCGTGGGTCTGGCCCGCGCCCTGGCGCTCGACCCCGAACTGCTGTTCCTGGACGAGCCCACGGCCGGCCTGGACCCGATCGGCGCTGCGGCGTTCGACGCCCTGATCCGCGACCTGTCGGAAAGCCTGGATCTCACCGTCTTCATGATCACCCACGACCTCGACACGTTGTACGAGATCACCGACCGGGTGGCCGTGCTGGCGGATAAGCATGTGGTCGCCACCGCCCCGGTGGCCGAACTCGAAAAGGCGGATCATCCCTGGATCCGCGAATACTTCCTGGGACCGCGCGGCCGCGCCGCGGCGAACGCCCGGACGACGGAGGCCTGATGGAACGGAACGCCAATTACGCGCTCGTGGGCCTGTCCACCCTGATCCTGGTGGCGGCCCTGGCGATCTTCGTGGTCTGGCTGGCGCGCTTCCAGTTCGCCCAGCAGAACGACACCTACGACATCCTTTTCCAGGGGCCCGTGCGCGGCCTTTCCGAGGGCGGCGAGGTGCAGTTCAACGGCATCAAGGTGGGCGAGGTCACCAAGATCGCGCTGGACCGCACCAACCCCAGCCGGGTCATCGCGCGGGTTCGCGTCACCTCTGACGTGCCGATCCGCGTCGACAGCTTCGCCACGCTGGAGCCCCAGGGCATCACCGGCGTGAACTACATCCAGATCACCGCCGGCACGCCGTCCCGCCCCCTCCTCAAGGACGAGGCGCGTCGCCAGTGCGAGCGCGACGGCATCGGCCTCGGCCGCGAATGCATCCCGGTCCTGCGCAGCCAGCGCAGCACGCTGTCCGACCTGCTCGAGGGTGGCGGCACGGTGCTGACGCGCACCATCGAGGCCCTGGACCGGGTGAACCGCGTGCTGTCCGACCAGAACATCAAGACCTTCTCGGCCTCGATTTCCGACGTCCAGGCCGTCACCGCCGAGCTGCGTGAGCGCAAGGCGATCATCGCCGACGCCCAGCGCGCCCTGCAGCGCGTCGACGAGGCCACCGCCGAGATCACCCTGCTGGCCCGCTCCAGCCGCGAGCTGGTCGACACCGACGGCCGCCGCACGGCCAAGAACCTGGCCGACGCCGCCGAGGAGGCCCGCGCCGCGGCCGCCGACGTGCGCGGCATGGTCGCCCGCCTGCAGGGCCCCACCACCGAGTTCGCCACCAACGGCCTGCCGCAGATCACCCAGTCGGTGGGCCAGCTGCAGGAGACCGCCGAGTCGCTCGAGCGGCTGCTCAACGACCTGCAGCAGAACGGCATCGCCGGCTCGGTGTCCCGCAAGTCCGAAGAAGTGAAGGTGCCCCAATGACGACGATGCGCCGCCTCGCCTCCCCCGCGATGAGGGCTGCCATCCTGGCCGCCGGCGCGCTCGCCCTCAGCGGCTGCGCCCTTCTGGGCGGCGGCAAGCCCGCGCATCTCTACCGCTTCGGCCAGTCCGCGGTGGGCGAGCCTGCGCAGGCCGGATCGACCGCCCAGAGCGTCGGCGTCTCGCGCTCGCCCGGCCCGTTTCAGCGCGAAGCGGCGGGCGACCGCATCCTGACCGTCACCGGCGGCAAGGCGGCCTACATCGCCGAGACGCGCTGGGTCGCGCCGGCCCAGACCCTGTTCAACCAGGCCGTCGTCGCCGCCTTCGATGCGAACACCGGGCCCGCGCGTCTGATCTCGCGCGGCGAGCCCGGACAGGCGCCCTACGCCCTGCGGCTGGAGGTCCGGAACTTCGAGACCCGCTACGACCAGGGCCCGAAGGCGGCGCCCGCCGTCGTGATCCGCGTCGCCGCCACCATTAGCGCCCGTCAGGTGACCAGCGTTCGCGAGCGCATGTTCGAGGTGCAGGTCCGCGCCGGCGACAATCGCGTCAGCTCGATCGTCGACGCCTATGACGGCGCCGTGGCGAAGGTGCTGGGCGAGATCGTCGCCTGGACCAACGCCGAGGCCCGCCCCCTCTAGCGGCCTCATCCGGCCAGGCTCGGGCGTAGCCGCCCGGCGTCGGCCATCGCACGCCGCCTGCGCCGCCATGCACCGGGGCTGACGCCTGTGCTGGCGTGGAACGTCCGCGTCAGGTGGCTCTGGTCGGAGAAGCCGCAGATCAGGGCGATATCGCTCAGGCTTTCACTGGTTCCTTCCAGCAGCTCCTGCGCCCGCCGGACCCGCAGGGCGACGAGCCAGCGGTGGGGCGAGGTCCCCAGGCTGGCTTTGAACGCACGGCCGAAGTGGCTTCGCGACAGGCCGCAGAGGCGTGCGAGCTCCCCGCCGGGCGCCGGGGCGCGCAGGTCGCGGGACATGCAATCGAGGACCAGCCTGACCTGCCATGGGGCCAGCCCCCGCCTTCCGGCGTGCGCCAGTGCCTGAGGGCCAGACATGGGGGTGTCCTCGTCCGCGCCACCGATGCTCGTCCGACTGGCGAAATTCAACGGCGCAAACGTTCCAAAAGCGCCGCTTCCTTCAATCAATCGCGCTCGACCGATCGAATGATGGCCCCGCTCCACGGGCCGCCGCCCGCCGCGCCTCAGGCCGGCCCTCCAGCGGCGCGTCGGTGAGTTGGAGGAACACCATGCCAGAACCCCGCCCCCCGACTCTGGACACCGGGCAAGGCGCCGCCCCGCCCCCAGCCTCGGCGCCGCCCGTCACCTTGGAGCCCCGTAGCTTCGTCGTCGGTGAAGGCGCGTTGGCCCAGGCCGCCGCTATCCGACCCTTCCAGATCAACGTGCCCGAAGCCGTGCTCGAAGACCTGCGCCGGCGGATCGCCGCGACCCGCTGGCCCGACCGCGAGCTCGTCCCCGACCAGTCGCAGGGCGTGCAGCTCGGCTTCATGCGGAAGCTCGCCGACTACTGGGAGCGGGAGTACGACTGGCGCCGGTGCGAGGCGCAGCTGAACGCCTTGCCGAATTTCCTCACCGAGATCGACGGCCTCGACATCCACTTCATCCACGTGCGCTCGAAGCACGCCGACGCCCTGCCGATGATCGTCACCCACGGCTGGCCGGGCTCGATCGTGGAGCAGCGCAAGATCATCGGCCCGCTGACCGACCCCACGGCCCACGGCGGGTCGGCGGCCGACGCCTTCCACCTGGTGATCCCCTCGCTTCCGGGCTTCGGCTGGTCCGGCAAGCCGACCGAGCTCGGCTGGGGGCCACCACGGATCGCCCAGGCCTGGATGGAGCTGATGAGGCGGCTCGGCTACACCCGCTACGTGGCCCAGGGCGGCGACTGGGGCGCCCTGATCACCGAGTTGCTGGGCAAGGCCGCGCCGCCGGAACTCCTGGCCATCCACACGAACATGCCGTCGGCGGTGCCAGCCGAGATCTTCCAGGCGCTGCCCCGGCGCACGCCCCCGGCCGGCCTGTCGGCCGACGAGCTCTGGGCCTTCAAGCGGCTCGACGTCTTCTTCGGCGACGGCCTCGCCTATGCCCAGGAGATGGGCAAGCGCCCGCAGACGCTCTACGGCATCGAGGACTCGCCCATCGGCCTGGCCGCCTGGTTCTGCGACCACGACCTCAAGAGCTATGAGCTGAAGGCGCGCGTGTTCGACGGCGTGGCCGAAGGCTTGAGCCGCGACGACATCCTCGACAACATCACCCTGGCCTGGGTGACCGGCACCGGCATCTCGTCGGCGCGACTCTACTGGGAAAACAAGCTGGCGTTCTTCGCGCCGCTCGACGTGGGGATCCCCGTGGCGATCAGCGCCTTCCCCGACGAGCTGTACCAAGTCCCGCGGTCGTGGGCGGAGCGGGCCTATCCGCAGCTCATGCACTACAACCGCATGCCGAAGGGCGGCCACTTCGCCGCCTGGGAACAGCCCGAACTCCTCACCGGAGAACTGCGCGAGAGCTTCCGCTCGCTGCGCAGCTGATCGCGACCGTCGGCGGAGCGCGGCTCGCCACGCTCCGCCGCCGCCGTTGTTCCCGACAGCCGAGGTCGTCATGAGACACCCCGTTCGGCCGCTTGCTCTCGGGGCCGCAGCCGCCGTGCTCGCCACCGGCGCCGGCGCCCAGACGCCGGAGGCCACGCCTTACCTGCCGATTGGAAACGAGCCACCGCCCAGGCTGATCGTCGATCCGCCCGTGCCCGAACGGCTGGCCGCGGGCTCCGTCATCATCCCCTACCGCACGGAGAACTTTCGGATCCTGCCGGTGTTCGGCCCCGGGGCGGCGACCGTGTCCCCGCGCGCCGGCCACCTTCACGTGACCGTGGACGACCTGCCTTGGCACTGGGCCGACGCCAGCGACTCCAGGACCATCGTTGTGGTCGGCCTGCCGCCAGGGCCTCATAAGGTGCTGATCGAACTCGCGGACCCTACCCACCGGGTGATCGCCGGCCAGACGGTGGCGTTCACCGTCCCGCCGACGACGTCGCGCGGACACTGATCCGGTAAGAGATGGAGAGGACCTAGCTCTCGATCGCGGCGATCCGCTTGGCGGCGGTGACGGTGTTCTGGAGCAGGCAGGCCACGGTCATCAGGCCGACGCCGCCCGGCACCGGCGTCACCGCGCCCGCGACCTCCAGCGCCTCCTTGTAGTGGACGTCGCCCACTAGCTTCGTCTTGCCTTGCGCCGCCTTCTCCGGGTCGTCGAACGGCACCCGGTTGATGCCGACGTCGATCACCGTCGCGCCGGGCTTGATCCAGTCGCCGCGCACCATCCGCGGCCGGCCGACGGCGGCCACCAGGATGTCGGCCTCGCGGCAGACGTCCGGCAGGTCCTTGGTGCGCGAGTGGGCGATGGTCACGGTGCAGTCGGCCTGCAGCAGCAGCTGCGCCACCGGCTTGCCGACGAGCTGCGAGCGGCCCACGACCACGGCCCGCTTTCCGCTCAGGTCGCCCAGCGTCTCGCGCAGCATGATCATGCAGCCCAGCGGGGTGCAGGGCACGAGCGCCGGCAGGCCCGCGGCCAGCCGCCCGGCGTTCACCACATGCAGGCCGTCGACGTCCTTGTCCGGGCTGATGGCGGCGATCACCGCCTTCTCGTCGAGATGCTTGGGCAGAGGCAGCTGCACCAGGATGCCGTGGATCAGCGGGTCGGCGTTCAGGTCGGCGACCAGTCGGATCAGCTCGTCCTGCTGGGTGTCCGCAGGCAGCCGGTGCGTCACCGAATGCATGCCCGCCGCCAGGCTGTGCTCGCCCTTGGAGCGCACATAGACCTGGCTGGCCGGATCCTCGCCCACCAGCACCACGGCCAGGCCCGGCTGCAGCCGGTAGTCGGCCCGCAGCCGCGCAACCTCTTCGCCCACCTGCGCCCTCAGGCGCTCGGCCACCACCTTGCCGTCGATGATCTGTGCGGTCATGGCCGCGCTGCTAGCCGCTTAGGCCTTCCGGCGCAATCTCAGCCACGCCGCGACGGCCCAGGCATGCGCCTCGTGCCGCAGGGTCTCGACCGCCTCGTGAGGTTCCAGCCACACCAGGGTGTGGTCGTCTTCGACCTTAAGCCCGGCGTCCTCGCCTTCGATGGCCAGCACGAAGAAGGTCGCGCGGTTGTTGAAAGCCTTGTCGCTGGTGTTGATGAACAGCTGGTCGGCGCGGGCGTACGCCTCGCGAACCGCCACCTTCAGCCCGGTCTCCTCGCCGAACTCACGCACGACGGCCTGCTCAGGCCCTTCGCCCGGGTCGATCGCCCCGCCCGGCAGGTCGAGCCACGGCGCGTGGTCGGGCTTCTTCACCCGCACCGCGGCGATCTTCCCGTCGCGCTCGGCGATCCCGAAGGCGGCCGGACGGTCGTCGTAGGCGCGCCCGGGCTGCGGCTGGCCGAACTGGGGGACGGCCATCAGTCGATCGAGTAGAGCGAGGGATACGGATCGACCCTGCCGGACACGACGTCCTGCACCGAGACCGGCCGCCAGCCCACGTCGCGCGTGGCGCTGAGCTTCCAGGCTTCGGCGATCAGGTCGCGCAGCTCCGACGCGCCGACGGCGAGCCGGGCGTTGGCATAGGCGGGCCCGCGCGGGTCGCCCTGGGCAAGGCCGCCGGCCTTCTCCAGTTCGTACAGCGGCACGATCTCTTTGTTGCTGGCCAGGATGTAGTCGAGGATCCGCTGCTCGATGGCGCCGGTCGTCGGCTTTGGCGCGGTCATCGCTTTGGCCACCGCCGCTGGGTTGGCCGTGGCCCGGACCATGGCGCTCTCGAACGGCGAATGGATGCGCGCCGTCGTGAAGCCCTGCGGGTTCGGGTAGTCGCCCCAGCCGTTGTAGTGGGTCGAGGTGTGCATCGGCTGCGCCCCGTCGCCGACGTAGTGCGACAGCTCGCCGATGGTCTGCAGGATCAGCGCCTCGCGCCGCAGCCGGTCGGCCTTGAACCAGGCGCGGTTCTTCTTCCACTTCGGGTTCTTCTCGGCCGCGCTCAGCACGCGCCAATAGGCGAAGTCGCCGCTCAGGTGGTGGAAGCGGTCGATGATCGCGAAGTGCAGGTAGCCCGCCTTGGCCGTGTCCAGCTTGTGGGCCGCGAGCGCCGTCTCGTACTCGGCGCGCGTCGCCGGCATCGGCAGGAACGGCGGACCGCCCAGGATCGTGCCGTCGTCGTGGATGTCGACGAAATGCGCCGCGTCGCGGTCGCTGTCGTGCAGCTTGCCCCGCCCCTTCGACCGGTCCGGCTCGCGTGACAGCTCGCCGATGGCCTCGACGCCCTGCTTGGAGCGCAGAAAGGCCGGCACGTCCGACGGCAGCGCCTTGGCGGCGAGCTGACCCACGATCCGGTGGCCGGTGCCGCCCCAGGCAAAGGCCGAGCTCGGCGAGATGGCGACGGCGGCGGCGACAGCCAGCGAGGCGATGCGTTTCATGCTCCCCGTTTGCGGGGTCCCAGGCCCGAACGCAAGCGGGTCACGCAACCTTCACAGCGGGTGCGCTCAGGCGATGTCGAACGCCTCTTCCACCCGACCGATCCAGGCCTTCGTCCGCGGATAATCCGCCAGTCGGAAACCCCCTTCCTCGGCCAGCCGCGTGTAGGCGACGAGGGCGATGTCGGCGAGCGTCGGCGTTTGCCCAACGAGGAACGGCGCCGCCGCCAGGCCGTCCTCCAGCCGCTGCAGCGCCGCCTTGCCGCGCTCCACCAGCCGCGGCTCCAGCTCAGCCACCGCCTTGCCCTGGTACTTCACCTGGAAGCGGGCGACGGCGACATAGGGCTCGTGGCTGTACTGCTCCCAGAACAGCCACTCCAGCATCTTGGCCCGGTCATAGGCGTCAGCCGGAATCAGGTCCGAGCCCTCCGCCAGGTGCAGGATCACCGCGTTCGACTGGGCCAGCGGCCGGCCGTCGCCGAGAATCACGGTCGGCACCTGGCCGGCCGGATTCAGCGCCAGGAACTCGGGCGTGCGGCTCTCGCCCTTCATGATGTCGAGCTCGATCCAGCGGTAGGGAATCCCGAGATGGTCCGCCGTCCAACGGATTTTCAGGCAGTTGCCGGACTTCGAGTCCCCGTAGATTTCCATGTCGCCGCCTCCCGCTGACAAGCTCGGCTGTGGGCGGAATCCTCAGCGGGATCAAGCGACGCTGTCTCACGGAAGACGTGAGGAAATCTAACAGGCATGCGACCTACGGGCCCACCGGGGTTGCCCTGGGACGCTTCAGCCGGTAGGACTCCGGCCACCAGTTCAACGACGAAGGAGGACGCCGTCCATGCGACGCCGCCTCGCCGCCCTGGCAGCTTTTTCCCTCATGCTCACGGCGAACAACGCGCAAGCCGCGTCGAATGATCCCGTGGGCGACCTGATTGGTTCGGTGATGACCGGCAATCTGCCGGGCGCGCCGGTCTTCAACCTGAAGGCCACCCTCTACCACGCCGGCGCCAAGGGCGTGGGCGCCCTGGACAGCCTTGGCTGCAAGGTCGTCGCCATGCGCACGGTCGCGGTCGACAAGAAGCTGATCCCGCGCCGGACCGTCCTGTTCATCAAGGAAACCGTTGGCGTGAAGATGCCCGACGGCAAGACGCACGACGGCTACTGGTACGCCTCCGATGTCGGCGGCGCGATCAAGGGCGAGCGCATCGACCTCTACACGGGCCACGGCTCGTCTTCGATGAAGCCGGTTCAGAAGCTGAACCTCTCCAAGCTCACGGCCGTGAAGGTCGGCGAGTTCAAGGGCTGCCCGCCGGCGTAACCGTCGGCCGCTCACGCACAAAATCCCCCGACGACGCTCGCACTTCAGCTGAAAGGCCCGAGGGGGATTTCGCATGTCTGACCACTTCTACGCCGTCACCGGCGGCCCCGGCGCCGGCAAGACCACCCTGCTCCGTCATCTGGCGTCTCTCGGCTGCAAGGTCGCGCCGGAGAGCGCGCGGGCCGTCATCCAGGCCTGCGGCGGACGGCCGGCGCCGGAGCGATTCTGCGAGCTGATCCTGGCGCGCGACGTGGCGACCTATCGCGCCGCCTCGGGCTTCACCTTCTTCGATCGCAGCCTGGTCGACGCCTGGGCGACCTTCCGCGCCTATGGCCTGCCGCCCTCGCCTGCGGCGGCCGGCGCCGTCCGCACGCACCGGTACGCTCCGCGCGCCTTCATCGCACCGCCATGGAAAGCGATCTACGTGCAGGACGCCGAGCGCGACCAGACGTGGGCGCAGGCTGTGGCGAGCCACGACGCGTGCGCCGAGGCCTATCTCGCGTGGGGCTATGAACTCGTGGAGCTGCCGCGCGCCGACGTGGAGACCCGCGCGGCGTTCGTGCTGGACCTTGTCGGCTAGGTCTCGACGAAGGCCTTCTCGAGCACGAAGTCGCCGGGGCTCGCGATCGAGCCTTCCTCAAAGCCGCGATCCAGCAGCTGCTGCTTCAGGTCGGCCAGCACCGAAGGCCCGCCGCACAGCATCACCCGGTCCACCGCCGGGTCGAACTTGGGCACGCCGAGGTCCTCGAAGACCTTGCCGCTCTCGATCAGGTCGGTGATCCGCCCACGGGTCCGGAAGTCCTCGCGGGTGACCGTCGGATAGTACTTCAGCTTCGGCCCGATCAGCTCGCCTAGGATCTCGTCGGAGGCGAGCTCGGTCTCCAGCAGCTCGCGGTAGTTCAGGTCGGCGACCTCGCGCACCGTGTGGGTGACGATCACCTCGTCGAAGCGCTCATAGACCTCCGGGTCGCGAGCCAGCGACAGCCAGGGCGCGAGGCCCGTGCCGGTGCCCAGCATCCAGAGCCGCTTGCCGGGCTTCAGGCCGTCCAGCACCAGGGTGCCCGTCGGCTTGCGGCCGATCAGCACCTCGTCGCCCACCTGGATCTTCTGCAGGCGCGAGGTCAGCGGGCCGTCGGCCACCTTGATCGAATAGAACTCCAGCTCCTCGTGCCACGAGGGCGAGGCGATGGAATAGGCGCGCACCAGCGGCTTGCCGTCGTCCTTGGTGAGGCCCACCATCACGAACTGGCCGCTGGCGAAGCGGAACGCCGGGTCGCGCGTCGTGCGGAACGAGAACAGGCTGTCGGTCCAGTGCTGGACCCAGGTGACCTTCTCCACGAAGAAGGCGCCGCTGGCCTTCTGGGCCGGCGCGGCGGCCACGGACACGTCGTTCATCAAGCTCTCTCTCGGCGGCCTAGATGTCGCCGCCCACATTGTTCGCGGCGCCCGGGGCGCGGACCAGATGTATGCCGCATTCGGTCTTGTCCAACCCTTTCCAGCGGCCGGCGCGGACGTCCTCGCCCGCCTCCACCGGCTTGGTGCAGGGCCAGCAGCCGATCGAGGGGAAGCCCTGGGCGACCAGCGGGTGGGCCGGCAGCTCATGCTCGGCCGCATAGGCGTCGAGGTCTTCCTTGCCCCAGTTGGCCAGGGGATTGAATTTCACCTTGCCGTCGGCGTGCTCGACCACCGGCAGATGCAGACGGTCGCCGCCGTGGAAGCGCTTGCGGCCCGTCAGCCAGGCGTCGAAGCCCTCGATGGCGCGGTCCAGCGGCAGCACCTTGCGCACGTGGCAGCAGGCGTCGGTGTCGGTCTGCCACAGCTTGCTCTGCGGGTCGGCGGTCGCCAGGTCCTGGTAGGCCGGACGCAGGTCGCGCACGTCGGTCAGGCCCAGGCGATGGGCGAGCTGCTGGCGATAATCCAGCGTCTGGCCGAACAGCAGGCCGGTATCCAGGAAGAGCACCGGGATCGCCGGGTTCACCTGGGCGACGATGTCCAGCAGAACCGCCGACTCTGCCCCAAACGACGACACCAGGGCCAGCTTGTCGCCGAAGGTCTCGAACGCCGCCTCGACGATGGTCCGCGGATGCGCCCGGCGCAGCTCCGCGTCGAGCCGCTGGGCCAAGGTCTGCGTTCCGGCCGACGTCTCGTAGGCAAGACTCATGACTCACGCTCCACATAGGCGGGGATGCGCGTGTCGGCCGCACGCTGATAGACATGGCGGTAGCGGCGGGCGGCCGCTTCCCATTCCTGCGATCCGGTCCCGTCCGCAGGCTCGAAGGCGTCGAAGCCGCAGCGGACCATGAAGCCCGCCTGCTCGCGCAGCACATCGCCCACCGCCCTCACCTCGCCGGCGTAGGCGAAGCGTTCGCGGAGCAGGCGCGCGTTGCTGTAGTGGCGGCCGTCCCGGTACTTCGGGAACTCCAGCGCCACGACGGCGAGGCGCGGCAGGTCGTAGGCCAGGGCCTCGACCTCTTCCTCGGCAGTCAGGCGCACGCCGACCTTGCGGCCCTCGTGGATCAGCCGGTCGCCGTCCGCCTGGAAACGGGCCAGCGAGATGATCACGTCGCCGGGCGCCAGGTCCTGGTCGTCGGCGACGTGGGTGAAGGCGTCCTCGACCGGCGCCGCCCGGCCGTCGCGCAGCTTAATGAGCGTCGGCATAGACGGCCTCCTTGAAGGGGGCGACGCCCGTGCGGCGGAAGGTGTCGAGGAAGCGCTCGCCGCCGGTCCGCTCGCGCAGATAGACGTCCACGAGGGTGTCCACGGCGTCGGCGACGCGGTCGTAAGGCAGCGCCGGCCCGAGGATCGTGCCCAGCGTGGCGTCCTCCGCGCCCGAGCCGCCCAGCGTCAGCTGATAGAACTCCTCGCCCTTCTTATCGACGCCCAGGATGCCGATGTGGCCCACGTGGTGGTGGCCGCAGGCGTTGATGCAGCCCGAGATCTTGATCTTCAGCTCGCCGATCAGCTCGGCGCGCTCCTCGTCGCGGAACTTCTCGGCGATGTTCTGGGCCACCGGGATCGCCCGGGCGTTGGCCAGCGCGCAGTAGTCCAGCCCCGGGCAGGCGATGATGTCGCTGACCAGGTTGATGTTCGGCGTGGCGAGACCGGCTTCACGCAGGCTCGCCCAGACCGCCGGCACGTCGTCCAGCTTCACGTGCGGCAGAACCAGGTTCTGCTCGTGAGTCACCCGGATGTCGCCCTGGCCGTAGCGCTCGGCGAGGTCCGCCACGACGTCCATCTGGTCGGCCGTGGCGTCGCCTGGCGTCTCGCCGACGGCCTTCAGGCTGATCTCGACGATGCCGTAGCCCGGCTTCTTGTGCGGCTTCAGATTGTTGCGGACGAAGCGGGCGAAGGCCGCGTTGCTCGCCTTCTCCAGCTCCAGCGCCTCGGACTGCACGGGCAGGCTCTCGAAGCCGGTCGGGGCGAACGCGCCGCGGATACGGGCGAGCTCGGTGTCCGGGAGGTCCGAGCCGTCTCCCATCTTCTCCCACTCGGCGTCGACCTGGCGGGTGAATTCCTCGACGCCGAGCGCCGAGACCAGGATCTTGATCCGGGCCTTGTAGATGTTGTCCCGGCGTCCGTAGCGGTTGTAGACGCGCAGGATCGCCTCCAGGTAGCTCATCAGCCGGTTGACCGGCAGGAACTCCCGGATCGTCGGGCCGATGTGCGGCGTGCGGCCCATGCCGCCGCCCACGATCACCTCGAAGCCCAGCGCGCCATCGCGGGCCCGCTTCAGCACCAGGCCGATGTCGTGGACGCGGGCCGCCGTGCGGTCCTTCGGCGCCGCGGTGACCGCGAACTTGAACTTGCGCGGCAGGAAGCTGAACTCGGGGTGGAAGGTCGACCACTGGCGGATCGCCTCGGCCCACACCCGCGGATCATCGACCTCCTCGGCCGTCGCGCCCGCATAGGGGTCGGCGGTGACGTTACGGATGCAGTTCCCGCTGGTCTGGATGGCGTGCATGTCGACGCTGGCCAGCTGGTCCAGAATGTCGGGTGCATCCTTCAGCTTGATCCAATGGAACTGCAGGTTCGTGCGGGTCGTGAAATGGCCGTAGCCGCGGTCGTAGGTGCGCGCGACCCAGGCCAGCTTGCGCATCTGCGTCGGGTTCAGCGAGCCGTAGGGGATCGCGATCCGCAGCATGTAGGCGTGCAGCTGCAGATAGAGGCCGTTCATCAGCCGCAGCGGCTTGAACTGGTCTTCGGTCAGCTCGCCCGACAGGCGGCGGCCCACCTGGCTGCGGAACTCCGCGGCCCGGTCGGCGAGCATGTCGCGGTCGATGGTGTCGTAGCGGTACATCGGACTACTTCCGCTTGATCAGGTTCACGCGGCCGGTGGAGCGGGCCGCGCCGTGGGCGTGCTGCAGGGCCTCGATCACCGCCCCGCCCTCGGCCTGCTTGCCGTGGGCCAGATGGTTGGTGGGCCCCAGCGCCCGGATGCGTTCGCGATACGAGACGGGCGCCCAGATGCCTTCCGCCTCGATCAGGTCGATCAGATAGACGTCGACCACGACCGTCGACTGGCTCTTGCCGCGCCCTTCGGCATCGGTGGCGGCCTCGTCGTCCGAGAACAGCTCGGCCTCGGCGAAGCGCTCCACCCAGTGGCCGGCCTTCCAGAACACGACCTCGCCGTCGGTCAGGCGGTTGGCGGTCAGCGCCTTCATGCCCGCGCCTCCCGGATCAGGACGTCGACCGCGGTTTCGCCCGAGGTCGCCAGCGCCATCGCCTCGCCAACGATCAGCAGCGCCGGACCCTTCAGGGCCGAGGCGGCTTCCGCCAGCAGCGTCAGCGTCGTCGCCACCCGGCGCTCGTCGGGCCGGCTGGCGTTCTCGACGATCAGCGCCGGCGTGGAGCCCGCGCGGCCCGCGGCCATCAGCCGGCCGGCGATCGCGGTCGCCTGCGACAGGCCCATGTAGATCACCACCGTCTGGTTCGGCCGCGCCAGGCTATCCCAGTCGAGATCCGGCTCCGCGCCCTGCGACGCATGTCCGGTGACGAAGGTCACGGCCTGGGCCGAGCCGCGGTGGGTCAGCGGCGCGCCGGCCGAGGCGCCCGCTGCGAGCGCCGCGGTGACGCCCGGGACGATGCGGCATTCGACGCCGCCCTCGCGGCAGGCCTCGAGCTCCTCACCGCCGCGGCCGAAGATGAAGGGATCGCCGCCCTTCAGGCGCACGACCGTCAGACCCTCAAGCGCGAAGGCCACAAGCATCCGGTTGATTTCATCCTGGCTGTAGGAATGGCGCGATTTGCGCTTGGCGACGCTGATGCGCCGCGCCTCCACCGGCGCCAGCGCCAGGATCTCGTCCGAGACCAGGCCGTCGTGGACCACCACCTGCGCCGTCTGCAGCACCTTCAGCGCCTTGATCGTCAAGAGCTCGGGATCGCCTGGGCCCGCGCCGACCAGCCACACCTGGCCCGGCGTCGCGTTGCGGGCGGCGCCGTCCAGCACCACCAGGCGTCCTGCGCCTCGCTTCGTCTCTCTGGATGCGGCCATATTTTAGGTTCTCTAAAAGCGCTGTACTCTGGAATCAGGACGGGACGGACTTACGCCCGTCCCGCCGACCGTCCGCCGGTGAAAAGGGCCGATACACCTGCGGACGCTTGCAATAAGGGTCTGCACAGCCCAATTCGCAACCCAAGGACTTCTGCCGGGGCTGTCAGAGATTCTTCTATGGACCGTAACAACCAGCGTCGCCGGCTTCCGCCGCTCAATGCCTTGCGCGCCTTCGAGGCTGCGGCGCGCCACCTGAACTTCAGCCGGGCCGCCGACGAGCTTGCCGTGACGCCGGGCGCTGTCTCCCAGCAGATCCAGAACCTCGAGGACTATGTCGGCGCGGCGCTGTTCAAGCGGACGCCTAAGGGCCTGCTGCTGACCGACGCGGCGCAGACCGCCCTGCCCGCCCTGCGCGAAGCCTTCGACCGGCTGGCCGAGGCCGCCAGCCTGCTGACAGCCGCCGTCGACGGCCGCCGCCTGACGATCACCGCCGCGCCGTCGTTCGCCGCCAAGTGGCTGGTGCCGCGCCTGGGCGCCTTCGAGCGCGCCCATCCGCAGGTGGACGTCTGGCTCTCGGCCGGCATGGAGCTGGTGGACCTCACCGCCGGCGAGGTCGACCTCGCCATCCGCTACGGCGCCGGCCGCTATCCGGGGCTCGAGGTCCGCCGCCTGATGAGCGAGACGGTGATCCCGGTGATCAGCCCCGCCCTACTGGCCGAACAGCCGCTGGAGACGCCCGAGGACCTCGCCAATCACATCCTGCTGCACGACGGCTCGCCCGACGTGGACGACAGCTGCCCCGACTGGTCCATGTGGCTGGCCGCCCGCGGCCTGCGCGGCATCGACGGCCAGCGCGGCCCGCGCTTCAACCAGTCCAGCCTGGTGATCGAGGCCGCGGCGAATGGCCGGGGCGTGGCGCTGGCGAAACAGGCCCTCGCCATGGCCGACCTGGAGGCCGGCCGCCTCGTCGCGCCTTTGCAGATCGCCACGGCGGTCGACTTCGCCTATTACCTCGTCCACCCCAAGGCCAAGGGTCGGCTGCCGCAGGTGAAGGCCTTCATCGGCTGGATCGAAGCGGAGGCCCGCGCGCACGAAGAGGCGCTCGCGGCCATCGACAACGGCGCCGGCATCTAGTTCAGACGAGACGAATGACCACCGCTATCGACGACCGCCCGCGCCCCGCGGACTGCACCACCATGGCCGAGGTCCGCCAGGGCGTGGACGCCCTCGACCGCCAGCTGGTGGCCCTGCTCCTGGAGCGCCAGGGCTACATGGACGCCGCCGCCCGCATCAAGCAGGACCGCGAGACGGTTCGCGACAACGCCCGTGTCGAGGACGTGGTCGCCAAGGTGAAGGCCGAGGCCCGCCGCGTCGGCCTCTCGGAAGAGATCGCCGAACCCGTCTGGCGCACGCTCATCGAGCAGTGCATCCGCTACGAGTTCGGCGTCTGGGATAGCTTGCGGAGCTAGGCGTCCGCCATCTCCGGGAACGCCCCGATCAGATAGTCCATCTTGCCGATCGGCACGCCCTGCTGACGCAGCAGCGCGTAGGCCGTCGTCACGTGGAAGAAGAAGTTCGGCAGCGAGAACTTCAGCAGGAAGTCGCGGCCGGTGAACTTGATCGTCCGGTTCGGCATCGGCAGCTCGACGATCGCGTCCTCGCGGCCGTTCACCTGCTCCGGCGTCACGCTCTCGACGAAGGCGATGGTCTTCTCCAGCCGCGCGCGCAGCTCGGGGAAGGTCGTCTCCACGTCGGGGAAGCTGGGCGGCGTCTGGCCCGAGATTCGGGCGGCGCCGTTCTTGGCCGCGTCCGAGGCCATGTGGATCTGCCGGTTGAACGGATGCATGTCTTCGACCAGTCGCGCGTCGGCATAGGCGTTGGGGTCCTTGCCCGCGCTCTTCGCATGCGCCTCGGCCTTGTCGACGATGGCCAGCAGGTTCTTCAGCATCTGCAGATAGACGGGGATCGACGCTTCATAGAGCGACAGGGACATTGGACGCCTCCTCACGGCCAAGGTTGAGGCCTGCGAAATAGGTACGGCCTTCGGAGCCCGCCAGTCGGGAACCGTCAGCCGCCGCCGATCCGCGTGAGATAGCCCTCGATCTCGGCGATCGCCTCGGCCAGCTCCGTCCGCACGAGGTCCAGGTCAGCCGGCGAGCCGAATTCGGCGACGCTCGCCGCTTCTCCCAGCCGCTTCGCGCCGATCCCCAGCGCCGAGCCCTTGATGGTGTGGGCCAGCTCCCGCTGGTCGGCGACGGGACCGGCGAGCGACTCAGTCCAGCCCGCCGCCTGTTCGCGGAAGGTGGCGAGCACGTCTGTGATCACCTGCTGGTCGCCGGCGCAGAACCCTTCCAGGTAGCCGAAATCGACCGCCTCGCCGCCTTCTGCACCACCCGCCAAAGTCTTTCTCCTGAAGCGCCTTGCCAAGCGAAGGAATTTGCGTATTTTCCGCGCCCTCGCCGCCGGGCTGCAAGGCCTCGAAAGTCGAGACGGGTGTATAGCTCAGTTGGTAGAGCAGCTGACTCTTAATCAGCGGGTCCAAGGTTCGAATCCTTGTACACCCACCACTTCCTTCCAAGACATTTCGCGGACCTGGTCCGCGGCCTCCTAAGGGGCCGCGTCGGCGCTGCGCGGGCCGTCGCGCGCGGTCAGGCCGCGGGCTCCGTCGCGTCATTCTCGGGTTCAGCCTCGGGCGCCGCCTTGCCCTGAGCCCGGCGCGCCTCGGCCACGAGGGCGGCCGCCGCCGCCTGCAGCTTACCGCCGTGTGGATTGTTGGCCAGCGGCCCGAGCACCTCCTCGGCCTGGGCGTAATGCCGGTGCTTGATCAGCGCACGCCCGGCCTCGAGACGGATCTCACTGACGCTCGGCGCCAGATCGCTCGCCAGGAGCAGGATCTCCAGGAGGTCCTCGTTCGGATAGCCGGCTTCGCCGGCGCGGGATTGGACGTAGCCGTACAGCGTGCGGAAGTCGTTCGGATCGGCCTGGTTGGCGCGCAGCAGCAGCGGCCGGGCCTCTCCGAACAGCTCGGCGCGGCGCGCCTCGTCCTTGCGGCCCGCGGCGAGCCGCGCGAGGCCCAGGGCCTGAAGGCTGGCCGCCTCGCCCGGATCGGCCGCGAGGCGCTTACGTAGGACGGCTTCGCCGGCGGCGGCCTCCCCATAGCCCAGCTCGGCGCGCGCAAGGGTCAGTTCGGCGAGGCTGTCGCCCGGGTGCCGACTGGCCCGCGCACGGACTCTGCGTAGCAGCATCCCCGCCTGCACGTCGTTCAGCGGGTTGGCCAGCGCCACGCTCTCCAGAAGCATGTCGTCGGCGGACGCGGGCATTTCGGTGATCGTGACCGGCGCCGCCGCCCCGATGGGGTTCGGCATCTGGCGCAGCTGGACCGGGTTGCGGATGTAGTTCTGCAGATGGCCGGTCATGCGGTCGGTGGTCATGCCGGTGGCAGAGACCATCGCATCCACGGCCGGCTCGCCCGCGGCGATCGCCTCCAGAGCGCGGCCGAGCTGCTGCGCCCGTTCCGCCGAGCTCATCAGGTAGTGCACCATCAGCCAGGACTGGGCGTAGAATTCCCCGCCTCGCCGACGCGCCTCGCGCGTCAGCGGGGCCGACAGGACGTCGCGGTACGAAATCCACCTGGCGTTGGCGACCCAGGAGGCCCGGGCTTCCGACGGACGGCCGATCTCGATCACGTCGGTGCGGATTCGGGCCGTACTGAAGTAGTCGGCGTAGCCCTCGACCACCCACGCCGGATAGGCGCCGGGATAGTTGGCCAGCATGAAGTGGTGGGCATACTCGTGGAACAGCACCTCGTCAGCCGCGAGCCACGGGTCGCTGTCGCGGGTGCTGACCGCGTGCACGCTGCCCGTCGACGCCCGATAGACGCCGCGCAGGTTGTCGCTGGCCCCCGGCACGATGCGACGCATCTCGGCGCCGTCCCGCACGAGATAGATCTCGAGCTTCCGCCGCGGCGCGCTCGGGGGCTTCGCCCCGTGGAGCTTGCGGAGCATGTAGTCGAACGCCACGAGCTTGGAGGCGAAGGCCCGCAGGTCCGGCTCGCCGCCTTCGCTGTAGATGATGAACGGCTCGGCTTCGGCCTTCAGCCACTTCGCTTCCGCCGCCGTCGGCGACAGGCCCAGCATCACCGCCGCGGCCAACGCCGCGACGACACCTCGCACTCCGAACACGCACATCCCCCCGGACAGCCCCGCCACCAACCTCCCACGGCCAAGCTTCCGGCTGCAAGTCTCGCCCTGGCGATATCGCAGCCGGTGGCGCCTCGCGTTGCTTGGGAGTAGTGACGCCGCAATGGGGCGTGGCGGCGACAAGGACACTCAGGGCGTGACGAGCCAGGCGGGTCACGACGACCAGGCGGGCGTCGGCGCGATTCTCAGGCGCGTGGTCGCCAATGCCGGCGTGCTGCTGGGCGGGCGCTCGGTGAACGCGGTGCTGGGCCTGGTCTACCTCGCCATCGCCGGCCGCAGCCTGGGCGCCGCCAGCATGGGCGTGCTGGTGCTGATCACCGCCTTCGCCCAGTTCCTCGGCGACGTGGTGAAGTTCCAGTCCTGGCAGACGGTGATCCACTACGGCGCCCGCCCCCTGGCCGACGGCGACCGGCCGGCCTTCCAGCGGATGCTGCGCTTCACCCTCGTCCTCGACGGGGCGAGCACCCTGCTCGGTCTGGCCATCGGCATCGTCGGCGCGTTCGCCTTCGCCGGCCCGTTGGGCTGGAGCCAGGAGATGGCGCCGGTCGCCGCGCTCTACATGTTCAGCATCGTCTTCGTCGTCTCGGCCATGCCCACGGGCCTGCTGCGGCTGTTCGACCGCTTCGACGTCCTGGCCCAGCAGACGGCGCTGGTCGGCTTCGTCCGCGTGCTGGGCAGCGGCGTGGCCTGGGCGATCGGCGGCGGCGTGCCGGCCTTCCTGATGGCCTGGGCGGCGGGAAGCATCGCCGGATGGCTGTACCTCGTGACCATGGGCGTGCTGGAGCTGCGCCGCCGCGACATGCTGGCCGGCTTCTCGTGGAAGGGGCCGCTGACCGAGGGCATGCCCGGCGCTTGGCGCTTCGCCTGGAACACCAACCTTTCCGCCACTCTGGACGTCGCGTTCACCCACGTCGCCACCCTGATCGTCGGCGCATTGGTGGGCCCGGCCCAGGCTGCGTTCTGGCGGGTCGGCCGGCAGGTCGCCGACGCGCTGGCCAAACCCGCCAAGCTCCTGACCCCGGCCCTCTACCCCGAACTCGCCCGCCTGCGGGCTGGCGACCACCACGACGCCATGTGGCGGCTTGCCCGCCACGTCGGCCTGCTGGCCGGCGGCGTGGGTCTCGTCCTGCTCGCGGTCGCGGCCTTTGCGGGCGGCCCGCTGCTGGCGCTGGTCATGGGCCCCGCCTTCACGCCGGCGGCCGGCGTGATGACCTGGCAGGTGGGCGCCGCCGTCATCGGCATCTTCGCCCTGCCGCTCGAGCCGATGCTGGTCTCGCTGGGCAAGCCGGGCCGCGCCGTCCGGGTGCGGCTGGTGGTCGGCGCGGCCTTCCTTGTCGCACTCCCCTTCCTTGTCCGGGCGTTCGGGCTTACAGGGGCCGGCGCAGGCTTGGTCGGAGCGGCCGCCGCCCTTGCCCTGGGCCTGCTCTGGTTCATCCTGAGAGAGAACGGGAATCGCCGCGCCGGCCCGCCGTCGCCGACCCCGACCGTCTGAAAGACCTAGCGTGATCCCCACTCCGACAGCTCCCGACCGGCCGTTCCGTCTCGGCGGCTTCGCCACCCTGACCGAGGCGCTCGACTTCGCGGCCGGCGGCCCGACCGGCGTGAACCTCTACGGTCTGCGCGGCGAGCTGGTCCTGGCCCTGCCCTACGCCGAGCTGCGCGAGCGCGCCCGGGCGCTGGCCGCCCGCTTCCTCGCCGCCGGCCTCCAGCCGTTCGACCGGGTGGGCCTGGTGGCCGAGACCGACACCGACTTCGTCGTCGCCTTCTTCGCCTGCCAGTACGCGCGGGTGGTCCCGGCCCCGCTCCCCCTGCCCGCCCCGCTGGGCGGGCGCGAGGCCTATGTGGAGCAGATCGGCCGGATGCTGGGCTCGGCCAAGGCCGCCGCCGTCTTCGGGCCCGAGGCGCTGATCGACTGGCTGAAGGACGCCGCCGCAGCCGCAGGCACGCCGCGCGCAATGCGGGTGCAGGACCTGCCCGAGGCCGCAGCCGTCGAGCTGCCCGCGCCTCAGGCCGACGACCCCTGCTACGTCCAGTTCTCGTCGGGCAGCACGCGGCATCCCACCGGCGTGCTGTGCACCCACCGGGCGCTCATGGCCAACGCGCTGTCGTCCACCCAGGGCGGCCTGCAGGTCAGCGCCGAGGACCGGGCGCTCTCGTGGCTGCCGCTCTATCACGACATGGGCCTGGTCGGTTTCCTGCTGATGCCGCTCTCGGCGCAGATGAGCATCGACCTGCTGCCCACCGGGGCCTTCGTGCGGCGGCCGCTCCTGTGGCTGGACCTGATGTCGAAGAACCGCGCCACGATCTCCTACAGCCCGACCTTCGGCTATGAGCTCTGCGCGCGTCGCGGCGACGGCTCGCGGGAGGGCCTCGACCTCAGCGCCTGGCGGGTGGCGGGCTGCGGCGGCGATATGGTCCGTCCGGGGCCCCTGCTGGGCTTCGCCGAACGCTACGCCGCGGCCGGGTTCCGGCAGGAGGCCTTCGTCGCCAGTTACGGCATGGCCGAGGCCACCCTGGGCCTTTCGATGGCGCCGCTGAACCGAGGCCTCACCTTCGACACCCTCGACGTCGACCGGATGGAGCGGGACGGCGCCGTCCAGCCCGGTTCCGGCGGTCGCGCCAGGGCTTTCGTGCGCTGCGGCCCCGCCCTGCCCGACCACGAGCTGCAGGTGCGGGACGAGGCGGGCGTCGTGCTCCCCGAACGTCGCGTCGGCCGCATCTTCGCCCGAGGCCCGGGCCTGATGCAGGAATACTTCGCCGACCCGGAAGCGACCGCGGCCGTCCTCGCGCCCGACGGCTGGCTGGACACCGGCGACCTGGGCTACCTCATCGAGGGCGAGATCGTCCCCACCGGTCGCGCCAAGGACCTGATCCTGCTGAACGGCCGCAACGTCTGGCCGCAAGACCTTGAATGGTCGGCGGAATCCGAAATCGAGAAGCTGCGCAGCGGCGACGTCGCCGCCTTCTCCATCGACCGCGACGAGGGCGAGCAGCTGGTGGTGCTGGTCCAGGCCCGCACCAGCGATCCGGACGTCCGCCGCAGCCTCACCGACGACGTCGCCGCTCTGCTCCGCGCCCGCCACGGCGTCGAGGCGAAGGTCGAGCTGGTCGGCGCCCACGCCCTGCCGCAGACCTCGTCGGGCAAGCTCTCGCGCTCCAAGGCCAAGGCCCTCTACCTGGCCGGCGCCTTCGCCGCGGAGACCACGGCCTGAGAAGTTCCCAAGGCAGGCTGGCCGCCGTCACCGGCGCCACCGGCTTCCTCGGTCGCCGGATCGTCCGCGCGCTGGCCGAGGACGGCTGGCGGGTGCGTCTCCTCGCCCGCCGCGACCCCATCGATCCGCTCTGGGCCGATCTCGAGCCGGAGGTGGTGCTGGGCGACCTGTCGGACCAGCGCGCGCTCGCCGCCCTCGCCCGCGGGGCCGACGCCGTCATTCACGGGGCGGCGCTGGTGAAGGCCCGCAGCGCCGGCGAGTTCGCCGCGGTCAACCGCGAGGGCGCCCGGCGCCTGGCAGAAGCCGCCGGCGGCGTCCCCAATGTGGTCCTGGTCTCAAGCCTCGCGGCCCGCGAGCCGCAGCTCTCCCGCTACGCCGCGAGCAAGCGAGCCGCCGAGGACGCCATGGCCGAAGTGCTGGGCGACCGACTCACCGTCGCCCGCCCGCCCGCCATCTACGGTCCTGGCGACCGCGAACTGCTGCCTGTTTTCCAGGCGGCTGAGTCGCTGCCCGCGCTCCCGATCCTCAGCCGCACCGCCCGCGTCGGCATGATCCACGTGGACGATGCGGCGCGGCAGGTCGCCGCGCTTGCGGCCCGCCCCGCGGGCCGTCCGGTGGCGCTCAGCGACGGACGTCCCGACGGCTATCTCTGGTCGGAGTTGATGGGCGAAGCCGCCCGCGCCTGCGGCCGCACGCCGCGCCTGCTGCCCGTCGCCGGCCCGGTGATACGTGTTGTTGGAATCACAAATGATTTCAGGGCGCTTCTGGGCGCAAACCCGATGCTGACCAGCGGAAAAGCCCGTGAATTGCTGCATCCGGACTGGTCGATCGCGCCGCACGAGCGGCTCGACGGCCTACCGGCGCCCACCCACACGTTGTCGAGCGGATTTTGCGCCACCGTGGCGTGGTACCGCTCTGCGGCATGGATGAAACATTAGCTGCGGTTTTGTGACGTGCGGCGTAGGGGAAGGTGGAAATCCTAGGCCAACATGCTTAGGTACCGCCGCTGCGGTAGCAGTCTGTACGTACTTGGGGGCCTGGCACATGGTTGAACTCGCGACGGATCTCACCGTCCGCGAAGTCGCGAAAGCGGCTGAGACCGTGCTTCAGCGCCCGGTCAACGTCACCCCTGACACGGACATCGCCCGCGACCTCGCCGTCGACTCGCTCGCCCTGATGAACATCGTCATGGAGCTCGAGGACCGGTTCGACCTGTCGATCCCCCTCGACCGGCTCGCGACCGTCCAGACCGTCGGCGACCTCTCCGAACTGATCAATACGCTGCGGATGAAGGCTTAAGAATGGGGCTGCTCGACAAGCATCTGGGCTATCGCGCCCCGTTGGAAGCCATCCGCGCGGTCGGGGCCGACCCGTCGAACGTGCGCTTCGAGGCCGTCACCTCGCCCACCGAGGGCGTGCTGAACGGCCGCCCGGTCATCCTGCTGGGCACCAACAACTACCTGGGCCTGACCTTCGACCCGGATTGCATCGAGGCTTCGGCCGAGGCCGTGCGCCAGTGGGGCACGGGCACCACCGGCTCGCGGTTCGCCAACGGCACCTTCCAGGGCCACGCGGCGCTGGAGCAGTCGCTGGCCAAGTTCTACGGCCGCAAGCACGCCATGGTGTTCACCACCGGCTATCAGGCCAACCTGGGCTCGATCTCGGGCCTGGTCGGCCGCGGCGACCACCTGATCCTCGACGCCGACAGCCATGCGTCGATCTATGACGCGGCCAAGCTCTCGGGCGCCGAAGTCATCCGCTTCCGCCACAACGATCCCGACGACCTGCACAAGCGCCTGCGCCGCCTGGGCGACGCGCCGGGCGGCCGCCTGATCGTCGTGGAGGGCATCTACTCCATGATCGGCGACGTCGCGCCGCTGAAGGAGTTCGTCGAGGTCAAGCGCGAGATGGGCGGCCACCTGCTGGTGGACGAGGCCCACTCCATGGGCGTGCTGGGCGAGAAGGGCCGCGGCCTGGCCGAGGCGGCCGGCGTCGAGGACGGCGTCGACTACATCGTCGGCACCTTCTCCAAGAGCCTGGGCTCGGTCGGCGGCTTCCTCGTCTCCGACGAAGAGAACTTCGACCTGCTGCGCATTGTCAGCCGGCCCTACATGTTCACGGCCTCGCTGCCGCCGGCGGTCATCGCCTCCACCCTCTCGGCGCTGAAGCGCCTGGAAGAGGACGCCAGCCTCCGCACGCGGCTTTCGGCCAACGCCGACCGCCTGTACGACGGCCTGCGCGACATGGGCTATTCGGTCGGTCCGCACGCCAGCCCGATCACCGCGGTCGAGATGCCCGACCAGGCCACCGCCGTCGGCATGTGGAACGCGCTGCTGCAGAACGGCGTGTACCTGAACCTGGCGATCCCGCCGGCCACGCCTGAGAACAAGTCGCTGCTGCGCTCCAGCGTCAGCGCGGCCCACACGCCCGAGCAGATCGACGCGGTGCTCGCCGTGTTCGAACAGCTGGGCCAGGAGTTCGGCCTGCTGCAGGGGCGCCGCCGGGCGACCGCCTAGCCTCTTCGGGCCTTCCGCAAAGCCCAGAGAACGCCGGGCGCCGCCAGGATCGGGTGGCGCTCGCGAAACGGCGTGACCTCCAGCGCCACGCCGGTGTGCTTCTCGATCTTGTAGGCCGCGTATTTCGCCGCGCCCTCGAAGGTGAAAGCGGCCTTGGCCAGCCTCGCCAGGTTCAGCGGCTTGCCCATGGCCGAGCGCACCGCCCAGCCCGGCAGGTCGCGCTTCTTCGGCCAGTAGGTCCCGGCCATCTCCGAGAACTCGACCCCCGCCGCCCGCCAGGCGGGCCCCAGCAGGTCGGCGAACCGGCCGGCGTTGGTTCCCAGCACGGTGTCGGCCCGATCCGGGCTCTCGACCCGGAACTCGGCGGCGTAGGTCTTCCGGAACAGCGCGGTCCAGTAGGCCTCGGCAGGCCCCTGCTGGGGGCCGAGCGCCGCGGCGTAGCGGGACGCCGTCTTCACCGCCTCGGCGACGGCGGATACGACCTCGGCGTCGTCCCCGGCGCTCCAGGCGATCGCCGCCGGCTGCACGAAACGGGTCCAGATGGTGGTGTCCAGCGTCCGCCCCTCGGCCGCCTTGCGGAACACCGACAGCGGCAGGGTCGCGACCTTGGCGCTCAGCCCCTCGAACTCGTGGTAGCTGACCTCGGGCCACAGCACGCGCTCGACCGCGCCGTGGAAGCCGCGCCGGTGCGGCCGCTTCGTCAGCACATAGAAGTCCAGCAGGCCCGAGAGGTCGCCGGTCCGCAGCGTCGAGCCGTAGTACAGCACGGCCACATCGCGCGCCGGGTCGGTCAGCGAGGCCGCGAAGGCCCGCACCGCGTCCGGCAGCGGCCGCGCCAACTCCTCGGCCAGCCGGGCCTCCAGCGGCCCCGTCATACGACCACGAACTCCAGGTCCGGCCCCTGGCGCACGATCAACTCGCCGCCGGGATAGATCTCGCCGTCCAGGGTGAAGCCGCCGTTGAACGTCAGCCCGATCTCCGGGACGTCGCGCCGCCGATAGCCCGCCTGCTCCAGCCACGCCGCCTCCGAGCCCGCGAGCAGCGCCGGCACGGCCTTCGGCAGCTTCAGCGGCGGCGCTTCCACCGCCAGCACCTTCAGCCCCTCGTGCGGCGGCCCGAACGGCTTCAGGCCCAGCGGGAAGCGCTTCAGCGTCGCGGCCAGCACCAGGAACCAGTCCCGCGTCTCCGGCGGCGCCTCGCCCAGCGTCAGCCTCGCCGCCTCACCTCTGCGCCACGGGTCCTGCGGCCCGCCCGCCAGCGTCCGGCCGGCCGCGCCCAGGATGGTCATGACGATGGCGGCATTGTCGAAGAAGCCCAGCCCGTGGGTCTTCTGGGCGAGCTCGGTGCCGCGCACGAAGGCGCCCATGCCGAACAGGAAGCCGCGATGCTCGGGCTCGGACGCCCCCGGCCGCACCACCTCCAGGCAGGCCCGCGTCTTGCGCTTGGCCGGATCCCGCGCCGCCGCCAGCAACGCCCGCACCGGCGTCCCCAGCGGCACGCCCAGGTCCAGGGCCAGCGCATTGGTCTTGCCGTTCGGGATCACCCCAAACGTCGGCAGCTTGTCGCCATAGGCCTTGGGCGCGCGGGTCAACACGTCGCGCACGGTGCCGTCGCCGCCGTCGATGACCACGAGGTCGACGCCCGACTCCGCGAACCAGGCCAGCGCCTCGTAGAGGTCGTCGGGCTTCTCCGGCACGGCCTCCAGCACGCCGGGCGGCGGGTCGGCGGGCGGCCCCGCCTGGTTGCGGTGGCTCTTCAGGTTGCGGATGACGCCGGCGCGGATCACCGCGACAGCCAGGACACGACCTGGCCCTTCGGCATGGCCATCGCCTGCACCACCTGCACGAGGTGGACGACCAGGCAGATCGCCGTCCACACGCCCACCAGGAACAGGCCCCAACCCGGCTGGCCGATCAGCCAGGCGATCGTGAGCACGATCAGGTTCGGGTTCCGGCGCGCGGTGATCAGCCGGAAGAAGCTGTCGAACGGCCGCCAGCTGTGCACGTGGAAGCCGAACAGGCGCATGAAGACGCCCTCCTCCACCCGCTGCAGCACATAGCCGGCCAGGATCACGCCCAGGGTCAGCTCGGGGAACGGCGGCGGCAGGCCCACCTGGAAGCAGCCCACGTACCAGGCCCACCACCAGAACGGCGGGTGGATCAGGTCGATGCCGTGGTCGAAGACATTGCCCCACTTCGACGAGGTCATGGTGGTGCGGGCGAGCTTGCCGTCGACCGTGTCTAGGAAGGTCATGATCCAGCCGGCCAGCAGGCCCCAGCCGAACTCGCCGATCCAGAACAGCCAGAACGCCGCCAGCACCAGCAGGAAGCCGGCGAAGGTCACCATGTTCGGCGTCAGCTTGGCCTGGGCGCACCAGCGGGTGACGATCCGCGCCGGCACGGGCCAGGCGTACTTGGTGACGATGTCCGTCACGCCCTTGTACGAGCCGGCGAAGGTGCGCGCCTCGATGGCCCGGACGTTCTCCCGGGTCAGCGGCGCCAGCACCGGCGCCTCGCGCTTCCGCAGCGCCTCGTTGTAGGCCAGCTCGTCGGGCGACAGCACCGTCAGCCCCGCCGGCGCCCGGCCCGCGGCCAGGTCCTGCGACGCCGCCTCGGCGTCGCCCGCCCCCACGTGCGCCGCCACCGGGCGCCCATCGTCGGTCACCAGCACCGAACCCGGCCGCTTTGCCAGCGTCTTCACCAGGTTCTCGTCATAGACCCAGTCGCCGAGCGTGATCACCGCCGCGCGGCCCGCCGGAGCCGTCTCGGCCGGCTCGACGCCCGCGCGCACGTATTGCCGCCGCAGCCGCTCGCGCGCGGTCATGCCCCACAGGCGCACGTCGCCCGAGCCCAGGATCAGGCCGATCGGTCCGTTTTCGCTCTCGGTCGTCAAAGGTCGCCCGCGCCTCTCACGCAAATCGCCGGAAACTGGTACCCCAGCGGAAACGCCCCTGGATATTACGCGGCCCCGAATTGTCCACCTTCCGCCTCGCCCATCTGTCGGACCCGCACCTGACGCCGCCGGAATCGGCGATGCGCGGCGGCGGTCTGTCCAAGCGCGTGCTCAGCCGCTTCGCCTGGCGGCGCAAGCGCCATCGGCATGCGCCGGCGGTGCTGGACGCCATCGCGGCCGACGTCCGGGCCGCCCGGCCCGACCATGTGGCCGTGACCGGCGATCTCACCAATTTCGCGACGCCTGAGGAATTCGCCGCCGCGGCGCTGTGGCTGGAGCGCCTGGGCGAGCCCGCCGCCGTCACCGTCAGCCCCGGCAATCACGACGCCCTGGTCGCCCGCGGCGCACCGTCGCGGTTCGCGCCCTGGGCCCGTTGGCTGGGCGACCAGCCGGACGCCGACTTCCCGCACGTGCGGGTCCGCGGGCCCGTCGCCATCATCAATGCCTGCTCGGCCACGCCCACCGCCGCGCACCTCGCCACGGGAGAACTCGGCGCGGCCCAGCTCGAGCGCCTCGCCGACGTGCTCGCCGAGACCGGAGCAAAAGGCCTGTTCCGCGTGCTCCTGATCCACCACCCCATCGCGCCCGGCCTGGTGTCGAAGCGCAAGTCGCTGACCGACGCGGCGGCGCTGCGCGAACTGCTGTCCCGCCACGGCGCCGAGCTCGTCCTGCATGGCCACGCCCACGAGGCCCTGCTGAACCGCGTCGCCGGCCCTGCGGGCGCGATCCCGACCATGGGCGTGCCCTCCGCCTCGACGCCCGCCGGCCATCACGATCCGGCCGCACGCTGGAACATGATCCAGATGGCCCGCGGCGCCGACGGGTTCGAGATGAGGGTCGAGGCCCGCGGGGTAGACGGAAACCTCACTGTGGCGCCGCTCGGCGCCTTCACCTTGGCCGCCTGAAGCGCCATGTGTGGCGGGCTTTCACCGGAGATGCGCGATCCCTATGATCGCGCGCCGCGGCCGGGCCGCACCTTTTCAGTCATGGGACGATCGTGACCAACCCCACGGCCCGCAAGTTCGGCTATTCCCGCACCCTCGTCGCCGAGACCGGCTCGTGGCTGGTCCTGGTGCGCCCGCAACAGCCGACGTTCGGCGCGCTGGTGCTGGTGTGCAAGGAGGCCGCAGAGGCCTTCTCCGACCTCACCCCCGCCGCATTCGCGGACTTGAAGGTGGCGGTGGACGGCATCGAGGCGCTGCTGCGCGACGCCGTCGGCTACGAGAAGATCAACTACCTGATGCTGATGATGGTCGATAAGGACGTGCACTTCCACGTCCTGCCGCGCTACGAGGGCTCCCGTGAGTCCGGCGGCCAAAGCTTCCCCGACGCCGGCTGGCCGGGCCAGCCGCAGTTGGCGTCCCACGTCGCCCTCAGCGACGACGAGGCCGCGGCGCTGGCCGCCAACTTCGCCGCGCGCTGGCGCGCCTGACCGCCGGGCAAGCCAGTGAGCCTCATCGACCGCTACCTGCTCCGCCTGGCGTTCTGGCCGATGGTCGGCGCCACGGGCGTCACCCTGATCGCCCTGCTGCTGGAGCGCATCCTGCGCCTGCTCGACATGCTGTCGGCGTCCAGCGACCGCTTCAGCTTCGTGGCCCAGCTCGCCGTGAACCTGGTGCCCCACTACATGGGCCTGACCCTCCCGGCCGCCTTCTTCATCGCCCTGATCGTGGTGGTGAACCGGATGAACCAGGCCTCCGAGATCGACGCCTTGCTGGCGGCCGGCGTCTCGCTCACCCGCCTCGCCGCGCCCTACCTCGCCCTGGCCGGCGTGCTCAGCTTCCTGACCCTGATCGTCTTCGGCGTGCTGCAGCCCTATAGCCGCTACGCCTACCGCGCCGTCCTGCACGCGGCCCAGAACGCCGGCTGGAGCGGCGTCGTCCCCGAGGGGACGATCATCGAGCCGAACGACAAGCTGACCATGACGACCGATCAGGCCGACGCCGCCGGCCAGCGGCTCAGCAAGGTCTTCATCCGCCGCATCGACGAGACCGGCCGCGAGGAGGTCACGACCGCCGGCATGGCCGAACTGCGCCGCACCACTGACGGCCACAACGTGACGCTTGCGCTCAAGGATGGCCAGCAACTGCGGTTCAACGCCCGCGGCGAGCCGGAACTCCTGAGCTTCAAGGACTTCACCATGCAGCTGCCGCTCAGCGGGCCGGCGCGGCTGCTTCGCGCCCGCGGCGGCGACGAGCGCGAGCTGAACCTGTTCGAGCTGGCCGCCAGGGCCAAGGACCCGCACTCCGTCATTCCGAAGGAGACGCTGCTGGCCGAGCTCTACGGCCGGCTGGCCCGGGCGCTGGCGCTCCCCTTGCTGCCGTTGCTGGCGGTGCCGCTGGGGCTCTCGGCCAAGCGCAGCGGACGCGCGCCCGGCGTGATCGTCGGCGGCATCCTGCTGCTCGCCTTCCACCACCTGATCCAGCTGGGCCAGGGCTTCGCCCAGACCGGCCGCGCGCCGGCCGAGCTCAGCGTCGGCCTGCCCTTCTTCGGCTTCGCCGCCATCTGCCTCGCCGTCTTCCTGACCAGCCGCAAGCGGCCGGGCGAGACGCCGATCGGCCGGCTGATGGAGCATATCTCCGCCTTCGTCATCCGCGTCCGCGCCCGCATCCGGCCCGCGCGCGACACCTCCCAAGGCGTCGCGGCGTGAGGCTCGCCCGCTTCCTTTTCCTGCTGACCGCCGGCCGCATCCTGGCGGCGCTCGCCGTCCTCGTGGGCATCCTGCAGATCCTCGACCTGCTGGACGTCACCACCGACATCCTCGACCGCGGCCTGGGCGCGGGCGGGGTCTTCTACTACGGCCTGCTGCGCCTGCCGCGGCTGTTGGAACAGGCCGCGCCGCTCGCGGTGCTGGCTGGCGCCCTCTTCGCCTTCGCCAAGCTGGCTGGCGAGAGCGCGGTCACCGCAATGCGCTCGACCGGCATCTCGGCGTACCGCATCACGGCCCTGGCCCTGCCCGCCGCCGCCCTGCTCGCCGCCGTCCAGTTGGTCAACGGCATGGTGGTCGCCCCCCGCGCCGACGCCCGCCTGACCGACTGGTGGAACGCCACCGCGCCGCAGGAGGAACAGGTCAAGCCGCAGGACCAGATGACCTTCCGGGTCGGCGCCGAGATCGTCGTCGGCCGCCCTTCGGAAGACGCCCGCCGCCTCGACGCCGTCACCATCTACCGTCGCGACGCCACCGGCCGCCTCGTCCAGCGCACGACCGCCGAGGCCGCGGTCTATGAAGGGGCCGCCTGGCGGCTCGTCGCGCCGCGCTTCGAGGCCATCGCCCCCGACGGCGTGAGCTCCGGGGCCGCCCAGGAGATGACCTGGACCCAGAACATCCGGCCCGCCGATCTCCAGGCGCTGAAGACCGGCGCCGCCACCGTCTCCGCCGCCGAGGCCCGCCGCGCTCTGCAGGGCGGCGTCTCGGTGCGGCCCAAGACCTTCTACGATACCCAGGTCCAGCGCGCCTGGGCCGCCCCCTTCGCCTGCATCGTCATGCTGCTGCTGGCGGCGCCTGCGGCGCTGGCCAACTTCCGCGGCGGGGCCTCGACCCTGATCGTGCAGTGCCTCGCGGCCGGCCTGGCCTACCTCGTCTTCGACGGCGCCTTCACGGCCTTGGGCGAGAATGGGGCCGCGCCGGCGATCCTCGCCGCCTGGGCGGCGCCGGCCATCTTCGCGGCGCTCGGCCTCACGGCCTTGCTCTACCTGGAGGGCTGATGGCCTACGACGCCTCCACGTCCAGCGTGCGCCTCGTGCCCGTCGCCACGCCCGCCGAGCTGGAGCGCTTCATCCGCGTGCCGATGCGTCTGCAGGCGAACGATCCGAACTACATCGCCCCGCTGATGCTGGAACGCCGCGAGGCGCTGTCGGCCAAGACCAACCCCTTCTTCGAGCATGCCGAGGTTCAGTTCTGGCTGGCGGTGAAAGACGGCCGCGACGTCGGCCGCATCTCGGCCCAGATCGACCGGCTCAATCCCCAGACCGCCGAGGGCTACGGCAATTTCGGCCTGATCGCCGCCGAGGACGATCCCGAGGTCTTCGCGGCCCTCTTCGGCGCGGCCGAGGCCTGGCTGCGCGAGCGCGGCTGCAAGGCGGCGCTCGGCCCCGTGAACCTCTCCACCAACGAGGAGGTCGGCCTACTGGTCGAGGGCCACGACACCCCGCCGATGGTGCTGATGGGCCATGACCCCGCCTTCACCGGCGGCCGCATCGAGGCTCAGGGCTACGCCAAGGCCAAGGACATCTACGCCTACGAGTGCGACGTCGCCGACGACCTGCCGCCCGCGATCCTGCGCCGCGTCCGCAAGGCGCCCGCGGACGGTGTGGTGCTCCGCACCCTCGACATGAAGCGCTTCGAGGCGGAGGTCCGCACGCTCACCGGCATTCTCAACGACGCCTGGTCCGGCAACTGGGGCTTCGCGCCCACCACCGAGGCCGAGACCAAACAGCTCGCCACCGCACTCAAGATGATCATCGACCCGCGGCTTACCTGGTTCGCCGAGATCGACGGCGAGGCGGCCGGCTTCATGGTCCTGCTGCCCAACGTCAACGAGGCCATCGCCGACCTGAACGGCAAGCTTCTGCCCTTCGGCTGGGCCAAGCTGCTGTGGCGGCTGAAGGTCGGCGGCGTGAAATCCGGCCGCGTCCCGCTGATGGGCGTGAAGCGCAAGTTCGCCACGACGCTCCGCGGCCAGCTCCTGCCTTTCCAGCTGATCGACGCCGTGGTGCTGGCCGCCCGGAAGCTCGGTTACAAGCGCTACGAGCTGTCGTGGGTGCTCGAGGACAACGCCCCGATGCGCCGCATCTGCGAGGCCGGCGGCGCGCGCATCTACAAGACCTACCGCCTCTACGAGAAGGCGCTTTGACGGGTTTCTCGGCCCTAGTGCTGGCCGGCTCGCGCGGCGGCGCCGATGCCGTCGCCGACTATGCCGGCGTGCCTCACAAGGCGCTGATCGAGCTGGAGGGCCGCCCGTTGCTGGCCCGCGTAGCCGAGGCCCTGCGCGCCGCCGGCGCCGCGCGCATCGGGGTCTCCTGCAACCATCCCGCCGTCGAGGCCCTTGCCCGCGACCTCGGCCTGGAGGCCCTGCCCTCGGCCGCCGGCCCCAGCCAGAGCGTCCTCGAAGGCGCCGAGACCCTCGGCTTCCCGCTGCTGGTCACCACCGCCGACCATGCCCTCCTGCAGCCGGAGTGGGTCGCCCGTTTCCTGGCCGACATCCCCGCCGGGACCGATGTCGCCGCTCTCGTCGCGCCCAAGGCCGCCGTCGAAGCCGCCGCGCCCACGACGAAGCGCACCTACCTCAAGCTCGCCGACGGCTGGTGGTCGGGCTGCAACCTGTTCTGGCTGGGCAGCGAGCGGGCGCTGGGCGCCGTCGCCTTGTGGCGCAGGCTGGAAGCCGAGCGGAAGCGGCCTTGGAAGATGGCCCAGATCCTAGGTCTCGGCATGCTGCTGAAGTACGTGACCGGGGCCCTGAGCCTCTCGGGCGCGGCGGCGCGCCTCGGCCAGCTGGCCGGCGTCGAGGCCCGCGTGGTGCCGACCCCCTTCGGCCTGGCCGCCGTCGATGTCGACAAGCCCGCCGACCTGGACCTGGTCCGCGAACTGACGGGCGACCGCTAGGCCGTCACCGTCTCCTTCACCCAGCCGGCCGACAGCTTCATCAGGTTGTCGACGTCGGCGGGGAAGTCCATCTCGCCCCACTGCAGACCTTCGATCGACTGGACGCGCACGTCCACGCCGCCGCGGGCCAGCTCGTCGATAGCCGAGAGGTACCAGCGCTTCAGGCCCTCGGGCCGCTGCAGCGCCTGCTCCACCGCCGCGCGGAACTTGGCCGCGCCGGCCGGCGAGAAGCGCAGGAAGCCGATCGATTCGGCGTCATAGGCCTCGATGGTCTTGCCGATGGCCAGCAGCTTGCCGCTGTCGGTCAGCACCTTCATGTCGTCGGAATCGTAGCCGGGCTTGCGGTCGACGGTGACGGTGATCTCGGCGGGGCCGGCGGCCTGCAGCCGCTCCACAATGCCCGGGCCCGGCAGGGTGTCGCCGTTCAGCAAGAAGACCTCGCGGTCGAACAGCTCGCGCACGATCCAAACCGAGGCCAGGTTGTCGGCGACCGAATAGAAGGGGTTGAAGGCCAGCCGCACGGGCATCTTCGGCGCCAGGCGCGCGATTTCGGCCTCGACGGCGTCGGCGCGGAAGCCGGTGACGATCACCGCCTCCTCGACGCCCGCGGCCTCCAGCCTCTGCAGCTGCCAGGCCAGCAGCGTCTTGCCCGAGAGCTCCACCAGGCACTTCGGCCGGGTCTCGGTCAGCGGCAGCAGGCGCTTGCCCTGCCCCGCGCTCAGGATGATGGCTCTGTTCGGCGACGTCACGGCTGGATTCCTGGCGGAGTGGTCGGGCCTGGATACACCGGAGGCTTACGCGCGCGGCCGTGATGCATTGCCGCGCCCGCCCCCGTACTGGCGAGGACCTTATCTAGGTTCCCATTCCCGAAATGTGAAGAAACCCCGCAGGGCGAGCGGCCCGCGAGGTTTCTCGGTAGTTCAAAAGTTCTGGCAGGCCACGGCGCTCGAGCGCCGCGGCGCGAGCTGCGCCTACTTCAGGTGCTTCGCCAGGTGCTTGTTCATCTCGAACATCGACACCTTGTCCTTGCCGTCGAAGATCGGCTTCAGCTTGGCGTCGGCGAGGATTTCGCGCTTGTTCTGGGGGTTCTGAAGATTGTTCTTCTTGATGTAGTCCCAGATCTTCGAAACGGTCTCACCGCGGGACAGCTGCCCCGAGCCGACCACCGCCGCGAGTTCCGACGAGGGCGTCAGCGGCTTTTGCAGCGCGTTCGTGTTCTTTCCAGTGGCCATGGGCTCCCCCAGCTAGAGTGTCCACGACACCCCGACGCGAGGGATGCGCCGAGTGAGTCGCTTGGAAGTATCCTAGCGCGACCTACGCGGCGCGCTACAGCGAAGCGTGGTTAGCTGAATTTAAGGGCGTTGGACGCCTGTGGACGGATCATAGCCGCCGGTCACCGCCCCATTCACCGCCCGCGCCGCATCGCGTTCGAACGGCTTGTGGGCTTCCGGCGAACGGTGGATGTCGTCGTCGCCGCCCGCGGCCTCGACCATGTCGTATTCGGCATGGGTCGCTGCTTCGGTCAGCGCGTCGTTGCGCTTGTCGCGGGTGAAGTAGCGGAAGGCGCCGAAGGCGATGGCCAGGCCCAGGATCACCACGCCGACCACGTTCATCAGGCCCCAGCCGACGCCGCCGGCGTCCACCTCGCCCGGACCGGGACCGTTCGCCGGACCCGTCGAGTTCAGAATGCCGATGCCGGTCGTCAGCATGAACGCCCAGAAGGCGGCCGCCGCGGCCCACGCCACCCAGAGGAAGATCTTCGCGCCCACGTCGCCGCGCCCGCGGTCGGCGTGGGCATGGTCCTGGGCGTAGCTGTCGCGCCCGGAGGCGTCGTCGTTCAAGTCGCTGTAGGGCCGGACGGCCATGTCGCGTCTCCCGAAGTTGTCTCGGGAATTCCAACACCTGGGCCGCGCGCCCGTTCCCGCTCAAAGGGGCGCAGCTAAGGCGGCGGGGCGGCCGCGGCGATCCCCAGCTCCAGCCTGGGCGGCGACAACGTCCGGTCGAACAGGTCCAGCAGCCGTCCGCGCAGCCGCTCCTCGTCGCCGGAGCCATAGGTCTCGGTCTCGAAGTCCACGCCGGCCGCGCACAGCGCCGCCATGCCGGGCCCCGGCGGACGATCCGCCGCATAACCCAGGTGGACGAGCGCGTTGATCCGCTGCGCGACCTCCCCGGCTGACACCGCCCCGAAGCCGCGGCCGAACAGCGCCGCGGCCGCCGCCACCCGCTCCGAGCGCCAGGCCGCCGCCCTCAGAGCCAGGTCGGCGCCGCGCCCCCAGCCGATGACGCCGACGCGGGCGTCGTCCACCCGGCGCTGGTCGGCCAGCCAATCCAGCCAGGCCTCGGCGTCGGCGCGACGCTCCTCCGCCGGCCGCGCCGACCAGTCCGGCGCCAACGCGAAATAGCCTCGCGCCGACAGCCGCCGGGCGATCCGCTCGGCCTCGGCCAGCCCCGCGCGGTCCGCCAGCACCACGACCGGCGGCCTGCGCCCCTCGCCGTCCGGCCAAACCGCAAGGGCGTCGATACAGCCGTCCTCCGCCTCGATTTCGATCCGGGCTTCTGGCATGACGCGCCTCGCTTCAGGAGACGCCACTCTAATCCTACTTATTTGATAGGATTAAGCCGAAAGTCTGCGGCCGGGCGCAGAAATCCTGGGCTCAGCCTTCCAGCTTCACCGTCACCTTTGCGGAAAGACCCGGGCGCAGCTTGGCCAGCTCCGGCTGCCCCGGCTCGAAGGTCAGCCGCACCGGCACCCGCTGGACGATCTTCGTGAAGTTGCCGACGCCGGGCTCGAACGGCAGCAGCGCGAACTCTGACGCCGATCCCGGCGCGAAGCTCTCGATCCGCGCCTTCAGCGTGACGCCCGGCAGGGCGTCCAGCTTCACGCTGGCCGGCTGGCCTTTCAGCATCCGCGCGGTCTGGGTCTCCTTGAAGTTGGCCGTGATGTAGAGCCTGTCCAGCGGCTCCAGCGTCATCAGCCGCGAGCCGGGCTGCACATAGTCCCCGACATTGGCCTGCCGGCCGCCGACGACGCCCGAGATCGGCGCACGCACCGCCACATGCGCCTCGTCCTGCCCGGCCAGGGCCCGGGCGGCCAGGGCCTTGGCCCGCGCCGCCTTGGCCTGGGACAGCGCCGCCGTGAGTTCGCCCCGCCGCCGCTCGGTCGTCAGCGCCTCGCCGCGGCTCACCGCCAGGCTCGCCCGGCTGCGGTCGGCCTGGGCCTCGGCGGCGATCGCCTGGGCCTCCACCCGATCGGCGTCACGCCGCGGCGCATAGCCGACCGCCAGCAGCTTCTCGTAGCGCGTCCAGTCCGCCCGCGCCCGACGGGCCTCGGCGTCCGACGCCCGGATCGCCGTCTCGGCCTCGCGCACGGACGCCCGCGCCAGCGCCTCCTCGGCGTCCAGCTTGGCCAGCGCCGCCTCAGCGGCCTGCACGGCCGCGTCGGCCAGCGCCACGTCGCCGTCGGCCGAGGCCATGCGGGCGGCGTATTCCTCGGCGTCCAGCCGCACCAGCACCTGGCCCGCCCGCACCGGCTGATTGTCGGCCACCAGCACCTGCGCCACATGCCCTCGCACCCGCGGCGCGACCACTGTGGAGTCGGTCTTCACATAGGCGTTGTCCGTGGTCACCGAGCCCTTGGCGGCGTGGACGTAGCCGACGCCGCCGGCGCCCGCGATCAGCGCCGCGCCCAGCACCAGCAGGCCGCGCGCCGGCAGCTTCCGCCTGGGCTTCGCGTCCGCGGCCGCGATGGCTTCCATCTTCATCTGTCGAACACCAGCAGGGTGGAGGTGGCTGTCGCATACAGCCGGCCTTGCAGGTCCGTGAGCTTGCCCTCGGCGAAGCCCGCCCGGCGGCCCAGCTGGATCACCACGCCCTCGGCTCGGACCGGCCCGGTGTCCTTCGTCAGCGCCCGGTGGTAGGCGACCTTCAGCTCGAGCGTCGTATAGCCCTGCCCGGCCTTCAGCTTGGAGTGCACCGCGCAGCCCACCGCCGAATCCAGCAGGGTCGCCGCATAGCCGCCGTGCACAGTGCCGATGGGGTTGTAGACGCTCTCGTCCGGATGGCCGCCGAACACGACGCGGCCTTCCTCCAGCTCCACCACATGGAAGTTCAGCGTCTTGCCGATGCCCCGGAAGCCATCCTTCCGGGCCGGGTCGAACGCCGCCTGCAGCTGCTGCAGGCCGGTCATCTGCGAAAGGTCGGTCACGGCGTTCATTGCGGCTTACCTTCTGGAGCCCCCATGCGGGCCTTGATGCTTCGGCGGCAGTCGGCCAGCAGTCGTTCGGCCAGGGCGTCGTCGGCCACCGCCCGCGACAGCGTCACGGCGCCCGCCATCTCGGCGACGATCGAGGCGGCCACGCCCTCGCGATCCGGCTCGGCCTCCGGCAGCCAGCCGGCGATCCGGCCGACCATCCCGCGAACCCCCGCGTCGAAGGCTTCCCGCACCGGCGCCGGCTGGCGCGGCAGCTCGCTCGCCAGCGCCGTGACCGGACAGCCGTTCGCCACCCGCCCGCGGTGGGCCATCGAGACATAGGCGTCGACGAAGGCCGTCACCGCCGCCTCGCGGTCGAGCCCCTCGGTCAGTCGCGCGAAACGCCGCCGGCTCTCGTCGAAGGCCTCTGCGACCGCGGCGACGATCATCGCCTCCTTGTTCGGGAAGTGGGCGTAGAAGCCGCCGTGGGTCAGGCCGGCCTCGGCCATCACCTCCGCCACGGCCACCCCGTCCGGGCCCTTGGCGCGCACGGCTGCGGCCGCCGCCTTCAGCACCTTCTTGCGGGTTTCTTCCTTGTGGCTGTCGCTGTAGCGCATCGCGCAACTCGTCGTTATATGATGCACATCATATTATGAGTGGCCGTCGAGAACGCAAGCGCCATGAGCTCCTTCAACCCGGCCGCGATCCCCGAAAAGCGCAAGCTGCTGATCTTCGGCGTCATGGCGTTCGGCCAGTTCATAGCGCTGCTCGACATCCAGATCGTCGCCGCCTCGCTGAACTCCATCCAGGCGGGCCTCAACGCCGGGCCCGACGAGATCGCCTGGGTCCAGACCGCCTATCTGATGGCCGAGATCGTGATGATCCCGCTGGCCGCCTTCCTCTCCCAGGCGGTCTCGACGCGCTGGCTGTTCACCGCCTCGGCCGCCCTCTTCACCCTCTCCAGCCTGCTGTGCGGCCTGGCCTGGGACATCGAGTCGATGATCGCCTTCCGGGTCATCCAGGGCTTTGTCGGCGGGGCCATGGTGCCGCTGGTCTTCGCCACGGGCTTCGCGATGTTCGAAGGACCCAAGCGCGCCGCGGTCCCCGCCATCCTCGGCATGGTCTCGACGCTGGCCCCCACGCTCGGCCCCAGCCTCGGCGGCCTGATCAGCGACGCGCTGGATTGGCGCTGGCTGTTCTTCATCAACATCGTGCCGGGCCTGGCCATCACCGTGCTGCTGCCCGCCCTCGGCAAGGTCGACGAGGCCGAGCCCGCCATGCTGAAGCGGATCGACTGGCTGCACGTCGCCTCGCTGGCCGTCTTCCTGGGCGGTCTGCAGTACGTGCTGGAGGAAGGCCCCCGCCACGAGTGGTTCCAGGATCCCGCCGTCGCGAGCGCCGCCTGGGTCTCCTTCGTCGGCGCAATCGTCTTCTTCGAGCGGACCTTCTTCTCCTCCATGCCGGTGCTGAAGCTCACGCCCTTCCGCCGGCCGACCTTCGCCATGGCCTGCGTGCTGAACGTCGTGATCGGCTTCGGCCTCTACGCCGCCACCTACCTGACGCCGGTCTACCTCGGCCGGGTCCGCGACTTCTCCAGCCTGCAGATCGGCACGACGGTCTTCGTCACCGGCGTCGCCATGACCATCACCGCGCCCATCGCCGCCCGCCTCTCCACCCGGGTGGACGGCCGCTATGTGATCACCGTCGGCTTCCTGATGTTCGCCGCCTCGCTCTGGATGTTCTCCTGGGTGACGCCCGACTGGGGCTTCGGCGAGCTGTTCTGGCCCCAGGTCATGCGCGGCCTGGCCATGCTGCTCTGCATCGTGCCCGCCGTCGGCATGGCCCTGAACGGCGTCCCGCCCGCCGAGCTGCGCTATGCCGCGGGCCTCTTCAACCTGATGCGCAACCTGGGCGGAGCGATCGGCATCGCCGTGGTCAACACCTGGCTCGGCGACTTCACCCGGGCGCATGCCGCTTCGCTCAGCGCCGGCCTCGGCGAGCGCCCCGACCGCGCCGCCGAACTGCTGGCCGGCCTCGCCCGCAACGCCCAGGCCCTCACCGCCGACGCCGGCCACGCCCTGCAGATCGCCCAGGCCCAGATGGGCGGCGTCATCGTGCGCGAGGCGCTGACGCTGGCCTTCGCCGACACCTACCGGCTGATGGCCTGGCTCTTCCTCGCCGCCCTGCTGATCGTCCCCTTCGCCAAGCCGGCGCCCATCGGATCGCCACCCCCTTCGGATCATTGACTTGACCCCACGAGAGGCCGCCAACTTCCCCGCATAAGAACAAGAGCGTTTGGGAGGAGTGGTCATGGCGGGTTGGACCATCGCGCCGATCTGGGAGGCCATCGCGAAGGCCCAGCCGCAGACGGCGGCCCTGGTGCAGGGCGACCGCGAGATCTCCTGGGCGCAGTTCGACGCGCGCGCCGACGCGCTGGCCGCCCACCTTCTGACCCGCGGCCTCTCCCACCAGGCGAAGGTCGCCGCCTACCTGTTCAACGGCCCCGAGTATCTCGAGACCTATTTCGCGGCCTTCAAGGGCGGCTTCGCCCCGGTCAACACCAACTACCGCTATGGCCCGGAGGAGGTCTTCTACCTCTTCGACAACGCCGACGCCGAGGCCGTGGTCTTCCATGCCGGTTTCGCCGAGGTGCTGGAGCCGATCCGCGCCCGCCTGACCAAGGTGAAGGCCTGGGTGGCGGTGGCCGAGCCGGGCTGCGCCGTTCCGGCCTGGGCCGACGACTACGACGCCGTCGTCGCCGGGCCGCCGGCCGAGCGCCCCGTCCGCGGCCCCTGGGGCCTCTCGGGCGACGACCTGCTGCTGCTCTACACCGGCGGCACCACCGGCATGCCCAAGGGCGTCATGTGGCGCCAGGACGACCTCTTCCAGGTGCTGGGCGCCGGCGGCAACGCCGCGCTCGCCATCCCGCCCGTCACGTCCATCCCCGAGCTGATCGAGCGGATCGCCGGGCCCGAGCACCTGCGCCCCATCACCATCGCCGCTGCGCCGATGATGCACGGCACCGGCCAGTTCTCGTCGTTCATCTCCCTCAACGTCGGCGGCACGGTCGCCGCGCTGCCGTCGCGCAAGTTCGACGCCGTCGAGCTGTGGAACGAGGTCGAGCGTCTGCGCGCCACCAACGTCGTCATCGTCGGTCTCGCGTTCTCGACGCCGATGCTCGAGGCGCTGGAGGCCAATCCGGGTCGCTGGGACCTCACCTGCGTTCGCGCCATGAGCTCGTCCGGCTCGATGTGGAGCCAGGAGAACAAGCGCGGCCTGCTCGGCCACATGCCCCAGGCGCTGATCGCCGACAGCTTCGGCTCGTCCGAAGCCGTGGGCCTGGGCGCCTCCGCCTCGGCTGCGGGGATGGAAGCGCCCACCGCCGCCTTCATGCTGGGGCCGAACACCGCGGTGTTCAGCGAGGACGGCCGCCGCATCGCGCCGGGCTCGGGCGAACGTGGCCTGGTCGCCGTCTCCGGCTTCCTGCCCGTCGGCTACTACAAGGACGAGGAGAAGAGCGCGAAGACCTTCAAGGTCATGGACGGCCAGCGCTGGTCCGTCCCCGGCGACTGGGCCGAGGTCGAGGCCGACGGCTCGCTGAAGCTGCTGGGCCGCGGCTCGGTCTGCATCAACACCGGCGGCGAGAAGGTCTTCCCCGAAGAGGTCGAGGAGGCCCTCAAGACCCACGCCCATGTCCGCGACGCCGTGGTCGTCGGCGTGCCCGACCCGCGCTTCGGCGAACGGATCTGCGCCGTCGTCGAACCCGAAGCCGGCGCCGACCTCGGCCTCGCCGAGCTCTCGGCCCACGTCCGCGCCCAGCTCGCCGGCTACAAGGCCCCGCGCGAACTCGTCCTCGTCGACACCATCGGCCGCGCCCCAAACGGCAAGGTCGACTACAAGGCCATCAAGGAGCACGCGCTCACTGCCCTAGGACAGCCGGCCTAGGCTAAGTCCCTCCCCTTCAGGGGAGGGTGGACGAGGCGAAGCCTCGCCGGGTGGGGGGACCATGACCGGGCGCTGAGCTTCGGGATTGGCGGATCTTCCGGCGACGCTGGAGACGGTCGAGATTCCCCCACCCTGACGGCTCCGCCGTCTGTCCCTCCCCTAAAGAGGAGGGACTAGCGCTTCCCCCGCGCTTCCCTGCTCAGCCGCGTCATCAAGAGCGCCGCGCGCTTGGCCTGCACGTCCAGGCTCTTCAGATCCACTGTCTCGCCCGGCGCGTGGCTCCCCTCGCCCGCCGTGCCCAGGCCCACCAGCCCGTCGATGAACGACACGAAGGCGATGTCGCCCGCCCCGCGCTTGGCCGGATCGCCTTCCGGCATCTGCGGCAGGCCCAGGGTCTCGTTCACCGCGTTCAGCTTGGCCAGCAGCGCCCGGTTGCCCGCCGTCGGCGCCATCGCCGGATAGCCGGTCTCCGAGAACGTCAGCGTCGCCTGGGTCTTGGGCAGGTGGCGGGCGACGATGGCCTGCATCTTGGCGCGCACGCGCGCTTCCTGCTCGTTCGACAGCGTGCGGATGTCGCCCAGCGCCACGGCCTCCGCCGGGATGATGTTCGACTTGCCGCTGGCCACGCCGCCCGTCTCGTCCGCCGCCACCGAGGCCTGCGCCCCGCCCACCAGGACGCCTACGTTGTAGGTCAGGTTCGGCTCGGGCAGCTCGCGGCGGAATTCGTCCAGGATGCGGGTCAGCTCATAGACCGCGCCGCAGCCCGGGCCCTCCATGCAGACGCCCGACGAATGGCCCGACTTGGCCGTCGCCTTCAGCGTCCAGGAGTTCGACGATCGCCGGGCGGTCGAGCCGATGTCCCGGCCGCCTTCCCGCGACAGGCCCTCGAAGTCCAGCGCCACGTCGCTGGCCTTGCCGGCCGCGACCAGGTCGGCCCGCGCCAGCTCGATCGGCGAGCCCGGCTTCTCTTCATCGCCGGTCAGCACCACGGTGATGTCGGCGGCCTTCAGCGTGCCCGCCGCCTGCATCGCCCGCAGCGCGGCGACGATGATCACCATGCCGCCCTTGTCGTCGCCGACCCCCGGGCCCTCGGCGATGTCGCCCCTGCGGGTCCACGCCTGGAACGGGCTGTCCGGCTCGAACACGGTGTCCAGGTGGCCGATCAGAAGCATGCGCTTGCCGCGGCCGTTGCCCTTGTGGGTCGCCACGATGTGCCCGGCCCGGCCGGTCTTCTGCATCGGGACCCATTTGACGTCGAAGCCCAGCGGCTCCAGCTCGGCCCGCATCATCCGCCCGACCTGTTCGACGCCCTTCAGGTTCATGCTGCCCGAGTTCACCTTCACCAGCTCTTCCAGCAGGGTGATGTGCCGCTCACGCTCGGCCTCGACCGTCGCGATCATCTTCGTCTCGGCGGCGGTCGGCGGCGCGGCGAACGCGGGGGCGGCCATGGCAAGGCACAGGGCGCCGGCCACGAGAACCCGTGGGGCGGAACGGAACATCGGCATCGGTAAGCTCCCGAAGGGGAAAATCAGCCCGGCTGGCTGCTGCGCAGGCTGCGCACGAATTCGACGAGGGCCGAGCGGGACACGCCGCGCGGCAGGTCGGCATAGGCCTTGAGAAGTTCCAGCGCGCCAGGCTCGGCCAGCAGCGCGGCCACCTCGTCCACGGCGCTCGAGGTCGGCGAGGCCTCGCCGAACATCTCCGAAACCGGCACGTTCAGCGTCTTGGCGATGCGCGCCAGCATCGAGGCGCTGACGCGGTTCGCGCCGCGCTCGTACTTCTGGATCTGCTGGAAGGTGACGCCGGCGGCTTCGGCCAGCGCCTGCTGCGACAATCCCTTCAGTTTCCGAAGCAGCCGGATGCGCGCGCCGACGGCGATATCAACAGGGTCGGCGACCGCATCGGGTTTGCTGGCCATGAACGCTCCGGAACCTCTAGCTTACAGCCGCGCCCTATCGCGCGCGGCTGGTCTCGTCATCGGCAGGAGGCGCCCAGTCCTCCTGCGGGGATTTCTGATCCGAGATGCAGTAGCACGCCTCGGCGATCACGATGCCCAGCGCCCGCCTGAGGGCGCCGACGGCCGGGTTCGTGTGCTCGAGGGCGATCAGCTCCTCTTCATAAGGCGCCAGAAGCTCCACCAGGTTCTGGGCCAGTTTCCTGGCGTGCTCCGGATCGTGACTCATCGCGCCCCCTGTGCGGCCGAACCTGGGCGATTGTAAAGCTTAATGCAAGCAACCCCGGAACGATGTTCCGGGGTCGCCTTCACGTCTGCCTGATCGATGATCAGTTTGCAGCGATAGCCTGGGCCGCCGTCTGGGCCTGGATCACCGTCCGGCCCTCGCGCTCGGCGATGCGGCGGAAGGTGGCCAGCGCCTGCCCGGTCACCTGGTCCATGTTGTAGTAGCGGTAGGTGGCCAGCCGCCCCACGAAGTGGACCTCGGGGGTCTCCAGCGCCAGGGCCTCGTACTTCTTGTACAGCGCCTGGTTCTCAGGACGCGGCACCGGGTAGTAGGGGTCGCCTTCGGCGCTCGGGTACTCGTAGGTGATGGTGGTCTTGTCGCACTCCTGCCCGGTCATGTGCTTGTACTCGCTGACCCGGGTGTAGGGCGTCTCCTCGTTCGGATAGTTGACCACGGCGACCGGCTGAAACCACGGCTGGTCCAGCGTCTCGTGCTGGAAGCGCAGGCTGCGGTACGGGAGCTTGCCGTACCGATAGTCGAAGTACTCGTCGATCGGGCCGGTGAAGATCAGGCGATCGAAGGCCGCCTCGTCGCGCACGTCCTCGTATTCGACGCCCAGTTCGGTCGTGATGCCCTTCTGGTCGACCATGTTCTCGAACATCCGGGTGTAGCCGTCGAGCGGCATGGCCTGGAACTTGTCCGTGAAATAGCGATCGTCGGTGTTGGTCCGGGTCGGCACCCGCGCGGTCACAGCCTTGTCCAGCTCAGACGGGTCCATGCCCCACTGCTTGCGGGTGTAGCCGCGGAAGAACATCTCGTAGAGCTCGCGGCCGACCTGGCTGATCACCACGTCCTCGGAGGTGCGGATCTTCTCCACCGGCTCGGCGCGGCTGGCCAGGAAGGCCTCGGCGTCGGCTTCGGTCTGCAGGTTCAGGCCGTACAGCATGTTCAGCGTGGTGCGGTTGATGGGCATCGGCACGTGCAGCCCGCCCTTCACGCTGGCGAGCACGCGGTGCTCGTACGGCCGCCATTTGGTGAACTGCGACAGGTAGCGGAACACCTCTTCCGAGTTGGTGTGGAAGATGTGCGGTCCGTACTTGTGCATCAGCACGCCGCCGGCGTCCTTCTCGTCATAGGCGTTGCCGCCCACGTGCGGCCGGCGGTCCACCAGCAGGACCCGCTTGCCCAGCTGGCTGGTCAGCCGCTCGGCCAGGACCGAGCCCGCGAAGCCCGCGCCGACGATCATGTAGTCGAACGGCTTGTTGCGGCCCGCCGGGCGGATGGCCGGCGCCACGATGTCCGAGACCACACCGGGGACGCCGCCCGAGGGGCCCCCTTGGGCCAGCACCTCGTTCCGGGCCTGCTCGCGGGAGAGCAGCACGCGGCTGATCTCCAGGTTCATGCGGGTGAAGGTCTCGTCCCACGACAGCGTCGCGAGCTTGCTGTCGACCGTCTTCAGCCAGTCGCCCTTCAGCCGCGAGAGGGCGAGCGCCTTGTCGCACGCTTCGATGAAGGACTGCGCGTCGTCGGCCACCTTCACCGCTTCGAGGTCGCCGTAGTGGCGGACCACGTCGACGATCGGCGTCGAAACCACCGGGCGGCCGCCCGACAGGTACTCCGGTGTCTTCGTCGGGCTGATGAAGCGCGTCGACTCGTTGATCGCGAACGGCATGAGCGCGACGTTCCAGCCGCCGAGATAGCGCGGCAGCTCGTCGTACGACTTGCCGCCGAGGTAGTGCAGGTTCGGCCGCTTCGGCAGGTGCTCGGGGTCGATCTTCACGACCGGGCCCAGCATCACCAGGCTCCATTCCGGACGCGCGTCGGCCAGGGCCGCCAGCAGGTCCAGGTCCATACGCTCGTCGATCACGCCGTAGAACCCAAGGCGCGGCCACGGCAGGTTCGCCTGGTCGGCCGGCTCCTCGCGCACCACCCGCGCCTTGGCGAAGTGCGCCCGGTCGACGCTCGAGGGGAACGGATGAACGTTGGGGTGCCGGTCGCGCTTGGCTTCCCAGAGGCTGTAGCCGCCGGTGAAGACCACGTCGGCGGCGTCGAACAGTTCGCGCTCGAGGATGGTCAGTTCGGGCGGCGCGAACTTGAAGTTCGCCAGCTCGTCCATGCAGTCATAGACGGTGCAGGCCGCCTGCAGGTGCCGCGAGAACGACAGCATCATCGGCGTGTAGTACCAGCGCAGCAGCGTGCCCTGGTTTCCCGACAGCATGGCGTCCAGCAGACCCTTCAGGGCCGCATCGCGCGCCTCGCCGTCCATGCCTTCCGGCAGTTGCGGGGTGGCGACGATCACGCCGCTGTCCGGGCAGACCTTGCTGGCCAGGCTCGGCGGGGAGCCGGCGGGCGCCGGCATCGGCTCCTCCCAGAACACGACCTTCCGGGTCTGGGCGAAGCGGGTCATCAGATGCTGGGGACGCTGGAACACGAAGTCCCATCGAAGGTGCGAGAAGCAGATGAGGGTTTCTCGAGCGTGGGAGCGGGCTCCCACATGCGGCGGAAGCGGCGCAGCGTCAGCGGCGCTCGGAACCCACGAAGTGTTCAAGGCATGATCCCCTGGAAATGAAACAGACACACGAAGCCCGTCGGTAAAACGCCGTTCGGGCCGGATCGTTCCACAGCTTTGTTTTCAGCCGCAGAATTCATTCCAGTAATCAAAAGATAATCAGCCGAGCTTCAGTCGAGAAATCAGCTTATGTCGGGATGACGACTGTTTAGTTTGTGCTTTCGATCTTTCGGCTGGTGGCGCGACGGCCCGAGCCGTACGCGGGTTGCGCTTCCCAGCGCAGGGCGTCGGCGACGATGCGGTCCAGGTCCGAACATGTCGGCTCCCAGCCCAGCAGATCCTTCGCGCGCGAGGCGTTGGCGACGAGGCTCGGCGGATCGCCCGCGCGGCGCGCGCCGATGCTGTGCGGCACGGGGCGGCCGGTGGCGCGGCCCACGGCCTCCACCACCTCGCGGACCGAATTGCCCGTGCCGGTCCCGACGTTGACGGCCTCGTAGGCGCCCGCCGGCAGCGCGACCTCCAGCGCCGCGACGTGCGCCGCGGCCAGGTCGTTCACATGGATGTAGTCGCGCAGGCAGGTGCCGTCGGGGGTGTCGAAGTCGTCGCCGAACACCGTCAGCGGCTTGCCGTCCCCAAGCGCCGCGGCGATCGCCAACGGGATCAGGTGGGTCTCCGGTTCGTGCGCCTCGCCGATCAGGCCCGACGGGTCTGCGCCCGCGGCGTTGAAGTAGCGCAGCGCCACCGCGCTCAGGCCATAGGCCTTGCACTGGGCCTGGATCATCCACTCGCAGGCGAGCTTGGTGTCGCCATACGGGCTGGAGGGCGCCTTCGTCGCGTCTTCCGGGATGGTCTCCAGCGGCCCGCGGCCGCCCTGGCCATAGACCGCCGCGCTCGACGAGAAGACCATCCGCTCCACGCCCCGCTCGCGCATGGCGGTCAGCAGGCTGGTCGTGCCCGCGACGTTGATCTCCCAGAACAGATCCGGCTGCACCACCGAGCGCCCGACCTCGATCAGCCCCGCGAAGTGGATCACCGACTTCGCGCCGTATTCGTCCAGCGCTTCGGCCACGGCCCGGGCGTCCCGGATGTCGCCATGCACGAATGCGCCCCAGCGCACCGCCTCGCGGAAGCCGGAACTCAGACTGTCGAACACGACGGGGAAGAAGCCCCGCTCGCTCAAAGCCTTTGCCGTATGTGCGCCGATATAGCCGGCTCCGCCCGTCACGAGGACGGCGGGCTTCGATCCCCGATCCATCTGGCGATAATTCCCCCTGCCCGCGCGCGGTTCCGCTCCAAAGTGAAGATTGGAACGAAACGCGGCAACCACGGCTTAAACCTGTGGGATGTGACGGGAAAGCCAGGGTCCATGCGCACTACAGTCGAGCTGTGGGGCGGTCACGAGTGCACCGTGAACCGCGTCGGACCGCATTTCTTCGACCAGACGGCCCGCTCCGGCCACCACGATCGGCTCGACGATCTCGACCGGTTCGCCGACCTCGGCCTGAAGGCGCTCCGCTACCCCGTGCTGTGGGAACGCGTCGCCCCGGACATCCCCCAGAGCCGCGACTGGCGCTGGAGCGACCGCCGCCTGGCCCGCATCCGGCAACTCGGCATGCGCCCCATCGTAGGCCTGCTGCACCACGGCTCCGGCCCTCGCTACACCAGCCTCGTCGATGACGGGTTTTGCGCCCTCTTCGCCGACTACGCCCGCGCCGCGGCCGAGCGCTATCCGTGGGTGTCCGAGTGGACGCCCATCAACGAGCCGCTCACCACCGCCCGCTTCTCCGCTCTCTACGGCCTCTGGCACCCCCATCTCAGCGACGAGCCCTTCTTCTGGGGCGCCCTGCTGAACCAGATCGATGCGACGCGCATGGCGATGCGCGAGATCCGCGCCGTGAACCCCCAGGCGCGGCTGATCCAGACCGAGGACCTCGGCCGCACCTACGCCACCCGCCCGCTCGCCCAGCAGGCCGAGTTCGAGAACCATCGCCGCTGGCTGACCTGGGACCTGCTGGCCGGCAAGGTGACCTCCGGCCACCCGCTGTTCGATCGCATGGCTGCGTGCGGCTTCGGCGACCGCCTCCGCGCCATCGCCGACGATCCCTGCCCGCCCGACGTGGTCGGCGTGAACCACTACCTGACCAGCGAGCGCTTCCTCGACCACCGGCTCGACGCCTATCCGCCCGAGCGCCACGGCGGCAACGACATGACCCGCTACGCCGACGTCGAAGCGATCCGCGTGACGCTGCCCGCGCCGGCCGGCCTGGAGGGCGTGCTGGAGGAGGCCTGGGCCCGCTACGGCCTGCCGCTCGCCGTCACCGAGAGCCACAACGGCTGCACCCGCGAGGAACAGGTCCGCTGGATCCGCGAGACCTGGGACACGGCCCAACGCCTGCACGCCCGCGGCGTCGACATCCGCGCCGTCACCGCCTGGGCGTTGCTCGGCGGCTACGACTGGAACAGCCTGCTCACCCAGAACAACGGCCATTACGAGGTCGGCGCCTTCGACGTCCGGCCGCAGACGCCGCGTCCCACCGCCGTCGCCGCCGAACTGAAGCGCCTGGCTCACGGCGGCGCGCCGCACCCGGGCACGGAAGGCCCTGGCTGGTGGCGGCGCGACATCCGGCTCGAATTCCGCCCGGTCTTCCGCCAGGTGGAGACCCCCGAGCCGAGGTCCGCCTGGCATGCGGAGGCCGCCGGCCGGCCGCTGTTGATCGCCGGCGCCACCGGCACGCTCGGCAAGGCCCTGGCGCGGGCCTGCGAGTGGCGCGGCATCGCCTATCGCCTCACCTCCCGCGCGGAGCTGGACCTCGCCGACCCCGCCTCCATCGACGCCGCGCTGGACGGCCTACAGCCCTGGGCCGTGGTCAACGCCGCCGGCTGGGTCCGCGTCGACGACGCCGAGGCCGAGCGCGACGCCTGCCTGGCCGCCAATGCCGAGGGCGCCATCCGCCTGGCCGAAGCCTGCGCGGCGCGCGGCCTGCCCGTCGTGGGCTACTCCAGCGACCTGGTCTTCGACGGCGCCGCCGGCCGCCCGTATGTCGAGAGCGACCGCCCCTCGCCGCTCAACGCCTACGGGGAGAGCAAGGCGCTGGCCGAGGCGGGCGTGCTGGGCGCCAATCCCAAGGGGCTGATGATCCGCACCGCGGCGTTCTTCTCGCCGTTCGACCCCTACAACTTCGCCCACCACGTGGCCCGCGTGCTGGCGGCCGGCGAGCGCCTGCACGCCGCGGAGGACCTGGTGGTCTCGCCCACCTATGTGCCGGATTTGGTGGACGCCAGCCTCGACCTGCTGATCGACGGCGAGGCCGGCATCCGCCACCTCGCCAGCCACGGCCAGGCCAGCTGGGCCGAGTTCGCCCGCATGATCGCCCGCGCCCTGGGCCTCGACGAGCGGCGGGTCATCGGCGTCCCGGGCGCGAGCTTCGGCTGGCCCGCCGCGCGCCCGGCCCACGTCCCGCTCGCCACCGAGCGCGGCCGCGTGATGCCGGCCTTGGAGAACGCCATCGCCCGCCACGCCGCCATCGTCCGCGAAGCCGAGTTCGCGCCCGAGGCCGAGGCGCTCGCCGACCTCATGCCGGCCGAGCCGCGCGAACGCCGGCCCGAGAAGCTCTCCTAGGAGAAGCTGTCCTAGTTGCGGGTGGTTGAGGAGGCGTCTTCCTCCTCTTCGCCGTCGTCGTCGTCCTCGACCTCGAAGACGTCCTCCTCGGCCTCGGCCAGCAGCTCGTCCAACGCGTCGATGACGGCGTCCAACTGCTCAGGGCTGGCCGCGAAGTCCACCTTGTCGCCGGCGTCGTCCTCGAGGTGCAGGACGAAATCCTCCTCGCGGATCGAGATCGAGAACTTGGCGAGCTGTCGCATGGGAGCCTCCTGACCGACTATCCGCATAACCGCCGGGGCCGAGTTTCGTTCAGCCCAGGTTGCGAACGGCCGCCATCACCCGCGCCGCCTTTTCCACGGTCTCGGCCGGCGTCTGCCCGGCCCTGTACAGCTCGCCGCCGAGGCCGAACGCGCGGGCGCCCGCCGCCCACCACTCGGCCATGCTGTCCGGCCCCACGCCGCCGACGGCCCAGACGGTCACGTCGGCCGGCAGCACCGCCTTCAGCTGCCTCAGGTGCGCCGTCCCATAGGTCACCGCCGGGAACAGCTTCAGGTGCCGCGCCCCGGCCTCGATGGCGGCGAACGCCTCTGTCGCCGTCGCGAAGCCCGGCGCGGGGTCCAGGCCCAGCGCCACCGCCCGCCGGATCACCTCGCCCGAGGTGTTCGGCGAGACGATGATCCGCCCGCCGGCCTCCGCGACCGCGTCGACGCGCTCGGCCGTCAGCACCGTGCCCGCGCCCACCGCCATCCGGTCGCCGAACTCGGCCGCGAGCGCCTGAATGCTCGTAAGCGGCTCGGGCGAGTTCAGCGGGACCTCCACGCCGCGCACGCCCGCCTCGAACAGCGCCTGCGCATGATCGAGGATCTCGTCTGGCCGCACGCCGCGCACGATCGCGACGACAGGCGCTTCGCCGAGGGCCGCTTCCAGCTTCATCGTTTCGCCCTTTCATACAGCGCGAACAGGCCCGCGACCGCCGCCGCCTCGCCGTCGTGCACGTCGGTCTCGACGCCGCGGGCCGCAAGCGCCCGGGCGTAGAGACCGCACAGGTGCGCATCGCCCAGCAGCGACACCGCCTCGCCGCCAGCGCAGCCCAGCAGACCGGGCAGGCTCGCGACCTCCGCCCCGATCAGCAGGCCCGACAGATAGCTCGGCGTCTCCTGCGCCGGCCGGCCCTCGCCGACCACCCGCGCCCGGGCGGTGAACAGCCGCGCCGCCAGGCCGTCGCCGTCGCCGGCCGCCGCAACGCCAGCGTCGAACGCTGGCATATCGTCGGCCGCCGCCTCGCTCTTCAGCACGCTATGGGTCTTCAGCACCGCAAACAGCTCGCCGGTCATGGCGGTGACGAACCGCGTCAGCCGCCCATCCTCCAGCAGCATCCACTTGGCGTGCGTGCCCGGATGGCAGACCAGCCGGCGGCCCTGCTGGCGCGCCGCGTCGCCGGCCAGCCAGCCGAAGACCTGGGTCTCCTCGCCCCGCATCACGTCGCCCTGGCCGTTGAACCCGCCCCAGCGGACGCCCGGCACGATGCGGATCCAGTCGGGGCCCTCGATCGCCTTCAGGCAGCCCGCCAGGTCGTCCAGGTCGGCCGGCGCATCGGCATAGGGCGCCAGCGTCCAGCCGAGGTTCGAGCCCACCATCCCGCACAGGATCGCCGGCAGCCTCTCGGCCCCCAGCGCCGGCCGCACCTCGTCGCGGAACCGAACTTCCGCCTCGCCGGGCTTCAGCTTCGAGACCCCCAGGCCCGGGAAATCCTTGTCGGCCACCACCTTGCCGCCCGCATCCAGCGTCCAGGCGCGCAGGTTCGTGGTGCCCCAGTCGCAGGCGAGCACCGCGGCCGCCATCAGAGCCGGCCCGCGTCGACGACCAGGTTCTGGCCGGTGATCATCCGCGCGCTATCGCTGGCCAGGAACAGCGCCGCGTCGGCGATGTCGTCGGGATGCAGCCGGTCCTTCAGCGCCACCTGCTCGCGCCACTGCGCCTCCGCCTCGGGGGTCAGCCACAGCTCCAGCTGCCGCTCGGTGATCACCCAGCCGGGCGACAGGGCGTTGACCCGCACCTTGTCCGGGCCCCACTCGCGGGCCAGGCCCTTGGACAGCGAATTGATCGCGCCCTTCGCGGCCACATAGGTCGCCATGTGAGCCGGTCCCCACAAGGCGTTGATCGAACTCACGTTCACGATCGAGCCGCCACCCGCCGCCTTCATCATCGGATAGGCCGCTGTCGAGGCCACGAAGGCCGGGTCAAGGTTGACCGCCAGCCCCTTGCGCCAGGCCTCGACAGAGGTCTCCGCCGCCTCGTGCCGGGTGTCATTGGCGACGTTGTTGATCAGCACCGTCACCGGTCCCAGCGCCTCGGCGGCGTCCACGATGGCCGCCTGCAGCGCCGTCGCGTTCGTCACGTCGCACGGCCGGAACCAGGCGCGCTCACCCAGCTTGCCGGCCAGCGCCGCCCCGGCATCCGCCTGCAGGTCCACGAACGCCACGTTGCAGCCCTGGCCGTGGAAGCGCTCGACGAAGCACGCGCCGATCCCCGACGCCCCGCCGGTGACGAAGACGGTCCGACCGTTGAGGTCCGGATAGCTCGCCTGGCCCATCTAGTGGCTCTCGCGGGTGACTTCGGAGCTCGACTTGCCGACCAGGAAGTCGAGGTCCGCGCCCTGGTCCGCCTGCAGCACGGTGTCGATGTAGAGCCTGTACCAGCCGCGGTCGAACTTGGAGGCGGGCCGCGTCGCCTCCCAGTCATGCCGGCGCCGCACCAGCTCCACCTCGCTGACCAGCAGGTTCAAGGTTCGGTTCGGCCCGTCAAACTCGATCTCGTCGCCGGTCTGCACCAGGGCCAGCGGCCCGCCCGCCTCGGCCTCGGGCGAGACATGCAGGATCACCGTGCCATAGGCCGTGCCGCTCATCCGCGCGTCCGAGATCCGCACCATGTCGCGAACGCCCTTCTGCAGCAGCTTGGGCGGCAGGGCCATGTTCCCCACCTCCGGCATGCCCGGATAGCCCTTCGGCCCGCAGCCCTTCAGCACCAGGATGGAGGTCTCGTCGACCGGCAGGTCCGGGTCGTCGATGCGGGCGTGATAGTCCTCGATGTCCTCGAACACGACGGCCCGGCCGCGATGGCTCAGCAGCTCTGGCGTCGCCGCGCTGGGCTTCAGGATCGCCCCGTCGGGACAAAGGTTGCCGCGCAGCACCCAGACGCCGGACGACGGTCCGACCGGCTCGGCCACCGTCCCGATCACGTCCCGGTTCCACACCTCGGCGGCGTCCGCGATCTCGCCCTGGGTGTGGCCCGACACGGTGATCGCCTCGCGCCGGAACAGCGGCCCCAGCTCCTTCATCACCGCCGGACAGCCGCCGGCGTAGCAGAAGTCCTCCATCAGGTACTTGCCCGACGGCATCAGGTTGACCAGCAGCGGAACCTCTCGCCCCAGCCGGTCGAAATCCTCCAGCGTCAGCTCGATCCCGACTCGGCCGGCCAGCGCCAGCAGGTGCACCACCGCATTGGTCGACCCGCCGATCGCCGCATGCATCAGGATGGCGTTCTCAAACGCCTCCCGGGTCAGGATCTGCGACAGGGTCACGTCGTCCTTCACCAGCTGGACGATCCGGTTTCCGGTCAGGTGCGCCAGGGTCTTGCGCCGGCTGTCGACGCCCGGCAGCGCCGCATTGTTCGGCAGGCTCACCCCCAGCGCCTCGATCAGGCTGGCCATGGTGGAGGCCGTGCCCATGGTGTTGCACACCCCGTGGCTGCGGCTCATCGAGCTCTCGGCCGACAGGAAGTCCTTCAGCGTCATCTCCCCGGCCCGCACGGCCTCCGAGAAGCGCCAGACATCTGTGCCCGAGCCGATGTCCTTGCCGTGCCACTTGCCGTTCAGCATCGGGCCCGAGCTCACCACCATAGTCGGCAGGTCCACGCTGGCCGCGCCCATCAGCTGCCCGGGCGTGGTCTTGTCGCAGCCGCCCAGCAGCACCACGCCGTCGATGGGGTTGGCGCGGATGCTCTCCTCCACCTCCATGGCCAACAGGTTGCGGAACAGCATCGCCGTCGGCCGCATCTGGGTCTCCGGCAGGCTCATGGCCGGGAACTCGATCGGCACGCCGCCCGCCTCCCAGACGCCGCGCTTCACGTATTCCGCCAGGTCCCGCAGGTGGAACTGGCAGGTCACCAGCTCGGACCAGGTGTTGCAGATGCCGATCACCGGCCGCCCGTCGAACACATGGTCCGGCAGGCCCGTGCCCTTGATCCAACTCCGGTGGATGAAACCGTCCCGGTCGAGCTTGCCGTAGCTCTTCTGGCTGCGCAGCGGCTTCTTCGCCATTCCCGACCCCTCGGTTGTCTGGATTCCCGAGGGTTAAACCCGCCAGCGTGGCCGGGGTTCAGGCGATGGGCGTCTTCAGACCGGTGCGGGTAACCCTCCCACGTCTCCGGTCCGCACCGGATGGGTCGGTTGACCCGCGTGTGCTGACCTGCGGCTCGCGCAGAGCGGCCGAGGCGCCATGGCGAAGCCCCCCAACATCCTCTTCTTCCACGTGGACAATCTCGGGTTCGGGGAGCTGAGCTGCTACACGGGCGGCCCCTTCCGCGGCGCCCTCACCACGCGGATCGACGCCTTCGCCCGGGACGGCGTGCGGCTGACCAACTACTGCCCCGAGTCCCAGTGCACGCCGACCCGGTCGGCCTTCCTGACCGGCCGTCACGCCATCCGTTCGGGGACCCACAGCGTCCCGTTCGGCGCGCCGGGCGGCTGGGGCCTGGTGGCGTGGGAGACGACGATCGCCGACCTGCTGGGGGCGGCCGGCTACGCCTGCGCCGCCTACGGCAAGTGGCACGTCGGCGAGGGCCCGGGCCGGTGGCCCACCGACAAGGGCTTCCAGGAGTGGTACGGGCCGCCGCGCACCTACGACGAGGCGCTCTGGCCGACGGACCCCTGGTACGACCCCGGTCGCGACCCGGTGAGCCGGATGGTCGAGATCCGGCGCGGCGAGACGGACGTCACAGAGGGCGAACAGCTTACCCTTGAGATCCGGCGGGATTGCGACCGCGAATACCTGCGGCGGGCCGAGGCCCACATCCGCCGCTGCGCGGCCGAGGCGACGCCGTTCTTCATCTACTTCAACCACTCGCTGATGCACCTCCCGGTGATCCCGCGGGAGGAGTTCCGCGGCCGCACGGGCCAGGGCGACTGGGCCGACAGCCTGGCCGAGCTCGACGCCGACTTCGGCGCGCTCCTCGACCTCCTCGAAGAGCTGGGCCTTGCCGCCGACACCCTCGTCGTCTTCGCCGGCGACAACGGCCCCGAGGACGTCCTCCTGTGGCGGGGTTCGGCGGGCTACTGGCAGGGCTCCTACTTCGCCGGCGGCGAAGGCAACCTGCGCACGCCCTGCATCGTCCGCTGGCCGGGACGCATCGCGCCCGACCGGGCCAGCGACGACATCATGCACGTCACCGACTGGTTCCCCACCCTGCTGCGGGCGGCCGGCGTGGCGCCGCCGTCCGATCGCATCATCGACGGCGTCGACCAGCTCGACTGGCTTTCCGGCGCGGCGCCGGCCTCGGCCCGCGACGGCTACCTCTACTGGATGGGCGCCGAGCTCTACGGAGCCAAGTGGCGCAACCTCAAGATGGTCCTGGTGGCCCAGAAGTACCTGACCGACCCGCCCGCTCGGCTATCCATCCCGCGGCTGATCAACCTCACCCTCGATCCCCAGGAACGCGAGGCGACCAGCCTGCCCTACGGCCACTCCTGGACCGTCGCCCACTTCAACCGCCTGATGGGCGACTATGCGTCCAGCGTGGCCCGCGAACCCCTGATCCCCGCCGGGGCGCCGCTGGATCACGTGCCGCAGCGCTGAGGGCCTAGCCCTCGAACACCGGCAGCTTCAGCCCCTTCACGCCCACGTCCGCCGCGAACAGCCCGCCGGCCAGCGGCTGCTTCGCCCGCGCCGCGTCCGACAGCTCGTCCCAGGCGCTGGTGATGTAGAGGGTGCCGAGGTCCGGCCCGCCGAAGGCGCAGCTGGTCGGCTGCTCCACCGGGACCTGGACGATGCGGTCCACCCGCCCGTCCGGCGCATAGCGCACGATCCGCCAGCCGCCCCACTGGGCGTTCCAGAGGTAGCCTTCCGCATCCACCGCCGAACCGTCCGGCGAGGCCTGCGTGCCGCGCGTATGAGCGAACTCGCGCACCTGCGACAGATCCGCCGTCTGGTGGGCGAACAGGGTCTGCAGCTTGGAGTCGGCCATGTAGAGCACAGCCCCGTCCGGGCTGAACGACACCGTGTTCGGGATGTGGATGCCGGTCAGCACCCGCGTCGTCTTGCCGTCCCGGTCGGTGCGGAAGACGCTGCCCGGCCGCTTGCCGCCGTCGTCGTCCATGGTCGACCACCAGAAGCGGCCCTGCATGTCGACCTTGCCGTCGTTGGTGCGGAACCCCGCGCCCAGCTCATAGGGCTGGGTAATCGCGAGGGTGCCCGCCTGAGGGTCGATCACCGCCAACCCCTTCTCCGTGGCCATCAGGAGGCCGCCGGCCGCGCGCGGGACTGCGGCGCTCGCGCGCATGGGCAGGTCGAAGGTCCCGCTCTCGCCCGTCGCCGGCTCGAACCAGGCCAGCCTCGGGTGCTTGATGTCGAACCAGTAGAGCTTCTGCTCGGCCTGCGACCACACGGGGCCCTCCCCGAGGCGGTCTGCCGCATTCACGACGCAACGAACTTCCACCACATCGGCCTCCAGACCGAGCTGACTAAGAATCGTGAGACCGTTCGCGGACCACCCGCGCCCAGCCTGCGACACCCTGACTTCAGCGTTTTGGTTCCATTCAGAGTCACCGCACTACTATCCTAGTCGACAGAATCGGTAGGGGTCTCACCCAGTGTCGCTCTCCAGCTATTCCGACGTCTTCGCCATCGACCACGAGCGTGGCTACGATGAGACGATCTCCCCGGGCGACCTCGTGCGCACCGGACCGAACCTCTTCCCGCACTTCGAGGTGCTCGCCGTCCACGGCGAGAAGGCCTGGGTGCGCAACGTGCTGACCGGCGCGGACCACCTCGCCATCCTCACGCGCTGCCGCAAGATCAACGGCCAGCCGCTCGCCGAAGCGGCGGAGTAGTCTCCGCCTCCTCTCCCCCCGCGCAGCGGAGAGGGAGAGGATCGAGGAGAGGGCCGGCGCGGCACGTGGCCATTTCGCCCGCGCTGGATCGATCGTCGGAGCCGCCCTCTCCCGGCCTCTCCCTCTCGCTTCGCGGGAGAGAGGAGACCGCCCGCATTTCATCTGAACCCCGCTCCGCCCCCGGAGTTATCGCTTCGGGGAGCGAGCGATCGCGCTCGCGTACACGGCTGCACGAGTTGCGAGCCGGCCACTTCCAGGGGAGGACGCACCATCTCCGCTTTCATGTTCGCCACGGGGATCGAGAACTCCATCCCCCGCATCCAGAACGGCCGGGTCCGCGTGGACCAGATGGATTCCTGCGGCCACTACCGCCATTGGCGGAAGGACTTCGACCTCGTCGAGGAGATGGGGATCAACTACCTGCGCTACGGGCCGCCGCTGCACACCACTCTGCTGGGCCCCGACAAGTATGACTGGGAGTTCTCCGACGTCACCTTCGCCGAGCTCCGCCGGCGCAACATCAACCCGATCGTCGACCTCTGCCACTTCGGCGTGCCCGACTGGATCGGCGACTTCCAGAACCCCGACTTTCCCGAGCAGTTCGCCCGCTACGCCGCCGCCTTCGCGCGCCGGTTCCCCTGGGTGCAGCTCTACACCCCGGTCAATGAGATGTTCATCTGCGCCCAGTTCTCGGCCAAGTTCGGCTGGTGGAACGAGCAGGGCACGACGGACCTCACCTTCGTCACCGCGCTGAAGCACATCGTGAAGGCCAATGTGCTGGCCATGCAGGAGATCCTGAAGGTCCGGCCGGACGCGATCTTCATCCAGAGCGAGTCCTCGGAGTACTTCCACGCCGAGAACCCCGCGGCCATCAAGCCCGCCGAGATCGAGAACTCGCGCCGCTTCCTGTCCCTCGACCTCAACTACGGCCACCGGGTCGACAGCGAGATGTACGAGTACCTCTTGGACAACGGGATGACGCGCGAGGAGTACCATTTCTTCCTCGGCAACTCGCTGCGCCACCACTGTATCCTGGGCAACGACTACTACTGGACGAACGAGCACCGGGTGTCGGCCGACGGCAATCACCGCGCGTCCGGCGAGATCTTCGGCTACTCCGAGATCACCCGGCAGTACTACGACCGCTACCGCCTGCCGGTGATGCACACCGAGACCAACATCGTCGAGGGCCCGAACGGCGACGAGGCGGTGAACTGGCTCTGGAAGGAGTGGGCGAACGTTCTGCGGGTCCGCAACGCCGGCGTGCCGACCGTGGGCTTCACCTGGTACTCGCTGACCGACCAGATGGACTGGGACACCGCGCTCCGCGAGACCAACATGCGGGTCCACCCGGTGGGGCTGTACGACCTCAACCGTGAAATCCGGCCGGTCGGCATCTCCTACAAGCAGCTGATCAAGGACTGGGGCGCGGTCCTGCCCACCCAGAGCGTCTGCCTGACCGTGCCGGTCGTGCCGCCGAACGAGTACGGCGAGCCGGTCTCCGAGCGTCAACAGGCCGAGGCCCAGAAGCTCCGGGCCGTCGAGCTCGCCTCCGGCGGCCAGACGGGCTAGCGCCGCTCGGGCGCTTCATCTCCCCTGTCATCCCGGAAGCCGCGCAGCGGCTATCCGGGACCCAGGCGGTTCTGCACTGCGGCGGCCCTGGGTCCCGGCTCTCCGCGGAGTTTATCCTCGGGACGGCCATCCGGCCGATCCGGGGGCTTCGGCCGGGATGACGGACCTTCATCGATGTGTGATCACCTCGGTCTGGCGAGGATGCGGAAGCCATGAGCGGCAGTATCGAAATCGGCGGCGCCCCAATCGTCACCCTCCGGGCCGACGCGCCGGCGGACGAACCCGGCTTCGTCGAGGCCCAGGTCCTGCCCGGTCGCGGCATGATGCTGCTGCAGGCAAGGCTGCGGCTGCCGACCGGCGAGATCGTCGACGCGCTCTTCGCAACCTCGCCTGACAAGCTGGCGACCGAGTTCGGCGGCCCAGACGACTTCGCGGGCAACAAGGCCTTCGCTTTCGGCGGCGCCGTGCTCGTCCCCTACGCCAACCGCATCCGCGGCCGCGCCCTGCCCGACAGCCGCGAGATCGAAGCCCTGATCGACGGCCGCCCGGCCCGCCTGCCCCGCAACTGGGGCGGCAAGGCGCAGGGCGCCGAGCAGTACGCCATGCACGGCCTGATCCTCGAAACGGCCGTCCCGTATCAGCAGCCCTCGCCCGGCCGCCTTGTCGGGAGACTGGACGCCGGCGACTTCGGCGGCCGCTGGCCGGGCCGGACCGCCTTCGACTTCGAGTGGCGCCTTGAGGCGGGCCTGCTGTCGCTGACCATCACCGCTCACAACACCGGCGACGCAGACCTGCCGCTCGGCATCGGCTTCCACCCCTACATGGCCCTGCCGTCGGGCGACCGCCGCCAGGCCCGCCTGCGCCTGCCCGCGCGTGTCCGCACCGAGGTGAACGACTACGACGAGGTGCTGCCCACCGGCGGCCTGCTGCCGAACGCCGGCACGCCCTACGACTTCAGCGAGGCCGCAGCGCTGGGCGACCTCTTCCTCGACGACTGCTTCACGGAGCTCGCGCGCAAGGACGGCAAGGTGGTGGTGGAGGTCGAGGATCCGGCCGCCGGCGTCGGCTACCGCTTTGTCTCGGCAAGCCCCCAGGTGAAGGCCGTCCAGGTGTATGCGCCGCCGGATAAGGCCTTCGTCGTCGTCGAGCCGCAGTTCAACCTCGCCGACCCGTTCGGGCCGGTGTGGAGCGACGGCGTCGACACCGGCATGGCGCGCCTGCCGCCGGGCCAAAGCTTAACTTATGATTGTTCGCTCGGAGCCTTTGCCGTGGGGAACCGCATCCCGGGGTAGTGCTTTCCCCCGGCCATGGGACACGCACGAAAGAGTGAAACGCGGCAGGAATCCTGCGAAGTCATCGACTTCGACGACGCCCTGCTCGACGCCTGCCCGGCCGAAGAGAAGGCCGAGCTCCTCACCGAAGCCCGGATCATCGCCAAGGCCTTCGCCGCCGAGGGCGGGGTCGAGGAGCTGCACGAGATGGCCGAGACGCTGTCCACCGGCTTCCGCGAAGCCGAGATGCAGCGGACGCACGCGCGGAAGCTCTCCGCCGCCCTGAAGCGTCTGGCCAAGGATCCGTGGAAGGACGAGGCCTAGCGGCTACTCGGCCGCCGCCGTGGCCCGGGCGCGCTTCCCCTTGCGCTCCGGCCGATCCAGCAGCTTGCGCAGCATCGCGGCCATCACCGGCGTCTCGTAGGGCTTGTCCAGCAGCGGGAACTCACGCCCCTCGTTGATCTGGCCGTCGCCCACGAAGCCCGAGGTGAGCAGCACCCGAAGGTCGGGCCGCAGCTCCTTGGCTGTCCGCGCCAGGCTCACGCCGCTGACGCCGCCTGGCATCACCACGTCGGTGAACAGCAGGTCTACCTCGGCGCCCGTGTGCAGGATCTCCAGCGCCTCGGCCGCATTGGTCGCCGTCTGCACCTCGTAGCCCAAGCCGGTCAGCACATCGAGCGACAGCGCCAGCACGGTCGGGTCGTCTTCGACCAGCAGGATCTTCTCGGTGCCGCCGACCACCTCGGTCTGGGTCTGGACGGCCCGCGCCTCGGCCTTGGCCTCGGTGCCCGGCAGCAGCAGGCGGAACACGGTGCCCGCGCCCACTTCGCTCTCGACCTCGATGTCGCCCTCGGACTGGCGGACGAAGCCATAGACCTGCGACAGGCCGAGGCCTGAGCCCTTGCCCACTTCCTTGGTGGTGAAGAACGGCTCGAACACGCGCTCGCGGACGTCGGGCGTCATGCCGAAGCCGGTGTCGCGCACCTCCACGACCACGAAGCCCGGACCGCTCTCAGCGGGCCGCTGGCTGGCGCGGATCGTCAGGTGGCCGCCCTCGGGCATGGCGTCGCGCGCGTTCACCGCCAGGTTCAGCAGCGCCGTCTCCAGTTGGGTCGGGTCGACGTGGGTGTTCAGCGTCTCTGAAGCCAGATCGAGCTCGATGGTCACCGCTTCGCCCACGGCCTGGCGCATCAGCGGCGCGAAGTCGTTGATCAGGGCGTTCACGTCCAGCGTCACCGGCGACAGGTGCTGCCGGCGCGAGAACGCCAGCAACTGCCGGGTCAGGTCCCGGCCGCGCTCGGCCGCCTGTCGGATGGCGTCGATCCGGCGGGCCTTGCGGCTTTCCTCTTCGTCGCGCTTGCGGGCCAGCATGTCGATGTTGCCCAGCACGACAGTCAGCAGGTTGTTGAAGTCGTGCGCCACGCCGCCCGTCAGCTGGCCCACCGCCTCCATCTTCCGCGCCTGAGCGAGCTGCTCCTCCAGGCTGCGGCGGTCGGTGGCGTCGAGGATGACGCCGAAGATCTCGCGCGCCTCGCCGTCGTCGGAGGGCGCGATCACGCCCTGGTCGTGCAGCACCCGGTACTGGCCGTCGGCGCACAGCCAGCGGAACTCGCACGAGTACTGGCCGGTCAGCGTCGCGTTGCGGAACGCATCGATCGTCCGCTCCAGGTCGTCCGGATGGATGCGGCTGGAGCCGAAGTCCGCCTCGTCCGTGAAGCGCGCTGCCGGGAAGCCGGTGATCTCGACGATCGATTCCGACACGAACTGCGGCGCGAACGGCGGCTCGATGCTGCGCGAGGTGAAGACGATCGGCAGCGACTTCAGGATCGCCTGCTGCTGCATCTCCGCGCGGCGCAGCGCCCGCTCGGCCATGGCCTTCTCGGTCTTCACCCGGGCGTGCTCGTCCAGCAGCCACTGCTTGTAGGCGACCTGGCGGCTGGCCTCCTGGGACTTCAGGTACAGGTCCACGAAGACCTTGGTCTTGGCCTTCAGGATGAACGGGTCGACCGGCTTGAACACCACGTCGACGGCGCCGGCCGAATAGGCCTGGAAGATGTGCGCCTCGTCCCGGAAGATCGCCGTCAGGAAGACGATCGGCGTATCCGCGGTCCGCTTGCGCGAACGGATCAGCGCCGCGGTCTCGTAGCCGTCCATCCCCGGCATGTGCAGGTCGAGGAGGATCAGCGCGAACTCCTCGGTGAGCAGCCGCTTCAGCGCCTCCTCGCCCGATTTGGCGGTGACCAGCTCGTGGCCGAGCTCCTCCAGCGCCTGCACGGCCGCAAAGGCGTTCCGCTCATCGTCGTCGACGATGAGGATTCGGGCCTTGAGCGGGGCGTCCAGGTCGGGCGGAGCTTTCGGCTCCGCCCCCCAGGAACCCGCCGGCGCGTATGCGACGGCTGTCTTCGTCAACTCAGCTCGCTTGCGGCATGAGGGACACCACCGTGTCGCTCGCCAGCTTCATGGCGTCCGCGCGCTGGATCGAGACGCGCAGGACCGAGATGAGGTGGTCGATGTCCACCGGCTTCGAGACGTAGTCGGACGCGCCGGCCTGAATGCACTTCTGCCGGTCGCCCTTCATCGCCTTCGCCGTCACCGCCACGATGGGCAGGTCCGACAGGGCGCCGCGCGAGCGGATTTCGCGAATCGTCTCGTAGCCGTCCATGTCGGGCATCATGATGTCGACCAGCACGACGTCCACATCTCCCTTCGCGTCCAGCGATTCAAGCCCCGCGCGGCCGCTTTCGGCGTAGCTGAGCTCGATGCCGTACTCCTCGAGGGCCGAGGCCAGCGAGAAGATGTTGCGGATGTCGTCGTCGATCACCAGCACCTTGCGGCCCGCCAGCACCGAGTCCTCGTGCTTGTTCTGGCTGAGCTTGGCCTTGGCCGGCGCCGGCAGGGTGTCCAGCGGGGCGTGCAGCAGCAGCGTGGCCTGGTCGACCAGCTGGTCCGTCGTCCGCGCCATCCGCACCAGGCCGCCGAACACCGCGAGCCGCAGCCGCTTGTCGTCCTCGGGCTCCAGCTCGACGGGGGCATAGACCACCGCCGGCACGCAGCGCCCTTCCGCCTGCTTCAGCTGATCGACCAGTTGGGCGACCGGCAGGGCCGAGGCTTCCACCACCACGCCGTCGGGCCGCTCGTTCGCCGGACGGGCCAGCACCTCGGCGAAGCTGTCGGCCAGCTCCACCTCGGTGAAGCACTGCCGCAGCGTCTCGGCCGCGTCGCCGTCCTGGCCCACCAGCACGATGCGCCGGTCGGCCTTGTCGACGAAGGTCTTCACGCCCTGCAGGGTCGAGACCACCACCTCGCGCTCCACCGGTTTGTGGGTGAAGCCAAACGCGCCCATGGACAGGCCCAGGCCCTTCTGGTCGTCGGCCGAGATCATGTGCACGGGAATGTGCCGCGTCTCGGGCGTCCGCTTCAGCAGGTCCAGCAGCGCCAGGCCGTCCATGTCGGGCAGGCCGATGTCCAGCATGATGGCGTCGGGGCCGAAGCGGCGGGCCAGCGACGGGGCCGCCCCGCCCTCGCCCGTGACCACGCCCTTGAAGCCGCTATCGCGCACCAGGCTGAGCAGGATCGAGGCGAAGCGCGGATCGTCCTCGACGATCAGCACCACCGAGTCGCCCGAGTTGACGCTGTCGCGGTCGTCGGCGACCGCTTCCACCGGCTCGTCGGAGAACGCCGAGGGCAGCATCATCGGCCGCGGCATCTGCAGGCCGCCGGTCCGCGCCGAGGGCGCCGGCTGCGCCGCCGGGCTGAAGTTCAGCGGCAGGTAGAGGGTGAAGGTCGAGCCCTTGCCGGGCTTCGATTCCACCTTCAGCTCGCCGCCCAGCATGCGGGTGATCTCGCGGCTGATCGACAGGCCCAAGCCGGTGCCGCCGTACTTGCGGCTGGTGGTGCCGTCCGCCTGCTGGAAGCTCTCGAAGATGATCCGCTGCTTCTCGTCCGGGATGCCGATGCCGGTGTCCTCGACCGAGAACGCCAGCACCTGGCCCGCGGTGTTCAGGTGGTCGTTGCCCGCGCTCCAGCCGGAATGCGCGCGTCCCACCTTCAGCTTTACATGGCCCTTCTCGGTGAACTTGAAGGCGTTCGACAGCAGGTTCTTGATGATCTGCTGCAGGCGCTTGTCGTCGGTGTACATCGAGCGCGAGAGCGCCGGGTCCAGCTCGACCGCGAACTCCAGCTTCTTGTCCGCCGCGATCTGCGAGAACGTCCGGTCGACGTGGTCCTTGAGGCTGGCGAAGGACATCTCGCTGATGTCCAGCGTGACCGTGCCGGACTCGATCTTGGCCAGGTCGAGCACGTCGTTGATCAGCGCCAGGAGGTCGGTGCCCGCCGCGTGGATGTTGTGGGCGAACTCGACCTGCTTGTCCGACAGGTTGCCTTGGCCGTTGTCGGCCAGCAGCTTCGACAGGATCAGCAGTGAGTTCAGCGGCGTCCGCAGCTCGTGGGACATGTTGGCCAGGAACTCGGACTTGAACTTCGAGGTCAGGGCCAGCTGCTCGGCCTTCTCTTCCAGCGCGATCTTGGCCTGTTCCACCTCGCGGTTCTTGGCTTCCACCTGCTGGTTCTGGATCGACAGCAGGTGCGCCTTCTCCTGCAGCTCGGCGTTGGTCTGCTGCAGCTCCTCCTGCTTGGTGCGGAGCAGTTCTTCCGACTGACGCAAGCTGGCGGCCTGTTGCTCCAGGCGGTCGTTGGTCTTCTTCAGCTCCTCCTGCTGGGCCTGCAGTTCCGAGGTCAGGAGCTGCGACTGCTTCAGCAGGCCTTCCGTCCGCATGTTCGCGGCGATGGTGTTCAGCACGATGCCGATGGATTCCATCAGCTGGTCGAGGAACGCCATCTGCGTCTCGTTGAACTCGCCGAAGGTGGCGAGCTCGATCACCGCCTTCACCTCGCCTTCGAACAGCGCCGGCAGGACGATGATGTTGGCCGGAGGCGCCTCGCCCAGGCCCGAGCTGATCTGCACATAGTCCTTCGGCACGTTGGCCAGCAGGATGCGCGACTTCTCGTAGGCGCACTGTCCGATCAGGCCCTCACGCAGCTTGAACTGGTTGGCCAGGTGCTTGCGGTTGTTGAAGGCGTACGAGGCGGCGAGGTTCAGGACCGTGTGGCCCTCGTCGTCCCGGTCGGTGACGTAGAACACGGCGTGCTGGGCGTTGATCAGCGGCGCCAGTTCCGACAGCACCAGGTTCGACACCGTCGAGAGGTCGCGCTCGCCCTGCAGCATCCGCGTGAACCGGGCCAGGTTGGTCTTCAGCCAGTCCTGTTCCGTGTTCTTGAGCGTCTGCTCCCGCAGGTTGCGGATCATCTCGTTGATGTTGTTCTTCAGCTCCTCCACCTCGCCCGAGGCTTCGACGGTGATCGACCGCGTCAGGTCGCCCTTCGTCACGGCGGTGGACACCTCGGCGATGGCGCGCACCTGGGTGGTCAGGTTGGCGGCCAGTTCGTTCACGTTGTCGGTCAGGTCGCGCCACAGGCCGGCGGCGCCGGGCACCCGGGCCTGGCCGCCCAGCTTGCCTTCCGAACCCACTTCGCGGGCCACGTTGGTCACCTGGTCGGCGAAGGTCGCCAGCGTCTCGATCATCCCGTTGATGGTGTCGGCGAGCGCGGCGATTTCGCCCTTGGCGTCCAGGGTCAGCTTTCGCTTCAGGTCGCCGTTGGCCACCGCGGTCACGACGTCGGCGATGTTCCGGACCTGGCCGGTCAGGTTCGCCGCCATCATGTTCACGTTGTCGGTCAGGTCCTTCCAGGTGCCGGCGACGCCCGGCACCTGCGCCTGGCCGCCCAGCTTGCCTTCCGTACCCACTTCACGGGCCACCCGGGTCACTTCCGAGGCGAACGAGTTCAGCTGGTCCACCATGGTGTTGATGGTGTTCTTCAGCTCGAGGATCTCGCCCCGCACGTCCACGGTGATCTTCTTCGACAGGTCGCCCTTGGCCACGGCGGTGGTCACGTCGGCGATGTTACGCACCTGGCCGGTCAGGTTGGCGGCCATCAGGTTCACGTTGTCGGTCAGGTCCTTCCAGGTGCCGGCGACGCCCTTCACCTGGGCCTGACCGCCGAGCTTGCCTTCGGTACCCACTTCCCGCGCCACCCGGGTCACTTCCGAGGCGAAGGCGTTCAGCTGGTCCACCATGGTGTTGATGGTGTTCTTCAGCTCGAGGATTTCACCGCGCACGTCCACGGTGATCTTCTTGGACAAGTCGCCCATGGCCACGGCGGTGGTCACTTCGGCGATGTTCCGCACCTGACCCGTCAGGTTGGCGGCCATGAAGTTCACGTTGTCGGTGAGGTCCTTCCAGGTGCCGGCGACGCCCTTCACCTGGGCCTGACCGCCGAGCTTGCCTTCCGTACCCACTTCCCGCGCCACGCGGGTCACTTCCGAGGCGAACGCGTTCAGCTGGTCCACCATGGTGTTGATGGTGTTCTTCAGCTCGAGGATCTCGCCCTTCACGTCCACGGTGATCTTCTTGGACAGGTCGCCGCGGGCCACGGCGGTCGTCACTTCGGCGATGTTCCGCACCTGGCCGGTGAGGTTGTTCGCCATCAGGTTCACGTTGTCGGTGAGGTCCTTCCAGGTGCCGGCGACGCCCTTCACCTGGGCCTGACCGCCGAGCTTCCCTTCCGTACCCACTTCACGGGCCACGCGGGTCACTTCCGAGGCGAAGGAGTTCAGCTGGTCCACCATCGTGTTCACGACCTTGCCGATCCGCAGGAATTCGCCCCGCAGCGGGCGCTCCTCGTTCTCCAGGTCCATGGTTTGCGACAGGTCGCCCTTGGCCACGGCGCCGATCACGCGGGCCATTTCGGCGGTGGGGTGGATCATGTCCGTGATCAGCGTGTTCACCGCGTCCACGGCGAACGACCACGACCCCTGCGCGCCCGGCAGCTTGGCGCGGTGGCTGATCTTGCCCTGGCGGCCCACGGTGTCGCCCAGGCGTTCGAACTCGCGGGTCATGCGGTCGTTCAGCTCGACCACGTCGTTGAAGGCCTCGGCCAGTTCGCCGGAGACGCCGGTCAGTCCCCTCGGCATCCGTACCGAGAAGTCGCCCCGCCGGAACGCGCGGAGCGCGGCGAGAAGCTGGCCGGTGTCGACATCCTTGCCGGCGGCTTCCGCACGGCGCGGCTTGCTGGTCTTTGCGGTCTTCGCAACGACGTTGGCAGACATATTTCCCCCGAGGGCATGCGATTGCTGCGGTGGGGGGAGATACCCGGTCGCCCCTGAACCTCAAAAGGCTCAGGCAAACGCCAAGACACACCCCGCCCGCCTGGGAAACGTAGGTAGGTTCCCCACGGTTCCAGCTTGGCTGAAAATAAATTTTTCAGAGGGTTGCGTGCCGATGAAGGTAGCCGATCCGTGTTCGATCGCCAACCGGACATCGTCGGAACTTGGCCTTCCGGGCGCCGTTTCCGGCTCGGGGCGTCGCGCCCCAGATGAAGCCCTCACAGCCGGTGAAACCCTAGCGTATGTCGCAGCCCTATGACGCCGCCGCCTTCGAGCCGCCACCTGACGCCGAGGCGTTCTACGCCGAGAGTCTGAGGCTGCTGACGGAGTCGCAGATCCCGTTCCTGCTATCGGGCACCTACGCCGTGACCGCCTACACCGGCATCGTCCGGCCGACGAAGGATCTCGACGTCTTCTGCAAGGCCGGCGACTACCCCAAGATTCTCGCCTACTTCCAGGAGCGTGGCTACCGTACCGACGTCGAGGACGAACGCTGGATCGCCAAGGTGTGGCAGGACAATCGCTTCTTCGACGTGATCTTCGCCATGTCGAACGGCACTGCGCCGGTGACCGACGCCTGGTTCCAGGACAACGCCACGATCAACGTCTACGGCACCGAGGCCAAGATCACGCCGCCGACCGAGCTGCTGATCTCCAAGATGTTCATCCAGGACCGCTACCGATACGACGGCGCCGACGTCGCCCATGTGATCCTGCGGGCCCACGATCACATCGATTGGCAGCGGCTCATGACCTACATGGAGCCGTACTGGGAGGTGCTGCTCACCCACCTCCTGAACTTCCGCTTCATCTACCCCACCGAGCGCGACCTGATCCCGCGCTGGGTGATGGACGAGCTCAGCACGCGCTTGCACGCCCAGGTCGGTTTGCCGGCGGCGCGGGTGAAGGTCTGCCGCGGCCGGCTGTTCAGTCCGCGCGACTACCTCATGGACATCAGCGAGTGGGGCTTCGCCGACGTGGTCGGCAAGGGCCTGGAGGAGCGGCATGAGCCTATCGCCTGACTCGTCGTCGACGACCAAGCTGAAGGTCGCGGCGATCGGCGACCTGCACGTGGGCGAAAACCACAAGCACCCCTATCGCGACCTGTTCTCCAAGATCAGCCAGGAGGCCGACGTGCTCGCCCTCTGCGGCGACCTCACCAACTTCGGCAAGACGCCCGAGGCCGAGATCCTGGCCGAGGATCTGATGGCCTGCTCGATCCCGGTAGTCGGCGTGCTCGGCAACCACGACTACGAGTGCGGCCAGCCGCAGGAGGTCGCCCGCATCCTGCACCAGGCCGGCATGAAGGTGCTGGACGGCGAAGCCTTCGAGATTGAGGGCGTCGGCTTCGCCGGCTGCAAGGGCTTCGTCGGCGGCTTCGGCCGCTACATGCTCTCGGCCTTCGGCGAGCCCGAGATCAAGTCGTTCGTCCAGGCCGCCGTCGACGAGAACCTCAAGCTCGAGACCTCGATCCGCATGCTGCGCACCGAGCGCATCGTCGTGGTCACCCACTATGCCCCCGTCCAGGAGACCGTCGAGGGCGAGCCGCCCGAGATCTTCCCCTTCCTGGGCTCGGCGCGCATGGGCGAAACCATCGACCGCTTCGACGGCGTCAAGCTCGCCTTCCACGGCCATGCCCACCGCGGGGCCTACGAGGGCCGCACGGCCCGAGGGATCCCCGTCTACAACGTCGCCAAGCCCGTCCTGAACCGCGACGTCGGCGTCGAGTACGCCCTCTTCGAAGTCTAGCCTGGGTCGCCGGATAGCCGCTGCGCGGCTTCCGGGATGACGATGTAATTTGACTCCCGGCCAATTCTATGTTCTCTTTTTGTTCATGGTCAGCGACGCCGACATGCTGCAGGAGATGGACGCGGGCCTCGCCCGTGTCGCCCACCTCCAGCTCGCGCTCGCCGACAAGCTCCACCAGATGGCCCAGGCGTCCGACGATGCCGCCGAGGTCGCCGACCTCGCCAAGGCCCTGGAAGGCACGACCCGCTCCCTGCGGCTGACCTACGCCCTGCGCGCCAAGCTCCGCCGCGACGCGAAGCGCGCCGACCGCGAGGAGGCCGACGCCACGGCCAAGCGCGATCGCCAACAGGTCAGCTTCAAGAAGCATCGCCTGAAAACCGGCGTGGAAGCCCTGATCTGGCGCGAGACCGACGGCGTGGATCAGGAAGCCGAAGCCGACTTCGGCGACCTCCTCGACGCGCTTGTCGATGACGAAGCGGCCGCCGAGACCTTCCTCACCGAACCCCTCGCCGACCAGGTCGCCCGCGTCATCGCCAGCCTCGGCTACGAGATCACCCCGGACGGGACGGTGCGCTCCATCTCCGCTCATCCCCGCGCAGGCGGGGATCATCCCCGCGAACGCGGGGACCCAGGCTTCCTAAGCAGCGCATGACCCCACGCCGCTGCCCCCCTCCAGCTCGTCATCCCCGGGCTTGTCCCGGGGACCCAGACACACCGATCCCTGCCAAGCCGGCCGCGGCTCACGTCGCGCGCACCCGGCATAGGCCCGCGCGTCTGGGTGGCCCGGACAAGCCCGGCCAAGACCACCAGAAGAAGAGGCCTCCCTACTCCGCCGCCGTCAGCCGCATCCCCTCGCCGCGCCGCGGCTGCCGGCCGTCGCGTTCCTCGAACCAGCGGATGGTGGCGCGCAGGCCCATCTCCAGCGGCGTCGAGGGTGTCCAGCCCAGCAGCCGCTGCGCCTTGTCGATGTCGGGTCGCCGCCGCTTCGGGTCATCCGTCGGCAGCGGCCGGTACACCACCTCCGACGTCGACCCGGTGAGCGCCAGCACGAGGTCCACCAGCTCCAGGATCGTCCGCTCTGCCGGGTTGCCGATGTTCACCGGTCCGGGCTGCGCGCCGTTGTACTCCATCAGCCGGACGAGGCCGTCGATCTCGTCGTCGACGTAGCAGAACGACCGGGTCTGCGAGCCGTCGCCGAAGACGGTGATGTCCTCGCCGGCCAGGGCCTGGCTGACGACATTGGACACCACCCGCCCGTCGCTGGCGTCCAGCCGGGGGCCATAGGTGTTGAAGATCCGCACCACCCGCACCTCGGCCCGGCCCAGGCGGTCATAGTCGAAGCACAGCGTCTCGGCCGCCCGTTTGCCCTCGTCGTAGCAGGCCCGGGGCCCCGTGCAGTTGACGTTGCCCCAGTAGCTCTCGGGCTGGGGATGGCTCTCCGGGTCGCCGTAGATCTCGCTGGTCGAGGCCTGCAGGAACCGCGCGCCGGACGCTTCCGCCAGCTTCAGCAGGTGCTGGGTCCCCAGCACGCTGGTCAGCAGGGTGTGCTCAGGGTCCGCCTGGTACAGCGGCGGCGAGGCGGCGCAGGCCAGGTTGTAGATCCGCTCGAACCGCGTCTTCGTGACCTTCGCCGGCAAGGGCTCGACCACGTCGGCCTTCACGAACTCGAAGCCGTCCCGGCCCTCCAGCCGGCGCAGGTTCTCCCGCCGGCCGGTCTGCAGGTTGTCCAGGCAGACCACCTTGGCGCCATCGGCCATCAGCCGCTCGCACAGGTGCGAGCCCAGGAAGCCCGCGCCGCCGGCGACCAGCACCGTCGTCTGGTGTCCGTTCTTCATGCGAAAACCCCTTGCGCCCGTCCCCGGCTTCCGGCGGTCGCCGCCGTGAGATGTGTTTCCAGTTCGGCCGCCCGGTGGGCCGCCGTGTGTCCGTCGAGAATCCGCGCCCGCGCCCGCTCGGCCTGCGCATCGCGCGCTGCCTCGGGCATCGCCAGCGCCGCCAGCACCGCCTCGGGGCTCTCGGCCAGCACGATCTCCGCGCCCGGCGCGAACAGCGTGTCGAGACCTTCCCAGACGTCGGAGACGATCGGCGCCGCGCAGGCGCCCGCCTCGAACAGCCGCACGCTGGGGCTCCAGCCGGCGGCGATCATGTCTGCGCGGGTGACGTTCAGCGTGAAGCGGCTGGCGGCGTAGAACGCCGGATGGTCGGCCGGCCCCACATGCTCCAGCCGCTCGACGTTGGCGGGCCAGTCGATGTCGGCCGGATACTGCGGCCCGGCCACGCAGAACTTCAGCTGCGGCGCGCGCCGGGCCGGCTCGATCAGCAAGCGTTCCAGTGTCGGCTGCCGGTCAGGGCTGTAGGTGCCGAGGTAGCTGAGATCCCAGCGCCGCTCGACGCTGATCGGCCGGTAGGTCTGCTCGTCCACCGAGCAGTACAGCGCCCTTGCCGCGGGCGAGCCGTAGCGCCGCTCCAGCTCCGTCAGCGTCGGCCCGCCGGTGAAGGACAGATAGACGTCGTAGCCGGCGATCAGCTCGGGCGTCAGGTACTCGTCGTCGCCGGCCGCCAGCTTGGCCAGGGTCACCGGCGTGTCGATGTCGTAGAAAGCGCGGATGCCCCGCGCCGTCGCCTGGACCCAGCGTCCGACCTCGACGCCGTCGGGCACGTACGAGCCCACGATCACCGCATCGGCCCGCTCGACCTCGCCCCGCCAGTGGGTCTTCAGCTCGTCCAGGTCGCGATAGAGCGCGAGTTGGCAGAAGTCCGGCTCGGCCAGGTCGCGGTGGCTCGCGTACCAGGGCACGTCCCGCTCCAGGAACGTCACCTCGTGGCCCCGGGCGGCGAACGCCCGCAGCAGGGCCCGGTAGGTCGTGGCGTGGCCGTTGCCCCAGGACGACGACAGCGAAAGGCCCAGGACCAAGAGCTTCACGCGAGGCTCCTTTCCCGCTTCGCGGCCGCTTCCTGCTTCAGCAGGGCGTCCACCTCGACAGCCCGGCGGGCGTACGTGTGCTCCGCCAGGATCCGCTGCCGCGCCGCCTCCCCGATCGCATGCGCCCGGTCCGGCGTCAGCGCCTCCAGATGTTCGGCCACGTCCTGCCCGTCGCGGGCGACCAGCACCTCCTCGCCGGGGGTGAGGAACAGCTCCACGCCCTCCCAGGCGTCGGTGATCAGGCAGGCGCCCGCGCCTGCCGCCTCGAAGACCCGCGTCGCCGGCGAGAAGCCGACGTCGGCCATCGAGTCCCGGGCGACGTTCAGCACCGCAAGGCCCGAGCGGTTGAAGGCGTTGTGGTCGCCGGTGCCCACGTGCCCCAGCCGCCGGACGTTTCCCGGCATGGCCTTGTCGTCCCAGCCGTTGCCGCCCAGCACGAACCGTCGCTCCGGCAACCTGGCCGCGGCGTCCAGGAAGAACCGCTCCACCCGCGCCTCCCGGTCGGGCAGCCGGTTGGCCAGGAAGTTCAGGTCGCCCTCGAACCGCGGATCGGCGGGCGCCGGATGATGCGTGCTCGGGTCCAGTGCATTGTAGATCGGCCGGCACGTCCGGGCGCCGGCGCCCTCGTAGGCCCGCACCACAGGCGGCCCGCCGCCATAGGTCAGCACCATGTCCAGCTTCGGCAGGAGCCGGGCGAGCGTCGCCTCGTGCCCGACCTTCAGCGCCGCCAGCGTCGCCGGCGCGTCCACGTCCCAGAAGACCTTGACCGCGTCCGGCCGCGCCTGGGCCATGACGCCGTCCAGCAGCAGGTCGTCGAAGACGCCGACGCCGCTCGCCTTCACCACCACGTCGGCCTCGGCCGCCGCGCCGATCACGGCTTGGGCGGCCGTCTCTGTCGCCGGATAGACCACCACCCTCGCCCAGTCGGGCGGATCGATGTCGCGGTGCTGCTGCCGATCGAAGGCGTCGGGCTCGTAGAAGGTGATCTCGTAGCCCCGCCGCGCCAGCTCGCTCAGCATGCCGCGGTAGTAGGTCGCCGCGCCGTTCCAGTAGGCGGACAGCAGGCTCGATCCGTAGAAGGCGATCTTCATTCGGCGGCTTCCAGTTCGGGCGCGGCCAGCCGGCGGACGACGGCCATCAGCTCGTCGGCCCGGTGGGCGCAGGTGTGTCGGTTGCGGATGGTCTCGAGCCCCGAGCGGACCAGCGCCGCGCGCATGTCGGCGTCGTTGGCGAGGTCCCGCAGATGCGCGGCCATCGCCTCGCCGTCGGCGGCGAACAGGAAGTCCTCGCCCGGCCGGAACAGCCCCTCGCGGTCGGACCAGGGCGCCGATACCAGCGGGATTCCGCAGGCCAGCGCCTCGAACACCCGGATCGTCGGGATGCCCGGCAGCACCCGGGTGTAGAACCGCCGGGGCACGTGCACGGTCGCCAGGTGGCGCGCGAACACCTCCGGCGCCCGGGCGTTCGGCAGCCAGCCGCGATAGGTCGCGCCGTGCCGCCGGATCATCGCCTTGGCGGCGCCCGGATAGCGGACCCCGTAGATGTCGAGCGGCAGCCCCACGGCCTTCGCCGGCGCGAACAGGAAGCTCTCCAGCTCGGCGGTGCGCTCGCCGTCGCCCCAGTTGCCGATCCAGACGAGGCCGTCGCGCGGGCCCTCCTGAGCCGGCGGCTTGAACAGCGTCACGTCCGCCGCCTCATGCCAGACGAACACCCGCTCGCCCCAGCCCCAACGCCGATAGACCTCGGCCAGCGTCTCGCCGAACGCCAGCACGCCGTCGTAGGCCGTGAGGTCGAAGGCGCGGATCGCGTCCGGTTCGCTGACGGCCCGATGGTGGGTGTCATGGAACAGCAGGGTGAACCGCCCGCCCCGCGCCCGCGCGCGGCCGATGGCGGAGACCAGCTTCGGGTCGTTCCACTCGTGGACGATCACCAGGTCCGCGCCGTCCAGCATGGCGGCGAGGTCCGGCTTCGCGCCGAAGGTCGTCGAGCTCAGCTCGGGGTAGGCCGCGCGGTAGGCCTCGAGCCCTGCATCCCCGTGGTCGGCCAGCAGGTTCTGAAGGCTCCAGGCGCCCTGGGGCTCGAAGACCCGGACGTCGTGACCCTGCCGGATCAGCTCGCGCAGCACGCCGCGCAGGAAATGGGCGTTGCCGTGGTTCCAACACGAGGCCAGCGAATGGGTGAAGTAGACGATCCTCATGCCGCGACGAGCTCCGGATGAAGCAGGCGGTAGAGCTCCAGCACGCCGGCGGTCATGGCTTCGAGGGTGTAGCGCTGCGCCCGCGCCCGGGCCTTGGTGGCCAGGGCCTCGCGCTCGGCCGCGTCGTCGAGCAGCCGCTCCAGCGCCGTGGCGAACCCTTGTGCGTCCGCCGGGTCGACGAAGACCGCTGCGCCGTCCCAGAGTTCACGGAAAGTCGGGATGTCGGAGAGCACCAGGGCGCAGCCCGCCTGCGCCGCCTCGAGCACGCCCAGGCCGAACGGCTCATACAGCGCCGACGAGGCGAACACCGGCGCGCGCGCCAGCCACTCCGCCACCTCAGCGGATGACAGCCGACCTAGCGCCTCTACGTGCTGCAGCTTGATGCCCGCGCCGTTCGGACCTTGCTCCGGCCCGGCGGCGTACAGCGGCGCGGACAGGCGGCGCGCCGCCTCCTCCAACACGGCGAGGTTCTTGCCCTCGTCCCAAAGCCGGCCCGAGGTAAAGACCATCCGCTCGCGCGGCAGGGTCTTGGCCACGCTTGCGTTGCGGCCGTTCCAGACCGCGCGCGGCCGCGGCAGGTCGTAGGCTGCGGCGGTCTCCTCCGCGAAGGCGCGCGTCGGCGCCAGCAGCGCGTCGCACGCGTGCAGGCCTTGCCACAGCGCCTGGGTGCGCCAACGGAAGTCCGCCGGCATCGGCCCGTCCTTCACTGCGCTCCACCAGGTGGCCAGGCAGGAGTGGCACGCGCCGACCACCGGGGCCGGGAAGTTGCCAACCGCGGCGAAGGCTGGGTTGTTCAGGTGAACCAGATCGGCGCGCATGCCCCGGGCGAGACCCCGCAGCGCGGCGCCGACCTCCAGGATCTCGGCCGGCTCAGTGGCCATCCAGTCCAACGGCAAGCCGGTCTCGATCAGGGTGAGGCCAAGAACGCCATGCGCCGCCCGGACCTGGTCCGGCGAGGGCGATGGCCCCAGCACCGCCAGCGTGGTGCGCACCCCAGCGCCGGCAAGGCCGCGCGCCAGGTCGAGCGCATAGGTCCAGACGCCGCCTACCGCGTCGGCGGTCATCAGGACCCGCATCAGAACGCCTCGGCCGGCTGGCGGCTGGCCTTGAGGCCCCGCTCCGCCGTTAGCCATTCGGCCAGGGCGCCGACGCCGGATCGCCAGTCGCGCGGGTCGGGCAGCTGCAGCTCACGGCGCGCCAGCGAGGGATCCGAGACGTAGTAGCGCTGGTCGCCCGCCCGCCAGTCCGAGAAGCCGCTCTCGATCTTCCGGCCCGTGACCTCCTCGATGTAGGCGACGAGCTGCAGCAGGCTGATCGCATTGGCCGGTCCGCCGCCCAGGTTGAAGGCCCGGCCCGAGACCTGGCCGATCCTTCGCCACGCCGACATGTACGCCTGCACCGCGTCGCTGACGTCGAGGATGTCGCGCACCTGGCGGCCGTCGCCGTAGATGACGATCGGCTGCCCCTCGAGAGCGCGGATCAGGAAGTGGGCGACCCAGCCCTGGTCTTCGGTGCCCATCTGGCGCGGGCCGTAGATGCAGCTCATCCGCATCACGCAGGTCGGCAGGCCGAAGCTGCGCGCATAGTCCAGCACGTACTGGTCGGCCGCGCCCTTGGAACAGCCGTATGGCGTGTGGAAGTCGAGCGGCCGATGCTCGGAAACCCCGCGAACCCGCAGGCCTGCGTCCTGCGGCCGGTAGGCCTCGCCCGCCAGCTCCAGCGGCACGTCAGCCAGGTCGCCGTAGACCTTGTTGGTGCTGGCGAAGATGACGGGCGTGTTCTCCCGCCGCGCCGCCTCCAGCACGTTCAGCGCGCCGCGGACATTGATCTCGAAGTCATCGACCGGCTCCACCAGGCTGGTGGTCACCGCCACCTGGGCCGCCAGGTGGAACACCACGTCCGCCTTGCGCGCGGCCTCGGCAACGGCGCGGGCGTCCCGGATGTCGGCGCGGACGTCGATGATCTTCGCGCCGTGCCGGTCCTGAAGCCAGGCGAGGTTCCGCTCAACGCCCGGCCTGGCCAAGGCGTCGAAGACCACCACCTCGCAGTCCTCGCTGGCCAACCGATCGGCAAGGTTCGAGCCGATGAAGCCGGCGCCGCCTGTGACCAGCGCCCTCATGCCACCAGCCCGCGCATCTCGAGCTCGCGGCGGGCCTCCTGAACACGATCCTCGGCCTCCTGGCACGCCACCCACTCGGCGAGCTCGGCGAGACCCTCGCCGAAGTCCTCCTGGGCCTCGTATCCCAGGACGGTGCGCGCCTTGGTCAGGTCGGGGATGCAGTGACGGATGTCGCCGGCCCGCGCCTTACCGGCGATGTCGGGCCTCAGGTCGGGCCGGCCCATGGCCTGCGCCTGCAGCAGCGCGACCTCCTCGACCGTACGATCGACGCCCGAGCCGATATTGAACACCTCGCCGTCTGCCTCCGGCTTGTCCAAGGCGAGCAGGAAGGCGCGCGCCACATCTCGGACGTGCACGAAGTCGCGCCGTTGCTGGCCGTCCTCGAACACCATCGGCGCCTGGCCATTGGCGATGCGGGAGGCGAATATGGCCAACACGCCGGTGTAGGGGTTGGAGAGCGCCTGGCCGGGACCGTACGCGTTCCACAGCCTGAGTGCGGAGCCGCCCATGCCGTACTGGCGGGTGAGCGTGAGAGTCAGCCGCTCCTGCACGAACTTGCCGATCGCATAGACCGACTTCAGCCCATTGGCCTTGGTCTCGGGTGTGTGGACGGGAACCATCGGCCGGCCGTGCTCGTCCAGCGGATCCCAGCTGCCGTCCGGATTGCGGCCCCCTCGGACAACGTCCTCCATCAACGCGCCGTCCTCGGTGCGGTAGAGCCCCTCGCCGTAGATCGACATCGAGGAAGCGACCACGACCCGCTCGACCGGATTGTCGATCAGCTGCTGGAACAGAACCGCGGTGCCGTAGTCGTTCACCGAGGTGTAGCGGTCGACCGCATACATGCTCTGGCCGACGCCGACTTCGGCGGCGAGGTGGATGACCTGGTCGACGCCGGACAGCGCCTTCAGCACGGCCGCCTCGTCACGTACGTCGCCGACGATCAGCTCCGCGTCCTGAGTGAGCTCGGCCGGTCGGCTGCGCGTCGGATGCACCTGCTCGATCAAGCTGTCGAGGACGCGGACCCGGTCACCCCGGGCGACGAGGGCGTGAGCGACATGGCGGCCGATGAAGCCGGCGCCGCCGGTGATCAGGATCGTCTTGGCCACGGCGTTCAGCCCTCGGCCGCGGTCGGAATACGGATGGCTTGCATAGGTCCCTCGGCGTCCATTCCCGCCAAGCTAACCCTTCATCTACATGTAAGTTCCGACACCTTAGCAGTATTCGCGCACACCTGTACCTTATGCAAAGGAACCTTTCCGGATCAACATTAGCATTTGCATTATGCCAAATGAGAATTCCAACACCATACAATTGTTATCGGGGTTCCTACGCGCAGAATTAAAAGGAACAAAGCTTTAGCGAAGCTGTTTTCGAGCTACTTACGTGCGAGGGGTCCGATGAGCCGCAACAAGCTTCGAGTGGGCGTCGTAGGCGTTGGAAACTGCGCCTCGTCATTCGTCCAAGGCCTGGCGCACTACGCCGACGCCCCGACCAACGAGCCCCCGCCTGGGCTCATGCACGTGGAACTGGGCGGCTACCACGTGGGAGACATCGAGGTCGCCTCGGCCTTCGACATCCACGCCGGCAAGGTGGGGCGCGATGTCTCCGAGGCCGTGCTGACCGAGCCGAACAACACCCTCGTCTTCGCCAAGCCCCAGCCGACCGGCGTGGTCGTGCAGCGAGGGCCGACCCTGGATGGGCTGGGCCGCTACCTGACCGGCGACATTCCTGAGGCCGAAGCGCCGCCGGTCAACGTGGCCGAGGAGCTGCGCCGCACCGGCACCGAGATTCTCGTCTCCTACCTGCCCGTCGGCTCGCAGCAGGCGACGGAGTTCTATGCCGCCCAGGCGCTGGAGGCGGGCTGCGCCTTCGTGAACTGCATCCCGGTGTTCATCGCTTCGAACCCAACATGGGCCAAGCGCTTCGAGGAGCGGCGCCTGCCGATCATCGGCGACGACATCAAGAGCCAGGTCGGCGCCACCATCGTGCACCGGGTGCTGGCCAACCTGTTCCGCGAGCGCGGCGTTCGGATCGACCGCACCTACCAACTGAACTTCGGCGGCAACACCGACTTCAAGAACATGCTGGAGCGCGAGCGGCTGCACTCCAAGAAGGTGTCGAAGACCCAGGCCGTTACCAGCCAGTTCGACGTGCCGCTGGACGCCGACGACGTGCACGTTGGGCCCAGCGACTTCGTGCCGTGGCTGTCGGACCGGAAGTGGGCGCATATCAGGCTGGAAGGCACGACCTTCGGCGGCGCGCCCCTGAACATCGAGCTGAAGCTGGAAGTCTGGGACAGTCCGAACTCAGCCGGCATCGTCATCGACGCCGTGCGCTGCGCGAAGCTGGGCCTCGATCGCGGCCTGGGCGGTCCCCTGCTCGGCCCGTCGAGCTACTTCATGAAGTCGCCGCCCGAGCAGTACACCGACAACGAGGCCCGCGAGCGCACCCTGGAATTCATCGCCGGACCCGAGACAGCGACGCCGACGAAGGTCCGCGCCAAGGTGCGGCTGGCGTCCTGATGGCCGAGCTTTCCCAGGCGGAGATCCGCAACCGCGCCGCCGAGCTCGGCCCGTGGTTCCACAACATCGATCTGGGCGGCGTGCCGACCGCCCCCGACCACTTCCTGAACGACTATCCGAACGTGAAATGGCGCCGCTTCCAGCACGCCATTCCCGAGGACCTGAGCGGGCGGACGGTTCTGGATATCGGCTGCAACGCCGGCTTCTACTCCATCGAGATGAAACGCCGCGGCGCCGACCGCGTGGTCGGCGTCGATTTCGACGATCGCTATCTGGAGCAGGCCCGCTTCGCCGCCGAGGTGAAGGGGGTGGACATCGAGTTCCGCAAGCTGTCGGTCTATGACGTGGCCGAGCTGGGCGAGCGCTTCGACATCGTCCTCTTCATGGGCGTGCTCTACCACCTGCGGCACCCCCTGCTCGCCCTGGACCTAATCCACGATCACGTTGCGGGCGATCTCCTGATCTACCAGTCGATGCAGCGCGGCTCGCCCGAAGAACTGCCTGTCCGGGCGGACTACGACTTCTTCGAGCAGAAGCACTTCGACGCGCCCGGCTACCCGAAGCTGCACTTCATCGAGCATGAGTACGCCGGCGACTGGACGAACTGGTGGGCGCCAAACGCCGCCTGCTCCGCGGCCATGCTGCGCAGCGCCGGCTTCGAGATCCTGGAGCACCCCGAGGAGGAGGTGTTCGTCTGCCGCGTCACCGAACGGCCAAAGCCGTGGGGCGCGGTCTATCCGGCCAAGCCCAAGACCAACGGCAACGGGAGGGGAACCGCGTGATCGAGGCCGCCAAGATCTGGAACGAGCCCAACAACAAGTCGCACTGGGACCCGAACCTGGATCCGGAGTGGGACCTGTTCGCACGCATGACATGCCTGGCCGGCCAGGCCATCGCGGCGGAGAATTCGGCGCTGACGCGGGTGCTGGGCGGCATGTCGCCGATCGACCCCCACTTCGTCCGGCGCCTCGAGACCCGCGGCGTGATGGATAGCGTCGACGTCATCGCGATCCACGGCTTCCCGCTGGACTGGAACCTGTGGTCGATCGACGAGTGGCCGGCGAAGGTCGACGAGATCGCGGCTGTGACCAACAAGCCCATCTGGGTGACCGAAGCCGGCGTCTCCTCCTTCGGCTCCGAGGAGGTCCAGGCCTGGGGCGTGAAGAAGACCGCCGAGCTGCTGATCGGCAAGGTCCCGACGGTCCACTGGTACTCGCTGTACGACCTGCCCAGGACCTGGGAGGCTACGACCCGGCACAAGGAGGCCGAGGGCTCCTCGTACTATCGGCACTTCCACATGGGTCTGCTGCGCGAGGACGGCTCGCCCAAGCCCGCGGTCGAGGCCTACGCGCCCTACGCCGGCCAAATGGGCCTGTGCCAGTGGTTCCATTTCGAGGACCACCGGCTGGACGAGGCGGTCGCCTGGATGAAGCGGCTGGGCGTTCGGCAGCTCCGCACGGGCCTCTCTTGGGCCGACAGCTTCCGGCCGGATGCGGACCGTTGGTTCGACCGACAGATGGAGGCGCTGGCCGATTTCGACGTCACGGTCACCTTCTGCTTCACGCCGGAACACCGTGGGATCGAGCCGCACCACACGAGCCCGCCGCAGGTGGCCGAGGAGTTCGCCGAGTTCTGCGCCCGCATGGTGCGCCGCTATGCGCCGGCCTCCGCCAGTCGCGCCGCTTACGCCGCCGAATAGGATGCGCGCGTCGGGCCCCAACTTCAGCTGGATCACGCCCGACCTCGCTGTCGGCGGCGCCTACCCGCGAGGACAAGCGGCGTCGCTGGCGCGGGACCACGGCGTCGGCGCCGTCGTCGATGTGCGCGTAGAGGAATGTGACGACCCGGAGGAGCTTGCCGCCTGCGGCCTCAAGTTCCTCCACCTGCCGACCGAGGATCTGCGGGGCGTCAGCCAGCCAATGCTGGACGGGGGCGTCCGCTTCGCCCGGCAGGTCGCCTCCGAAGGTCGCCGCCTGCTGATCCACTGCCAGCATGGAATCGGTCGCTCGGCGACCGTGGCGCTGTGCGTCCTGGTCGACCGGGGTCTGCCGCCGATGGACGCGCTGACGACCGCCAAGGACGCCCGCGCCCTCGTCTCGCCCAGCCAGTCGCAGTTCGAGGCCTGGACGGCCTGGCTGGCCCGCCGCAAACCGCACGTGGCGCCGCCGAGTTACCACGAGTTCGGCTGCGTCGCTTACCGCCACCTCGCCCGGGCCTGAGCCATGCTGGTCTACGGCGACCGCCGACGGGAGGTCGCGACGCGGGACGTGCTCGCCTCCGACGACTTCTTCCGCATCGCGGAGCTCGCCCAGGGCCTCGTGGACATGGAGTTCGAGGCGCGGGGTTTCGACGACCTGACGCCGCTCCACATCGCCGCGATGACGGACCTGCGCGCCCTGGCGGCGGGCCGAGCGCCCCACGCGCTAGCGGGTCGGCTGCTGCCGCGCACGGCGCCGGTGAAGGAGCCCGAGGGCTACGCCTTCTACGCCGTCCGGCCCGAAGCCTATGCCGACGCGGCCCGCACGGTCGCCTGGCCTTCGCCGCCTCTGGTGATCGGCCTGCGCAGCATCGGCCTGGGGCTGGCGGCCGTCGTCGCGGAGGCGGTGGACGCGCGCGCCGCCGTCAGCGTCCGACCGGTCGGCCCGCCATTCCGGCGCGAGCTGCGAACCGCCGAGCCCCTGCGGCGCCGCTTCGCGGAGCACCAGGGTCCCTTCGCCATCGTCGATGAAGGCCCTGGCCTTTCCGGCAGCTCCTTCGGCGCCGTGCTCGCGGAGCTGGAGAGCCTGGGCGTCGCACCGGAGCGCATCACGCTCTTCCCGAGCCACGGCGGCGGGCCGGGTCCGGAAGCCTCGCCTGAGATCCAACGACGCTGGTCCGATGTCCGGAAGGCGGCGCCGTCGCCAATATCCATCGACGGCCTGTTCGACGACCTGACCGGCAGGCCGCACGCGGTTGACGACCTCTCTGGCGGCGCGTGGCGTCAGGGCCGCGCCCTGCCCGCCTTTCCCCAGCAGGAGCGGCTCAAGTTCCGCCTCATGACGGAGACCGGAGCCTGGCTGGCCCGGTTCGCGGGCCTGGGCGAGGCCGGCGAGGCGAAGCTGGCCCTGGCGCAGGCGCTGCATGCCGCCGGCGTCGGACCCGAACCGGCGGCGTTGCGAAAGGGCTTCCTGCTCGCCCGCTGGGTCGAGGGCGCCAGCTCGCGCCCTTCGCTCGACGAACTGGCCGCCTATCTCGAGCTGCGTAGCCGCCAGCCGGCAGTGGAAGGCGGCTCGCTGCAGGCGCTGGCGGAAATGCTGCGGATCAACGCCGCCGAGCTTGGTCTGGTCGTGGGCGCCGAGCCGCCGCGCGTCGCCTCGCGTCCCGTCGCGATCGACGGCCGCCTGCACGCCTGGGAGTGGCTGCGCACCCCAGAGGGCCGGTTGATGAAGATGGACGCCCTCGACCATCACCGCGCCCACGACCTGGTCGGCGGCCAGGACATCGCCTGGGACATCGCGGGCGCCGCTGTCGAGCTGACCTTGCCGGACGAGGCGGTCACAGCGTTGACGCGCCGGCTGAACGCCGAGCCCGAGCTGGTCGGCTTCCATCGCCTCGCCTACCCCGCCTTCCAGGCGGGTCTCTGGACCTTCGCGGGCGACGCCGCCCAGGTCGCGCGCTATCGCGGCGCGCTGGCAACCGCGGCGGGTCTGGCCGGTTCTTCGAGCGAGAGGAGCCCGTGATGCCCGAGCAGCCCGACCTGAACCCCGGCGACGAGGTTAAGCCCGGTACCCCACAGAGCGGCGAGCACGTCTGCCCGGCCTGCAACGGCTTCGGTGAGGTGGCGGGCGCCCCCTGCAGCCAGTGCGGCGGCAGCGGCCGGATCACCGCCCTGGTGGGCGACGCTT